>SDBT01007286.1_pt1 | contig 18239 bp, 9 predicted proteins | sample 2277101 | NCBI WGS metagenome assembly SDBT01 (sample SAMN10404973, study PRJNA504765) | marine sediment metagenome | isolation source: marine sediment core GS10_PC15, 103 cmbsf | place: Arctic Ocean: Southern Knipovich Ridge | collected 2010
GGCGCAGGAAGGATGCCGGGCACCTCCCTGAGCAGGGCCAGCCCCCCGCCGCCGCGCACGGCCAGGTGAGCCACCGCGTCCTGCAGGGCGCCCCTGACGATCACTATGGGGTCAGACTGTTTCTTGCGGCCGCGGGACCCTCTTCTGCGGTCCGGCCTGCGCCCGTAGCCCGAGGGGTCCATCCCGGGCCTCCGTGACAGGTCCGAGGCGCTCTCGTCGGTGGCGGGCTCGGCCACCGTCATGGCGAACCGGCGCAGCACCAGACGGCTCTCCTCATCGTGGGAGGACGCACAGCGCCCGAACGCCCGGATGGCTTCGGCCCGCAGCAGCTGTCTTGCGCCAGTCAGGGCGGGGCGTTCCGGACCGGGCCATTCCATGATGGCCACCAGCCTGACGCCCACCTGCTCGCGCAGGTCGCTGTCGGCCGTCAGTTCGAAGAGCTGCTCGTGGCGGCACACGTCCGCCAATGCGGCGGCGGCGCCGCCCCACAGCTTGGTCAGGTACCAACCGCTGAAGTCGTCGTACTCGCCCTTCAGGCCCGCAACAGCGCCCTTGGCCGGTGCCTCTTCGCTGAGCAGTTCGAGCAGTTGAGGCAGGAACTCCACGTCCTGCGCAGCGCCCAGGGCCTTCAACGCGGCGAGCCGGTTCTGTAGTTCGCTCATCAGCTCGGCCGGCTTGGCGTAGGAGGACTTATGTGTCAGGGCATTGTCCCGCAGGTACTGCATGTTCTCCGGCAGGCCGATCTGGCCCAGCACCCTCATGCCGGCGGTGCGCAGCCGGATGTCCCTGTATGCGTCCACCAGTTCGCGCAATCCCTCGGACGCCTCCGGTTCGGTGCGCTCCTGCAGCAGACCCATGGCGTAGAACTGCTGGTCGAGTTCGAGTTCGAATCCGCTCGGCAACTGGGCCAAGCCGGACGGATCGATGAAGCCGGGCGGATCGTACTGGGCGACCGTCGCGCTCGCCCGTGAGGGCCCGCCCATGCCGCGATAGCGTCCGACGTCGGACCGGACCTTCCGCCGGTCGACGGCGGTGTCCTCGGGCTTCAGCTCCTGGGCGGGTTCCTCGGCCAAGGCAAGCAGGACGTTGCGGTCCGGGTCCTCCCCGATCTCCCTCAGCATCATGGCCGCCGCCAGCTTTACCTTGGGTTGCGGGGAGCCGGTGTGGACGGCCGCCAGGAAGGCACGGGCAGCGCGGGAATCGATCGGCCCGTTCCAGGCCCACTCGCGCCCTTCGACCGTGTACCACCGCTTGCGGACGGTCTTGAGCAGATCCAGGTCAACCCCCCGGATCCCGTTGCCGGCAATGCCGATGTCGAGTGCGGAGCCGCCGCGGAGCAGCAGGAGCAGCGCGTCGGGGGTGGGGTTGTTGGCCACCGCCGCCCTCAGGTAGACGAGCGCGGTCTCCGACCCATCCCTGCGCAGCAACTCCACTGCGGCCAGGCCGCCCTTGCCTTTGGAGGCCAGGTCTCCGACCACGCGCAGCACGGTGACCGACTCGTCGGCCGAGATCTTCTCGAGCGCATCGGCGTAGAGGGTATTGTTCGTCTTCATCATGGCCGCCAGTTCCCAGAGGGCCGTGTGGCCCCCGATCCTGGCCAGGGACCGCGCAATCAGGGCCTGGTTGGCGCCTTCGGGCCGGGCTGCCGCTGCCGTCAGCATCAACAAGGCGCCCGGCGTGTCGGCGTCCGCCACGTACTGCAGGAACAGGCCTTTGGATTTCGCATCCTCGTCTTTGAGGGCCTTGTCCAGGTCGCCCAGGACGTCCGGGTCGCCGGCGATGGCCTTGGCCGCCAGGGCCGCCATGCGCACCTCGGGCACAAAGGCGGGGCTCTCGGTGTATTGGAGGGCCTCCTGTGTGCCGATGGCGCCCAACGCCAGCAGCGCACCGACGACGATCTCCGTGTCGGCCTCCTCTTCGCTGCGGCTGCCCAGGAACGACACTACCTCGGGCGTCGCGACCTTCTCCAGGCTCATCATGGCTGCCATCTTGGCGTCCCTGTTCATGCTGGGCCAGTTGGCCTTGACCTCGCTGAGGGCCACACGGTCCGGCAGCAGGGGCAGCATCATGGCCCGGGCGTAGAGCAAAGCCTGCGGGCCGAGGGCGACTTCGGCCGGCTCATGGAGAGACGCGGCCGTCGAGGTCGTCGGCGCCTGGCGACCGAAGCTGGGGCCATCGCGGCCCACCCCGCGTCCGCGGGGGCCCTGGCCACGCCGTCCGCCTCGGCCGGCGGCCGCGGCGGCTTGGTCCTCGCCTCCCTGCATCAGGGCCAACTGGGCCAGCATCGCCGGGTGGCACTCCTCGGTAAGTGCGGCCCACGCTCGCCGGAACCTGGGCCAGTTCAGGTAGAGAGAGTCGGCCCGGTCCGGCACGTTCAGGTTGCGCGCCCTGTCAAGGTGGTCGGGCTTCTGCGATGCCTGGGTCTGACGATCCAGGCGCATCTCCAGTTTACGCCGCCGGGCCGTCATGAGTCTGTAAAGGCGGCCGTTGGCCTGCCAGGCGCCCACCAGTTCGCCGCGCGCCTCGAGTGCGCGACCATCGAACTCGACCTGCGCCAGGTAGGTCGACAGGCGGCCGCGCGCCCACTCAGAGCCGAAGTCTCCCTCGGCCGTGGCCAGGGCGCCCCACAGGGCATCGCACAGGTCGGTGCGCAGCACGAAGTAGGTGCCCCGGCGCAGCGTGACGGTCCTCGTTTCGGCGTTGATGACCAGGCGCAACGGGTTCTCTCGGTCGCCATAGTAGACCTGCTGTCCCGCGTCGGCGAAGGCGTTGCCCGCAGCCACGCTGCCGGTGATGATCAACTCGCCGCCGCCGCGGCCCAACTGCATGGCGAGCCCGCCATCTGCCGGACCCTTTACCTGGACGCTGCCCGTCTCGGCCAGGCTGACCTGGCCTTGCCAGTCACGCACGACGCGGACCTCGGTGTCCCCGACCCCCTCGGTTACAACGTTGTAGATGGAGGCCAGGTCGTCGAAACCCAGGGCAGGGGCGGCGGCGGCCTTTCGCAGTTCCAGGGCGTACTCAAGGCCGGTCTGCACGTCCAGCTGCAGCGAGAACAGGGGGGCCTCGCCTCCGACCGGCGTCACGTCCACGCGAACCGGGCCGGGGCTGGGCCGCAGTTCAGCCGGCGACGACCAGTCCAGGTTCGCCTCGCCGGCGCCCTCTATGCTCACCACGTGGGCGTCGAGGCCCGCGTCACGGTTGACAAACCGCAGCACGGGGCGCACTTCATCCAGGAATGCCTTCTGCTCGGGCGTGACGGGCACGCCGCCGTAGGTCTCCGTCCGGCCCAGGGCCGCGTTCACTGAGGGGTCGGTGGGCCGCAACTGGACGGCCCGGTACCAGCACATCTCTGCGTCGGCGGGCAGGCCCACATCCTGACAGTAAGTCGCCAGCTCGGCCCAGAGCCGGGCGGCCTCGTCGGACCCGACGCTGCGGGTCTCCCCGAGCACCTGCGCCAGCTTCTCCCTGAACTCGGCGACGGCCTGGCCGATCACCAGTTCCTGCTGGGCCAGGTCGCCGAGCTGGTCCTCCGACACCTGGACCTTGGCTACTTCTTGATCCTGCTCCTGCGCCGCGGCCTGCCTAACGACCGCCTGGGGTTCGGCGGCCGGCGGCTGTTCCTCATCGGCCTTGCCCTTGCGCTTCATCAACATGCCGGCGGCAACTACCACCAGGCCGACCAGCACGGCCAGAGCAACGAGGATGCCGCCGCCGATCAGGAACGGGGCGAAGTTGATCTTCTTCTTGACCGTGGCGGCCTGGACGGCCGTGCCCGTGCGAACGTCGGCCCCGCACTCCTTGCAGACGGCGTCGCGCACGCCCAGCACGGCCCCGCAGTTGGAGCACTGCTGGCGGGCCGGGTGGTGGATGAAGTCTCTCTCGCCGGCATCCGGGGCGCTCAGGTCGTCATCGGTGGCCGGGTCCCCCGGCACCGTGATCGCCGCTCCGCACTCCGAGCACAGGACGGTCTGGCCAGCCATCTCGTCTGCGACCTCTACCTGGGCGCCGCACAGGGGGTCCGAACAGGTGACTGTCAGGGCCATGGTCCCTACCTCTTGCATTAGCTGAAGTGTAGACGAGTATGTACCCGGACGTTATAGGCGAACCCCGCCGGGCTGTCAAGTGAGGCTGCGGGCCCCGCCGACGCCCTCCACAGGGCCGTCCGGGCGCCCGTTCGGGCGGCTCTGCGCGGTCCCGGGGCAGCCCGGGCCGCGCCCCTGTCCGTCGGCCCGGGCGCGGTCGCTGACAGGCTGGGCTCCGGATGGCGTAAGAGGCGTCTTACCATCAGGTTGCGACTGGGCACACGGGGCCGTTAGTGCCCGCCGAAAGGTTTTCGGTATTGACTAAACGGGCAGTCTATGTTACGATACTCTGTTTCGGGAAGGGCAGCGGCCCTCCAGGGCCCTTCGGGGGCCCGTCAGGAGGGGTAAGAGTGCCTCATAAGGCGTTCACAGCGCCTTTGGGGCGATTCAGGCCGGTGTGAACATCCGTACAACGACGGGAACTAAGCAAGGTCCGCGGGAACTGCGTCCGGTGGGGCCGCCCACGCGGCGCCCGCGGGCGGCCCGACGCGCGTACCATTGAGGCCGACCATCGATACCAAAGACGTGCTAATGACCACTCGACCACAAGAGACCTACTACGACGTTCTGGACATCGGCCGGGAGGTCGGCCAGCCCGAGATCAAGCGGGCCTTCCGCCAGTTGGCCAAGAAGTACCACCCCGACACCAATCCGAAGGATGGCCGGGGGGCGGCCCGACAGCTCCAGAAGGTCATCGCAGCATACCGCGTGCTGAGCAATGAGCGCGAGCGCGCCCGCTATGACGTGCTGATGCATGCGAGCCCCGCATTCCAGCAGGAGGCCCGTCGCTCCGAGGCGCGCACCTACCGCGAGTATGCCGAGGAGATCCTGGGCGACCTGCTGGCCGGCCACGGGCGCAAAGCCGTCACGCTCTACGACCAGTTGCACGCTCAGGAGGGCTTCAGCCTGAGCGATTTCCTGGAGATCAAGGACTACCTGGACTGCGTGTTCCTGCTGGCCGAACAGTGCGAGCGGTCCGGGCGCTTCCGGGAAGCGGCCGCCCTCTACGAGGAACTCTACGAGCGAGAGAAGGACCCGCCCCGCCAGCGCTACTTCTTCGAGACGGTCAAGTCCCGCATCAAGAAGCTCTACAGCCGCAAGCTCCCTCGCGACGCACGCACCGCAGACGAGGAGATCGCCTGCTACGAGCGGATCCTGAAGTTCGACCTGGACAAGAGCGAGAAGGCCTTCATCCTGAAGAAGATCGCCGAGGTGCACTGCCGCGAGGGCAACGAGCCCCGCGCCAAACAGATCTTCGCCCAGGCCCTCAAGCTCAAGCCCGGCCTGAAGGGTACCGCCACCATCCGCGAGAACCTGGGCATGGAAGATGTCTGAGGCGGCCCAGGGGGACGGTCCGTCCCAGGGAGAGGCATCGGACATTGCGTCTCAGGACGCCGCGGTCCTGGCTTCCCTCTGTGCCCAACTGGCTGACGAGCGCAAGGCCGAGCAGATCGTCGTGCTCAACGTCGCGACGCTCACCTCCTTCACGGACTACTTCGTGATCGCCACAGGGAGGAACGAGCGTCAGATCCGCGCCATCGCCGAGGCCGTGCGCGCCCGGATGAAAGAGGCCGGCCAGCCGATCCTGGGCATCGAGGGCAAGGCCGCCGGCGGCTGGGTGCTGATCGATCTGGGCGGCGCCATCGTCCACGTGTTCAACATTCCGATGAGGAAGCTCTACGACCTGGAGCTGCTCTGGGGCGAAGCGCCGGAGCTGGACTGGCGGGCAGCAACTACATCCTGAGGCCCGCCCGCTGCACAGGTCTCCCCCCCGAGAACCGCCCCCAAGAGGACCGACAATGGACCGCACGAAGCTCGGCAACTCCGACCTGCAAGTCTCCCGCCTGTGCCTGGGCACGTGGAATATGGGCGGCGTCGAGGGCTGGGGCCCTGACGACGACGAGCGGAGCATCGACCTGATCCGCCGCGTGCAGGACAGCGGCTGCAACTTCATGGACACCGCCCACGGCTACGGCAAAGGCCGCTCGGAGGAAGTGCTGGGCCGCGCCCTGGCCGAAGGCGGCCGCCGCGAGCGCGCCGTCGTCGCCACCAAGATCGTCCAGTGCGACCCCGAGCACGTCGAACCGAGCCTGGACGCCTCGTTGGAGCGGCTGCAGTCCGACTACTGGGACATCTACATCGTTCACTGGCCGCGCCCGAGCATGTCGCTGGAGGCGTTCCTCGAGAAGATGTGTGAGATGCGGGAGAAGGGCAAGACGCGCCACATCGGCGTCAGCAACTTCAACCTGGCGCAGTTGCAGATAGCGGCGCAGTACGGCTGCATCAGCCTGCAGCCGCCCTACAGCGTGCTCTGGCGCATCATCGAGCCGGAGGTGCTGCCCTTCTGCCGCGAGCAGGGCATCGCCGTCACCCCCTACTCGCCGCTGGCGCAGGGCCTCCTGACCGGCCGCTTCAGCCGGAGCGGCGAGCCGCCCACCGGCATCCGCACCAGCAACCTGCTCTTCAAAGAACCCGTCTTCACCAAGGCCCGCGAGGCCGCCGGCGTGGTGGACGGAGTGGCCGATAAGCTGGGCTGCACCAGTTCGCAGGCCGCCCTGGCGTGGCTGCTGAAGACCGACCCCCAGATCTTCCCCACCGTGGGCATCAGCAAGTGGAGCCACTGGGAGGACAACGCCGGCGCGCTCGAGGTGGACCTGAGCGACGAGGACTACGAGGCCATCTCGCAGGCGGGCCTGGCGTGCTGGTCCGAGTTCAGCGCCGACGACACCATGTGGGGCTGGAAGCCGGACTGATCCGATTGTGGAATGGGGAGTTCGGAGTGCGGAATGTCCCCATCGCTCGCCCTCCGTAGCCGCCCGCTCCTGCGCAGCCTCGCGTGGAGCAGGATTGGCTAAGGAGGGTCCTCGGTCGTGCGCCTTCGCCAGGGGTTGATGTCCCCTCCGCCGTCTTCGTACACTGTCAGTGGCAGCAGTGCGCTAGCTCCGTTCGGAGGGGCGAGGTATGGCTTGGCGCTTTCAGTTCCCCGTGCTCGCCCCCGCCTGTGAGGATTTGGAGTGATGGCAGACCGTGCCCACTTCATTGGCCTGTCTCTCGGCATGATGGCCGCGTGGATCTTCGCCGGGGAAGTGTGCAGTGGTGCAGACCTTGCTGAGCTGCACCGTGCGTGCGTCCGAGGCGACCTCGACGCGGTCCGTGAACTCTTCGATGGCGGCCTCGACCCGAACACCGCGGATCATCGCGACCGAACGGCCTTACATTGGGCGGCGTACTCAGAGGATCCCGAGGTAGTGGCGGAGGTCGTGGCGAGAGGGGGGAACACCGACGCTGTCGACGATGCCGGCTGTAAGCCTCTTCTCCACGTTAGGCGCGGTTCGGAAGCAGCACGAGTGCTCCTGGACAACGGCGCCGACCCCAACGTCCACGGCACCCTTGGGTCCGGGTTGACGCAGTGGACCCCTCTTCACTTGGCCGCCTTCCGTCTGGCGCCGGAGTATGTGGCGATCCTGCTGGATCACGGCGCCAAGGTCGATGCCAGGAACGCGAAGGGCGAGACGCCTCTGCACCTGGTGGGAAACGGCGTCCACGCCGGGCTCGAGATGGCGGAGATGCTGCTGCGCCGAGGCGCCGATCCCGGAGCGGCTGATCTTGACGGGCAGACCCCGAGGGGCGCTGCGGCAAGGACAGTGCTGGGGCTGGAAGCCTGGCCCATGGAGGCCCAGGAGCCCCTGGCGTCCCTGGCGTCCGACACGCGGAAGTACGGTCGCGAGTTCTGTCGGCTGCTGCTCACTTATGGCGCTGAGCCGGACGTTGTGGTGGCTTCGATGTTGGGGGACCGGCGGTCGGTGGCTGACGCCGTGGGTGTCGACCCCCAACTGGCCAACGCCCCGGGCCCAGGGGGGATGACACCGCTTTACGCGGCATCCCTGGCGGATCAGCACGAGATCGTGGAGCAGCTGATGACGGCGGGAGCCGACGCGAACGGGCGCAACTCCGATGGCAAGACACCGCTGCACGGGGCGGGCGCGCGGCAGTCGACGCGCATCGCTGAGATGCTGCTGTTACAGGGCGCGCAGGTCAACTCCCGCGATAGCGTCGGCCGGACCCCCCTCCACGATGCCACTTGGTCCGAAGACAGTCCCCTCGCCCTCGATGTCTGCGTTGCCCCTCAGCACACCGCACTCTACGACTCGTCAGACATCCTCCGGCTGCTCACCGAGAACGGCGCTGATGTCGATGCGCCTGATCAGGACGGCCTGACAGCCCTGCATCTGGCCGCCGAGAACCGGCCGCCCGAAGTGCTGGCTGCCTTGCTCGGCAGTGGCGCTGACGCGAACAGCGTTGATTCTCTCGGGCGGACCCCCCTGCATCTCGCCGTCTTGGTGTTCTCTCTGTCCCACTGGGGTGCGGGCGATGCGCCGGTTGCCGACATTGGTGCGTCGTTTGCCGACGTAGATGCGGCACTCGACGCGCGGTCTGTTCGGGCCGCTCAATTGCTCCTGGCAAGTGGCGCTGACCCGGAAGTGAGAAACCAGAAGGGCAGGACCCCGCTGCACGGGGCGGCAGAGCAGGGACGCAGCCGAACCGTGGCCGTCCTCGTGCGCGCGGGTGCCAGCATGGCCACCGAGGACCAAGACGGTCTCACGCCGGCGGACCTGGCTCAGATGGCAGCCGATTGGACCTGGTAAGGTCGGCCGGGCATCCAACAACATGGCGCGAATGCCTCGGCCTGCACGTTCGAGCGGGGCTGGAAGCCGGACTGACGTGATTGCGGATTTCGGATTGCGGAATGCGGAATGCGGAATGGCAGCGGGCCGCGACTCGTGCTCGGTCGTGCGCCTTCGCCAAGGGGTTGATGTCCCCCCACCGTCTTCCTACACTGTCAGTGGCAGCAGTGCGCAGGCTCCCTTCGGAGGGGCGAGTGCCTGGAGGAGGCAGAGATGCTCGGGCGGACGTTTAGGGCTTGGGCCATTGCGGCGGCACTCGCAGTCGTGCTATGCCTTGCCTTCCTGGGGGCGAGCCAGCTTATGCGTTACCTGAGCCGGCACTACTATTATGCCAATAGGGTCTCAGTCGGCTTTGACTATGCAGGTGGGCGCGTGCGGGTACAGAAGCACTTCCTGGGGGTGAAGCTCGCCGAGACCATAGACGAGACGCATCTGACGGCGGTGTACAGGGAGCTCATCGGCGAGCCGCCGCCTCCCGTATGGAGACTGGCATACAGCTGGCCATATGTGCGTCGGTTCGTGGGGGCCACCGTGGAGGGGCGCTATGGGGGGGCGGTCGCCCGTGCGCGCGATGAAGATTGGTGGCCCAGAATCCAAGACGGCTTGAGCCCTGACGCGTTCGAACCCGCCCTGCAGCAGTACCTCGCGCTCCTGGCGGATGCAGACACAGGAGGGGCTGACCCCGACGACTGGTGCCTGAAGCTTTCAATGGTGGTCGTGATGCTCAAGGGGTTAGGCAAGCCGCCACTCGGTGTTGAAGACCTTTCAGTTTCAAGGATGGACGAGCAGTTCGAATCCCTTGACTGGGAGCGAGAGAAGAAGAGGGCAGCGACGGCGTCACCCGAGGACGACACTTCGAGAGTGCGGCTGCCGGGCGGGCGCGAGGTAGATGCCCGGACAGGTGAGGGGTGGGAGGCGCTCCAGTGGGCGGTGCAGAACGGCAGACAGATGATCGTCAACGATCTCCTGGCAAAGGGCGTCGACTATGACAGGCCGGATGGCCAGGGGGACACGGCGCTGCACCTCGCCGTGCTCCACGGCCAGCCGGGGGCATTGCTGGTCTTGCAGTTGAAGGGCGCTGACATCAACGCGGTGAACCATGCGGGGAGTTCGCCGCTGCACATGGCCGCCACCGACGGCGACCCCAGTATCCTGCGTGTCCTCCTGAACCTCGGTGCAGACACGGGTGTCCGCGACGCCCGGGGCCGGACTGCGCTGCACATTGCGGCAGCTACGGGGCGTGCAGAAGCTGCAGAGTTCCTCGTGGCCTCGGGCGCCGACAAGGCCGCCAGGGACAACGAGGGGCGAACGCCCTTGGATCTGGCGCGGAGCAGCAAGGCCGCCGGCGCCAAGAAGGTGGCGAAGCTGCTTGCGCGGAGTGGTCCGCCTCGGTGAGCGAGAAGGTGACGCTGCAGGCGCACCCGATCGGCTCGCGGGTCGTCTCTGGCAGTCGTTGATGGACTGCCCGGCGCGCTCGATCAGATCGCCGGGCGGCCACCGTTGCTGGCGCCGACTTGCTGCTCGCCCTCGCTAGCCGTTGATGCGTTCCTTGGCCCAGGGGATGAGGCCGCCGGCGTCTATGATGGACTGCAACTCGGGGGTGAAGGGCGGGAAGGTGTAGGTCTTGCCCTTCGTCTTGTTCTCGATGCGGCCGGCGGAGAAGTCGACTTCCATCTCGTCGCCCGTCTCCGCATCGCGCGCGGCCTCGGGGCACTCCGCTATGCGCAGGCCGATGTTGATGCAGTTGCGGAAGAAGATGCGCGCGAACGATTCCGCCACCACGCACTGCAGCCCGGACGACTGGATGCAGATGGGGGCGTGCTCGCGCGATGAGCCGCAGCCGAAGTTCTTCCCGCCTACGATCACGTCGCCAGGCTGCACCTGTCGAGGGAAGTCTTCCTGGACGCCTTCCATGCAGTGGGCGGCCAGCTCTGCCCTGTCCGTCATGTTCAGGTAGCGGGCGGGGATGATCTCGTCGGTGTTGACGTCGTCGCCGAACTTCCAGCACTTGCCTGTCATGTTGTATCCTTGCGCGCCCTAGTGGTCGCTCCGGCCGGCCGTCACGTCGGCTCCCGCGGCGGCCCTGTGTTGGCGGGCCTGGTGGACGAACGCGTCCAGCAGCGTCTCCTCGCCGGCATGTTCGGTGCCGTCGTAGGCGAGCTTCAGCGTGGGCACGTTGCCGTGGTCGGCGCGGAGCTTCTCCAGCAGGCCGTTGACGATGGCGCCCGGCATGCAGCCGAAGGGGACGACGTTGATGATGCCGTTGAAGCCGTGGTGCATGTACTCGACGGCCCGCCCCATGCTCAGGATGGCCTCGCCTTTGACGCTGGGATGCAGGTAGGGATTGCCCAGGCGCAGCGCCTCGCTGATGGAGGCCTCGTGTGGGATGTGCCTGACGGAGTCGCCGAACACGCGCTCCATCCTGCCCTTGTCCCACCGGGACACGAACTCCGACATCCACTCCCTGACGAACCCCCAGACGGCGCCCGACTCCCAGCAGTGCTCGCGCCGTTCGTAGGCGATGTAGCTGACCCACTCCTGCAGCGGGGGCAACGCTACCTCGGCGCCGAGTCGCTCCAGCCGGCGGACCAGGAAGTTGTTGGCGAACTCGTGGCTGCGCACGTAGATCTCGCCGATGATGCCGATCAGGGGGCGTTGCTCCGACCGGTCCACCTCGATCGCCTGCATGCAGGCGCGGACCCCGGCGGCGGCGGCAGCGTAATTCCCCCCGTCCTCAACTACTCGGATCAGTTCCGCCAGTCCCTCTTCGTAGACGCGGTCGGTCTCGCCCTCGTTGACCTCATAGGGTCGGGCCTCGCGGGCGAGCTTCTGCATGTGGTCGACTGCGAGGATGAGGTTCCAGGACGCGCGCCGGAAGTCTGCCCCGAAGTGGTCCATCTGGTCGTTGAACCGGTGGACCTGGTCCAGCACCACCATGGGCACGCGCTCCAGCCCCAGGTCGTCCAGCACCATCCTGTGGAACTTGTGGTACTGGCCGAACCGGCACGGCCCGTTGGCCTGGGCCATGAAGAAGGCCGAGTGCTCGGGGTCGAAGTCAGGGGCGCGCGACTGCTTGACGATGTCGCCGGTGGTCAGGATGCAGGGGTAGCACTCCTTGCCGGTGGTGAGTTTGCGCCCCAGCTCCATGCTCTCGCGGTCGCTCATGGGCATCGCCACCGCATTGATTCCGTTCCTGCGCATCGCGGCCACCATCAGCCGGCCGTGGTCGTCCATGTAAGGCATGTAGACCTTCAGGTCGCCGTTGCCGTCCTTGAGGCTGACGAACGGCTCCTCCACGCGCACCTCGGTGCTCGCCGAGGCGCGGATGCTGCCGAAGCTGTCCACAAACGCCTCGCACCGCGTGATGGCGCCCACGTCGGAGCTGTGCTGGTCGATCTCGATGGTCAGGTAGGGCTCGCCCACCAGCCGGCCGAAGAACTTGCTGATGAACGAGTCCGGGCCGCACCGGAAGTTCGTGATGTAGACGGCGTGCAGGTTGCGGCGCTTGGCGATGAACTTCGCCCCGGCCAGTATGCGCTGGCCGTACTTCCAGTACATGCGGGGGAAGTCGACGGCCAGGGCGTTCAGGTCCAGCGGCAGCATGTCCAGGGGTATGGCCATCACGCCGATGTCGCGCAGCTTGTCGGGGACGGCCAGGTTCATGCCCGCGTCGCAGCCGTTGTAGGAGCGGCTGATGATAACGACGGCGTGCTCGTCCTCGCCCAGCTCCTCCAGCGCCCGGCGGCCGCGGTCGCGCATCGACGCCTGGAAGCTGTCCAGCGCCCGCCACCCGGCTGCCGTTGCCCGGTCGACGCGGCCGTGGCTGACATCGAAGAGGCGTCCGAGCCTGCGGAACTGCTCCTCGACGACGTCCCTTCCGCGCTCGAACTCGAAGATGGGCATCAGCAGCTCCGGGCCGCCGTCCGGGAACTGTAGCGACGCCCGCAGCAGGTAGGGCAGGCTCTGCACCAGCGGGCAGACGTAGGAGTGGACGATGTCCTTGGCTTCGTGCTCCATGTTGATGACGCTGGGCACGAAGATGTAGTCGACGCCCGAGTCCATCAGGTCCAGCACGTGCCCGTGAGCCACGGCGATGGGAAAGCACGTCTCGGCCATCATTGCGTCGGCGCCGGCCCGCACGATCTCATTGTTGGTCGGATCGCTGAGGACCACCTCGCAGCCCAGCTCCGTGAAGAACGCCTTCCAGAGCGGGTAGAGGTCGAAGAACGTCATCGTGCGCGGGATGCCGACCTTCACGCCGATGGGCTGGTCGGGGCTGTCCTTCATGTATGTCGTAAGCAGTGCCTGCTCGCGTTCGTCGAACAGCTTGGGCAGGTGCTCGCCGTGCTTGCGCTTCTTGTCGTCGTCGAACCGGCCGCAGCGGCTGCCGAAGTGCAGGGGCCGCCGGCCCTCGATCGAGACCTGGTGGATCTCGCACAGGTTCGAGCACTTCTTGCAGTCGAAAGCCTTCAACTCGTAGTTGACGTCGCGCAGGTCGAAACCCCGGAAGCCGGACGTCTCGGGGGCCGTCTCCTGCGCGAAGATGGCCGCGCCGATCGCGCCCAGGATGTCGTGGTGCGGCGGGACGATGACCGTCTTGCCCGTGACGGCCTCGAAGGCGGCCTTCACGCCGCGGTTGAACGCCACGCCGCCCTGGAAGAAGATCACGTCGCCGATCTGGCGGTCCTCGACGACGCGGTTCAGGTAGTTGTAGACGATGGAGTAGGCCAGCCCGCCCACCAGGTCCGCCCTGGGCACGCCGCGCTGCTGGTGGTAGGTCAGGTCGCTTTCCATGAACACGGTGCAGCGCTCGCCGAGTTGGCAGGGGCTCGGGGTGCCGAGCGCTTCGGCGCCGAACTCCTCCCGAATGTTCAAGCCGAGCCGCTCCGCCTGCTCCTCCAGGAACGAACCGGTCCCCGCGGCGCAGACCTTGTTCATGCAGAAGTCGACGACGGCGCCGCCGTCCAGCGACATGTACTTGGCGTCCTGGCCGCCGATCTCGAAGATGGTGTCCACGTTCGGGTCGACTTCCACGGCGGCGCGCGCGTGGGTCGTTATCTCGTTCTTGACAATGTCGGCGCCGATGAACTCGCCCGTCAGGGAGCGTCCGCTGCCCGTGGTGGCGCAGCCGCGCACCGTGATGCGATCGCCCACCTCCAGGCCCACCTCGTAGAGGCCCTTCTTGACGGCCTCGATCGGGCGGCCCTCGGTCATCAGATAGCGCCGCGCGATGACCTGGTGGTCCTCGTTGATGACGACCACGTTCGTGCTGATCGAGCCGACGTCGACGCCGACGTAGGCGTCGATCTTCTCATCGCCCGGCGGCAGGGGCACGCAGTCGATGCGGACCTCGTACCCGTCGCCCTCCAGGGGGGCGAGGCGCTCCGCCTCGGCGTGGGGGCGCTCTACGTAATCGCGCAGCGGGGCCAGGCTTTCCAACGTGCAGTCGCGCCCGTCGTCCATCGTCTGCAGGACGGCGCCGATGGCCCCCGTGCAGTCGAAGTGCTCCGGGATCACCAGCTCGCCTTCCTCCAGGCCCAGCACGTCGGTCAGGGCGCGCACCATGCCCACGTTGGCGGCCACGCCGCCCTGGAATGCGACGGGCTCGATGAACTCCTTGCCCATGCCGATGCTGCTCTTGAAGTTGCGCGCCATGGCGAAGCAGAGCCCCGCGATGATGTCGTAGTCGGGCGTGCCCTGCTGCTGCAGGTGGATCATGTCGCTCTTGGCGAACACGGAGCAGCGCCCGGCCACGCGCGGCGGGTTCTCGCTCTTCAGGGCCAGTTGGCTGAACTCCTCGATGCTCACGTTCAGCCGCGAGGCCTGCTGGTCCAGGAACGAACCCGTGCCGGCCGCGCACATGGCGTTCATGGCGAAGTCGTCGACGCGGACAGAGCCATCCTCCGCCCGGCCGACGCGGATCAGCTTCGACTCCGTGCCGCCGATCTCGACGATGGTGCGGACCTGGGGCTCCAGGAAAGCAGTGGCGCGGGCCTGGGCGACGATCTCGTTGACGAACGGCACGCCGAGCAGTTCGGCGACGATCCTCGCCCCGGTGCCCGTCACGCAGAGGCCGTCGACGGGGCCGAACCGCTCCAGCACGTCCTCGAGTTGCCCCAGCGCCACCGGGAGCGGCCGTCCCACCACGCGCACGTAGCGCGTGTCCAGGATCTCACCCCCTTCGGTCATGACGACCAGGTCGGCGCTGATAGAGCCGACGTCGAGTCCGATGTAACGTGCCATTCCTGCTCCTTACTCCTGCTCCTGCTCGTCCTCCGTCTCGCACGGGCACGGAATGCTGTGCCCCAGAGTACCTGCTACTCCACCAGATCCGCCGGGTGCGTTATGCGTCCGGTCACCGCGCTCGCCGCGGCCACTGCGGGGCCGCACAGGAACACCTCGCTGTCTGCGTGGCCCATGCGCGTGCGGAAGTTGCGGTTCGTTGTGGCCAGGGCCCGCTCACCCGCCGCCAGCACGCCCATGTGACCGCCCAGGCACGGGCCGCAAGTGGGGGTCGAGATCGCCGCTTCCGCGTCTATGAACACGTCAAAGAGGCCCTCGTCCATGGCCTGGCGGTAGATGGCCTGCGTGGCGGGAAAGATGATCAGCCGCACCGAGGGGGCCACCTTCCGCCCGCGCAGTATCTCCGCCGCCTCGCGCAGGTCGCTGATGCGCCCGTTCGTGCACGAGCCGATCACCACCTGGTCGATGCGCTCGCCGTCGAACTCCTCGACCGGATGCGTGTTGGACGGCAGGAACGGGGCCGAGACCTGGGGGCTCATCTCGCTGACGTCCCACTCGTATGTCTCGACGTAGGCGGCGTCGGGGTCGCTCGCGCAGTAGACGGTCTCGCGCTTGACGCGCCCCTCGCAGTACTCTCGCGTGATCGCGTCCGGCGCGATGATGCCGCTCTTGCCGCCTGCCTCGATGGCCATGTTGCACATGGTCAGCCGGTCGTCCATCGGCAGGGCCTCGATGACGGGGCCGCAGAACTCCATCGCCCGGTAGAGGGCGCCGTCTACGCCGATCTGCCCGATGGTGAACAGGATCAGGTCCTTGCCGCCCACCCAACGGGGCAGCTCGCCCGTGAAGGCGAACCGCATCGACTCCGGCACGCGCAGCCACACCTCGCCCGTGGCAAAGCAGGCCGCCAGGTCCGTGCTGCCCACGCCGGTGGCCACGGCGCCCACGGCGCCGTAGGTGCAGGTGTGCGAGTCGGCCCCGATGATCAGGTCGCCCGGGCCCACCAGGCCCTGTTCGGGCAGCAGCGCGTGCTCGATTCCGACGCGGCCGACCTCCCAGTAGTGCTCGAGGTCGTATTTGCGCGCGAAGTTGCGCAGCATGAGCGACAGAGTGGCCGCCTTGATGTCTTTGTTGGGCGTGAAGTGGTCCGGCACCAGCGCGATGCGCGTGCGGTCGAAGACCTTGCCGAAACCGGCCTTCTCGAACTCCTCGATGGCGATGGGCGCCGTGATGTCGTTGCCCAGGCACAGGTCGACCCGGCCGGTGATGAACTGGCCCGGCTCGACCTCGCTCTTGCCGCAGTGCGCCGCGAGGATCTTCTCGGTGATCGTCATTCCCATGCGGGCAAGTCTCCTGTTCGGGCGCCCATCGGCCGCCCGCCGGCAGCCATCCAGCAGCCACGCGCCGGCGCAGCCTGTGATTCACGGGGGAGCGCCTCTCGCCGTTCACCCCTGCGCGCAACGAGGCCCGCTCCCCGGCGGGAATCGACATTATAGCAGGCCGAAGCCATCGTTCAACCGGCGCCTCCTCAGCGCGTGTGGGTCAGTCGCCTTCCGGCCCGAACATAGCGTTCAGAACGAGCCGCTTCGCCTCGCCTTCGACGGCCTCGAGCTGCCCCTCTCCCGCGCGTCGGAAGTAGAAGATCGTGCCGACCAGCATGCTCCACACCGCGTCGATCGTCGCCGCGCTGCGCGGCGCGCCTCCCTCGGCCAGTATGCGGGCGGCCAGCTCCTTGCAGGCGTCTTCCTTGGCCTTCAGTCCCTCGACCTGTGCGGGGGGCAGGGCGCCCTGGCGCGTGCCGCCCACCTCCATCTGCAGCACGAAGAAGATGATGTCGAAGTACTCCGGACAGTCCCGGGCAAAGCCGAAGAACGCGTCGATCATCCCCTCCGCCTGCCGGCGGGGCGTCCCCCCCTCCGCCACCTGTTCGCGCACGCGCTGGAGCAGTTCGTCGTAGCCCTCCATCAGCAGCTCGACGTAGAGGGCCGTCTTGCTCTCGAAGTAGAGGTAGAGGGTGCCCGGCGCAAGCTCCGCGGCTTCGGCTATCTGCGGCATCGTAGTGCGCACATAGCCGCGCTGCCAGAAGACCTCTCGGGCCGCGTCCAGGATGTCCTGGCGCCGCTGCAGCTTCTCACGCTCTCGCCGGCTGGTCACACTCATTTACCTCATTCCTCCCTTGGCGTCGCCGCGGTCTGCCAGCGCCGCCTGGAGAAGCTTCGCGACGCCCCCATGTCTGTTCTCGCGGGCGAGACCCAGGGGACTCACGCCCTCCGGGTCCCGGAAGTCGGGGTCGGCCCCCCGGTCCAGCAGCATCTTCACTCCCTCCACGTGGCCCAAGGCCGCCCAATAGTGTAACAGGCTTCCATGCCCTTCCCACTCGAACTTGGCCCCGCCCCTCACCAGCGCCTCGGCGACCCGGGTCATGCCGTAACGGGCCGCGAATCTCAGGGGCGTGTTCTCGGGGGGAACTTCCAGGTCTGCCCCGGCCGCCATCAGCAACTCCACTATCTGTGCCCTGTCAAGCACTACGGCCAGATGCAGGAGCGACCAGTGTTCCAGTTCGCCGTCCGGGATCGTGACGGAGCAATCGGGGTCGGCGCCGGCCGTCAGCAGCGCGGCTGCGGTCTCCGCGCTGTCGCCGCAGATCGCGTAGTAAAGGGGCGGGCGGCCCTTCGCGCCCACGGCACCTGCGAGTTCCCGTTGCTCTCCCACCATGCGGCGGACGGCATCCACGTCGCCCAGGCCCGCCGCCGCGAACACGTCCAGTTCCGCGCCGCCTCGCAGCAGGGCCTGTGCTGCCTCGGGCTCGCCGCTCCCTACGGCGACCTGCAGGGGGCTGAGCCCGTTGTCCGCCGTCGCTGCGGGGTCCGCCCCCGCCTCCAGCAGGAGGCGCACCATCGCTGTGTGACCGTCCGCCGATGCCTCGAACAGAGGTGTCTGTCCCGCGTACGCCCTAGCCTCGACGTCAGCCCCGGCGTCGATCAGGCCGCGAGCCGATCGCTCGGCCTGGCGGGAGACGGCGAAGTGAAGGGCGGTACGGCCGATCTCGTCGGCGGCCTCCGGGTCCGCGCCCTCGGCCAGGAGGAATGCTACCATCTCGGCGTGGTCTCCCCGTGCGGCACGGCGCAGCGGCGACGAGACGGCCTTGGCCTTCAACTCGTCGCCGAAGCCCTCGGATTGCCAGCCTTCCCGCCTGCGCCCGGGCTCGGCCGGCCGCGCGTTGACC
>SDBT01007288.1_pt1 | contig 18236 bp, 18 predicted proteins | sample 2277101 | NCBI WGS metagenome assembly SDBT01 (sample SAMN10404973, study PRJNA504765) | marine sediment metagenome | isolation source: marine sediment core GS10_PC15, 103 cmbsf | place: Arctic Ocean: Southern Knipovich Ridge | collected 2010
AAAAAATTATTCCTGCCGTTGTGCAGAATCATACAGAGGAAGGTAACCCCTAATCATGGCACAAAAAAAACGTTCAAAAAAAACGACACGTAAAACCGTATCAAAGAAAAAGAAAAAAACTGTACGTAAACCTGCTCGTAAGCTAGGACGCCGAGAAATGCCTGCACGGAAAAAGACAAAGCGCACGCCAAAAAGGAAAAAAGCTGCGCCAACCAAAACGAAAAAAGTGGTGAAGGCGCCTGCAAGAAAGGCAGCAAAACGAAAAAAAGTAGTTGCTAAAAAAATAAAGAAAAAAACAGTAGCAAAAAAAGCTGCTCCGACGCGTCATACCAAAAAAGGAGTACCGAGCACACGAGTAAAAGAAAGTGCCCCTTCCATTAAAAAAACTTCGGTACGTGCCACAGATAAACATAAGGCTCCAAAAAAAACTCCTGCTACAACACCTTCAAAAGCGGTAAAACCAAAAGGAGCAGTACGCACTTCGGTGGCCGACAAAGCTGTTAAGCCAAAAGTTAAAGTTGAACAGAAAGAGGATCTTATTACCGCATTCATTGAGCGAGGCAAACGGGCTGGAACGCTCACCTACGAAGAATTGATGGAATTTAGTGAAAAGCAACGCCTTTCTGAACAAGAAACTGAGCAGTTATTAAAAACATGCGATAAAGAGAATATTGAACTACTCACCCAAGAAGAAATGGAAGCTACAGATTCAGACGTTGGCGTCATTGAGACTGATGAAGAGGCAGCCCCCGTAAAATCAAAAATTAAGACCCCCGGGACAGAGGATGAAGATGCTGATGAAGAAGAAGAGAGAGAAGTCCCCACCCAAATTACCGATAGTGTTAAATCTTACCTGCGTGATATTGGTAAAATTCCGCTTTTGAACAAGAAAACGGAGGGGGAAATCGCACAAAAAATTGCAAGTGCAAAACAGGAATCAATTGATGCTATTTCTCGATTTCCTTTTTTACATAAAGAGTTCGTTCTTATTGGCGAACGGCTTGCAAAAAATACGATTGCACTTAAAGATATTATTCAGTTTTCCGAATTCGATGAAGATAACTTACCAAAAATCGAAGAAGAAAAAGCTACGCTTTTAAAAACAATAAAAAAAATAAAAACTCTCGTTGATAACGAAGAAAAAATTTACCGCAGCTATCGAGATAAATTAGACTCTGAAAAACAAAAAAAGGCAATGCTTCAGGAGGTAAAAGATAATAAAGAAGCAATCAGTAAGATGGTTAGAAGTATCAAACTTTCCAACAAGCTTATTAGAAAATTAGGAAAAAAGCTTGAAAAATTCGTCAAAAAAATCAATGAGAAAGAAGAAAACATACGTGCTGGATCTGAAAAACTAGAAGAGTACAAGCGCCTGAAAAAGCTCTCTCCAGAGCTTGAGCATGAAATACAGGAACAGGAAAAAACTGTCCGAGCTGCAGCTAAGGCAATTAAAAAAACTGAATCTGAAGTGGGTGCCTCAAAAGCGATTATCTTCAAATATTTTAAACAACTTGCAACTGCGCAGATTAAAGACAAACGAGCAAAAGATGATCTGGCAAAAGCAAATCTTCGCTTAGTGGTGAATATTGCAAAAAAATATGTAAATCGTGGCTTGCACTTTCTTGATCTCATCCAGGAAGGCAACATCGGCCTTATGAAGGCTGTTGAAAAATTTGAATTTGAACGTGGCTATAAGTTTTCAACCTATGCAACGTGGTGGATTAGACAGGCAATTACTCGTGCGATAGCAGATCAATCTCGCACTATCCGTGTACCAGTACATATGGTGGAAACACTCAACAAGATCAACAAAATTAAACGAATCTTTATTCAAGAAAATGGCCGAGAACCAACTTATGCTGAGCTTGCCAAAGAATTGAATCTTGATGAAAAGAAAATTAAAAATATTATTAAGATTTCAAAAGAGCCTATCTCTTTAGAAACGCCGGTTGGAGATAGCGAAGATGCAACAATTAAAGACTTTATCGAAAATGAAAATGAATTTTCACCCTATGAAACTATAGCAAATACCGATCTCAAAGAACGCGTAAGAGAAGTCCTCAAAAGTTTGACGCCACGAGAAGAGAAAGTACTAAAAATGCGTTTTGGTATCGACGTTGCTTCTGAGCATACCCTTGAAGAAGTTGGCAAAGATTTCTCAGTGACCAGAGAACGTATTCGTCAGATTGAGGTGAAAGCATTGCGTAAACTACGGCATCCTTCTCGCTGCAAAAAGCTTCTCACCTTCTTTGAAAAGGAATTAGCAGTCGTGCAAGAGGCAGATGATGATCTCGATATTAATGTTGATGATACCCAAACCGATACAACCTTCTCATTAGAAGAAGAAGAATAATAATAATAAAGGGCCCCGATGGAAGTTCCTCTCCTGACTCAATTGTATCCATCTCTTATTTTATTTTTTATATCACTTTTTGTACGAGCCATTTTTGCATTCATCGAAACGAGCATTACCGCACTGAGACTTTTTAAGTTGAAAGAGCTTGCAAAGGTAGTTGGCAAACGATATCAAACCTTGTTTCAGGATCTAGAGAAAAATCCTCATCGCGTCTTGATTACCACACTCATTGTGAGCAGTTTTGCAGATGTCCTCTGTGCTGCTCTTGCCACCAACATCACCGAAACAATATTTGAGCACTTTCACCTTTCTTCTAGCCTTGGCTTTTCACTCGGTGTCGGTATCGCTGCCATCATGATTATCCTTTTTGGCGAAATTTTGCCAAAAAATTTAGCACGAAGTCGTGGAGAACGACTCTTTCCTTCAGTATTATGGATAGTTTATATATTTTATTATGTTTTATACTTATTGGTTGGCGTTCTTATTCGTTTCTCAGATAGCATACTTTATCGATTTGGAGATAAAGGAGACCAAGAAGGAGCTGCTGAGTGGGTATCTTCTGAACAAGAAGTGCGCTTTTTAATTGATTATATTCATGCAAAAGGAATTTTAGAAAAAGAAAAAACTGAAATGCTACGCAATATTTTTGATTTGGGAAGAATTCCGGTAAAAGATATTATGGTGCCAGATCCGGATGTTATCTCCATTGATGTAGAAACGCCGATTGCTAAAGTACTTGAAGTTTTTTCAGAGCATCAATTTACTCGTCTGCCGGTATATGAAAATAAGTCAGATAATATTATCGGGATGATCCACCAAAAAGACATCTTTGTCATGCTCTTTCATAAGCAAGATAAAGCTCTCAAGGAACTTATTCGTCCAATTTTATTTGTACCAGAAAGCGTCAAAATTAATCAACTGCTCCAAGAATTTCGTAAACAACACATGCACATTGCCATCGTATTAAATGAGCATGGTATCGTTACCGGATTAATTACTCTGGAAGATGTGCTTGAAGAAATCGTTGGAGAAATAAGTGATGAGCATGAGCCTTCCTCAGAAAAAATATTAGCATTGCAACAAGGAGGATGGCTTGTAGATGCGAGCATTCCTCTGGAAGATCTCAGTGATACCCTCGATATCATTTTTGAAACAGAAGATTCGATAACACTCGGTGGCTTTTTAACTGAAAAGTTACAGCATCTTCCCAAAAAAGGTGAACGGATACTTTACAAAAAACTTTATTTCCAAATTCAAAAGGCAAGTCCTAAACGGGTGAAACAAGTACTGATCTTCAAAGAGAAAAAAAAGAGTTCCGATACAAATAATTGATCTCCTTGATCGAGTAGCAGTAAGGTGGTGCAAATCAAACTATTAAAAAGGGAGAGCCACTGATGAACAAGTGCACCATTTTTTCTGTCGCTGTGTTATGTGCTATCAATGGAGTCCACGCGCAAGAAGAGATTTCAGCGCCCATCTCACCTCCAGATAAAATATCTGTCGCAACTGCAGAAAAACCAGCGAATGCTGGAGTCCCACTCACCCTTGAAGCCACACCCGCTCCACAACCACCCACTCCCCATGTAAAACCAAAACCACGCCCAAAACCTCCTACTAATGCGTTTTACCGTTTTGTTCGTATTTTCTTAACGCTCTTATCCAACGAACAAATACAAAACAATGTAAAAATGATCGAAAAACTCTTTACTGCATTAATGCAGACAGCATACCAGGTAATACAAACTGCTAAGCCACTTGCCACAGTACCAAAACGATCTGATCTCGAACAAACAGATAATAAAGTTCTCGTTTCTGAACTGACAGATGGTTTCTTAAGAGAAGTTAAATCACTCAAAATCAATCGAAAACAGCACCATCAGAGTCACGGCAAAATGGATGAGCAAACAAAAGAGATCCTTGCAAATTTTTCAGGAATAGTTCAAAACTTCTTCAATATTTTGCAGGATCCTGAAAATCCACAAACTGTTCCTGCGGGTATCATCGGGATGCTTGCTGGCATAGTAAATATCGGTACTATCGCCATAACAAAAGGAAACCTCTCAATCGATGCTGACTATGACCAGCTCAAAGCATATGCAAAAGAGCTTGATATAGAAATGAAAAAAGATATGTACCGCATCATTCTTTCAACGAAAGAACGTGCAGGTATTTCATTTTCTTAAAAAATATAATCATCCTCTCCGGTGGCGCAGCAAATTGCTGCGCCCTCTTTTTTCTATCAAGCTCATCCAAGAATTCGAACATATCCGGCTCACGCCTCCACTCAAAATGTTTTTGGCACACACACCCTTTCCAAAATCATTCCACGTTGTATGGAATCCATTTTTGATATTCTGAGATGATTTTAATCCATCTTCATTGTGCTCAGATGGGTATGTCCTCGCCATTCAGGTTATTTTTTTAATCTCGTTGCCATCAAAAAAGATTGAAAAAAGCTGCATAACGCCGTTTTATAAAGTCATTACAACGTAAAAAAGATAAGCAATACTTTACTATTTTGAAAAACTGCAACGAAAAGAAACAAAAAACGTGAGATGACTTAAAATCATGCAACAGATGCAAAAAATTCAATGTTGATATGTATGAAAAAAAACAAAAAAGCAACACAAATTGTCATAAAAAATTTTTTATCAAAAACGATTGCCTTCATTTTGTTTTTATGATAATTGATAATACTAAGTAAGCAAATTGTAAGCAGTGTATCTTTCAACACATCTTTTTCAGAAGGAGTACCATTATGGTTAACAAGCACATCCTAGCACTTGGTGGCGGGTCTCTTTTGTCCGTTTCTCCACTCGCGCTCGTTCGTGCTCCTTTTATTATTATCTCTTCATCTATTACATGGCTCTTTAGAACCATTTCCCGCACCCAGACTATGTGGCAGTCATAGTCTTTTTTTCCAAACTCTAACCATTTTCAATTGGTGTGCCACATAGCTGATCTGTGTGGACAGGAATTCCTTACAGAGGAGGAAGCCATGAATAAAGAGATACTCATAGCGAGTATGTTACTTTCAATATCAACCCTATTAAAAATCTGCTCCGTGGTTGCGCTCTGCTCCTTCGTTGATGCCCACCAACACAGTGAAGAGCATGACCATCACGAAGTAGTTCTCGCGCAGAAAAAACAAGCACAAACCTCCAATAAACCGGTCGTTTAGCTTGACAAAAAAGGGGAGTAGTTTATGTTGAAACAATTATTAACTATATATGCCCAAAGGAGGCACATATGATTACACATATGCATCCGCTCAGGCACGAAACCATAGCTCAGCGAATGCTCTTTCAGATTCTTTCTTTCATCTCCTCTTCAATGCGCCAATCATCTTGGCGAAGCTCTCTTCTTTGGCGTTAAGCCAACATTCTTTTATTTCCCATTATTTTTAGTTTCTCATCATTTATTTTTCTTAAAACAGAATAGTTAAACGATTTTTATCGTTCCTGTTATTACAATTACAAGGATTAGTATGTCTATAAAAGCGTTTGGACGCATTTTTGTACTCTGCCTTTATACCGTTTCATGCTCAGCAATGGAAGTCGAAGATTTTACCTATGCCCGTGCCTGCGATGCAGATGTTGATCAATTGCATAGACTTATCGACGAAGCCAGGGCTACTCAAGCTAACGAAAGGCTCGTTTTTTTGCCTACCATGTTTCAACGTGCCACACTGAAAAATCAGATAGCTCAGGGACGACTTTTTGTGGCAAAAGATGGTGATAATACTGTTATCGGATTTAAAAAATTGTTTGTCATAACTGATCAGCAGGAACAACATGAGATCCTTACCGGTGAAATTAGAAGTCATGGATCCAATGCAAAGCAACTCTATAGCGGTTTCTATAATCCAACGTTTGAATTGAGGGAGACTGAGCATACTCCCGACTATTCTGAAAACACCACCTATGTGTACAATGGCGGTGATTTCACGCATCCTGACTTTCGTCAAAAAGGAGTAAATCGTGCTTTAATGCAAAAAGCGCTGGAGCTTGTGCGTAAAGATACAGTCGATAAGGTTCAAATAAAGAAATCTACCCATCTTGCATTGGTATATGGTCTGGTCAATCAAACCGCTGGGATCAATGAAAGAGGTGAGGAAAAACCTGGCAGTGAAACGGATCGAACCTCTTCGATTGTAAAATGCTTCGCGCCCTTTGCTCGCGAAGTACACCAAGAGGTGTATGGCTCAAGTGAAAGTCAGTCTATCGGCTATTATCGTTATAAAGCATTTAAACCATCTTTCGATTCCGATTCTCAAAAATGTGTTCCAAAACCAGATCAGTTTTCTGTCGAAGCCCGCGGCTGTGTGTTACTTTATCCATTAGCTCAGGAAGATAATGAATAATAAACGTTTCTTTGTAGGAGCAGCCCTGTTGGGCTGCTCCGTTCTTTTTCTGTATAACCATGTTACTAAACATCAATCAATTGAACCTCGTTCACTTGATGACCAAATGATTGGTGCATTGCAAGAATACATACAGATTGATACAACGCATCCTACCCCACAATATTCTCGAGCACGCAGTTTTCTGAAACAGCTGGCAGAAAAAGATGGATTTGCATTCCAAGAAGTTGCACTTCCTTCTGGTAAGGCCGTTGCAGTCATTACGTATCCGGGAAGCGATGCTTCTCTTCCTGCTCTTCTTCTCAATCACCACATGGATGTTGTACCGGTTCCCAACCCATCAGAATGGATAGCTCCTCCTTTTGCGGGAGAAATCAAAGACGGTACCATGATCGGCCGTGGTACGCAAGACATGAAAGGAATTGGCATTGTACATTACTTTGCCCTGAAAGCATTGAAAGATGCTGCCATTCAGCCAAAGCGCACCATTCATATTATTGGCGTTCCGGATGAAGAAATAGGTGGTTTTAAAGGAACAAAGGAGTTTGTTGGTACCCAGGAGTTTCAACATATGAACGTTGGATTTGTCATTGATGAAGGGCATGCATCCGGCATAGAAAATCAATTTGATATTAAGGTAGCTGAACGCAAACCAATTCAAGTTCGCATAACGGGTAAAGGAGAGCTGGCTCATGGGTCACATTTGTGTTGTACAAATGTAAATCACGAATTAGTAGCTTTTTTAGAACATATTCGTTCTCGACATGAACAAGAAAAAGCAAAAACGCACACAGAGCAACCCGGCAAGCTCCTTGCACTTAACATAACCTCTTTAACTTCTGGAGCACGTAAAGAAAATGGACATATTGCTTTGAACGTAGTACCTGACACAGCTGAAGCAACTATTGATATTCGAGTACCGCCAACGATGAAACGCTCTGAAGCGATTTCATTTTTAGAAGAAACATTGCAACCATTTGGTAATCTTTCCTATGAAATTCTTGCCCAAGCGGAGGAAGAGCCAGATCTCCCAGAAGATCATACCCCCCTCTATCGCGCACTTGAAAAAACTATCACAGCATCCGGACTTTCGGTACAACCACATTATTTTGAAGGAGCAACTGATCTGCGGTTTTATCAAGCTCGTGGCATCGATGGTGTAGGTCTTACCCCCTTTACTGTAGAGGACAACATACATGGCACAAATGAATCGGTTCCGGTATCACAATTGATTCGCGCTAAAAATATTATGCACAGCTTTATTACCGAGTTTTGCACGTAAAGTAAGTATTAAATCGGAGAAAAATATGTGAAAAAGAGTAAATAACTTCAAGATGGCCTTTTAATCCTTTTTTATATCAGAACCAATTAATTCACCCAAGGAATATTGTATGAAAACATACATTATGCTCGCTTTATGTGCAGTAACCATCGGATCATCTCATCATACTATTGCTATGGAGGAAGATGATCCTCAAAGTAACATTCCAACACTAATTCAAGCGAAAAATACAATAAACGATGCGCCTGAAGATGATACTGCTCCGCCGTCAAAAGCTTCTGAGACAGCAAAAAGAAAAAAACAGGACCTCTACTACAAAGCACTTCTAGAGAAGATCAATACGATAAAAGATTAATACAATTAATCTCGTAACGGGCGCCCAGGCTTAACATAGTTGGGGCGCCTACTCATTTAGATCCCGATAGCTCAAACAGCCCCTTTGCCAATCACTCTATCTCAGTTATACTGAAGTGGAGATAAAACCGATATTTTAGGGGTTTTTATGTTCATGCATACACCGCCTCCTCCACCGCCTCAGCCAATGCCTATCACTATCTTTGTGCATGGCACGCAGATGTATGCCCTTTTTAAAGATATTGATGTGCGTCCTATTGTTCCTGCGGTAACGCAAACTCCTCCTGGTCTCATTGCAGCTAAAAGTCTTCCCAAAAATCACTTGGTGCGGACACTCTTTGATGCTCTTTCAAAAGCCGATCCTCAACAATTTCCGTTTGCTGGCATATATGCCTTTGGATGGTCGGGGGGTATTCAAGTTAAAGAACGAATGAGTGCCGCAAAAATGTTATACAATTTGATACGAGCACTTACCCAAGAATATGAAAAACTGCATGCATCAGCTCCTGAGATCACCCTTATCACCCATAGTCACGGGGGAAATGTGGTACTTCACCTAACAAACTATGGTGAAGATATACCACTTTCTATCAAACGCACGCTCTTACTTGCATGCCCTGTACAAGAACGTACTGCAGCATACACGCAACATCCTTTCTTTCAAACGCTCTACTCATTACACTCTCATGACGATCAGTTTCACACAATGGATCAAGGATCACTTCAGCTACTCCGAGAATTCATTGAAAAAAGACAAAAAGATAAAGCAATTAATCCTAAAGAATTTATTCAGGCTATACGAAGCAACAAATGGCAACTGGGATCAAGACGACACTTTGCAACGCAAAACAATCTCATACAAGCAGAGCTCACTTGGGAAAGTAAACCAATGCATCAAGCGCATAGCTTTGATAAAAGTCTCATTTTTGAACGTGCTCTTTATAAAACAATGCACCCATTTTCATTTAAAGGGCACGGCGTATTGCACACTGAATTTACCACACCATTGTTCTTCAAGCAGATTCCAGATATCATCCAAAATTTAGATAAAGAATGGGCTAAAAATGGGCCCGTATCTCATTGCCTCACGCTCTCTATTGCTGGCAGTTAGACAGGGTGCTATCCTGGCCTCATAGATAAGGACGGGTAGTATGAATAGCTCCTATTTATCATGGTTGTTGCTCTGCACTGCGCCAGCATGCATCCCTAAAAAGCACATTAAAAAAGTGACAATACCTCGCGGATGCTTTTTTCACGAATCATATACAACAGAATCTCCTCCTATTACTATCTGGATCCACGGGACTCGGTTTATACGACGCCCGCTTTTTTATAGCTTTTTTAATGGCATTCCAAGCATCCGACTCGCTCAAGACGTTGATCATGATCACTATCTTCATCAAATTGCCCGTACTCTCAGCACTGCTGCCCCTAATCTTTTTCCCTTACAAACATTTTATATATTCGGATGGTCCGGCAAATTAAGTTCTGCCATTCGCCAAGAAGCAGCTCAGCATCTCTATGCAGAATTACAGCGAATTGTCACTGAATATAAGCAAACATATAACAAAGATCCTATTATTCGTCTCATCACGCATAGTCATGGAGGCACCGTAGCGCTCAATCTCGCTCGCATAGAAAAAAAGGAAACTGATATCCCATTAAAAATTAATGAACTTGTGCTTATGGCATGCCCGGTTCAAAAAGCAACTAAAAAATATATTGAAAACGACCTTTTTAATCATACTTGTGCACTCTATTCCGGACTCGATATGGTACAAGTACTTGCCCCTCAACTTACCTACACCTTTTATCGAACCAAAAAAGGACATCAGCGATCGCGATTTCATTGGCCTCCCTTTTCCCATCGCCGCTTTGAAAATCATCCCAAACTGGCGCAAGTAAAAATAAAAATAAATGGACGTGCCCTCTTTCACACTGAATTCACGAGCCAAAATTTCATTTCAATATTACCCCATGTGCTGCATGTAATGCATAGCTGTCACAAACATGCGATAGAAGATGATATGCAACTTCTTTGCGTGTATACGCGAGAGGAGGTTTTGGCTAAGAGCAAAGAGAATGCCCTTGCTTAATTAACAGTTCTTACTCTTTTACGTTACTAAAAAATTTCTTGATAAACGTATCCAGCTCTATTTGGCTTGGCTCATGGCCATAATAAAGCTCAGTTGCTGCTCGTGGATCTTTCCCTACAAAATCGCTCAGCGTTGCAAAAGTGTTATTGACAAGATACCTCAGGTACCAAGGAATACGATACGATGCCAGTGCAGTAGCCATCCATACTTTGTTCTGCAATGGCGTTAATTTACCAAGATGGTATTTCTTGATAAGCCTTCTTTTCATATTACGATACGAGCGCATTTTCATTACTCCAGCTACTGCGGCAGCAAGCGCTGCTAAGGTGATCCCTGCACCTACTTTTTGTTGTGTGGTGAATGTAGTGGCAGGCAGACCCTCTGTCTCTTCTCTCTCAGCCCTTTCTGCCGGAAGGGAAGCCCCAGAAACACCCCCCGAAGACCTCTCAATAAGGAACATCGATTCTCTTTTATCCTTCCACACAGTCCAAATATTTTCATCATTTGTTAGTTCGCGACCATCATATATAATTTTCTGGTCAGCAGTCGGGATATTTTCTTTTTTATAAATTTTTCGCTTTAAATCTCTAATACTGTAGATGTAATTTTCAATTTCGATCGTTATAGTTTTACCTTTCAAGGTCCTGACAAATACTTGAAAAGCATTAATACTGCCAATACATCCGGTCAGCAATAAGAATGACAATAGATACTTCTTCATAATGTCCTCCATAAGGTTCATTTATCTTTTCAGTTCACACCTACTCCTATCCTAAGATAGCAAAAAGAGGCGCATAAACGCAATAATTCAGCCGTTTTTGGGCTGTTTTTTACTCAATCACTCGATAGGACAGAAAAGCATAAGTTTCTTCAGCAGATGATCTGCGCAATACGCCCAGCTAGATGGTCAATACGTGTCGTCTTTAAGAAAATCGTTTAACTATTTTAATAATTGCTTCCGCATTAATGCCTGCATCAGCCAAAAGCTCATCCGGTTGCCCTGAACGAGGTAAATGCGTCACCGCCAATCGATAGACTTCAATATTTTCTGTACTCACTGCCGCTGCCACTGCTTCACCAATCCCCCCTGCCTGATAATGATCTTCAACGGTAATAATGCGATTTTTGCATGCTTGCGCAACTGAGATAATGGTGTGCACATCGAGTGGCTTGATTGAATAAAGATCGATGACCGCAATACTCGTGCCTTCTTTTGCAAGTTCTTCATGCGCTTTTAATGCTTCAAAGAGCGTAACACCTGCACCAATCACCAATACGTGGTCATCTTTCGATTGCTTAAGCACTTTGCAGCCCCCAACTGGAAATGATTCGTTTGTATCATAAATGACGGGCGTTGCCATCCGCGTCGTGCGCAGATAGCTGATACTTTTGTGATGATTCGCCATTTCGTTTACTAATTTATACGTACTCACTGCATCGCAGGGATAGAGCACAATTGATTCGGGAAGGCCACGCATCATCGCAATATCTTCAAGCCCCATTTGCGAAGGGCCATCCTGCCCAATCGAAACCCCCGCATGCGATCCGGCTAATCTAAGAGATGCTTGGCCAATTGCCGCCATGCGAAGTTGATCATGAGCGCGAGAAAAAAACGACGCAAAAGTTGAAATAAATGGTATAAAACCGCGACGATTAAATCCTATCCCCATGCCTATCATGTTTTGCTCGGCAATGAAACATTGATAAAAACGATCAGGATACGCTTTTTCAAACAGTTCTGCGTAGGTGGAATTTTTTACTTCCCCATCCAAGCTCACCACTTGCTCGCATACACCGCCAAGCGCCACCAGCGATTGGCCATACACTTTGCGCGTAGGGATTTCTTCACCTTTTTTATATGTGGGGGATGGCATCTGCACTACCTGCTTTTTTGGTTCACTCTCTTTGCCCATTTTTTTGGGTTTCCATTGATAGTTCTCTGCATATGCAGCTTCATCTGCAAATCTTTCTTGTAACTGCTCAAGCGCTTGCTTTTCTTGATCAGGCTTCAATGCTTTGCCATGAAACCCTTCCTTATCTTCCATTAATGCAACGCCATATCCTTTTTTGGTGCGCGCAATAATCATTACCGGCCGACCTGCTTTCATTCGGGCATCCTCTAAGACCGTAACCAGCGCCTGCATATCATGGCCATCCACAATTTCCGAGTGCCAGCCAAATGCATCAAACATTTTTTTAAATTGCTCAGGCCCATCTCCTTCTAATGCCTCCATTGTCGGCGTACTTTGGCCCAAACGATTGCAATCGATAATGCCAATAATGTTGTTAAGTTTATAATAGGTAGCCAGTTGTGCCGCTTCCCAAATAGAGCCTTCAGAAACTTCGCTATCTCCCATCAGCACAAAAGTCTTGTAATCCCGTTTGGCCTGTTTGGCCGCAAGCGCTTCACCAACGCCAATAGAAAGCCCAATCCCCAACGAGCCCGTAGCTGCTTCGGCGTACGGAAACCGTAATGTTGGATGCCCTTCGAGCACCGAATCAAACGAGCGATAGGTTAGCACTTCTTGATCAGTAAGTTTGCCCAGCTCATGCCATACTGCATATAAAATAGGCGCCGCATGCCCTTTTGATAAAATGAAGCGATCATTATTAGGATTTTCAAACTGATCCGGATCAAAATGCATCACATCAAAAAAAAGCGCCGCCATAATATCAGCAGCTGAAAGTGAAGAGCTTACATGGCCCGAGCCTGCTTTTGAAGTCATACGAATAGACCAACGCCTCATTTGATAGGCAATATGTTTTAAAAAAGGAATTTTTTCATTCATGTACAGATCCCTGTATTATATCAATAGACTTACAATCATTGACTCTCACTCTACCAATACAATACTCTGCCGGGAAAGGAACACCTATGAAAACTATAAGTTACGCCTCCCTAATCACTACTATCACGCTCCTCACCTCTATGCTCTCCCCATCAACTCGTTTGAAGCCTCATCATTTAAAGCCTCAAAAAACTACAGAATTAAATACCATAGAATTAATAGAATTAAATAACACCGCAGAATCCAACCCCACGATCCCTGATACACTCTACCTGCCTGCTATGCTCTACACGCATCAAGAGTTTTTGAATCCTAGGCGTATTGAAGAATTAAAAAGAATGAGAGAAAAATTTGAAGAAGAAATCAGTTTAGAAGATGAAGAAAACAAAAAAATAATGCAACATCAAATCCAAACTATCAACAAGCTACTTGAAAATGTAGTAGAGAGCCAATCTGACTTCGGCGACTAAGCACAGCACAAGAATTAAAAAATTATAAACGGGGGAATCATGAAAAAATGGATTCTACTCATGTTTTGCCTAACAAGTTCAATATCAGCAATGGAGGGATATAGTTTTTATGAAATTCATACTTTTTTGCAAAAAACCTTCTCAAAAAAAAGACAATCTAATACCCGCACGCCTGCTCACAGAGCTAAAAAAGATAACTCTGAAGAGATAGATGCCGCTCACCAAGCAGTACACGATTACGCATTGATCAAACATGAAGATAGTGCCGGAACTGAAGAAACTCGATGATAGAATAACTGATCAAATTATGAAATTAAAATATCTTAAAACTCCTTAAATAGAAGAAATATCCCCAACCGTTCGCCCTGAGCGTGTCGAAGGGTTTCGAACGATCAAATATAAAAAACATGATAAGAAAATGGACAGCCTTGTATTTATTTTCTTTTCACGTAACTCTTTTATGAAAATTTTTATACCCTTCGACACGCTCAGGGCGAACGGTAGAGAGGGAAAAATAAATTTTTTTGAGTACAATTAATTTCACAATTCATTCAGGTAGCTATTTTTTCTTCTCTTTCTTGCCACGCCAATTCTCGCCCCGCGCCCATGCAATCATTTTATCAATATATTGAGCCCCACGCGGCATCGCCTTACGCCCAGATTTCATTACTTTTCCCCAATAGGTGCGCATGTTTTGGCGCGTTTTTCCAATAAATTTTTTCATGTAATTCTCCCTCTTTTAATATATTTTCAGCGTAACAGAAAGAAAGCTCCTCATTCAATTTTTCTCCAAAATCAGTATCCTAAAGATTATTATGAAGATCATCACCTGGTTACACACAGCACTCATCAATTTTCTCATCTTCAACCTCTTTCTCACGCTCGTTTCGCTACCTGTCTTGGTGGCATGGGGACTGCCGCTCTCGTGGCTCTCACCGTTCGGAAATCTGTTTTTTAGTCCTTTTCTTTCTCTTTTTTTGCTCATAAGCACGCTTTCATTTTTTTGCGAGCTTATTAACCTGCCGCACGCTGCTCTCGATTATGCTCTTGAAAAAATTAGCGCAGTGTGGAATGCCCTTTTGCAGTTAGCGCCCAATAATAGTTTTGTTGGATTTTCCTCTACTGCCGTATATCTTCTTTCCGTTCTTTCGCTCGCAACGTTAATCTTGCTGATGCTTCCGCAGTTTCGTGCAGCCCGCCCTCGCCTTTGTGCACTTACTATCTTCTTTCTTTGTTCCCTCACCATTTTAAAAGCCACACAACCAGCACAGCTGCACAGTACTATTTCCTGCTTTAAAAAAGATATGGAACTTATACGGCATGATAATCAGACGCTCCTCATCGATCAAGGCGCACTGTGCGAGCGCGCCAACCCAGCATCATGGGTGCAATACCATTTAGTACCTGATCTTATTCGAGCCACTGGCTCAATGCACGTTGATCATCTTCTTATAACGCGCCCTACAATTCGCGCGCTTGAAGCAGCCGCTGCGCTCATGCAGCATGCTAATGTACAAAAACTATATTACCCTACAATTGAAGGAGAAATGGTCGGCTCGCATCGCGGTGCATTTAGAAGGTTTTATGCCATTGGCAAAGAGAAGGGGGTTGAATTTCGTCAGATTAAAGGTGAAATTACTCTTATCATGGGGAATCAAAAGGTAGGTATTGTGCCAGAAAAAAAGATGAAGTATCGTGAGATCACATTCAGAAAAATTACCACCGTTAAAAATATCACAACAAACCCATAAGTTTTAGTTACCTAGGAGTTAAAAAATGACCAGTGGAAAAGTACTGTTCGTAATTGCACATGAAGGATTTCAGCCAGTAGAATATGGCGAGCCAAAAAAGATTTTAGAAGAAGCCGGCTTTCAAATCGTCACGGCATCAGATAAACCAGGCCCCGCAAAAGATAAAGATGGCAATACTACTGAAGTCGATCTCACGCTTAAAGAGGTGAAGGTAGATGACTACGATGGCATTTTTTTTATTGGAGGCCCTGGAGCCATGGAGTGTCTGGATAATAAAGAGAGTTATCGCATTATCAAAGAAGCTGCCAAAAAGCATTTGCCGATGGGAGCCATTTGCGTTGCCACTCGCATATTAGCAAAAGCAGGAGCGCTCACGCGCCGACGAGCCACTGGATGGAATGGAGATAATGAGCTTGAAAAAATTTATGCAGAATATGACGTGAAGTATCTGCCCGAACCAGTAGTAGTTGAAGAAAATATGATCACGGCCACCGGGCCAAGCGCCGCAAAAACGTTTGGGCAAGAAATTATGGCGATACTGCATAATAATAAGGGGTGGGGATAATAACAGCCTGGTAAAATAAACGATTATTCGTCCTCCTCATACTGAGACTCCTGAGGAAACAAACGTTTCCACTCGGCCTTCCACTCAGGATGAATCTTGAATTGCCCCGTAGGATAGGGCCCCCACCAAGGAGGCCACTCGTCGGGTGGTATGAATGCACCAACACCATACACTCTCTTTGTGGTTGGCGGTAAAGGCGCCGGTTCCTCTCGGCGTTGCGTAGTTGACACTTCTTCTTCAGCCGCTAGCTCTTCAATTTCTTGTATACCCGGCTTTACTTCGAATAATGTTGCTACAGCAACTTGTTCACTTGGCTCAGTAAAAGCATGGATGGTTAATCCGAGGGCAACAGCAATCACTACCGCACTCGCACCAACAGCAACAGCTTGCGTTTTATATTTTTTTAGAATAGCCGGTAATGCTCTGAAATTACGATTTTTAATAGCGGTACTAACTTCTGAAAGAAATGGCGCAGCCCATGTAGCAAGCTTAGATTTTTGTACTTGCGCAGCCTTTCGAGCTCGCTTGGCTGCACTCATGTCAGCGCTTTGCGCAAGTAACGCAGCAATGATTAATAGGGATACCATCTTCTTCATCATATATACCTCTCGCAGCTATCCGCAATTTTTAAGGATAACACTCACTTTTTATTTTTTACGAATGGGCAGAAAAATAAGACGAGACTTATCTGCTTCTTCATTCCCTTCTTTCGCTCTTTTTTATGGCATTTGCCACTCGAGGGAATGCCTCTTTTTATACCCCTTCCTATTGATAGCTTAGCAAAATAATCCCCCTAAAATAAAGGGGTTTGCCCTTAAAACATAAAATATATTAAAATTGATGAAATCTACTTCTAGTCGATCGATTCAGTCATTAAAATAGCCCGAGCAGGAGCCGCTTCCAACCCCACAATGGCCAAGGGCAAACAGATCATAAAATAGTCCCCCGCAGGCACATGGGAAAGACGTACCCCCTCAATAATCACGATATCCGCCTTCATGAGGGTTTTATGCGTGGTGTGCTCAGGGTCGCCTCGCTCGATGCCAAGATAATCGATGGCTACTGCTTTTATCCTCTTTTCAGCAAGATACCGGGCCCCAGATGCATCTAAATAAATAAAATTGGTATTAAACGGATCGGTAACAGCAAGAGCGCTATTGGCAGTCCGAAGCACAACAATATCCCCTTCCTGAATTTCATACCGAGCCAAATCATCTGCCGATATCGAGCTAATCACCGTCATCAGATCAAGCACGATCGCCCTGCCCATGAGCCGATCCAAAGAAATCATATCGATTGGTTTGCCATCTTTTAAAAAATGGGATGGCGCATCAACGTGCGTGCCGGTATGGGTGCCCAACGTGATAGTTGAATCGCGCATGCCGTCGGTTTCAAAACCCTTCACCGCCGTAAGCTGAATGGTTCCCTTATTTTTATATTCCGTAGTTGCTTGGCTAATCGGCCATGAAATATCATAAATTTTCATTCTTTTCCCTTTACCTGAGTGCATTTTTTACGTACGCTAATTCTTTCAATTCTGTAATAATACCATGCTCAGGAGGTTATCATGAAATATCGTTCTTTATATATTGTTCTCTTTCTATTGAGTGGCACATCACATATATTTGCATGTGAGCCGGAAAATGATGAAGCAAGAAAACAAAAACGAATAAAAATGTATCAACGTCTTTTTACAAAACGTCTTTTTATAAAAGGCAATGAGCATCGAATGTCCGAATTTGTAGAGGGATTTTTTAAGGAGGCACGCATCATAAACCCTACAAGAACCGATAAGTGCGAATTTTATTGGCATCCAACCCAAATGACACCAACGCTAGAAGATGATAAATATGTTTGGATGAATCCCTATAACGGAGGATACGATATTTACTTCAAAAAAGTTCATGAAGCCACTATCAGACAAATAGTCCATGAGGATATGGATGTAGCAGCTCAAGCCAAGGTTACATTAACAATTGATCCTGATGGTGAAAGGGATTTGATATTGGAGATTACTACTGTTTTGGATGCTAAAAATACCGAGTAGATTATCTCTTAATCTTTTTAACTGCATGCCCCCCAAATTCATGCCGCAGCATGGCAACCAATTTAGTTGCATAGTCACCGCCCGTTTTGCGAGACCATTCACGTACTTTTAATGCTGCTTCGATTACTGGTACGGGAATATTTTCTTCATGCGCTTGCTCAAC
>SDBT01007289.1_pt1 | contig 18236 bp, 28 predicted proteins | sample 2277101 | NCBI WGS metagenome assembly SDBT01 (sample SAMN10404973, study PRJNA504765) | marine sediment metagenome | isolation source: marine sediment core GS10_PC15, 103 cmbsf | place: Arctic Ocean: Southern Knipovich Ridge | collected 2010
TATATTTTTTTCTTTTATTTTTTACTTTTTTATTTATTTCTGTATCTGTTTTTAATTTCTTTTCAATATTTTTTTTTGTCTCTTCTTTTTATTTTTTTAATTTATTTATGTTTTCATCTTCTTTCTTATTGACTAAATCCATTATTTGATCCCTAAAAGGAATTTCTGTTCCATATTCTAGTAGTTTATTAGAAACATCTTTCGAAAACTGTTGTTGTAAAGCAGATTCTATCTCTGTATTCATTGTTTTTTCCACTATTATAAAAAAATCTATTCAAATTTTTTTACTTCAACAACCATATCTTTCCGATAATCCGGACATTCCAATTCATATCCATATTGATTGGCTACTACCATTGTTTTGCCATATTGATCACAATGATTATAGTGTGTATGGCCATGTATCCAGAGATCAACGCCCGGAAACAGATTATCTAAAGAATTGGCAAAAGCATAATTGGTCATTTGATCACGATAAATAGGGGCAGAAGTATTCTTAAAAGTTGGTGCATGATGTGTTACGACGATTGTCTGATATTCTTCATCTTTCTTAAGTTCTTCAGATAACCACCGATAATTCATATAGAATAATTGATTCGTATCACCAATAGAGATGGTTTTATGATTTAAATAATCAATCATCTGGTAGTCGTTGAGAAAAGAGTAAACAGATTTCTGAGCTTTGGGTGGAATATAACTCCATAAAGTTGTGCCTAAAATTCTTATTTTTTCATCTTCCATCAAATATTTATCCCTCTGGAGAATATGAAGATTGTCAAAATCATTTTCAAAAAGTTTTAATTTCTGATCTGTTCGTTCGATACTGCCTTGATAATATTCATGATTACCAGCAACTAAAAATACTAGTTCCCAATTATCATCACAATATTTCAAAAAATTGCGATAATCTGAACTAATGGCTTCAGCTATATCTCCAGCTAAAATGAGATAAGGCGCGGAAGGTTCAAGTATAGAAGAAAACTTTTGTGGATGATTAATATCAATATGTAAATCAGACGCGATTTGGAATTTATACATTGTATATTTTTATAAAATATTTTTTAATTCATTTTTTATTCCCAAGATGCAACAATTTCGGTCTGATTTTTCCATCCTGGACATATATCATTAATTGTCAAACCATAATTCTTTTCCTCATTGAGTTGTAAAGCTAAATCCATCGCTATTTTCCTAAAATCGCCCATATCTAAAGAAGGAAAATGATATCGAAGAGAATAATAGTCTTCCACATTAGGTGACGTATATCTTGCTTTAATACTGGCGTACCAGACCCGGCAATCGCTAAATGGTTGGTAATATAAATTATAGATCGTCGTTTTCGTTTTCCCGTCTACTGCTTCTTTGCTTAATGATGAAAATTTATCTTCTAAATAAGATCTCAACAGGTTTTGATACCCGATAATATCTTTTTGATAATAATTTTGACTCAATAATCGTAAACCACTTCCATCCATTGTTTATTTGAATTGTAACCAGAATTATAATTCAAATTTTTATTATTCCCAATAAATCTTTATCAGAAAACCTCCAGGGATCGTACATCCTTTAACTCGTAAATTATATTTATTTTCTTCGTTAATTTCCTTCGCAACCTTGAGAGCATTTGCATATAATTCGCCTGCATGTAACGACGGAAAATGTTTTTGTAGAAAATGATGCTTTTCTTCTTTTGGTAGACCGATATCAAAACAAAAGCAACATCCATTAAAATAGTCGAAATCTAAACGATAGATAATACAATCCCTTTCACCATTTGTTGCCTCTTGCCCCAATGTTGAAAATTTCTTTTCTAAATAAGGTTTTAGTAACTTTCTATATCCATCTGCATCAGTTGCATAATATGCATTACATGAAGCTTGTAAAGTTTTATTATCCATGGTTTATTCTATTAAGTTATAAAATATTCAAATTTTTATTTCCAATTAACAATTACTTTTGCATAGTTGCATTGATGTATACCATAGATCTCCAAACCATAATTATGTTCTCTATTAATTTCTTTTGCGACATCTTCCACAATTTCTATTAATTTATTCATGTCCAATGACGGGAAATAACGTTGAATAGATGCATAGTTTTCAATATCAAGTTTAGATGAAGAAAAACAACACCATCCACAATCAAAAATATCATCTGATATTAAGTAAATTACATGTCTTGTGTTTCCCTTTGCGGCTTCTTCTCCTAATTTAGAAAATTTCTTTTCTAAATAAGGTTTTAATACTTGTTTAAAACGAGTCGTATCATCTTCATAATAATTTTGACTAATCGAATGTAAAGTTTTTTTATCCATCACTTATTCCCTCAAGTTATCTATAAAATAATTTCAATTTTTTTGTTTCTAATAAACACTGACTAAATTGGTTCCAGTGTCCGTTGAGAAAGATATTTTATAATTTTTCATTCCGGAATTACCAAAGACAATAATATTATTAAAGGGTGGCGTACTAGCATCAATTAAGAATGCATGTTGTCCGTTTTTCTCTTTAAAAACACTCATTCTTGGTATTTGACAGTGCCATAACTGCCCATTATGTGTTTGGAAACTAATAATTAACGGACCCATTCCCTTCAACCTCATTCGTACTTTAGAAGACAAGTAAATAAATCTGCCTCTCCAAAAAGCATCATCCATGGCGATACCCAATTGACGACTTAAATAAATTTTAATACGGTTATAAATCTGTGAGGGCAATAGGATTTCATTAGTTCCTGTATCCATCATTGCCATAATGCCTGTAGTCGCACTATAAAAACTATTATTATGCCAACTAATATTATTAACTTTTGCCATATAAAAATTAATGCCCAATGAATGAGCATTGCTTACTGGCATCAACTGATATTTGGGTCTTTCAGTTCGATGGAAATTAATTCTCATCACGGGGAAATCAAATTTGATATATCTGATGCCGGAAGTATTGTTAGGAGATAAACCTACAATGGAAGGAACTAATCCCGCAGTTTGGGTTTTTAAACTTATTTCCAATGCAGATTTCATCAATTCATATCTCCCAGTTAAATGTAAATAATCATAGAAACGGATTTCTTTGATAGTTTCTGAACCATAGCGAGCAATGACAGGATTTTTATGAATATTGCTACAATTAGATTTTTTATTAACTGAGATACAAGATTTAGATTTTTCATGATTAAATCCACCATATTTTTTGACTAAGTATTGACAACTATCAATTCCATTGGTCATAACTTTAACTGGCGTAATATGACATTCATGTGAGATTAAAGAAATATCTTTACTGCCTGTATCTAAAATAGCCATTACTTTTTGAACTAAACCACTTTTGCCAATCTTCAATTCCATCAAATATTCTCCCAATTCAGGGCTGTAAATTATTTTGCGACCGACTCCAGGCATCTCTTCTTGCATTATTTCTTCACCCATACCTTTTTCTTCCTGTATTGGTTTAATCTCAGCAGGAATCGTTTCTTTACCAGTTGAAAATATAAAATGAGAAATTGTAGGTCTTCCAAAAGTATTATAATTAACGTTTAGATTCATTTATAATATGTAAAAAGATAATTTATAACACAGAGACAAGATTTGAAAATGAAATTTTGTAATTGCGTAAACCCGGATTGCCAAAAATAACCGCATCATTAGATTCATTAATTCCGATTGCAAATATGAATTTATCTCCTTTTCGGATTACTAGATCAACAAAAGGAATTTGGCATTTCCAGACTACATTTCCTAATGTCTGAAATCTTACTATTAAATATTTATCTCTTGCCAATTTGGTTTGAGCCACCTGATTGAGGGGCACAAAATCCATTGACCAAAATCTACTTCCTAAGGGAATATGTAAATAAGTGGCAAAATATCTTTGAATAATTTTGAAAACATGTCTAGGAACTAGAATACGAGGATTACCAATATTAATAACTGCGGACATCGGTAGATTAGTGAAAAATACTCTACCAAAAGATATGCCATTAATGATACCGGTATATAGATTAGGAATGGAAGGAGACGGTTTTAATAGATATCTAGGATGAATATTTGGTTTGCCAAATTCTATAATTTGATTAGGAAAATCAATGATAAACGTTTTAATTCCCGCAGCATTATGGGGGGCTAAACCGAAATAGGAAGGAATAAAAGTCATTACCTGTCTCATAGAATAAATATCAAGGACGATGATAATAGAAACCTTTCTTCCAACTATATTTAAATATTCTGATTTTTTCAATTCAGTTCTTACATAAGTAGGATATTGGATAGCATTGCCTTTTTGTGTTCCAAGGTAATGATAATATCCATACTTATCAAACATTGGATGACATATTTCGCAATGATTACTGATAACGGCGATTTCTTTTTCTAGAGTGGAAATAACGACCCATATTTGATTATTTCCAATCTTTAATAAAATAAAATATAAATTAGTTTCAGGGTCGAATTTGATAGGAAATTTTGTTGGCACAGGAGTCGATATATTTTGTTGTTGCAACGCATTAGATGTATTTGCACATTGTTGTAATCCGATATTAACAATAACAGGCGCTTCATCCATTTATAATAAATCAATATATTTTATGGGATGAAAAAATATCTGCGTTTAATTTATAAAAATGAATAATCTCATAAGTTGGCTTTTAATTGCTTTAATCGTGATTCTAGTTGTTTATTTCGTCATGTCTCCCAAAGATGGATATATGATGTATCCAACACTTGCTCAAGAAGAAGAAGAGGGTGAAGAGGGTGAAGAGACAGATGAAGGTCTCACTTTAATTAGCGACAGATATGGCTGGGGAGGAAGCCCACTGGGGCGAGGCAGGGGAGGAAGCCCATGGGGATCAAGCCGAGGTTGGGGGCGAGATTGGGGATCTGGTTGGGGATCTCCCAGAAGTTGGTGGTCAAGTTGGTGGGGTTCTCCTGACGATAGAACAATGACAGTAGTTTCTAGAAGAGGCGGAAGACGAGGATTTGGACGGTGGGGAGGTCGCAGAGGAAGGTCTGTGGTTTTTGTTTAAGATTAATTTTATAAAAAATCTATGCATAATTTATAAAAATGAATAATGCAATGATGTGGCTCTTAATTGCTTTAATTGTAATCCTAGTTATTTATTTCGTCATGTCGCCAGACATGGGTTATATGATGTACCCCACACTTAGTCAAGAAGAGGAAGGAGAATCCGAAGCCGGCGAGGTTGGAGAAGAAGTCGGTGAGGCTGGGAAAGAAGGATTCTATGGATCTTATGGTTCCAGTTATTATCCTTATTCCTATGGTCGATCATACCGAAGATGGTGGCCACGGAGATATTGGAATAGATATTATGGTATGCCCTATGGTGGATATTATCCTTATTCATATAGCAGACGCTACGGCAGATCTGGTGGATCTGGTGGATATGGTGGATATGGCAGATCTGGTGGATATGGTAGATCTGGTCAATATGGCGGATATGGAAGACAACATGGAGGATATGGGAGACGATATGGCGGGTTTTGGTAAAAAAATCTAAGGAAATAATATATAAAAATGCAAATATTAATAGCTTTTTTGATAATAGTGGTCTTAGTTTACTTTTTAACGAGGCCAGTAAAAGAGGATTTCAATTATTGGTATGGTTACTATCCATGGTTCTATCGCCCATATTATTGGACCCGTAATTATTGGCATAGAAACGAGCCGATTAAACCATATCAATATTCTGAATATCCATATTATAAAACTTATATGTACGATTGGTAATTTATTTTTTTCTTTCAATATAATATAAAATGGATTGCAATTGGATGACTTGGCTTCTCCTTGGTCTATTAGTTCTTTTTGTATTATATACATACATGTCTAAAGAACCTCTTCCTCAAATTATGGCAGCTGAAGAAGGTGCAGAAGAAGGCGAGAGCAAAGAAGGTTATACTACCTATGCCGATTATGGATATGGATACAATTGTTATGGGTTATCTCAAACTGATTGTACCAATTCTCCCAGTTGTGATTGGGCAGCAAGCGATGATTCTTATGGTGGATCATGTCAGCCATCAACCTATTGGTATAATCCATGGTATAGTGGTTGGCACAATTGGTATTATCGTTATTGGAGTCCCTGGAGATGGTATTATGGTGGAAACTATCCTTATTATAGTACCTATTACTATCCCTCTCACCGAAGATTTGGTCGACGTTTTGGAGGTAGACGTTTTGGTCGCAGATTTGGAGGACGAAGATTTGGTAGAAGAGGTTTTGGTGGAAGAAGTGGTTTTGGTAGAAGAGGAGGTTTTGGTAGAAGAGGTGGCCGAATGGGCGGTCGCATGGGCGGCAGAGGTGGTCGCATGGGCGGCAGAGGTGGTCGCATGGGCGGTAGAGGTGGTCGCGGAGGTGGTCGCGGAGGTGGTCGCGGAGGTGGTCGCGGAGGTGGTCGCGGAGGTGGACGTGGAGGTGGTCGTGGAGGCGGAGGTCGAGGCGGTCGCCGTTAAATAATTTAAAGAAAATATATCATTTTATCTTATGAATCAATTAATACGAAATGATATGGATAAACGATTGCGACACTATTTGCAACCACATAATAAAATTCTAATTGATTGGGGTTACAAAGAACCTCGTTGGTGGAAGGAACCAGATAAAAAAAATGAACCTGGTGTGAAAATATGGGAGTGTGGCTGTAATCAAAAATGTTGGTGCTACGAAAATTATGAACCATATGTCCTACAAGCAGTTGTAAAAGAAGATAATAAAAAATATCGAATGTATGAATGGATAATGTATTGCTCGGTTTTTGATGATATTTCATTCAAATGCGTGACACCAGAGCCAGAAGACTATTTTGACGGCGTTATATTGCAAATAATTGAAGGGATTTTTTCAAGATATCGTCCTATTATAACTTTTGTTAACTATATTAATTTACCAACAGAAATTGTACAGTTTGCTCAAATAGAAGAAATGGAATATAATGAGGTCATTAGTTTTCTCGATTACAACGATGAAGTTAAAAAATATGCAAACCAAGAAGATGATAAGGAGGAAACATATTCCAAAAATATTGAATCAAAAATATTTGATACTATTCCAAATCAATAAAAATATTTAAGAAAAATTTAATAATATTATTTCATGGAATTAACACGAAATAATATTCAAATTATTTTACAAGACTCTTTACAAAAACATAATAAAATCTTAATAGATTGGGGATATAACCTATTTCCAGAAGGATTTAGAGATGAAAAGAATGAACCTGGAAAACAGATAAAATATCATAATGATAATTGTCATAGATGTTGGTGTTGTGAGCAACTTTTATACTCTTGTCAAGTTGTAGTCAAAGAAAATACAATTTATAGAATGTATGAATGGTTAATTTACTGTTTTCCTTTGGGACCTCTTTCTCCGGGAAGTAGATCAATTTATGATTTTACACCAGTGGAAGATTATTTTAAAGGTTGGGTTTTGGAAAAAATTGCAGAGGGTAAATTTTCTAGATATAGGCCCATTAAAAGATTTATTTATTACGATATGCTATCTACGGAAATTAAAACATTTGCTAAAAAAGAAGAAACAGAATATAATAATTATATTAAATTTCTTGATCATAATGACGAATTAAAGAATTATGCTGAAGAAGAAGAACAAAAGGACAATGAATATGCAAAAAAAATTGAATCCAAAATATTTGACACTATTCCGAATCAATGAAACTAGCAATCGTAGGTAGTCGAACTTTCACTGATAAAAATTTATTCAACGATGGATTGAATAAATTTATTGAAAAACATGGTAAGCCAGATTTAATCGTCTCAGGAGGGGCAAAAGGAGCAGATACTTTGGGAGAAAATTACGCCAAAGAAAATAATATTCCAACCCAGATTTTTTATCCAAATTGGAAGAAATATGGTAAAAAAGCAGGAATTCTTCGAAATAAAGATATTGATGATCATTGTACACATATCTTAGCCTTTCCCTCCAAAAATGGAGTTGGCACTCAAGATACGATTCGGAAAGGAGAAGTTACTAATAAAGAAATGATGGTGTTTTATATTGATTAAAAATTTGAATTATAAAAATCAATCAAAACCAATATCAATGGAAAAATATTTAGATAAATGGATTTTAATCGAAGTTGATTATTACAATTGTATTAGTTGGATGTGGCCACACAAAGGACAAAGAGAGAAAAAAATATTTCCATTCAAAATAGTTCAAGCCATCGATGGAGAAGGTTTTGATGCGAGATGTATAGAATCACAACAATTTAATACAGGTTGTGGACCAACCCTTCCTCAGAATTATTTTAGATTTTCACCCGATGGATCTTTGGGTGTATGGTATGCCAAATGTGGTACGCCATTCCTACTAGAAGGATATCACGAACAATTTTTAACTTTTATTAGAAAAGGAGGCTGGGAAATGAAATATCGCATTCCAGAAATGGATGAATGTATCGTTTGTATGGAATATAATAGTCCAATGATACGTACTGATTGTTGTAAAAGGACAGATGCTTGTTTAGAGTGTTTTACTAAAAATAGAAGTAATTGTGTAATTTGCAGAAAAATTCCACCTCTCTTTCTTGAAATTATTAATTGTAATGTTATTGAAGTAATATTTTATATTTCCACACGTTACCCCGCACCTCCGAAAAGACAAATTGAAAAATTACTTCTGGAAACTAAGATTAGTGAAATCAAAAACATGTTTAAATATAACGATAATGGATATTTGCCTGACTATCAAGAGCCACATATTAAAATTGGTCGTAAAATAATTGATAATGACCAGACACTAAAAGAATTAGGAAAAGAAAAATTAATACTTTTCGTTGTCCGTTCATAATAATCTCGTTATATATTATAATATGGTCAGAACTTCTTTTGTTTATCATCAAATCACTGCCATGACTAGCTATCTGGCAACTCTAGTTATTTTATTCGCTTTCTTTAAATACTGGAAGAGCTTAAAGGCGCTAGAAATAGGATTATTATTATTTATTTTATCAATTTCTTGGGGCGTCCATTGTTTATTACACTTTTGGGAAGAATATTTATACGATTTTGATCCCCTTTTAGGAAGAACAAAAATGTTAGAAAAAGTAATTAGGTGTTGTTGATATATGAAACAATATTGTTAACCCAAACTTGATTACCTAATTGATTGAAATGTAATCCATCAATTTTGCATTTTGGTTTCAAATAATCTTTCCCACATCTATGATCATTAAAATGAAACATATCCAAATAGGTAAATTTCATTTCTTGACTTAATTTTTGATAAACTTGTCTGGCTTTCATTGTTCGGTAATAGATATAAATATTGAAAGGAAAGATAAAAATATCGGAGTACCACATTCTGCCAACATGGCCAACATATAATTGAGAACTGTATTTTCTCAATCGATCTACTAATTTTCGTAAATTATTTTCTATCTCCGTGAAAGAAGTAATATTCATAATATCATTCGCACCAATTAAGGTGATTACTTTATTATAACTATTTCTAGAAGGAGGATATTTTTTCAAATAGTTTAATAAAGATTCAACAGTTAAACCCGGTTGGCCAATAACTTCAACATTCGCTTTTAGTTGCAATGCTAAATAATAAGGAATTGTGATTTGACAATTCGGAGTTCCATATCCGACTACAGTACTATCTCCAACAAGAAGTATATTTTGTTCGCTTCCGAGATAGATATTAGGATTGGAACAACTTTTGAGGCTCTGTGCATATCGAATTTTTAAAAAGAAACGTAAACTTTGGATCAAAATGAATGAAAGTATGATAGGGAGGAAATATTTCCACATAATATTTTATAATAAGATTATAATCAACTAGATAAAATATTACTGAAATAAATGTTATCTTTAATTTTGGAAATTAGTTTAACGAATTTAGATGTTTCTAATGAATGATAATTCCCAAAATGCATCCTCCGATTCCATTCAGTCGCCTCCTCTTCGTATTTTTGAATCATTTTTAATTTCTGTATTCGGTCCAGATTTGGATCATAAATAATTAGTTCAACTTTACTCTGAATTAGCAATAATTCATCACTTACAAAATTTCTAATCCAATCAATATCATGTAATTCAGTTATACGTCTCCATTTTGCTCTTTGTACACTCTTCAACATCTCTTTGGGACGATGAGGTTTATATACATTAGATTGATATGGGATAATATCGTTACTGCCATCAGAGGTAATAAGTTTCATCAAAAAATAACCATTTCCAAAATTTTTGAGATAATATTTGTTATCTATTTTTTTCCAGGTCATATTTATTTCATTCAAACAAAATAATATTTTTCATTTTTTATAATTCAATAGTTCCATGCCTTGTCTTTATCTAATAAGGCCATTGCTAAACAATATCCGTGACCAAACGGAAACTTTGGATCATTCAACATGATTCGAATATTTTCTTCATTAACCAACATGGTGTAGTTTTCAATAAAATCTTCGTCAACACCGTATTTTTCCCGATAATAATCTAAGCATTCCTGATGTGGTCCATCAACTTCAATAATCAAAAGCTTTTCCCCGTTTTCGAGACGTTTCTTGAGTTCAATAAATTGTGTTTCTTTTTTGACCATATCGCAATAAACCGGTAAATAAATGGCTTTCCGAGCTTGAATATAATCCAATGGTGGACTTAAATTTCCTTGATCATCTTGATCCAGAGCATATAAACAATTATGTTGTTTGCCAAATCCCAATGGGTATCGGACAGCATCCGGATTATGCATTCCTTTCTTGCGCCAATTCCAATATTCTGGTGTTAAAATACCATTTTCGTCAATATGCACCTCCGCAGGATGATTCCAAATTATTTTATTACTATATTGAGAATAGGACCGTTTTGAGGCAGGTACTTTTTGATAAACTTTTGCGAATTGCCAAATATTTTCCATGATTCTTCCTAGATCATCTTTAAGTTCATAAGGACCAATAGACCCATATTCTGTACTTTTGGTTAATACCCGAATGGGCTTAAATTCAGGACATGATGGCTCCTGGAACCCACCTGTTTTGTTATATATTCTTCTTCCGACTCTGATCATAGATATATAACAAAACAATATGATATTTGTCTATCAATTTTTTTTTAACAAATATTGTTAGCTATAAAATTAATTACAATACCATAGAAAATCAAATACATAACTTGAGCATTGAAGTATAGATTCCAATAACTTTCGATGCCATAAATTCGTTTAGCATAATCTCCGATCGTTCCTAGTGTCGGAAAAATCAATGCCATTATAAATCCCAAGAACCAATAACTTCTCAAATATTCAGGAAAAAAATTATTGATTATTCCGATAACTGCAACTAAAAGAAAACCATAAGCTATCGGTATCCATAACAGTTTGGATTCCAAATCAGCCTCATGATATAAATCCAATTTTTTACTAGCTTTCAATGATAAAGCTGTGGGAGCTAATGAAGGCAAAGAAGATAGTACGCCTATCACAAAAGCTAGTATCCAATTCGTTGTCAATGGTTCGTTAAACTTAAACATTTATATACTATCAAAGAATATTTTTTATGAAATTGTCAAAACATTACGAATTACTAAATGATCTAATCCATTACTTAATTTATTAACTTTATAAATACCAATTGCCTTTCCTTTCAAACCAACTAAACTAGGATTTGGCGCCTTAACAATTTCTACATCACAATCGATAAAAGTGTAATTGCCATCATATGTTACCATTGTAGATAACGGACACATCCCTTTATAACGAACGCGATATTCATCATTACCCCAGATATAATAACCGTATGCTAAAACACCTTGTATAGTACCAGCAACGCCACTTTTTCCACCATATCGTCCATATAATTTCTTATGTGCCGGAATATAAGCTGTAAATCCTCCATCAATAAGTTTATATTTTTGACCAGGATTACTTTGCACATGATAAACATTGTAACCAGCATCCGGATTAATAGTAATTTCATACATAAATACCTTCAAAAATGCATTTGATAATCCAAACTGTTTTTGAAAAAATTCATGTGCTTCTTGTCTAACAATTTCTCTTTCTTTAGTGGAAAAAACAGATGGAAAATCAGTGACAGTTGGCAAATTAATTAAAAATTGTTTCCCACTATCCATTATTTTATCTTGTAAGAAAACAATAAATTCCTTATTGGGTTCAATTTTAGGTACTGGCCATTTTCTTTGAGCAATTGATGGAAAATAACATCCCCAAACTAACCAACCGAAAATTAACAATAATAAAATGATGACCAATGCAAAAGTCAAATATTGGTAATTAATTTTCATTTATATTTATATTTATAACTAATATTTTTTCCTACTATTAGTTATAAATGTATAAAAATCTTGTCAAATATTTTGTTTATGGGTTATTAGCCACTTATGTTCCTTTAAACTTAATGGGAACACATTTCCACCAAGCCAATGTCTTTACCAAAAACAATTTTCCATTTATTAATATTATCAGATATACACCTATCATCTTTGGAATCATTAATGTTATTGTCTTTTCGATTCTTCATTGGATAGGTATTAAAAACTTTTTCCTGATAGGCGCTATTTTTTCACTCATCTATTCCAGTATGGGCAGATGGATATCTGAAGTACCACAACGCGTTTTTGAAATGGATCCTAACCAATTCCAGTTACAAGCTTTGATTGTTTGGGTTTTGTTTTATGGCATATTTATTCAATTTATTGACTACTTTTTGTAAATAAAAAATGAAAAAGATTCTTTGTAAATATAGTAAAATGTTTACAAATTCTATTGCATTTATGTTATTGATCTCTACAACAGTTCTACTTGCTGATTATCAACCTATGCCGGATGGCTTAATAGCAGGAGCGACTTTTAGTAGTTCAGTTTCTTATATACCTTTTGAAGATGAAATTAGAGAATTGGGAGAAAACTTTATTCTTTTAGCCAGTTGGTGTGTAGATCTTCCAACTTTCGATTTGGTTAAAAAAATACCTCCTGACTGGGATCTAATCGCTTATTCCGATTCTGGCCCCCCTTCTTTCATCCTTCTTAGCACAATCTTTAATTCAAATACAACTACTGTTTTTAATCATCAAAGCACTCCTATAGCGATGATAGTTCGAGCAATCACTGATCCTCTGAGCATTGGTAATTATTCAGGTGTTCGATTTTTTAATGGAAGTCAAACACTTATTGTTGCAACTGATCAAGTTAATTATGAGAAAGGAGGATATGCTCTTTCTTTTATTTGTTCAAGTATTTCTGGCAACAATTCATGGTTTCCAAACCATATTCCTAATCCTTCAATCAGTACTGAACAAATGTATAATGGTGTGGGAACTGAATTTAATTTTATCACATTTACTATGGATGGTGCTGTTAATCAACCTTTTCATAATTCTGGCGAATATGGTGACCAAGTAACTGTGACCAGTGAAACGAATTTACCTATCCAAGGAGTCCAAACGGCGGTCATTAGTTTTAATCCAGAAAAAACAACAGAAAAGAACTTTCATTGGTTGGATGTTTTTATTTCATTGGTTTTAATATCTGTCTGTTTATCTTTGTTCTTTGCATATATTTATATTAAAATAACCAAATCAAAATTTCAAGATTGGATGGAGTTAGAACAAACGACTTAATTTTATAACGACGGTGCAGAAATTAGACATCACGATCTCGAATTATTGTTATTGTTTTTTTTCTTGTTATTATTATTATTTTTGTTCTTATTCTTGTTGTTTTTATTCTTATTCTTATTCATGTTAGTGTCATCAACATGAAAATGGCATTTGATTTCACCATCTTTAGCATTAACTTTACAACGAATACCGAATTGGGTAACTGAAACACATTGTTTTGCCATTTATACTTTATAACAATAAATTTTTATATTTCTAAATTATATATTATTTATGAAAAAATTAGTATTTATTTTCGTCATTATTATCCTCATTGCCATCTTAGTCGCCGTATATTACTGGAATAATTGGACATATAATTTTTTAATTAACGAAGTTACTCATTCAACTAAAAACTATTTATTATCTATTTTAACGATACCTAATCCTGAAATACCACAAAAAACTCCTTTTGAACGAAATTGGAAATCATTGAGAACTTCATATCCTTATGTTGCTTCCGTTCCGATAGATATTAATAATACAGGACATGAATTACTATTTTTAGGCGGTGGAATAAACCAAGACGATGTATTACTTGATTATCAAGATGGAAAATTAGTCAATGTTATTGGGGAGACCAATTTATCCGATAAAAAATACGCAACTTATGGAGGAGTTTCTGTTGATATGGATAAAGATGGATATTCTGATTTAATAGTTGCTCGACAAAATGGTGTTTTTCTTTATAAAAATAATAAAAATGGCACGTTTTCCAAAAAACAAATACTTCAAGAACAAAGTGATAAAGTTCCAGTTTCTTTAGCAGTTACCGATTATAATAAAGATGGAAACCCTGATATTTATGTCAGTTATTTCATTAAGTCGAAAAATTTACGCAATTATCATCATAATGATCCAATGCATTCTAAAGCAAATGTTTTACTCAAAGGTGAAGGTAATCAAGTATTCAGAGATGTTACCCACACAGCGGGAGTTGCCGGCAAACATAATACCTTTACTTCTGTTTTTACCGATTTAGATAATGATAATGATCCTGATTTAATATCAGCAAATGATGCGGGTGAAATAGAAATATATGAGAATGTTAATGGACAATTTATCAAAAAGAAAATGCAAACTGGTTTTGGTTTTTGGATGGGAATTGGTGTTGGTGATATTGATAACGATTTAGATCAAGATTTATTTATTTCTAATTTAGGCCCATTTATACCAACAGATCGAGGCGTAACGAGTGGACCCAAAAAAACAGGAATTAGAAAAGGCCAAAAACTTAATCATCAACATGTCATTCTTAGAAATGATGGGAATTTCAAATTCGTTGACTTAAGCAAAGATGCGATGAATGGATATGGTTTCGGATGGGGAGGAATGATTGAAGACGTAAATTTAGATACTAAACAAGATCTAGCTTTTGGAGTGAATTATATGGATAATCCATTACATAATTTCTTAACAATGCCAAATCCTTTATTAATTCAAAAAGATAGCAAATTTAAATTAACACATCGATTTCCTAATTTTAGTTTCGGTCAAACACCTTTGTCGATGGATATCAATCGTGATCAAATTAAAGATATTATTTGGGTTAATATGAAAGGTCCATTAAAAGTTTATGCAAATATCAATTATGAAAATAATAATTTTATTAACGTTCGATTACCCAATTCATTCGATTTTACAAATGCTAAAGTTTATGTCTATGCAGATGGACAAAAATTTATGAAAGAAAATATTCAAGGAGGAGTTGGATTTGGTGGCGATCAAAGTGAATTGTTCGCTTTTGGATTAGGGAAGATAAAAAAAGTTGATAAAGTGGAAATTAAAACAATTTATGGGCAAACATTTGAATATCAAAATCCCAAAATAAATTCAACTTTGGTCGTTATTAAAAAGATATAACACAATGGTAGTAATATAATTCATCAAAAGATGAGTGAATTATATTATTCCGATGAAGAAAGTGATCGTACTTATCCTTATACTTATACTTTTTCACTTCACCCAGGGAATTATGAACCAACTGGTACTTGCAACAAAGGATTTTATAAACCTTCAGGATCTGCGAATTTTTCAAAAATTTTTAGTAAACCTTATTATCCAAAATTAGATAAAGATTTACAATTGGATATTATCCAAACTGCCAAACAAATACAAAGAGAAAAATGGCAACAAATATTTATCCCTCTTTACAGTAAATTTGATAAATATTGTATTACTAAAGAAATAATTAACAAATATTTATTAGATTAGCTTGATACCTTTTGGATAAATCCATACCTCCCTAACATAATATTTATATCCGAAATTATAATCTAAACATTTCTTAACATGTTTAGTACGACCGCAAATACATTCTTGTTGCGGTTTTAGCCAATATTTAATTTTAGGATTTCTTTGAATTTTCCAATTTGAAGAATCAAATTTAGTTTCGATAGTATAAGTATCTTCGTCCTCAAATATTTTTTTATAAGGGATAACTCTGCCTTGACAATCTATAACTAATATTTTTTTTGGTTTAGTCCATCTCCATCCCATTTGTAAAATACATTTATCAGGGTCTTCCGGTTTTTGTTCACATTCCCAAATAAAAGTTTTACAACTACGATTATGATATCCACCTCTATAATTCCATTGATAATAGTTTCCACAATTATTTAATTCCGTACTAATATTACTATCTATTTGACTCAAACGATAAATATATTTTTGTATCTCCTTTGGCAAGCAATCCCAATAACTTTGCATATCTTTCTTCTATAAAAAACTTCTTATATTATTTCAGAACTTTGGTATTTGAAATTTATAATTTATTGACAACATTTTTGACATGGACTCTCCACACAAATTGTATTCAAACATTTCAAATTATCATTTCCAAAAACAAATTCCGGCTGAATAGTCGTCGAACAAACTTTGTGGTGATGCATAATTTCTTCCATTTTTTTGCAAATTAATGAAAAATCTGACTCATATAATAGATGCACGTGAAATGAACCAACAATTCTTTGATCATCTAATTGCCAAACATGAAAGTCATGAATTTTTAATACTCCTTCAATGGAGGATAGGCTCTGTCTAATAACTTCCAAATCTAAAGATTTTGGAACTTTTTGTAATAAAATCGAGCTACTTATTTTAATTAATGGAACTACATTAATTAAAATAATAATGACAATCACTAAACTACAAATTGGATCAGCTAAAAATCTTTCATCCGGTGTTAAAAATTTAATCAATAATCCGCTGATAATAACATTAACTGAACCTAAAGTATCACCAATGATATGTAAAAAGACACCTCTCATATTGAGGCTCATTTTTTGATGTCCATGTGAATGACCTATATGATGTCCTGAAAGAAAGATACAAATACCCATTAAATTAATAACTAACCCAATTCCTCCAACAATCAGCAAATTATCAACTTCTTTTCCTAAAGTGTCTTCCAAGTCATCTAATTCACGAAATCTTTCAATGGCTTCAATTGTAATGAAAAAACAACTGGCTAAAAGAAAAGTACCATTCATTAAAGCACCAACAGTTTCCGCTCTCATCCAGCCATATGTAGCCTGATAAGTAGCCTCCTTCGTGGAAATTAAAAATGCATACAAACCAATTGATAGAGCAATTAAATCAGATAACATATGAATCGCATCGGCTTGCAAAGTTAGGGAATTGATGATAATACCAACTACTAATTCTACGAAGAAATAACCACCAATTAAGAAAATCATGGAAGAAAATTTTAATACAGTAGATCTTTTTTTCGCATGGATAATTAATACATCTTTTTCCTCCTCTCCACCTTCATCTGTAATTAAATCAATTTCGCCATGATCATCGTAATGACCGTCGTGTAAATAATAAAGTTTATTACCAATCAAATAATCAAAATGATCTAAATGAGGAACTTTAATAGTTCTCTGCTCAGGTATGTTTTGAATATCTTGACAGGTAGAAACAGGATGCTCCAATTTATGTTCTTGTAATACAGAATAACCTACTAAATCACATTTTAAACTATCTTGATATAAATACCCAATATGATGATGGTGTCTAATAGGAATACCGTGTTGGATATAGTCTTGATCTGTTTCAGACATTTATTGATGAAATAGTTAATCAGAATTATAAATCAGTTTTTTATAGACATAATTTGGTCAAAATCATAAATCAAATTGTCCATCACTGTATTGGTATAATAATCGATCCATTTATTGACATAATATAAATTTATTTCCGGATGTTCTTGTTGAAGAAATAATTGATAATATTTCTTCCTCTCTACAGGGTTTCGTATTCTCCAAGTAAAAATCCATGGAATCAACGTGTTTTGATATGGGATGATCGCGCGCTCCATAGTTATTTATTTACAAAATTTTATTTCATTTTTTATGTCGTAACCAATAATGGCTTCGTGAGAATATATAGTTGTATATTTGGTAATAGAATGACTACTTCTCATAATCGGTTTAATAGAATATGGAATCAAATGATTTTTATCAGTAAAATTAATACCAATTATTATTCTTCTTTTGTCTTGTTGATATCGATAAAACCATAGAACCTCACTATTTTGATCCATGAAATATGTATTTCCAACCAAGTTTTT
>SDBT01007290.1_pt1 | contig 18234 bp, 11 predicted proteins | sample 2277101 | NCBI WGS metagenome assembly SDBT01 (sample SAMN10404973, study PRJNA504765) | marine sediment metagenome | isolation source: marine sediment core GS10_PC15, 103 cmbsf | place: Arctic Ocean: Southern Knipovich Ridge | collected 2010
CCTCGTCGCAGAGTTCCGCAAACCGTACACCCATCCCATCGGGGCCGCCAGTGGTGTCCACAGACGCGACGAAGATCCTCGTAGTATGCGGGACCATGTAGAATGCGGTGATTGTCACAATCCACACGAAGCTACTTCCAATTCAGGTACCTCAGGACCCCCGTTCATCAGGGGACCCATGAAGGGAATCCGCGGGCTTTCGAGTAGGGGTGTTCCAATGCAACGGGCTCTCCACCAACAGGAGGTATGCTACAAGTGTCACGCCAAACGCGATCCGGTGCGTGAGCCCATCGTGAACCGAGTGGTCCGCAACAACAACATCGGCGAAAAGGTCTCCGTCAACAGCGACAGCTTTCATCCCATTGAAGGCGTCGGTAAGAACACGGACGTCCCAAGCCTCCTTGAGCCCTGGAAGGTAACGAGCAGGATGTATTGCACGGATTGCCACGGTTCCGACGGACAGGTTCGTGGGCCTCACGGGTCAAGATACGCCGCCTTGCTGGTCAGCAACTACGAATTTGAGAACTCCGATAGCACGATGGAGGGTCCCATTGCTTACGCCCTGTGCTACAAGTGTCACAATCGCAGCAGCATTCTCGCCGACGAGAGCTTCTCCCTTCACAAGGAACATCTCGACGAGAAGTCGAGTTGCTCGGCGTGTCATGACCCTCATGGTGTTGAGGACAACACGCACCTGATAAACTTCGACTCGGAGGTCGTGTCCGCCTCGAAGACGGCGATAGGAGACAAGGGCCCTGTCTTCGTGGATCTGGGGTTCAGACGCGGATCCTGCACCTTGCTCTGCCACGATAAAGATCACGACGACGAGGACTACAGGCCCTAGCTCCTCATTCCTCTCACCTGCCCAGAGATCTTCTCATTGTTGAGACCCCGCGCTCTGAATCCGGGGAGCGGACATCAATCCCGAAGGAGTCTGAAGAATCTACCTTACCGTAATGCAGACATGATGTTGTGTGTAACGGTCTTACATATAATTCCCTGATTTATACGATCCGCTACGAGCTTGGTACCTTATTTGCTAAGTGAGTAATGTCCCGCATAGGATTTAACTGATTTTCTGCCTCGCGCAATCTAATCGGGAACGCTTGCGGCGTGGGCGCCATAACGTCTAAGAGGACCAACATTACCCGCCTCGAGAAAGAAGACCTATCCCCAGGGAGACACTGAAACTTGACCGAAGAACACCGAAAGCCGAAACGCAAGTTTAGGCCTTATCGCGCCTTCGTCAAACTCTTCGGGGTCCGCTATCCGGAGCAGAAGAGTCACTGGATTCTCTTAACAAAACGGTTCCGGCGAATTTTGCTGGGAGTGATCCTCCTGGTGCTTGTGGCGGTTGTGTCTTTTCTTTTCTACTTCAGCGCCCGCCCCGAGTTCTGCAACTCCTGCCACATCATGGAGCAATACGTCGAGAGCTGGAAAACTTCCTCCCACAATGAAGTCTCTTGTCTGGATTGCCATTTCGCTCCGGGATGGGGCAATTTCCTGCGTTCCAAACTTGCTGCTACTTCTGACGTGATTACCGTGCTCACAGGGAAAGCAAGAGGCAAGCTGTACTCTGAGATAGAGGATGCATCGTGCCTGCGAGATGGGTGTCACGAGACGCGCCTGCTTGAAGGGAAGGTAGTTTTCAAGGGGAAGTACAACTTCGACCATACGCCCCACCTGGCTGAGTTACGCAGAGGCAAGAAGCTCCGTTGCACTTCCTGCCATTCGCAGATCGTCCAAGGTGCGCATATCACAGTGACCGAAAGTGTCTGCTTTGCCTGCCACTTTAAAGGTCTGGTCCACGACCGCACGCTTGATCCGATCGGAGGGTGTACGTCCTGCCACGACGCGCCTACCGAAACAATCAAGACCACTAAAGGTACCACGTTTGACCACGGGCCGTTTCTAGACAGAGACGTAGCCTGCTGGAAATGCCATTTCGACACGGTCCGGGGAACGGGAGATGTTCCGCGACAGGTGTGCCTGACCTGTCATAGCGAGCGGGAAAAGCTGGAGCAATACACGGACGCGCAGTTCATGCACGATTGGCACGTCACCAAACGCAAAGTCGAATGTTTCCGCTGCCACGACGAAATTCTTCATGGACTTCATCTCGAACCTATCGCGCAAAAGAACGTCTGCGCAACGTGCCATTTCGGGGACCATAGCACACACGCCGATATGTTCGCCGGCCGCGGAGGTCGCGGTGTCGAACCTAACCCCAGCGAACATTCTCTTGCCAACGTGGACTGCGTTGCCTGTCACGAAATGCCGAGTCTTACGCGTGATAAGGTCATAGTCGATACGGGCACCCACAAAGCTACGGAGCACGCCTGCCTTGCCTGTCACGGATCCAGAATGGCCGGAACACTGGAAGAGTGGAAATCGACTCTGAACGAGACGCTCTTGGAAGTGAAAGAAGAAATCACCGCCGCTGAAGCGGCTTTTGCAAACCAGCCGGACACCGACCCTCGCAAGGGCGAGGTGAAGGTGCTACTTGAAACGGCGCGATACAACTACGAGTTCATAAAAAAGGCTTCCGGGGTCCACAATCTACCCTATGCCATGGACCTTCTCGATATCGCCCTGGAAAGTGCGACTGAGGCGAAAGAGATCACCGAAGCGTCAACAACCACGTCAAAGATTGCGCAGCAAGAACAGTAACAAAGTGTCGACTCGTGCTTGTACCTTGGTAGGTTCGATAATGAGACTTTTGGGAGACTAATGATGGATGCTAGAAAATGGGCGAATTGGGTCATCCTCACCTTAGTGTGCCTGGGCGTTTTTGGTTCGGTCATAGTGTATGCGGCCGGGACCCCCAAAGATGCCAAGTACGTCGGATCAAAAAGCTGCCGTTCGTGTCACTTGAAAGAGCATAAAACGTGGAAAAAAACCAGGCACTATAAAACTTTTAAACAACTGGAAGGCCCGGAAACGAAAGATCCGGATTGTCTCAAATGCCACACCACCGGGTACGGGAAGCCCGGGGGGTTCGTGAGCGAGGCCGAAACGCCCGATCTGAAAAACACCGGCTGTGAGTCTTGCCACGGCCCGGGCAGCGCACATGTCGCGGCGGCCAAGGATGCACCGGAGACGGGCAAGTGGGACATGAAAACAGACAAGGTTCCTCAGAATACCTGTGTGAGCTGCCACAACCCGCACGTTTTGCAAAAGGCAAGGGTCGAGAAGTTGCGGGCTGAACGGAAAGCGAAAGCTACCAAGTGAAGTAAGAGAACTACAGCCGTCGGAAGAAAAAAGGCGTTTTCGCGTTAACCTACCGCGAATGCAAGGCTCCCGTATACCTAGCCGTGCAGCCAATCAGCTAACTGCTCGGCGAAATATGTGATAATCAAATCGGCGCCGGCGCGCTTTATGGCGGTAGTAATTTCAATCGCCGCTGCGCGCTCATCCAGCCAGCCTGCACTGGCGGCCGCCTTGATCATCGAGTACTCTCCGCTGACGTGATACGCCGCCAGCGGTACGTCGAAACGCTGCCTCACCTTTGCAATGACATCCAGGTACGCCCCCGCCGGTTTGACCATGACGATGTCCGCCCCTTCATCGATGTCCGATTCAGCCTCCATCAAGTCCTGCCCCGCTGTCCGGAAATCCATCTGGTAGCTGCGCCGATCACCAGATTGTGGAGTGCTTTCGGCGGCGTCGCGGAACGGGCCGTATAAACTGGAAGCGTATTTGACCGCATAGGACATTATCCCCGTCATCTGGAAGCCCGCTCCGTCGAGCGCCTCGCGGATAGCGCCCACCTGCCCATCCATCATCGCCGATGGAGCCACGATGTCTGCACCCGCCTTCGCGTGAGAGACCGCTACTAGTCCCAGCGACTCAAGCGTCGCGTCATTGTCCACGTCAACGCATCCATCCGGCCTCTTCTTCGTCGTCCCACAATGCCCGTGGTCAGTGTATTCGCACAGACATACATCCGTAATAACAAGGACATCCGGTAAGGCCTTTTTGATCTCGCGCGCGAGGCGCTGGACTGCAGCATCGTCGTTCCACGCCTCCGTTCCGGTCGGGTCCTTCGAGTCGGGAATACCGAAAAGCAGCACTGCTCGCAGCTTCTTGTCACTCCAGCGGCGAATAGTTTCCAGCGCGGTGTCAACCGAGTACTGAAACTGACCCGGCATCGAAGGGATTTCCTGCTGCAGGTGCTCTCCTTCTCGCACGAACAGCGGAGCTATGAGCTCGCCAACAGACAACCTAACGCCAGCGAGCATTTCGCGCAGTGCTGGACTCACCCGCAAACGTCTCAACCTTCTTGTTGGAAATCCGCTCATCGGGCTCTCCTGCTAATTGTCGCGTTTCATGAACTGACCGAACAGTCTATCTTCCGCAAGTGCCTTCCGCAACGACGTTCGCCGTGTTGAGAGTTTACTAATACCGACCAGGACCCGACGCAAACCATCTGGAAAACACGGGGTTGTCAAAATCTTGCCCGTGTGGTGTACTATCGAGACCAATCAGATACCAATGAACGTTTATCCGATCATGCTGATAGTGAGCGGCCGGCGCGCCGTGGTCGTGGGGGCCGGACCCGTCGCCTTGCGAAAGGTGGACATGCTCAAAAAGGCGGGCGCGAAGGTCACTGTCATTTCCAAGGAAATTCCCGCCAAAGCAGGCCTGAGCGATGTCGAGGTGATCGGCGCCGAATACCGCAAGGAATTACTTTCGGGTGCGAGACTCGTGTTTGCCTGCACGAACGACCGGGAGGTCAACGCCCGGATTGCCGCCGACGCCCGAGAAGCCGGGGCGTTGGTGAACTGCGTGGACCAGCCTGAAGATTGCGATTTCTTCGCCCCAGCGGTAGTTGCGGATGAGCAGGTGGTCGTGGCGATCTCAACGGGAGGGGCCTCGCCAGCACTGGCGGGGTATCTAAAGGACAAGGTCGCCGAAGCGCTGCCCGAACGTATCGGTTCGTTCGCAGTTGCTCTGGGGCGAATGCGAGAAGCGCTCAAGGCCCGCATTTGCGACGTCGCCCGCCGCGGAGAGATGCTCAAGGCCCTGGCGGGTCAGGAAGGTTACGAAGCTTTCCTGAAAGGCGGCGAAGCCGAACTGACGAAGATGCTGGAGGATATGCTTACTTAGAGCAATTCGCGTTTTTCTGCAGCATCCCGGAATCGCCTGCTTCCGGCTTCCTCTCCATGCTCGTCCTCGCTCGACATGGAACGCTACATTGAATCGTTAAGTGCTCTAAGGAAAAGATGGCCGCTAGAATGCATAGGTGTAGGCAACCGCGGCCCCATGCCCCTGGTAGTCATCGAAGCTTCCCCCGCCATGATTGTTGAAGTTGAAGAATTGATAACCCAGGCTTATTGTCTGGTTTGGTCTAACTTCATGTTTCAGCGTTAACGCGACCTTATCATACACGTAATCCCCGGCATCATCTACGGTGCCCATGGCCTCTGTATGGCGGAAGCCCAAAGTGCACGAGGTCTTTTTATTGAAGGCGTACGTGCCGTCTACCAGGATTGAGTACGAATTCCCTTTGAAATCATACGGGCTGTGGCCGGGAACATCACTGGTGCCTTCTGCCGGTGTATCAAGCGTGTAGTTCTCCAGCATGAACGTTCCTACAATGAACAGATTCTGAAATGGGCTGGATGAAAGGGTTCCTGCACCGCGATGAATCTCCAGATTCTGAGTTTTACCCCCCAACGAAAAATCGATGCTTTCCTGTATGAATCGATACAAGACAGTGGCGCTGGTATTAGTATTTAGACGGAAGTCCGTCTTCACGGTAAGGTCCGGGCCCTTCCTCCGAAAGTCGCCAAGCCACCCGGGATAATCGTCCAGATTCCCATTAGCCCGAAATGAGTTGGAATCACTGCGCTCGAGGTCCTTCATCTGGAACTTGACGCTTGTTTTTGCCACTCGGTTGAAGCGATGCACACCCTTGAGCGTGTAAATCTGGTCCAAGTAGCGAAAATCCGTCCTTCGAGAAAAACCGGAAGGGCTTCTAGTATCTGTCGCATCCCAATCCAGCTTTCGCTGCTCGAGATCGGCATCGAAGCTCACTGTAGTCCGCTTAATCCCCTTGTAGACTAATCGCACCGCCTCTGCAATTCGCAGCTCACCCAGACTGCTCTTGGTTGTTTCGAGATTGCCTCCGTATCGCCACAAGCTCTCCGCGTTCGTCTCCGAACATTCGATTCGGGCGCCAACGCCCAGATCCAAGTGAGGTACTTGGAGAACATTGGCTCGGCGGAACCCGACAGCGCCAACATTCGTTCTCTTCTTGTTGTCCACGCGCAGTTCTTTTAGGTTTAGATTAGGGCGCCAATTCGTGCGGGTCCTGTTGTTTGTCAGACGGTTGTACATATAGTTGGCGGTAAAGTAAGTCTGCTCATCGAGAAAAGCGTCGAGCATAACCATCGTCCGCCAGTTCGTATAACCCACATTGTCCCGAATATGCCGATCCGAAGTAACGTTACCGTTGATGTCTAACTCTCTGCCCAAAGCACCGTGCTGATTCCCGTGGAGCTGTTCCCACTCCTGTCTGACCCTGACGTTATATTTGCCCGCGAACGTGTGCGAGAATTCGCCGTAAACAGTATCCGTAATCCATCTGATGTTGAGTATATCTGGTACGCCCATGACTTCATTATTCCCCGGGTCCCTTCCTTCCGACCCATGAAGAAGCACTTCCTTCCCGTCCTTCACAAGCCGATGCCACCCGAAGACGAAGTGGGGTAAGTCACAAGGAGTAAGGCCCAATTCGATGTTGTAGTTGTAGCGATCAACGAACTCATCATCATTAGATGCTTCTGCCATCCTCGATCGGGCCGCATTCCAAAACTCGTTCGACCCGTCGTAATACCGTCTCATCCCTGAGGCATCGAGCTTGAGATAGTGGGAATCTTTCTTTTCCAACAGGAAGGAAAAGTCATAGTCATAGTCGACCAGAGCGCGAGCCTGAAGCGACCACTCGTAGCCATTTTCATCAGGTCTTATACTTTTGATATCCAGCCAGTTAAGACCCCCGGTTGACTCATCCGTCATCCAGTTGTCTTCGCGAAATCGGCCGCCGTCACCGTGAATTGTGATCCATTCATAAAGGAATCCGACCTCACCTTTGATGTTTTTGTCGGGTTCCTCAATTCGCGCAGTCTGGCCGGGTTTCGTCTGCTCAGACTGCTCCGTTTGAGCGGCTTGCGTGAAGTTCGCAACGGCAGCCAAACAGAGAATTACAACCGGCGTCAGTCTCCATCCTGTTCTGCGTTTCATGCTCAACACTCCTGAAACTTCTCAGTCCATTCTCTTGCCTGAAATGTTCTGGCCGTCATCGGTTTAATAACGCAGGGACGATCTGGCGTTGTTCGAACCATGCACCCTGGTGTGGCAGTCGATGCAGGCGTAGTGGTGGTGAACCTCGCCATGTCTATCTTCGATGTGGCAGCGTATACACGTTATGGTTTGACCCGCCACGAGGAGCTTGTCGCTTATGGACCCGTGTGGGTTGTGGCATATTGCGCAGCCTTCCCGCATTGCCTCGTGTTCGAACACGTAAGGCCCACGCAAGTCGCTGTGGCATTTGAAGCATTTCTCGTCCTGTCTGAGCACCATTGGCGATCCGGTACTAAGGAGCATTGCCCCTCCAGTAGCCCGCACGTCACTTCCGTGCATATCGTGGCAATCCCCGCAAAACATTTTGCCTTCAAGCACGGGATGGTGGTGCTGGAGCATGAACTTCGCCTTAATATCGAGATGACAGGTGAAGCATGCTGTTTCGGCGTCCGCCCTGATGATATTACCCTTGGCATATCCGCGCGCCTCGACGTGCAGAGACCCCGGGCCGTGGCAGGTTTCGCATCCCTCGGCTTGGTCACCCTCTTCCTGTTCCTCCTCGCTTAGGGTGATGGTGACGCTGGCATGTTCGCTGAGCTGAAAGTACTTGGATTCGTTTTCGTGGCAGGCAATGCAGGTGTCCGACCCTACGTATTCTGCACCTGGTATCGACAGAGGAACCATCGTTACCTTCTCAAAGGCGAACACGCTGCAGGAAGTGACGAACACTCCCAGGGTGAGGTACAGGACGATGCGGGCCAATCTGACGATGATCGCGGATCTGTCTTTCTTGAGCATGACTTCTATTCTCCGAGCCTGACCAAGCCTTTTTTGAATCGTAGCTGTGAATAAAGACACAAGGGCTGTAGAATGCAGTCGAAGTGTCGCGTAACGGGGGATGTGATAAATTTCACAGCACGAGAATAACGCCCCCATTGTGGGTTGCAACAACAATTCCCGTTTTTTTGCTCGGAATAGGCGGTTTTTTTTCTTCAATGAATAGCAGGCAACGATTAGCGGTCAGCGGCCTGCCTGCCGAGCCTACTCCGCCGAAGTCCCTTGGGGACGAAGGCTGGAAGCCTCTGGCGAAGGCAGGTCAGCAGTCAGCCCCGGCGCGCCGGGAGTAAGCAGTAAGCAGTAAGCGGTAAACAGTAGGGCGGGGCCCCGCCTGCCTGCGGCCATGCGGGCAGGTACTGCCCCGCGGAATAGGAAGGTCGGAGCGGAATGGCGGCAAGCGAAAACGGGGACTGGCTCAAGCGAGTCCCCAGGGGACGAGACGTGCCTGTACCCGCTTTCGCTGTTTGTCAATAATCCGGGCGGTGCGAGAGGCATTGCTGCCGTCCCGCACCACCCTTCATCACCGACCCCCTCAGCGGCACCGACCCCTTTTTCACGTAGGGCGGGGCTACCGCCCCGCGGAATCCTTTCTGCCTTTCCACTCCAATCGCACGAGCCTGATGGTGGCGTGAAAGATTAGGGCTTTGAGCTTCTTCGGGGATCGCGTCGAGTAGATGCGTTCCTCCCACCCCTGCGGTATCTTTCCCAACCAGGAGGCGTCCAGGTCTCCGTTGCAGTACCGGTAGAGCCTCGCGACGACCTCGGCCTCCTCATAGTCTTTCACGATCCCGGCTCCTGGCGCAAAGAAAAACGCGGGGCCCGCAGCCCGGCAGACTCACCGCGTGTCGACGCTCGCGAGAGCGTTTCAGCACGGATTACCTACCGGGCGACGGACCCCGCGCAAGAGTCTATGCACGGGACCGCGCCCGACTTCACCTCGTTCCGCTGAAACTATGGCGGCACCGCAATTCTACACGGCACCACCGTTCTCGCGATTCCGACACAGAACGAAGCTAGGATCAACGCAAACTAATCGCGTGATCCAGAAGCATGTTACAGGTAATGGCGTGGAGGGTCAAGGCAATCCCGGCGCGGATGGAGTAAGCAGCCAGGAACCAACGCATCCACGCATTCACGCGCCCACGAATTTACGCGTTCACGAATTAACGAGCTTTCACTACGGCCATCAGCTGAGAATCTTCTAGGGTAATCACCTTAACTCTTGAGTATTTCTTGCTTTCCGGCGATTTCCAGCTTGACTTTTTGCGCTTCTCGCTTATACTCATTACCCTCGCATCGAAGTGAGTGAACCCGGCCGGGGGTCACTGATAAACCTTCCACAGGGGTGATCTGCGCATTCATCCCATGGAAACACGGAAGGAGGTGATGCCCGCGCACGTAGAGATGCAGCAGACGTGCTCTCCGGGGCGGTCCCGGGGGGATCAAATCAATTGGAGCGGAATCCGCTCCACAGAAAAGTCAAGGGAGTATGAGTCATGAGGTATCCATTGATTATAAGTGTTACGTTGTTCGTTGTACTGGTTGCGAGCGTGAGTGTTCCAGCGGTTCTCGGCGGCGGGGGTGGGTCCAGCGCTGCCGAGATAACTGCGCAGGAGAAGTTGGCGGGAAACGACGGTAACGTGAAGATCATCCAATGGCGGGGTAGACCGGCGCGCGTCGCCCCGGGGCGGTGGATACTGCAGGTCGGTCCTGTTGCGGGTGGGTCACGCGAGGAAAGGGCGCAGGCTGCTGGGGAAGTCCTGAAGGCTGCGATGTCTAACGTATCCGTGGAAGGCGCCCGTGCGATGATGACACTCGAGCGCCGCAACGAACTGGTGGGGAAGACGCGGGCCCGAAAATGGCTGCTCAAGGATGGGTTGTACGCTATCGAGACCGCCGAAGACGCCACGTACGAGGAACTGCTTATTGCATTCAAAAGCATTCCGGGGTTCCGCTTCCTGGAACCGGATTTCTTGGGGCAGCACTTTGGTTACTTTCCGAATGACCCGAATTTTCCTCAGGCGTGGAACCTTCACAACACAGGTCAGACCGGGGGAACCTATGATGCTGACATCGATGCGCCCGAGGCGTGGGCGATCACAATGGGCGATCCCAACGTCGTCGTCGCCATTATCGATACCGGGATCGAATACGACCACAATGACCTCGCAGACAACATGTGGACAAACCCGGGCGAGGTTGGAGGCTCCGCCGGTGTCGATGACGACGACAACAACTATATAGACGACATCTACGGATGGGATTTTGGGGGCGATGACAATGATCCCATGGACACGCCCAATGGCGCCGGTGGTCACGGAACAATGGTTGCCGGGCTCGCCGCCGCCGTCGGAAACAACGCTCAGGGAATCATCGGAGTCGCCCCGAACGTAAAGCTGATGGCGTTAAAGGAATGTGGAGATCAGTCAAGCTATATACGTATCGGCGACGCCGTGGAGGCGATCCGTTATGTCGTGAAGATGAAGAAAAACCATAACGTCAACGTTCCCGTGATGAATGCCAGTTGGGGCCTGGAACACTACAGTTTTGCACTGGCCGAGGCAATCCAGGATGCGGGTGATGAGGATATCTTGCTTGCAGCAGCAGCAGGGAACTATGGTATCGACATAGATGATCCGAACACGGAAGACCGTAGGGTCGGTTACCCCGCGTTGTTTGACCTCGATAACGTCATCACAGTCGCGAACGTCGACGGTGACAACGTAATATTCGACCATTCAAGTTACGGGAACGTCACCGTTGATCTTGCAGCACCTGGAGGTTTGTCGACCTCGTCTTTCCCCACGTGGTCAACGTACATCGGAAACACTTACCACAACATGGGCGGGACGTCGGGATCGGCGCCACACGTTGCAGGCGCCGCGGCGCTTATTTCGAGCTATCTCCCCGATGCGCCCTACCGAGTGATCCGGCACCTGATCCTTTCGACAGTAGACCGGCTCGACTCACTGAATGGCAAGGTGGTTACCGGTGGGCGATTGAACGTGCACAAGGCGCTGTTGGCGGCGAGTATCCGAACCTGGGAGCAGGATCAGAAGATCACACCCGAAGATCCCAACTACGCCTCCGCTGGTGATCAGTTCGGGTATTCGGTTGCTATAAGCGGGAATACAGCTATCGTCGGTGTCCCCTTTGACGATGACGACGCAAACGACGCCGGTTCCGCATTCATCTTCGACTGCAACGCCGGTGGTGTATGGAGCGAGACCGCACGGATCGCAGCAAGCGATCCTAACGTGGGCGACAATTTCGGATACTCCGTCGCCATCGACGGATCGATGGTGGTTATCGGGGCACCGTACGACGATGAAGGGGGCGTCAATGCAGGTGCGGCGTACATCTTTGAACCCAACGCCGGCGGTGTCTGGACGCAGGTCGCGAAGCTGAAAGACTCCTACTTCGAGACCCAACCCAACGCCTGTGTGGGATATTCTGTCGCCGTTTCCGGGGGCATTGTTGCTGCAGGGGCCCCTTACTATGACGCTGATGGTAATTCGTACTCGGGTGTGGTGCTCGAATATGAGTTAGACGATGATCACGAATGGGACCTATTCGATCGGTTGATGCCAAACGACCTCAGCGCCGGTGACAATTTTGGATACTCCATCTCGATCGACCGGAACACAATGATCATCGGTGCGCCCTTTGACGATGACGATGGAGGCACAGCGTGCGGCTCGGCGTACCTGTTTGACTACAACGGTGACACCTGGTCGGAGACGCAGGAGGTCAGGCCCAGCGATGGCGCCCTCTTCGATCAGTTCGGGGCCTCCGTGTCCATAAGTGGAAGCACCGCCGTGGCCGGGGCGCTCGGCCACGACGCCGGTGGTACCCAGGATACCGGCGCGGCATACCTGTTTGAGCCAAACTCCGCAGGAGTCTGGACCGAGGTCAAGAAGCTCACTGCGAGCGACGCGGGACTGAATGATTCCTTTGGTTGCTCTGTTTCCATAAGCAACGGGACTGTCGCCGTCGGGGCATCGTATGAGAGCCCCAACTCGGTGCTTTGGGCCGGTTCGGTGTACGTGTGCCGATACATCACTGGTTCTGATCCTAATGGGTCTTGGGAACAGAACACGAAGATCTACGCCTCAGACGGCGACAGGTCGGATCACTTCGGGAAGTCCGTCGCGATCAGCGGAAATAATATCCTGGTCGGAGCTTATTACGACGGCGACAACGGAACTACCTCCGGTTCGGCGTACGTGTTTTCTCCCAACGATCATGCTCCGATAGTCGCTGATATGGAATTCAAGGTCCTCCAGAGCGGGACCGTCTCGGATCAGGTCCCGAGCTATGACCTGGATGGTGACGCCCTGACCTTCTCTGTGACCGACAACGTAGACCACGGGACGCTGGACATGAACGCAAGCGACGGATCGTTCACCTACGATCCGAACAACGCCTATACGGGAACGGACAGCTTTACCGTAAAGGCCAACGACGGAACCCAGGATTCGCACACAGCGACCGTGACCATCACCATCAAGCCCTACGCCGCAGTCGCGGGTAGGTACGTGTTCTACGACTGGTCTCTGTGGGATGATTATGATGCGGAGTACATAAATGACAACAACGCCATAGCGACGGACAAGGAGGCGCTGCTTCCCGGTCAGACCGCTGATTTCGACAATTACACCAGCTACTCCAGGGGGATCAACGGGATCATGATCGACGTCAACGATCTTTGCGACTGGGCTGCGGTTGGATCGAACGACTTTGTATTCGAGACCGGCAATCCCAACGCTCCGGCTGATCCAAACCAGTGGTCGAGCATCAACGATCCCCTCTATGTGTCCGTTCGTGAAGGAACCGGGGTAAATGGGTCCTATCGCATAAAGCTCATCTGGTGGGTCGCTGATGCTCCCAAGGGTGAGTGGTTCAAGGTCACAGTAAAGGCCACCGCGAACACCGGCCTACAAAACGACGATGTCTTCTACTGGGGCAACGCCATCGGTGAGGTGGGCAACGACCCCAACAACGCCTACGTCGACCAATGGGACGTTAACGCTATCGAGGACAACTACGGGAACGATCCCAATAACATCGAAAACGTATACGACATCAATCGCGACAGGGTGGTGACCTCATCCGACAAGAGCTACGCTGAGAACAACCAGACGGATGCGAATACCGCGCTGAAGCTGATAACAGCCCCGAATTAACGGAAGCCTGTTGTCGCCATGTTGGTTTCACGGCCGCGCCCGCTCTCGGGCGCGGCCGTGTCTTGCGCGATCAAAAGTGCGCCGTCACCCCCAAAGTTCGGCAGGAAAATTAAAAAAATCATATCCCGGCCGTCAAAGCGCTTGCGGCTTAGCGGGGCGCGCCAAGGTACGGTTTTGCGCGCGCAGACGGCGTAGCCGTCGCGTAGTACGGAGAGTGCGCGCGCTGAAGGCGGCGCGATTGCGGGTTGGAAAGCGGAAAGCTCAAAGCAGAAAGCTGAAAACTGAAAACGGAAAGACCCGGGTACTGACTACTGGCTCGTGCTACGTAGCGACCTACTTCGCAGAGTAGTACTACTGACCACTGGCGTTCAAGAAACATGATTATGATACACACGAAAACGGCAGGAACTTACTCTAAAGGAACTTACGTGGAATACGTCGCGCACGATTCCGTACGCAGTGGTACCGGGTCGTACGCCGCGGTACCGGGCGGAACGCACCGGGACGATCTGGTACGGTTTGGTACGTTGCGGTGCGTGTGCAGCGCCTCCGTCTTCGCTCCGCTTCGCCGTGACTTCGCCGTGTCAGTAAAGTCTCGCGAGCAAACGTCGCGGAAGCCCAAGGTGGCAGCCCATAACGATGAGCCAGTTCGTGACGAACCCTCTGGCCACTCCGACCCTCCGCCATCGCCGGCTGGAGGTGAGGACGTCCTTGCGAATCGTCGCGATCCTGCCTCGCCGGCGGAGGGCCCGCACGAAATCCCAGTCTTCGGCGATGGGGACGTCTGGGAACCCGCCGACGGCTTCGAAGTGGGCCTTACGCACGAAGATCCCCTGGTCTCCCCACGGGGCGTGTCGGTAAAGGGTGCGGAGGCGGACGAGGAAACGAGCGATGCGCATGGCTGGTGTGGTTAAGTCGGTTTGCCAGAGGAATCCGCCGCCAACGGCTGAGGGGTCCAGCAGGGCCTGTAAGATGTCGGCGGCGTAGCCGGATGGGAGGATGGTGTCGGCGTGGAGGAACATGATGATGTCGGCTTGTGCGATGGCGGCTCCGGCGTTCTGCTGCTTGGCTCTTCCGGGGGCGGAGTGGATGACCCGCGTGCCGAGAGCGTTGGCGAGCTCCGGTGTACCATCGCTGCTCCCGCCGTCGGCGACGATGATCTCGACGCCGAGACTCATGGCGGACCGGATCGCCGCCTCAGTATTGCTCGCCTCGTTCAGTGCGGGGATTACAACCGAAAGCACCGGTGCGTGCGGGTGGAAGAACTCGCGGGTGCGGGGTAAGTCTTCCGGTAGATCAATGTCGGGTAACGGTGGGAGCAGATGAACTCGAAGGCCACACCGGCTGGCCAGCTCGAGTGTTTGGGCGAGGACAGAATGCGTACTCCATGCAATTTGTTTGAAGACTGGCAGAGAACGTTTCATCCCGATGAGCCAATACCCGCCATCGAGCGTTTGGCCCAGGACCAGGTCATGATCGGACAAGGCGAGAAAGGCTTCGTCCAGCAGCGCCGGTGTGATGCCCGGGCTGTCCGTCCCGATCAGCACGGCCCGCCGGGCGCCCTCGCTGAACGCGTCCCTCAGCGCCGAGGCCATGCGATGCCCCAGATCGCCGCCCTGTTGACGCCGATAGTTTGGCCCTGGTCCGAGCCAGCGGCGCATCTGTCGCCAGGAACCGCCTTCATAACAGACCTCGATCTGGCGTTGATCCGCACTCGCCCATTCCCACGCGGTCTCGACCGTTCGAACGGTCATGCGCCGCTGAAGCTCAGCGGCCCGCAGCGGGCCCAATGCGGGGATCAGCCGCCTCTTGGTCTTCCCGGGCGTTGGCCAGCGGGTAAAGACGATCAGCCTTTCGCCCCGGGCCTTGGGCAACTTGGGCGGACAGAGCAGGTACTTACCGATCGTCCCGAGGATTTTCGTACCCGCGCCCCACACACCCCGAATCGTCCCGGATATCTTCGAGACGCCGATCCGGCGGCGGTAGTCGACGGGTACTTCCATCACGCGGAGGCCCGCTATGAGGGCCTTGATCTGCATCTCGACGGTCCAGCCATAGGTCGTGTCTTGCATCCTCATCGCGCGAAGACTGCTCCATCTGATGGCGCGGAACGGGCCCATGTCCCGATATCGCCCACCCCAGAACAGCCGCATCAGTCCGCAGGCTACGGCTGTCCCGAACCGCTGCGGTGGCGTGAAGGCGCGGGCGTCTCCGTGAACGGCGATGCGATGCCCAAGAACCATGTCCGCGCTGTCTTCGGCGATGGGACGGACGAGGCGATCCATCTGTTCGGGGAAGTCGCTATAGTCCCCGTCGAGGAACACGACAATGTCGCACCAGTCGACGGTGGCGATGCCCGCGAGGGCGGCTTGGCCATAGCCTCGACGAGGCTCATCGACCACGCGAGCACCGGCGGCAGCGGCGACGGCGGCGGTTTCGTCCGTCGAGCCGTTGTCAACGACAACCACCTCGTCCACCCATGCGGGAATGTCAGTCAGGACCTTCCCGATGGAGGTGGCCTCGTTCAGGGCGGGGATGATGACCTTGACCGTCAGTCCGTCAAGCATGGGCGGCCTCGCTGTCCAACGGTTTGGCGAGATGCGGCCGCGCGCATTCGACCGCCAGCACCAACCAGACAGGGACGTGGACCAACCATGTCAGTTGCCCTGCGGAGAGCCCCTTGCCCTCCAGGTAACATAGGGGCAGAAGCACCGTCCAAAGAAGAAGCCCCAGACGAGGCGAAGCGATGGCGCCCAGCGGGATGACCGCGACGTAATACCACGGCCAAAGCGCCGGGCTCAGGAGTAGCATGAGAAGGATGACCAACCCCATGCGTCTGCACAGCGTGATGGTGTCGCACGGCCGCCTCAGACCCAGCCACAGCACCCCCGGACCGAGCACGAGCATCATCACGCCGCGCCCGACATATCGCCCGTCCATCCCGAGCGACAAGTAGCCCCGCAGCCACCATCCCAACTTGTCAAAGACCAGGTACGCCCCGGAGCGTCCTGCCCAGATTCGCGCGTAGGTGAGGAGACCGCTATTGGTCTGTGTTCCGAAGGCGCTGGCGAACGGCAGGGCCATTACGATGAGCAGCGCGGCCAGAATCCCCGCCGCCGCGGCCAGTCGCCCCCGGTTACTCCACAGCGACCGCAGCAGAAACGGCAGCAAGAGCACGGGCCAGAGCTTCACGCCAATCGCCAGCGCAAGAGTCACAGTTGCGATAATCGGGCGTTTCGCGACCAGTGCCCAGGCAAACAGCACGACCATCGCGGCGGCCAGCATGTCCAGATGACATTCGGCGTAGGACTCCACCACGAGAAGCGGGTTCCACAAATAGATGAACCCCAGAGACAAGGAGAGTCCCGCCGCCCGCAGAAGCCCCAGCACACCCAGCGCCGCCAGGACATCAAACCCCAACAGGACGATCCGCCACCCCGTCAGATCGAAAGGGGCGATCCAGTACGCCAGGGCAAACGCGCCCTGAGCGGCGGGGGGGTAAATCGTCCGCAGCTCAGGATGGTTGATGCCTTCGAGCGTGGTGCGACCTGACAGTGCGATCCGCTTAATCGTCGAATTATCCACGTGGCCGCTGGATACCTGCTGGGGAGAATGCACGTATGGGTTGATGCCGTTGGCCGTGACGGCACCGTCCCAAAGGTAGCGGTAGTAGTCTTTCCCGCTGGAGGCCGGTACGAAGAAGCACGCCACCCGCATCAGGATCGCCACCACGATCATCGCCGCCCAGATGCCCCGAGATGCCCGGATTGGTCGGAGAATCAGCAGACCCAGGTAGACAACCCCCATACCGACAGTCGCCAAGGCCAAAATGCTCTCCGACGCATTATGATTGACTCTGCCCCAGACGTACCCCCACATACCCGCAACCAGCAGCACCCCGCCAATCAACCACAGCCACTCCCTCCTGCCATTACAGCGAGCGTAATGGCCCGACGGAAGCCCCGCTGACCGATCCGGGACGTCCTCGATGACAGCATCGCGTTCCTGGTGCATCTGAAGATCCTTCTCACTCAACCCAAGGGCCCATGCCTTACCGGCGCCATTTCAGAATACGGCGGAAAAGCGCCGCCACGAAAGGGGTCAGGCGGGTCCGGGTGTACATGTCGCCCACGCCCTTGATGGTTTCGGGAAGCGTCGGGTACGGGTGGATCACGTTGGCAAGGGCGGTCAGACCGACCTTCCCGGCCATGGCGACGGACAACTCGCTGATCATGTCCCCCGCACCCCGCCCGACGATGGTTGCCCCGATGATCCGGTCCGATCCCTTCTTCACGAGGACCCGGACGAAGCCTTCGAGTTCGCCCTCGGTCAGGGCTCGGTCGTTGTCCTTGAATGGCTTGGTGAAAGTGTCCACCTCGATGCGTTGCTCCTTCGCCTCGTGCTCATAAAGCCCTACGTGCGCGACTTCCGGATCGGTATACGTGCACCAGGGGATCGTCAGCGTGCTGAGCTTCTTTCGACCCCAGAACAAGGCATTCTGGATGACGATCCGGGCCGTGGCGTCGGCTGTGTGCGTGAACTTGTGCTTCAAGCAGACGTCGCCGGCGGCGAATACCCGCTTGTTAGTGGTGCGCAGCCGGTCGTCCACGCTTACCCCGTGGCGGGCGTCGTACTCTACGTTGGCAGCCTCCAGGCCCAGGCCGTCCACGTTCGGAGCCCGGCCGCACCCGACGAGTATGGCATCTACCTCGACCGTCGACTCCGCGCCTTCGGAGACGATGAGCAATTGCTTTCCGCCGGGGTGAACCTTCACTCGCTTGACCTGTGCGTTGAAGACGCACCGGATCCCGTCACGCATGAACGACTGGGCGACGATCTGAGCGGCGTCGGGGTCTTCCTTGTCCAGGACCCGCCCCAAACGCTCGATGATCGTCACCTCGCT
>SDBT01007291.1_pt1 | contig 18232 bp, 33 predicted proteins | sample 2277101 | NCBI WGS metagenome assembly SDBT01 (sample SAMN10404973, study PRJNA504765) | marine sediment metagenome | isolation source: marine sediment core GS10_PC15, 103 cmbsf | place: Arctic Ocean: Southern Knipovich Ridge | collected 2010
AGACATTAAACACGGAAGAATAAAAGAGTGGGAAGGTTAGTTGCTCTGATCCTTTAATCTTTTCACGATAAATCTTTCATACTCTTTGATTTCAGAGATTATTTTGTTTATTGTTATTTGTTGTATTTTTTTGTTACTTATTAAAACAAGAGTTACTCATCAACCCAACTTAAGATTTATAGAGATATTGATGAATAATTAAAAACAGAATTATCTAATACCTTTCAACATTTCTAAAGAACTCTTAATTCTTTTTTCTCTGTCAGGAGTTTCTAATGCTGGATGTAAAGAATAAAAAGTTGTTTCTCTAAGAATTCTTCCAAAGTAAAACAGCATTTTGTCAAAATTTCCTATCTTTTTACCCTGATTCCATTTTTGATAGGTTCTGTCAATCATTGCTTCTGCAGCAAAAAATTTCAAGTCTGCAAATGTATACTTTTCGCCCATAATTTTATCTGCTTTCTGTTTTTTTAAACATTATTATATTTCAACAATATAATCTGTTTTATAATTGTTCCAAAATTGATAGGGTTTCATCATATTTTCCCTCACTATATATTAAAGTAGAGCTCTTATTTTCAGGGGAAGTATTTCCTGAAGGAATAATTCTTTTCTTAAAATCTAACTCATACCCCCTATAGTTCAAAAAAATAACATCAATGTTAGGATGTTCAGTTCCTTCATCTTTCTCCTTAAAATATTTTTTTTTGTCTGCAAGAACTACTGTAGGTCCCCAAGAAGGATAAACAACTCTTAATGGCTTAAAATTTCTATTTCCTTCTACATCTACCTCAATATCTTGTCCTTTAGTTAATTCCTTTGTTAATCCCATTTTATTGTTCTAAATTATCACAGAATTCTCTTTTCTAATAAGATTATATTAAATCACTTATAAACATTATTACATTTTAATGATATAATTCGTTTTTGTTACTCAACACTAATAAATAATTAAAAACAATACCTATTTTATATAAGCATAATTAAGCCACTCATCAACCCAACTTAAGATTTATAGAGATATAGAAAACCAATAATAAATCTTAAAGATTCATAGAGATTTTCGAGATAGGAGTGATGGGTTATCTTTTAAAAGGTTTACGACTCTCATGAGGTATTTTACGCATTCTATCTTGCTCTTCCTCAAAAATACCTTGCATCATTTTACCTAAAATCATACAATTAATCCTTTGAGGAGTAATTCTAATATTGCTTAAAGTCCTTAATGACCTGCTGATAGAAGCTCCAATAACACCAAATAATTCATATGATTGCAATGAGTCCTTTTCCCTATTAGAATCATAAATATCACAATCAAATCCACTACCTCCAGTAAAACTAGAATAAAATGCCTTAAATGATGGAGCATACCTTATAACTAAAATTCCAGGAGTTTCAATTAGTAAATTATCCAAATTTGTTGGTTTTTTTAAATCTCTTTCTAGTCTCTTTGAAGGAATGATTCTTTTTGATTCTGGGCATAAACTTAAATTTAAGTTATAAAGGCTTTCTAAAATAGTATCTGCAAATCTTCCTTCGGAGCAATGAACAACCCCCATACTAACAGGCTCTGCCTTAACACCATCGCCAACTTTACCTACATAAATATCTTCCCATTTTTTCTCAGTTAGTGCTTTTTCTAAATAATTAAATCTGGATTGTATTTTAACTGTCATTTTATCATATATCAGAACTCTCTCCCCTTGGGATTATATTATATAAATTAAGGATTTAAAAAGATTTGTATAATCTTTGAGACAAACAAAAGCCACTCATCAACTCAACTTAAGTTTTATAGAGATATAGAAAACCAAAACTCATATAAACCTCTTTCCCCTTATTAAAACATCATATTAAATAAGGAGCCCGAAGGCTCCTATTCACTCGCTAAAATGAATACACCCAACAACTTACAGAACTATAAAAAATCTTTCTTTCAGAAATTTCTGGATTTTTTTAAAATACCTAAGGAAATGATATTAACTGATAAAGAAGCTGAATATGTTGATAAGCATTTTGATGATTTTCCAGTGTTTAGGAAGAGAAAATAGAAAAATATAAAATATCCTTTTCTCTATAATTATTATGAAAGGTACTAAACATAAGAAATTATTATTGCAACAAATTAAGAAAAATGAAAACTAAACAATTATCAAAAGATTGAGGAGAAAATGATAAAGGAACAAAAAACTAAAAAGTTGAGTAAAGAAGAACTAATCAAAGCTTTTAAGGAAGGAAAAGTTGAGTCTTCTAGTGCTATGAAAAGAATGACGAAAAAAAGAATATATGATATTATGCCTGAGGATTTTTTAAGCTTGGCTGAAAAAGAGTTGAAAGAAAAAATACCAGAAGATGAATCCGTGATAAATTCTCTATCCAACATAAAACGAGCTATTGATTCCCAGATTGGATTAATTATATACGAGTTTGGATATAAGAAAAAAGCTTCTACTGAAAGGTGGGATTTCCCTGATAAAATAGATTTTCTTAAAGATAAGGGAATTATTGCCGGAAAAATATTAGAAAAAATAAACTCTACTAGAAATTTATTAGAGCATGAGTTTAAAAAACCAGAAAGAGATAAAGTAGAAGATGCATGGGATATTGCAGCATTATTTCTTGCCTATTCTAGCAAATTTCGCTCACTAGCCGATTTTCAGGGAATAATCTATAATAAGAAAAGATACATCCTCTCATTAAACCGGGAAGACTCTAAATTTGAAATAGGCTCTGAAAAGGGAGATAATTCTTTAGATATAAAAGAAATTATTATAGAAATAGGCTGTAATGAGGATGGTTTTGAAGAAGTTCATAGATTATACCGTAAAGCTTTTTTCCTATAAATTTAAATAATTCTAACGAGAGATAAAGTTAAGGAGAAAATGATAAAAGTTTATTTAGATACTTGTGCTTATATAAATTTATTAAAGCCGGAAAATAGGGATCTTCATGATTTATTTATAAGATTAATTAATGAGAATAAAATTGAACTTTTTATTTCTCATGGGATACATGACGATGGGTTTTGGCAAAATATAGAACATATCCCAAAAACAATGGTTCCAACAGGCTGTTTTGTATGTGGATATTCAAGATTAAAGCAGGCGAGGCTTGGGAACCCAGAAAATGTTTATACCAAATTAACTAGAGATATCCCAAATAGGACACGAAATAGAAATGCTGTGTGGGATGCTATTCATTATGCAACGGCTCATTTTGAAAGATTGAATTTTTTTGTATCTGATGATTCAATATTAAAGAAGAAAATTGAGGAGAGAATCCCAAATAATATTCCTACAATTACTTTAATAGAATTCAAAGAAAAACTAGAATCCTTATAATAGAAAATTCTAAAAATCCAACACAATAATTCTTAAATATTAGTTAGAGTTTCTATCTTCATGCCAAGATTAAAAACTCATTGCAAAAATAGTAAACAGAGAACAGGTAAGGAATTTGAAGATCTACATAAATGGATGGATGAAGGTCATGAATATTTAGGTCAAGATCACAGATTTGAAAGACATTCTGGAGCCTATATAAAATATGTTAAAGAGAAATGGGGGATAGAAGGAGTGATAGAATTTCTTAATCATATCATAGATGATTTTAAAGATACTTTAAGAAAATATAGTATGACTTGTATTTTTTGCAATAAAGAAACTTTTAGTGAATATTCCATTTGTAGGAGATGTTATGCAGAAGGAAAAAGGAAATAAAATGCCTAAAAGATTTATAGATAAGGTTATAAAATTTTTAAATACTCTTTATAATATTCAAGGGCCAACAGTCCTAGTCCCAAAAGTAAAGAAGATGCTAGTCGATAGAAGATTTAAGAATATAATCTATTATTTAGCAATAAAGAAATTTATTAAAATAACGTATAAAGATGAGAAGAATGAGGATATTAGCCCTGAGAATATTAGTCATGTTCACCTGACAGATCTAGGAGTAAAATTTTTAGTTGATTATAAAAATAGAGAAGCTCAGAAAGAATTTAATAGAATTATAGCATTTACTGCAGCAATTTTAACTTTAATTGGAATTTATACTTTTATTAATGATTTAGGATTAATAAACGAAAGTAACTTTTGGATAAAATATATTTTTCTTATTTTTATTATCATTGCAATGGGTCCAATTGTAGCATTTATAATTAATTCTTATTTTAGAAGGGATTGAAAGAATAAGTTAATCCCTCCACCAAAACTCTGCCTATATTATATAAGAATAACTAAGCTACTCATCAACCCAGCTTAAAGTTTTATAGAGATATTGAGAAAAAACAATAATTTTAAAAACCCTTAATTATTATAAAAATTACCCAAATGGGAAAGAGTTTTGAGTGAAGATGGTAAGAAAAACACAAAATTACACTGTAGAAAAGAAAATTAGTCATAATTATAAGATTTCTGAGATTCCAAGACCTGGGGTTCCTATATCCCACATGGTAAAAAATATTGAGTATGATGAAACTAATCATCGATTGAGTGTTGGATTTAAAGATGGGGGGGTTATAATAGTAAGTAAGCCTTGGTTTAGCAAAAAAGTTCTTTTTGATGCAAACGCAAGAGTTGCTGGTATGAGATGGGCAACAAAAACGCAGGTTCCTAATTATGATGGAAAGGTTTTTATAAGGTTGAGAAATGTTAATGCAAATTTAAAGAGAAGTATTAAACAAAGATTGCCTTCAAAAGCAAAAACATTATGGGATGCAGCATTTAATAATTAATGATTTAAAACCCAAAATGGGAAAAAGTTCTGATGGATGATAAAAATGAAAAGAAAAGAAGTCCATATAAAATATGACCCAGATATATACCTGAACATTCAGGAAACAGGAAGATTAGTAAAAATTGAAGAAGGTTTGCCTCACCTCTTAAGTGATGAAGAAGCTGAACAATTTGAAAATAAGAAAATTGGACCCACTTTTGTCTTTACTAGTAAATATGTTTTCGATACCACTCATTTAGGTCAGATTGTTGATATACATATGCCAATCGGAGCTGATTCATATAAAGATCATTGTAAAGAGAATATTCTTACACTTAAATTCTATAAAATAAACAGAAAAGAGAGTTCTAAGTGAAGATGATATCTAAAATAAAACAACTAGCACAAGATGTTTTTGATGCACTTGGAAGCGGGTATTCAGAAGGAATCTATGAGAAAGCAATGGAAGTTGCACTTAGATTAGAAAAAATACCAATATGATTGCGGAGGATCTGTAAATCCTAAAAATCCCAAGAACCCTAAAAATCCCAAATAATTAATTTTTATTTTACTTTTTTTCATATAATAACTAATAATAATGAATATCTAAATGTTTGTTGGAATTATAAGATAATAGGTTAGGAAAAGTACTTTTTAAATATAATAATCCTTAAAAGTGAGATTTTTGTATAATTCAAATGGTTGAAACATTACAAGGAGGTGGTTTATGGCATGTTACATTAGCTGAAAAGGATTTAGTAGAACAAGCAGGACTTAACCAAAGTGATTTTGAACAAGATTTTGGTTTTTTTAAATATAAAGAGAGGCTAGTAATAGTGAGTCATATTTTTAACGAACATTTGGTTGTTAGCATGGAAGGAGAAGAGGATGAGGACATGAAAACTCTAATAGATGGTTTTTCAAAAGTCGTTGAATATAAACCTTTTTGTAAATATTTTTTAATACCTTCTAATGGAAGTAAAGCTCCACCACTTCCAACTTATGAATGGGATAAGACAAATCCAGATTCAAGATATGCAGAATTATCTTCTAAAGAAACTACTTCTAATTTAATTAAGTTGTTGTAAACCCATAATTACAAAATCCCTTAAATATTCTCATGCTTTAACCAGAATATTTAAATATTATCTAATATCTTATATTAAGCCACTCATCAACCCATCTTAAGATTTATAGAGATATAGAAAACCAAAACCCATATAAACCTTAATTTTCTTATTAATTAATCATATTAAATAAGGAGCCCGAAGGCTCCTACATCCCACGTCAAATGAAATGCAAAACTACTAACTCACAGAAGTATAAAAAATCTTTCTTTCAGAAAATTCTGGATTTTTTTAAAACACCTAAGGAAATGGTATTAACAGATAAAGAAGCTGAATATGTTGATAAGCATTTTGATGATTTTCCAGTGTTTAGAAAAAGATAAACTCTGTTTTAGATTAGATAATTTTTTATAGTTCTAATGAGATATAAAATTGAGGAGAAAATGAAAGAAATTTAATCCACATATAATAAATTAAGTAACTCAGGAAATTCATAATTCTTTAATTTGGAATTATCTTTTAAATAATCATATCCGTTTGGGTCCAAATCTTTTGTATCTGCTGTAACAAATAAAAAATCTTCTTTTCTTTCTTCCCTTAATTGCAAGGCACTAGCAACTATTTTGCAGTCAGCACGGTTTGGGATTATATCATGAATAATATTTGTAAGCTCTACACTTATCTGTTCTTCTGGTATAACTGTTTCATCTAATTTAGTCTTAAAAAATTGCTCAATCTTAATTCCTAATTCTTTCCTTTCTTCAGAGAATGCTTTGGATACTGTCTCTAAATCCTGATTTTTATAAACTGCACATAATTTTTTAGCATAAGGAATATCTCTCTTAGATAGAAGTTTGCTATCTTCAAATAAATAACCATTATCTTCAATCTTCCTAAGAACTTCCTTGTGTAATATCGATCTGTTTTTTATAAAATTAAAAATTTCTTTTTCTACAAAGCAACATATAATAAACTTAGCTATTTTATTCCTAATATAAAGAAAACATTTCTTGCTAATCGGACTTTTACTTCCAGAGTAGTAAGAGGCATAATTTATGATGATATTAGTATCAAAGAAACTATCTTTTTTCATTTAATCTTCTCCTGTCCATCCTTCCATTATGTCCCTTGCCTTTTTAGCATCTTCTGAAAGTTTTATTTCTTTTTCAGTTAGATTACTTAAATAAATCGAATATAATTCTGAAAAAGACTCTTCAAAACAAGTTTTTCTTATCTCTAAAATATTTCCTACATAAAACTCTAAAATTATTTCTTTGCTTGGAAGAATTCTTAGTTTATTAATACTCTCATATACCTTATATGTTGCAATAAATTTCCACAAAGAATCAAATGTCGAGATTATTTCTTTTTTATATTTTTCCAGGTTCACAAAATTTGATAATTTATCTATCGTAGAAACAAATTTATCTGTGAATTCAAAAACTTCCATAAATTCTTTATCAATCGGACATGCTATAAAAAATTTGTTTAGGATATCAAGAATTTTATCTTGATTAAATCTATCACTATTAATTTCTCTTGAAAAATGGTCTGCTAATTTATATAATTCATCTCCTAATTCTTCATGTTGTTTTTTATCTATTTGCCTTGAAGATTTTTCAAAATTTTCATTTCTATAAACCTCTATAATTTTAACTATTTTTATTTCATCTTTAAAGTGAGTTTCCTCAGTATATTTTTCTGCAGGATTTGCTACCATTACAGGAATCATTCCATAAAGATACCAGATAACTGGTAAATTAGATAATTCTAAATTAGGATTTTTAATCACTTTAACAGCACATTTAGAAAGTTGGGTTTTTGTAGGTGTCTTATTGTTCTTACTATATGTTTTTAAAATCAAATAGAAAAGTGTTCTGAATCTTCTCCTTTGTTCATCTGTTAAAGGTAAATTAAAGTAAGTATCTCCAGTAATTATTTGATAAACTTTCTTTTTTTCAGTAGAAACTAGTTCTTTTACTTTCTTTTCTTCTTTTAGTTCCTTTAAGAATTTTTCTGTAGTAATCCAATTTGAAGAAATAGCTTCGCCAATATTTGCAACGGTTTTTGGGCTTTTTTTTAACTCAGTTAAAATATTTTCTTTGATTTCCAAAGAGGTTTTTTTATTTTTCATATTTAGAAATATCTGCCCCTTTTTTCATATTTATTAATAGGTCTAAGGCTTTATAAACATTTTGGTCATATAATGTATATAAAATAATTATATAATGCACAATAATAATATTTATAAGTTCTATTTAGATATAGATTTTAAGTAAATTTGGAGAAAAACAAAAATAGCAAAGAAAATCATAAGAAGAGTAAGCAAAGTTATAGATGGAGATACAGTTAAGGTAAGCAATCCTATAAGAGGCTCAAGCTATATAAGGCTAGCAGGGGTTCATGCTCCTGAAAGAGGACAAAGAGGATACCAAACAGCAAAAAACGAACTTAGAAGAAGAGTTGGAGGCAAAAAAATTTGGGTCGAGCCTGTTGGAAAATCTTATGGGAGGACAGTTGCAAAAGTGAGGAAAGTTAGGAGGGATAAAAAATGAATTCAAATGAACATTCTATATTTGGTGGAATTGCAACTTTCTTAGCAAATTGTTTAATTCAGAAAAAAGAACATGGACAAATAGATCTTGGAAGGGCTATTGGATGTGGTTTATTGGGGAGTTTCGTATCATTATTGCCTGATATCTTTGAACCTGCAACAAATCCTAATCATAGAAAATTTTTTCATAGTATTTCTTCAGGAGCAAGTCTTATTATTCTAATTAATTATATAAAGAATAACTGGAACATCTCAGAACAAGCGAAAGAATTTTGGATTTCAATGATTTTAGCATACGAAAGTCATTTAGCTACAGATTTAACCACACCAAAAAGTTTACCATTAATATAATTAAAAAAATTTAATATTAGTATAGAATTAAAATGACAAAAAATAAAATAGTTGAAATGGGGGAGGGCGAAGATGAAAACTGAGCAAATAATTGGACTTGCTTTTGGAATTTTTATTATTTTTCTATTCTTAACTTATGGTGTTTTTTCTGATATAATCGGGGAATTTGTTAAGGGATTTGGTGTTGGATTTGGCCTTATTCTTGGGATATTATTTTGTCTAATCATTATTCTAGCTATTTTGGGGGAAGGAAAGGATGAGAATTATGTTCGATACAAATATTTTTGATGCAATATTAGATGAAAAAATAGATCTTAACTCACTATCGGAAGAAAACGAATACTACGTTACCCATATTCAACATGATGAAATTGAAGCTATTTCTAATCCTAGAAAAGAAGAGAGAAAAAAGAGATTATTAGAAATTTTTGAAGAATTAAATAAAGAAAATATTTCTACAGAAAGTTTTGTATTAAACATATCTAGATTAAATAGAGCAAAGTTAGGGAAAGGAAATTTATTAGAAAAATTAAGGCAAGGCAATTTGAAACATACTGAAGATGCTTTAATTGGTGAAACTGCGATTAAAAATGATATAACTTTAATTACTAACGATGATAGATTAAAAAATAAAGTTTTAGAACTTGAGGGGAAAGCTAAAACTTGGGATGAATTTTTAGAAGATGAAAATCCAAGAATAATTGAAGAGAGTTTAAAACAGAAAACTATAAAATTACAGGAAGCTTAAATAATTTATAGGAAAAATGAAAAAAATATTAAGATGGAAAACCAATCTCGAATGTGGTTCAGATGTTTTTACTGCTCCAACTAACTGTGTTGAGTGTTTTTTTTCTTTTCCTCAAGTTCCCTATTCTGAAGAACCTGAATTTTCTAATAATCTAGTCCTTGGAAGTGCGGGGATGAATTATTTTGATTCTGATGGAAATCCTCAAAGCAAGCAACAAATATTTAGAATAAATTTTGGGCATCAGTGCGATTCTTCAATTCCCCCACATATAAATAAAGACTTTGGATTTTTAAAAAAAGATAAAAATATTAGGAGGAGAATAGCCTCAAAAAGATTCCACACTATTAAAATACCAAAATATATTGAATTTGAATGGATTGATGGAAAAACAGGAGAAAGAGATGCTTATTCAAAAATAGATTTAAAAAAATTAAAGACTATAAAGAAAAAATAAAATGAGATTAAAAATAGGAGAAGTCATATTGCAATTTATTATAGCTATATTTATGGTTTATATATTATCTTTAGTTTTGAAAGCACTCGATTTTAGTGTTCTTTTCAGTTTTTTCATTATTCTTTTTTTACTATGGGCTTCTATTATGTGGTTATTAAAAGAGATGGGGATAATAAGATGACTATAAATTTAAAAGCAAAAACAGGGGAACAAATCTTAGAAAAAATAAAAAAGAATTGTTTTACTTGGTTAATTATTTTGTTTTTTGGAACTTCCTCTTTCATCATAACGTTCATTTTAGGAATGTTTATCCAAAAATATCCTAATTTTCCTTTGTTAAATATCTCAAGAATTTTTTTTGGGATTTTTTTATTTAGTTATTATGTACTTTTAGTGGTTTTTAGCACTTATCTTATTTCACAACTAATTGAAAATTTTAAAAAATTTGTTAAGATTTATTTAATTATTATTGCTATTTTATCTTTTATAGGGCTTATTTGGGTTGTTTATCATTTTTTTCATATGAGGGGAATAGTTTATGGAATTGGAATACTTGTCATTACAACTTTATCAAGATTTTTTAGTAAATTGCTTTATGCTGGATATCAGAAATGGAAAAAAGAGAAAGCAAAAAAACAAATAAGAACCACCTAACCCCCAATAACCCCACAATATTTTGTGTCATCCCCACTCACCCAAACCTCTCCCTAACCACCCCATCTAATTCATCAAGCTCTTGTGGAGAGACCTTATCAGAATACAGTCTTCTTATATTTCCCATAAATCTCGTTAGATAAGCTTGTTCCATATTAACGCCAAATTCTTTTGCAAGCCAGGCAGAATACACTAGTAAGTCAGGAATTACCTTGCTTCGGATATCCTCAGCAGAAACTTTTCTTCCCTCTTCCATTGCCTCAACATATTCAGCCAATCTACCAAAGAGCTTTCCCATATGGGCAAAAGTATGCTCTACTTTTTGAAGAGATGTTTCAAACTTTTGGTCTACAAATCTTTCATCATATACTCTTTGAAGCTCTTGTAAGTCTTCTAATGTTAAATTTGGATTTATTTCCAAAATTTCTTTTAAACCCATGACCCCATTTATAAGTTCTGTTTAATAAGTATTTATGTTTTAGAAAGCAACTTTGTCCCACCAATCTCCCCACACCTTTTAACATCCTCCCCATACTCAAAAACCTCCCCATAACCTTCTTGCACAATCTCCTTATTAACAAATATCTCATCTTCATAACCCTCATCAGAACTCACAGAAGAATTTACATAAACATACCTCAACAACCTTCCATACTTATCCTTATCAGAAACATCTTTCTCCATCCTAACTTCTTTATCTAAAACCAAACTTTCCAAATATCCTGTAGCCTCTTCATAGCCATCTCCCCCTTTCTCAGGCGTATCCACACAAATCAATCTCAAACTTTCAACCCTTAAACCAATCCAACTTCTTACATCTTGGAAGTTGTTTAATCTGATATTCACATTTGCATGCATCAGATTTATCTTTGCACTCTTTTATTCTCAATAGCTCCTTAAACCCCTTACGATAAACATACTTGCTCCCTTTACCGCAGGCATGAGCCTCCATCCTTTTATCTAAATCACTTGTAACACCAGTATAAAAAGAACCATCACAACACTCAAGAAGATAAACATACCACCTTTTTTTAGTATTCATTTTAAATCCAATGATTTTTCTCAATAATCCATAAATCAAATCTTAAATGTAGAAATGTTCCAATTAAAAATAAAACCACTAAAATAATTATGCTAATAAGAGTTTTATTTGAGATTTTTCCAGATTTATAAAGTAAAATTCCAAGCACTAAAATAATTGCTGCAAGTATTAACTAATTTGAAAAAGTATGTCCTAATATTGCAAGAGGGCGAAATAATGGATTGGTCATGATTATATTTGGATTTAATGACCCTTGTTTTATTCCTGCAATTCCATAATCAAGAATGTCTGGAATAAGGTGCCCTAATGAAAAAGCTAAGCCATAAATGAATTTATTTTTACTTTTATAAAATATAAAAGAGATTATTAAAAATCCAAAAAATGCAACACCCAAATGAGTTAATAATCCTGCCATGATTATACAAATAAATAATACTTTTTAAATCATTATAAACTATTATCTCCTAAACATTTTTAGCTATGAAGATGATAACTTAAGCTATTCATCAACCCAGCTTTATTCTTGAAGAGATATTAAGAAAAATAAAAAATAAAAAAATAAAATTAATATAAAGCCCTTATTCCAGTAATGTCTCCTGATTCAAGACTTCTTTTCTTTGTTTCGCCTTCTGTAGCATAACCATACATTGTTTGTTCTGAACATAAGTCCTTATACAAATCATCCAAACCAACTGCATGTCCAAGTTCATGTGTTGCTATGTTTTCAAAGTCCATCTTTTCTGCTTCTCCTATGCCCCAGTTAAAATCCACATCATCAAATACCATATCCCATTCAACTAATTCTCTAAATGGTGGTGGTCCTCCAAAATATCCCCACACAATTGCTACTGCAATAGCGCCTTCATAATCAATATTAGCAAACATTACTTCATTCTTATTATCTGGGCTATCTAAATCTGCTCCATCAACAATTCCAGAGATTTCATCACCAAGAATATCTACTCCAACTCCAGCTGCATCTTCCCACTTACCAATATCTAATGCAAGATTCTTCTTTACAAAATTTTCATTTAATCCTCTTGTATTTGTTGGATCAACAATATAAGGTTCAACACTTTTCCATTTTGCTTCTTTTGCTAAGAACTCATAGCACGAACTTGTGTCTGGTTCTTCTGGATCTTCTCCTCCGCCACAATCAGCAGGACATTTCCTTGCATTTTCCCCTGATTCACAAATACCATTACCACATTCAGTTCCTGGTTTTACAAACATAGCATAACCTTCTACAATTCTTCCTTTATCTATTGCTTTACCAAGATAAAAAACTCCTGGAGCAACTTCTATAGCCTTTGCAGGTAGATTCATTACTCTTTGGTTTGCTTTATTATGAGCAACAACCAACCCAATAGTCATTAACATCACTCCTAAAATCAAGCTAACTACTATTATTTTCTTCATTCTTTTTAATCAACCTCCTTTCATTATATTATAAATATAAAGAAATTTCATATAATATAATTTAAATTCTTTATAAAGGTTATTATAATTAAGCTATTCATCAACTCAACTTTCTTCTTGAAGAGATATAGAAAACCAAAACCCATAAAAACCCTAATTTCATAGCAAATTTATGAAAGATAATTGGTTTAAACATCACCCAATTTGGACTGGAATTATTGGATTATTTCTTTTTTTGTTTATAGTTGGCTCTCTTTTACCAGAAGATACTCCTTCTCCGACAATCACTGGAAAAGTTGTTAATGAAGATTTTAGTGAAAGAACAGAAGAACCTATTAAAGAGACTCAACCTTCTACTTATGAATCTCTAACTTCTGAGCCTAAAGAGCAAGAGGAAAGTTCTGATTATATTTGTTCTTATAATGCTTATAATTGTGGAGATTTTAGAACTCACGAAGAAGCACAATCAGTTTTTGAAATGTGCGGAGGAACATCTAATGATGTTCATCATTTAGATAGAGATGCAGATGGAAGTGCTTGTGAAACTACTCCTAGAGAAAATGTGAATCCAACAGAACAAGAGGAAAGTTCTGGATATACTTGTTCTTATAATGCTTATAATTGTGGGGATTTCAATACCCATGCAGAAGCACAAGATGTTTTTGAAATGTGTGGTGGTGTTAGTAATGATGTTCATGACTTAGATAGGGATAGTGATGGCTCTGCGTGTGAGACTTTGCCATAGATAATTTTTTATAGTTCTAATGAGGGAGAAGGTTGAGGAGAAAACGAAATTAAAAATAAAATGGATAAAAAGAAATTAACAAAAAAAGATTATTGGAAAATTGCAGGATTGATTTTACTTATAGTTATAGTTTTTAGTTTAATGTTAAAACTTTCACAAAAATCTAAAGATTTTGAAGATTATAAAAATTGTATTGATAGCTGTATTTCTGAAAATGATTTGTGTATAAATGAAGATATACAATCTAACATAGAAGATTATGGGTATGTTAAAAATCCAAATGCTGAAGATTGTTTATGGGGCTTAGAATTTTGTGTTGGAAGTTGTCAGATATATGAGAAAATAATTTAGACTGAAGAAAGTAAAAATAAAATGGAAGTTAAAGAATTTGTTAAAACTATATTAAAAGATGTAACCGAAGCAATAGATGAATCAAACAATGATAAACACGATTTTTACATAAAAGAATCAACAGATGAAGGAATTGATTTTGATTTAGCAGTATTATTAAAGAAGGGGGCAGAGGGCAAAATTGGGGCAGAGATATTTTCTGTTGGTGCTAAAGCACAAGGAACCATATCTGAAGAAAATGTTAATCGTATAAAATTTAGAGTATGCACATATAAAAAATCATAAATTACTTTTTACACAGAAGCTACTTATTACACAAACCCATGAAAACCAAAACCCATATAAACCCAAATTTTCTTACTAGAATATCATATTAAATAAGGAGCCCGAAGGCTCCTATTCACTCGCTAAAATGAATAATTCAATTAATCAAAAGAACTATAAAAAATCTTTCTTTCAGAAATTTCTGGATTTTTTTAAAACACCTAAGGAAATGTTATTAACTGATAAAGAAGCTGAATATGTTGATAAGCATTTTGATGATTTTCCAGTGTTTAGAAAAAGATAAACTCTGCTTTAGATTAGATAATTTTTTATAGTTTATCTTTTACTATACTCCAAACAAATTACCAAACCAACTCATAATTTTCTGCCATAAACCACTGCTTACACATACACTATCAATACATAAATTACTTTTACATTCAAAATTATTATCACATTCTTCTTTATTTTTTTGTTTTTTCCATTGAGAATCAATATCACAATATTTTTTTACATTATCTACTGAGGTTCTTATTCCTGGTAAAACACATGTTTCATCTAATTTACATCCTATTGCACAACCTTCTCCTGTTCCGACACCTACACTTTCACAAACCATTGTTTCTTCTGTACAAATACATCCAATAGGACAAGTTACTGTTTCTACTCCTTCTATTGTTGCTGTTTCTCCTGTTGCTTGCCCTCCAAAACATGCAACAGTATTATCATTACAAATACATCCTTCTGGACAAGTTATTTCTGGGCACTGATTTTCAGGATTCTCAATACATTCCCACTCACCATTATCAGTGCAATGGCATGAAGGAACAGAGGTTCCATCAGAACATACCAATTCTTCTCCTATCCCTGGAGAACAAGTCATACCCAGACATTCGTAAATAGGACAATCATTTTCATCATAATTCCCTGTAAAATATGGATCAACACTCTCACCACACCAAGGCATACTGCATGTTGTTGATGAACAAGCATTTTCAGGAGAACCAACACAAACCCATATACTGTCAGACTGACAAATACACCAATCAACCTTGATTCCATCAGGACATGTGTACTTCTTTGTTTCTCCTTCATTACAAGTACAATCTTGTGGAGAATTACATTCATTTTCTCCAATCCCACAAATACCATCCCCAGGTTTTGCACATATAAAACTTCCATCATTTGGTGCTAGACAGTTTTCTCCTCCAGAATTAGCTATTTTAACAAGACCTTCACAACAAAAATCATCATTAAAAATAGTTCCTTTTTCACCTTCACTAATGCAATCTGTCGGAGAAAACTCTTCAGTTTCATCAATCGCTACTGTATCTTTTCCAGTAATTTTAGCCCACCAACCAGCAGAAACTAAATTAACAGAACCAATCACACCCATAAATAATACTAAGACTATCAATATCCCGATTATATCCCTCTTTTTCATAATATATACAAGACCTAATTATATAAAAATCTTTGCAATAAAATGATTTTTTAGTTTAGATAACTTCATAAAATCAAATCTTTTCATTTTCCCTTAATCTAGATTAATAAGAATACCAAACTATAAAAAATTATCTTTTTTTCTTTGGAGCTAATTTAGTTTTTTGTTGTAATTCCCTAATTTTTTCTAAGGCATGTTGATTATTCTCTTTTTTTATTTTCAATTTTGAATGACTAAAGGCTTTTGAAATTTCTTTAACACTTTTTGAAATTTCATGGATATCATCTTCAGGAGTTTGTTCTATCAGCCATCTATCCCCTTGCATATATTCTAAATATTTTTTTAGATTTATTATTATAGGGTATTTGTCTTTTATTACCCCCATATCTGATTCGTATCTTCTTTTATACTTAAATTCATCATATTTTTCTAAGAAGCTTTTATAATTTATATTCTCTAAAAAAAGTCTTGCATGTTCTGTTGGTTGAAGTAATGTATGAACCCATTTTTCTTTAAGTTTAACCTTCCCTTTTTCTATTAATTCAAATTCTACAGAAATATCTTTTGCATTTCCTTTTCCTACATTTTGGATTTTTAAAGTAATCCCTCCAACTCCAAAAGGCTCAAGTTTGACAAGAATGTCTGGTTTTTTGCTTTCTTCTATTTGTTTTTGCATTATTTGGGATTGTTCTTTCATCGATAAAAACATACGATAGGTTACTAATACATAAAGTGCAGTAAAAAAAGCAATCATAAATGAAGGACTTAAAATTTCTAAAAAAAATGGAGCCACCTCTTTCCACTCTAAATACCCTCCATAAATAATAAATCCATTTATACTACTGATAATTACATATGCTAATAATAGGAGCACAAAAGTTCTACTGAAAATTTTAAATCTATCTATATCTTCCATTGTAGAAAAACAACAAAAACAATCTTAATAAAAATATCTAATTTATTTTTTAAAGAGTTCGTGAGACAAATGTCTTAAGATATCATCTACTTTAAAATATTCGTTAAAAAACTCCATGTTAAATTTCTCGTTTAAGATTATCTCCTTTTTCTTTTTATCAAAAGTGTAAATTATGGCAATATCCTCAGTTCCTTCATTTCTAAAAGGGTGTATATGGGCGATTGCATTTCTTATTTCTCTTATATACCTAATCTTTTTTAGTAATTCTTTTTTATTTTTGGTTAAATCATATTCCCCATTAAATGGAGAGTAAATTTCAATATTTGTCATTTCTCCAAGAATTTTCTCAAAAACTTTTATTTTTTGTTCAAATGTAAAAAATTCTTTCCCAATTATTAATTCTGAAAATTTTATTTTTTTACTATCATTATCCACAAAGTAATCTCTAATAAAATCTTCAAGCCCCATCTCAATTAATATGGCATAATTTAATATTCGACTACGCACACCATGTGCTGTTTCATGGTCTATTTTTTTATCAATTTTCATTTCTTCCTAAAAATTTTCCAAAACAATTTAATCATCCAAGCAAAAGCACCAATTACCCAAAGAACTGCAATTATAATTGCAAGACCAAAGAATCCCCTTATAATTTCGCTAATACTATTTTCTAATCCTGATGCTCCATATGCAGTTGTTATAACTAATGCAATTGTTGCAATTGCTAAAACAATCGTAGCTTTTCCCATTGTTTTATTTGCTTCAGTTATCTTTTTTTGAGTATATGCATTTTCAAACATTAATGCTACTTGTGCTCTTCCTTCATGAGTGGGTGCTTTTTGTGCTGCAGAAACCTTATCCATTCTTTTTTCAACTTTTTTTATAAATTCGTCATATTCTTGTTCTTCTTCCCTTTCTTCTTTCTCTTCAGGAGATTCCTTATACCACTTAACAAATTTATTCCACTGGTTTTTTATTTCTTTTTTCATAGAAAGGGAATAAAAACCAACTTAATAAAAATATCTACCCTTCAATTAACAGAAATTGTTAAACAATCCTTATTTCTGAAAACAATAATATTAAAAACTTCCATATGCTGTTTTTTTATGAAAAATATTAATAAAGAAAGTGGGATCAATCTTACTTTATCCCCACTATAAATCTCAAATGTATCTCCATCAATGATACGAATAACTGTATTATTTGAAATCTCCTCATTTATTTGAACAGGTTTAATAAAATATAAAGAAAAAGTTATCACAAATAATATTATTAATATGATTAATATTACAAGTTGATGAAGGGGGAATGATTGTTTCATTTTAATATTAGGGAAATTTAGCTTATAACAATACCTATATCTTATAAAATTTAAAGCTACATAATTAGAGCTTAAGCCACTCATCAACCCAACTTAAGATTTATAGAGATATTGAGAAAACAAAAACCTTAAAATCCTTAAAATCAAAACATTTAAAAATAGGAAAATCTTACTTTCTTACATTATGGA
>SDBT01007292.1_pt1 | contig 18230 bp, 12 predicted proteins | sample 2277101 | NCBI WGS metagenome assembly SDBT01 (sample SAMN10404973, study PRJNA504765) | marine sediment metagenome | isolation source: marine sediment core GS10_PC15, 103 cmbsf | place: Arctic Ocean: Southern Knipovich Ridge | collected 2010
ACATGCTCATCGTGGTCCGGGGCGCGCGGATACACGTATGCGCCGCATCTGTTGGGGAATCTCGCTCTGCTGCGGCCGTAGCGTGATACGTCCCTGGCCGGACCGTCCATTCGCACTTATACGTATTTGGATTAGTTCCCGGGCTCTCACGGCCGACACGGCCGTGCCACCTCGTACCTTGAATTCAAGGGTGGCACGGCTGTGTCAGCCGTGTGGCTGCCGCGCAGGTTCCTGTCAGAACGCGTATTACACGTCGAGATACAGTTCGAACTCGAACGGGTGCGGGCGCGAGGCGACCTCGGCGGCATCGTTGAGCCGTTTGCCCTCGATCCAGCCTTGGATGAATGACTCGCTGAAGACCGCGCCTTTCGTCAGAAAGGCGTGATCGTCCCGCAGCGCGTCCATTGCCGAGTAGAGCGAGCGCGGCAGCGGTGTGATCTTCGACCGGAACTCGTCGTCCTGTTTGGAGATGTCCACGTCGAACGGACCGAAGTTGTGATCCGCGGGGTTGATCTTCCGCTCGATCCCGTCCAGACCCGCCATCAGCATGGCCGCCAATGACAAATAAACGTTGCCGGTCATGTCGGGCGGGCGGTACTCGATCCGTTTGTCCTCGGGGCTGACGGCGTACTTGGGCACGCGGATCGCCGCCGAGCGGTTCGCGAGCGAGAAGAACAGATTGACCGGAGCCTCGTAGCCCTCGATCAGTCGCTTGAATGAGTTGGTCGACGGGTTCGTGATCCCGGTCAGCGCGCGCCCGTGCAGCAGCAGGCCGGCCGTGTATTGCAGCCCCAGTTCGCTCAAGTTCGCGTAGTTTTTGCGATCATCGTCGAAAAAGACGAACTTGCCGTCTTTGGTTAGTTTCTGGTGTACATGCAGCCCGTTGCCGGCCTCTCCAAATACGACCTTCGGCATGAACGTGGCCAGCTTCCCACGTCGCCGAGCGACGTTCTTGACGACATGCCTGACGAGCATGGCGTTGTCGGCCACCTGAACCAGGGGGTGCAGGTCGACCTCGATCTCGCACTGCCCCGGAGCGCCGACCTCATGATGGTGATAGCGGATCGGCACGCCGAGCTTCTCCAACTCGAGACAGGCCTCGGTCCGCAGGTCGTGCAAATGCTCGGCGGGCGGCACGCGCAGATAGCCGCCCTTGGGGTTGATCGCCGGCGTCGAGCCGCCCGGCTCCGTCTCGGACGAGTGCACGTCGACACTGAAGTGGTAGGCCGTGTTGACGACGTCGACGCTGTCAAACACATGGAATTCGAACTCGGGCGCCATCCAGGCCTCGTCCGCGATTCCGGTCGAGCGCAGGTACTCCACCGCCCGCCTGGCAATCGTCCGCGGATCGTTGGGGATCGGGTCTTTAGTGTCGGCCTTGAGCGTCTCGCAGAAGAAGCTGAGCGTGGGGTGTTCACAGAACGGGTCGATGAACGCGGTCCCCGGCTCGGGCCGGGCCACGACGTCGCCGCTCTCGACCTTGCTATAGCCGGCCCCGGATGAGCCGTCGTAACCGACGCCCTCCTCGAAGTGCTTCTGCGTGAATTGACGAGCCGGGACAGTGATGTGCAGCCACTGTCCGGCGACGCCGACCACCTTCAGGTCGACCATGTCCATGCCGTTGTCTTTGATGAATTTAAGCGCTTCCTGCGGACTGCCGAACATCGGTGCTCCCCGATCAACGGTCTCTGAATCAGTGATACGTCAATAACGTAGGGTACCGGCATGGCAGGTTACCTGCCAAGGGGAGTCCCCCAAATGTCCGGTGCGGGGGTGCTATCCCGGTTTATTCATGTGGCCCAGCCGCCCTCGGCTGGGAGTACGATGATCGGCATTCGCAGCACACAGCCGAGGGCGGCTGTGCCACACGGCATGGCCGTGACCGGTTCCATGAATAATCCGGGCTATGGTGCCGGCGATGACGTGGCCGAGGCTGGTTGCGTCGTTTGGGGCGGCGGAAGGACCGTCACCCGGAGCGTCACCGCACCGCGATCGGCGCTGGCGGGCTCCGCTCGCGTCCCGAGTGCGGAACGGCGTACGGTATCAAGCATGGTCGCGGAGGCGTCACCCAGATGATCGCCAAGCTCGCGCGCCTGATCGAGGGCGAAGGCCCCCGCCGGCAGCGCGCTGGCTTGCTGTCTTATCGCCTCGGAGATCGGTCGCGCGACGTCAGCCACCCGCGGGCAACGCGCGTCTAACATCGTAACACCCAACTCGCCCCGCGCTTCCTTTGCCGGCGCGGCCGACGGCCGGGACTTCTTCGCCATGTCCTGGTCGCGGGCGTGGTCGACCGAGAGCGACGACTCGGCCGGTTCCTCGCCGGGTCCTTTCCGACTAATCCCCGCGGCGACTGGTCGGCCACGTTCACCGGCCTTCTCCCGAGCGGCGAGACTGGCTTCCGGCTGCGCGGCCCGGCGTGCAATGCGGCCGCGGCCACGACCGCCGCCGCGACCGGATGGTGTCGATTCGGGCGCCCTCTTCTCGAAAGCTGTGGTCCCGCGCGCGCGCGCGAACGCCGGCGCCGATTCCTCGGTTGGAGGTTCCGATTTGGCGACCTGCAGCTCATCTTTCGGCGCGAGGGCATCGTACGGCATCACCATCTGCTGCACGCGCGACAGGTCCTCGGGTTTGAACCTCATCACCACCTGCACTTGCCGCGGCGCCTGATGCTCCAGCGACTGCAGCAACTCGGCGACGCGCCCCGGCGGAACCTGGACGATGAAATCGCGTTGCGTGGGGCCGGAGAGCTCACCAGCCCGCCGCTTGTCCGCCCGCGGTGCCGGAAGCACTCCATCACCATTGTCATCTTTTCGACTGAACTCTGCCGCCGAGTCCTTGGCCAGCGCCGTGGCTTGCCCCTGCCAGACCGACACCACCTGCAGGGTGCGGTTGAACTGATCCAGGCCACCCGGCGCGACGACCACGCTCACGTCGGTGTGAACGTCGCCCGCGACGATCGGCGCACCCAGCGCGATCGTGCTCTCGTCTATCTCCGAAAGCGGCGGCCGCGCGGCGATGAGCACTTCCTCGCCAACGAACGGCGCTTCGGCCAACGGAACCGACTCCGCCTCCGTGTCCACGTCGGCACCAACGTAACCGAGAGACTCCAACGCGCGCAGCGCGACGACCGGTGATTCTGCGTCAGCCATGTCCGCCGGCGCGAGCTTCCCGGACACCCGTCCGCGGGCGTCCGACTTCGCGAACTGCTGCTCGGGTGCCGGGGTTCGGCGAGCGACGCGATCACGCCCGGTCGGCGCCGATGGCGCCAGCCGATCGTGCATCATCCATCCGGTGAACATACAGATGACGATCACGGCCGCCGACGCAACAATTCGCGTCGCCAGCCTCAGCACGCGCCAGCCGCGCGCTGGCCCGCGTTGCGGCGGCGGCGTCCGGCGCTCGCGGGCGCGGCGGATGGTCTCGGCCAAGGTCTCGGGGGCCGGCACGCGCGGCAGATCGCCGAGATCCTGAGACACGGAGCGTAGCCGCGCGAGCAGCCGGCGGGCATCCTCCGACTCCTCCAGGAGCCGCTCGACCTGGCGCGCCCGCTGCGGGCTGAGCTCGCCGTCGACGTACGCCGACAGGTCGCTACCGAGTTGTTCCTGGTCAGCCGGTGCCAACTTGTGGCTCCTCTTGTTCCAACAGTCTCCGCAGCATCAGTCGGCCGCGATGGATCCGGCTCTTGACCGTTCCAGCGGGGACGTCGAGGATCTCGGCGATGGTGGCGTAGTCCAGCTCCTCGACGTCACGCAACACGACGGCCGCCCGGAATTCCTCGTCCAGCTCGCCGAGGGCGGCCTCGAGTCGCTGGTGCAACTCCACCCGCCCGGCGTGCTCCGCGGGATCATCGCTGTCGTTGGCCGCCGGCGGGTCGAACGGACGCTCTTCATCATCGTCGGACCAGTGCAGCGACAGCGTCGGCCGCCGGCTGCGCGCCCGCCGATGCGAGAGCGTCAGGTTCACCGCGATACGGAACAACCAGGTAAAGAATCCAGCCCGGAGCTCGAAGCGCGGCAGGGCCTCGAACGCCTTGAGAAAGGCCGTCTGCGTCAGATCGAGGGCGTCCGCGTGATTGTGGCACATCCGGTAACACGTGTTGTACACGCGATCCTGATAGCGGACGACCAGCTCGGAGAACGCCGCCGGGTCGCCACGCTGCGCCCGTGATACCAGTTCGGCGTCGCTCGGATTGGCCCGTTCGTCGGCTGGTTTCATGGCAGTTCCGACCTGAGCTTAGACGCCTGAACCGCGCCCCGGGTTCCCGCGGCGGGTGGACAACGTACCCCGGTGGCACGCGCCGGCCGGGATTCACGGAGTCTCACAGCGCATGATACACGCGACGGTAGCGGCGGGTGCCCCGCAGGGAGGATTTCAGCGGAGCGGTGGCAGATGCCGGCGACCGCGTGGTCAGTCCGGACGGCGGGTTCACGTCCCAGGGTCGGGCAGCGGTTCGTCAAAGAGTCGCAGGCAGAGCTGTTCGAGACGCCCACGCAGTTCCTGGTCGGGCTCGTCATTCATGGCCGCGGCCGCGGCCCGGGCCAGGTTCATCGGCGACAGCAGCACCGCCGCCGGCTGCTTCAGTTCGGCCGCCTTGGTGATTCTCTGCAGGTCGCGACGATCGCCTTCGCTCAACTCCAGCAGGTCCACCGCCTGGGTGAGATGGTCGGTCCGGACCTCGACCGCCGCACCCCGCGGTTGCCCGGATAGCCGTGCCAGCAGAAAGACCAAGAGCCCAAAGACCCCCGCCACGCAGAGGAGCAGCAAGGCCTCCCTGGTGTCAGGCCCGGCGTTACGCGCTCGGGAGAGCGACTCCAGCAACGCGCTGCCAGCGATCAGCACGTTCATCGACATTCCCCTCCCGGGCTGGCAGCCAGCCACAGCTCGGCTTGCTCGGAGTAGACTTCGCGCAGCAGACCCCTCACGCGCGCCATCAAGTCGCCGTCGGCCCCGTCCATCTCACCGCTGCCGAGCCGTTCCAACGTGGCGCGCAGCTCCCGCCGCGCCAGATCAAAAGTCCGGTCGTCCGGCCGAGTCAGCTCTGGCACGCTCGCGCCCGGGTACGTGTCAGCAGCCGGGTCCTGAGCGACCAACTCCATCAACCGCCGAGCCAGTTGACAAATACCTTCCACCGGATCTTCCAGCAGCGGTTCGACGTCGCCACGAAATTGACCTGCCAACGGCTGGACCCCGATGATGTGCAGGGCCAGCACGCGATCACGCGGGTCGGGAGACCGCAACTGCGACCGCAACTGCGCCCCCCAAATCCAGGAGTTCTCGCGCAGCGTTGCGATCAGCTCACCGCGCGCGCTGGGGGCCGCGCGCCGACACGCCAGCCATAGCATGGCGCAGTCGGTATCGATCTCCCGGCGGCAGGCCGAGTTGGCGCCGCGGTGGCCGGGGGACCGCGCAGCTTCCTGAGACGCCGCGCTGACCGCGGGAGTGTCCAGCGCCTCCACACACCAGCGTGCGAAAGGAGCCAGCCGCGAATCGCTGTCGGCAACCTGCTCAAGCAATTGGACGGCGCCCGGGCTGTCGATTCGCGCCAGCGTGTGAACCACCGCACTGTGCAATCCCACGTCGGGCGCGTTCAGCCAGCGCGCGAGCAACTCCAGCCGCTCGGGATCGGTGTACGCGGCATGGCAGACCCACCGCGGAGCCAGCCGCCGCAGATGAGGCTCCAATTCCGATAGTCCATCGTCGGTGCGCGTGAACCACTGGGGGCTGTGAATGCTGCCCAGGTGCCGGCGGATCAGCGGATCATCCAGCAAATCGTCCTGGTCCAGCAGCGCCGAAATCTGTGGCACGGTCTGCCAGTTCTGCAGGATGCGTGCGGTGATCGGTCGCCATTCGGACCGCTGCAGCGCGAAGAGTAGGAAATGTGCCAGTCTCGGGTGGTCCCAGTCGGAGAGCCGCTCGCGGACGACCAGGCCGGCACGCGACCGACGGGCGGTCAGCTTGCTCCACAGGGGCTGCCGCAGATCACGTGAAAACCAGAGCGCCGCTTCGAGAACCTCGATGCGGCTGTGCAGCTCAAACGTCTGCAGCGCTTCGTCCAGCGCCAGTGCCAACTGGTGGCGTTGATCCGTGTAGGCCCGGCCGAGGTCGTCGTCGGCGTCTGCCGGCGGAGCAGGCTGCTCCAGAAAACGCTCGGCCATCCGCCGGAATACCTCGGCGGCCAACTCGCGCACCGTGCGCGAACTGTCGCGGACCGCGAGCGGAAGCAGGTACGCCATTCGGGCGCTGGACTGCCGCTCAAGCGCCCGCAGGGCGTTGATGCGCTGCTCGGGGGCCCGCGCCCTGAGCGCCATGGCGATTCCGGCCTGCATGTGTTCGTTCGGTTGGTCCAGCAGCGCACAGATTTCGGGTGCGAGCCGGTCGTACTGACCGATAAGTGCGCGCCACGAGGCATCGCCGCCACGCTGCAACAGAACCGCCGTCATCCGCCCGGCCCACTCCGGCTCGGCGTGCGGCAACGCCGCCGCGAGTATCCGGTCGGCGCCCGGCGTCGGACCTTGCAGAAGCCAGTCATAGAGGCGGTCTACCAGCGGCATTTTTTCCTCGCGCCTCTCCCCGCGCCGGCACGCGTGAAAACGGATACCAGCGTACGCAATCACCTCCGCCCGGCGCGCGCCGGGGGCAGCGTGCCGCTGTGTTCATCGGTCCGAATAAGGCTCCATATGACCAGCGGCGCGCCCGACGTGCGGTCGGTGGCGTTGACAACGTCCGGAAACCCCTCGATGCTGACAACATGGACTCCGCCCCCGCCGCCCCCGATGAGCCCGCACTCGAGATCGACCTCGCCGGGCTCACGCTCCGCAACCCGGTCCTGACCGCCTCGGGGACCTGCGGCTACGGCCCCGAGTACGCCGATCTGCTCGACTATCGCCGGCTCGGGGGCTTCACCACCAAGAGCGTCACGTTGCGCGAGCGCCCCGGAAACGAGCCGCCGCGCGTCGTCGAGGTGCAGGGTGGAATACTCAACGCGATCGGGCTGGCCAACGTCGGGCTGCGGCGGTTTATCGACGAGAAGATCCCGTACATCCGCGACATGCCCACGCCGGTCTTCGTCAATGTGGCGGGACATTCGCTGGAGGACTACGTCGAGGTCGCGGCCGCGCTCGACGAGTTCGACTGCCTCGCCGGCATCGAGCTGAACGTCTCCTGCCCGAACGTCGACGACGGGCTGACCTTCGGCACCGACGCGGGCTTGCTGCGCCGGCTGGTCGAGGCCGTCCGCGCGGTGGTCAAGCGCGGCAAACTGATCGTCAAACTCTCGCCCAACGTCACCGACATCGCCGAGACGGCGCGGGCCGCGATCGACGGCGGCGCGGACGCGCTCAGCCTGATCAACACCTGCGTGGGACTCAGCATCGACATCGATACCTGGAAACCGCTGCTGGGCAACGTCACCGGCGGACTGAGCGGCCCGGCGATCCGGCCCATTGCAATATACAACATCCACCGCGTCTATCGCGAGGTGGCCCGCGACGCGGGCGTCCCGATCATCGGCATGGGTGGCGTGCAGGACACACGTGACGCAGTCGAGTTCCTCCTGGCCGGCGCATCGGCAGTTGCCATCGGCACCGCGCTGTTCATCGACCCCGCCGCCCCGAACAAAATCGCCGATGGTCTCGTAGCCTATCTCCAGCAACGCGGCCTGCGCAACGTATCCGAACTCACCGGCGGACTGAAGTTGCCGGAGTAGGCTGCCTGGAGGGTGCCCCACCCCTTTCAGGGGTGAGGGACGGATTAGAATGCAGAGCGATCATCGTCTTCGAATCAGTCCCCCACCCTCGGAGAGGATGGGGCACCCACTCCAGCAGCGCGGCCTGCAACACATCTCCAAACTCACCGGCGGATTGAAGCTGCCCGGGTAGGCTGCCTGAGGGGGAGTCACCGGATTGAAAACCCTACCTCTCGGCTACCGATCATGTTATAATCGCCTTTGTGCCCGCGACCGGGTTGCGTGCGAGATGCGGGGCAGCATTTCGGCACGGCACGAGCGGGACATTTCTGGAGGGCAGCACCATGCGTACGTGCACATCTTGGTTGGCTGTAATCGTCGTGGCGGTTACGGGCTTCTCGGCGTCGGCGGACATCGTGGTTCCGGAAGGGTTCGTCGTGGATATCCTGCTGGATCAGATCGACGGCAGCACGCCACTCCTGGAGGCCATCCGCAACCCGGACTATGGCTTCGGCGTTGTCGCGGCGAGCGTGGACGACGGGATTCTCAAGGTGCTGCGCATCTCCGAAGGCCACTTGAGCCTTCTCGCGACGAGTAGCGAGTTCGACGCGTGGAGCCATGTCCGCTGTATTCGCTTCGACAACACCGTGCTTTTTGGAAACAGCCTGTTTCTGAGTGTAGTCACCGAGGTCCCGGGTCCCGGCGGCCAGGGACAGACCAGCATCCACCGCGTCGACCCTGACGGCGCAGTTGCCACGGTGCAGACGATTGGGGGGCAAGACAATTCCCTTGCCCTGATCTTCGATTTCACGGACGGGGCGGGCGGCTATGTCCCGGGTGCGTATCTTGAGGACGGCTACGCCGGGGAAGGAACAAGTTTCCTGCACATGAGCACCAGTTATCAGGTTTCAATCATGGGGCAGGACTTCCTTCCGCCCGGGAGAACCGACCTCGACGTTCCAGGCATGGAATTCGATCCCACCGGAGTGTACGGCAGCCATCTGACAATCGTGGACTGCGACCAAAATCACGATGCCAAGTCGGCTATCTACCAGATCCTCCCGGCACAACCGGAATACACATGGACTCGCCTGACCGAACTGTTCGACTCTGGTACCCGATGCTACGGTGACCTGAGCTTCAGCCCCGATGGTAGCTTCGGACAGGTGCTCTTTGTGACAGAGGGTGTAACGGACACCGTCATGAGCGTCGATCCAAACGGCGTCCACGACGTCTTCGCTACGGGTTTCTACGGAATCAGGTCGATCACCATCAGCGACGACGGCGAGCACATGTCTGTCTCCGACGCCAACGCCGTCTATCGCATTCGTGCGGTGACGACCGACGTCGGGCCGAGCTTGGTCATGCGCGAGCCGTGGGTCGAAGCCGACGACGTACACACCGGCCCATCAGGCGTGGATTCGCTACGGCTGCTGTGGAGCGAGCGGGTCCTGTTCGAGAATGCCGACTTCACGGTCACGAACGAAGACGAGGAGCCGGTGACGTTCTCGGTGTCCGGCAGCAACTCCCAGTTCATGATTATCGCATTCGGCGAGGTCCTGCTGCACGACAGGTACGCCATCACGATCAGCGACACCGTCGTCAGTGCGGAGACCGGGGCCGCCATCGACGGGGACAACGACGGGCTCGCAGGCGGTGAGGCGATCCTCGTGATAGAGCACCGTAACCGCCTCGACCACGACCACGACAACGACGTGGACCTCTCGGATCTGGCGAAGCTGCTGAGCATCTACGGCACGACGTTCGAGTAGACCGGGTGGCCCGCCCCAACGGGGTGGGGGCGCGATTCTCCAGCGGAAAGGCCTTCCCGTCGCTCAGCTCTCACGCAGGTCAGCGGTAACCTCGCTACGATTGTCGCAGGCCGACGCGCCTGAAGCGATACGACGAGCCCGGCCACGTGCACTTCTGGACCATCTCGTGCTACCGCCGCTTGAGCTGCTTCTGGAACAGACGTCGTCACCTCTTCAACGTTTACCGTTTCAAGAAGCTCCGGGAAAAGCTGGACTACTGTCACCGGAACCCGATCACACGTGGCCTGGTCGATCGTCCCGAACAGTGGTGCTGGAGCAGCTATCGGTACTACGAACTCGACGATCGTTCAGTGCTTGCGATGGATTGGGACGGGCAGTGGCCGATCATCTGGTAGTCGAAGCACCTCGGCGGTGTTTGTCTCTGCCCGTGTTGAATCGCGCCCCCACCCGAGCTTCCGCAGCGCACACCCACCGGGGCGGCAACGCTGCCCACGCCCCCGGCGTCATGCCGGCAGGCCGTTCGCCAGGACGGTCTCGACGGCTTCGCAGAACATGTCGATCTCGTCCAGCGTCGTGTAGACATTCGGCGAGACGCGAATGCCCTTGATGGACGGATGGTCGATCGGCGTCGTGATGATGCGGTGCTTGCCCCACAGGAACTCCACCAGCTTGGAGTTTTCGACGCCGTCGATAGTGAACGTCGCGATGCCGCACGAATGTTGCGGCTCGAGCCGGCAGTAGAGCTTGACGCGTTTGTCCTGCATCAGCCGCTTGGCCCAGCGGTCTCGGAGGTAGCGCAGGCGGGCCTCTTTGCGCTCCGGGCCGATGCCGTTGTGCAGGGTCACCGCTTCCGAAATCGCCAGGCGGTTCGCGACCGGGTGGGTGCCGATCTCTTCATACTTGCGGATGTCGTCGCTGCGCGGCTCGGCCGCCGCCATCAGCGGCCAGAGCGATTCGATTTTGTCCTTGCGCACGTAGAGGAAGCCCGTGCCGTGCGGGGCGGTCAGCCATTTGTGCAGGCTGGTGCCGTAGTAGTCGCAGTCCAGGTCGTCGCGCTTGAACGCGAAGTGCGCGAAGGCGTGCGCGCCGTCCACGATGACGGGTATGCCGTGCGCGCGGCCCAGTTGGACGATGTCGCGCACCGGGTAGATCTGGCCGGTGAGATTGACGACGTGGCAACAGAGGATCACGCGCGTGCGCGGCGTGATGTTCTTCGCGAACGCTTCCAGCAGCTCGCCGGGGTCGTCAACCGGCGCCGGCACGGGACACGACTTGAGGACGATGCCCTCGCGCAGCTCGCGTTGCTTGTAGGTGCTGATCATCCGCGGGTAGTCCTGATCGGTGGTTAGCACCTCGTCGCCGGCCTTCATGTCGATTCCGTAGATGCAGATCTCCAGCGACTCGCTCGAATTGCGCGTGATCGCCATCTCTTCGGTGGAACAGCCGAAGGCGCGCGCCAGGCGGGCCCGGACGGTCTCGACCTCCGGGTTGAGGATACGCCACATACTCCGGCTCGGGGCGTTGTTCGAGAACTCCAGGTGCCGGCGCATGGCGTCCTGCACGATCCGCGGCGAGGGACTGACCCCGCCATTGTTCAGGTTGATCATGCTGCGATCGACGGTGAAGGCCTGCTGGATCGCACGCCAGTAGTCCTCGTCGGCGGCGACGTCGTCCGCCGCGCGATCGCCAACGCGGGACTGCGCCGCGAGCACGCGCTCGACGCCGTCGTCACGCAGACAGATGGCGGCGACGGCGCCGGCGGCGAGTGCGTGTTGCAGGAAGGTTCTGCGAGTCTCTTCGGTTCGACGCATTTGGCTCCTCCCAGAGTTGCAGACGAAAGCGCCTTTCTCAGAAGTTGAGTTCCCGTCGTCGCGCGGTCCCGCCAGCGGCATCACGTGGACGACGGCACCTGTGTCTCGGTAGCATAGCGAACGTGTTGGTGCGATCCCAGAGCCTCGAGACCCGGAGGAGCGATCATGAAACGACCATCCCGGCGTGATTTCGTCAAGAGAGTGGGCCAGACGGCTATCGTGGGTGCCGGCGTTTCGCTGACGGCGGCGCCGGAAGCCCTGGCCGAGCCCGTTCAAGCGCACGACGCGCCACACACCCGCGCGGGCCGGAAGATCATTCCCGGCAGCCCGTATGCGACCTTCTCACGCGCCGTGCGGCTGGACCGCCTGGTCTTCGTCGCGGGCGTAGTCGGGCAGAAGCCGGGCACCCGCGATCTGGTTTCGAGCGACTTCGAGCCGCAGTGCCGGCAAGCGCTGCAGAATCTGAAGGAATCGGTCGAGGCCTCGGGCTCCAGCCTCGATAAGGTGCTCAAGTGCACCGTGTATATCACCGCCGCCGCCGACTTCGCAACGTTCAACCGCCTGTACGTCGAGTACTTCCTGAAAGACCCGCCGGCGCGTTCGAGCGTGGTGGTCAAGGAGCTGGTGGTCCCCGGCGCGAAGCTGGAAGTGGACTGCGTGACATACGTGGAGTAGGTCGGCCGATGCCGAGCAGGTCATGCAGCGCGGCCGAACGACGGCTGACACTCGGAAGCGGGCGGCGCAACACCGCTCCGCTTTGACATCGGCACCGATAACAAATGCCAGTCCGCAGCGCGGCTGTCAGCCTGGGTAAGCTGGGCGAGGTCGCGGGCTCGGAATGTACAAAATCGCTTGCCTGTGCCTGAGAAGATAGGCAGACTTCAGAAAGACAAACAGCTTCCCACTGCAATGCACGCACGCCCCTGGAGCGGATCATCAGCAATTTGGCCGGGGTGACGTTGGAGGAGTGAAGCTGTGCGCCATGTTTCCCACGCCTTTCAATTCGCAAGCTGGTTGGGATTGCTGATTCTCTCGGGCTGCGGCGCTCCGCAGGCGCCCGAGCAGAGCGATCTACCCTTCGACGACAAGCCCACCCAAATCCACACGACCGCCGATACTTCCGCGCCCGACGACGACCCTCCCGCATCGAGTGGCTTCGCCGGCGATCCGCCGAGCGCGGACGCCGGGCCGGACCGCTACATCGACGGCGGCAACCTGGTGCTGCTCGACGGCAGCGGGTCCTCCGGGCCGGCCGGCATGGCGATGGCGTGGCGGCAACTCGACGGGCCGCCGGTCATCTTGCTGAACGCCGATGGCCCCTTCGTGTCGTTTGTGGCGCCGGCGGCCGAGGAAGTGCGAATCGTACTCGTATTCCAGCTCGCGGTGGTGGCACCCGATGGCCGCAGCGACACCGACGAACTCTCCGTTACGGTGCTCGCGGAATGGGAAGGCGGCGAGCCCGGCGGCGGCGACGACGACCCGGGCGGGAACGATGATCCCGATCCGCCCGACCATGACGATCCGCCGGTGGTCGACGTGGACGGGGACGGTCTGTCCGATCTGTGGGAGCTTGAGCACTTCGGGAATCTCGCATCCGGCGCCGCGGACGACCCTGATAATGATGATTTGTCCAACCTGGGCGAGCAGGAGGCCGGCACGGACCCGCTGGACTCCGACACGGACGCGGACATGATGCGCGACGGCTGGGAGGTGTGGTACGCCCTGGACCCAATCTGGGACGACGCGCTACTCGACGCCGACGGGGACGGCGCGCGAAACGTCGAAGAGTATGCGGCGCCCAGCGACCCGCGCGCCGCCGACAGCGACGGCGACGGGCTGTTCGACGACGACGCCGGATTGGTGTATCCACGACCCGACCTCGCGGCCGATTACACGTTGAGCGTCGACGCCGATGGCGGCACGCTGCTGGAATTCGAGGGTCATGCTGTGACGATCAACTCCTACTTCTATCACCCGCGAGAGCCGGGCCAGTATCCGCGGCCGCGCAACGCGTTCGGTCCGGCGTTGCCCGGGCGGCAGGAGGAGGCCTGGACCGTGAGCGTGAGCGCGGCGGGTAATCAGATCACGGTCACGGGTGAAGGGGCGTACTACCGCGTCACGCGGGTACTGACGCGGAGCACGTCGGAGATTCGCGTCGAGGAGACTTTCGAGAACAAGCTGGCCGAGGACGTCGGCATACCCTTCTATCACAGCATCCTGGCCGACCCGGATACGCAGGTCAGCGGAGCGTGGATATCCGGATCACCCAGCCTTGGTTACGTGCAGGGCAATCCAACCGTCTTCATCGGCTACCACGACGCCGGCCTGGGGCTGCTCTTCGACGACGACGTGTTGCGCGTGCAGGCCAGTGCCGGACGCAATCCGCTCAACGAGCGTCACCTGGTCGCCGCCGACAACTACTTCGGGTTGGGTGCCGGCGATACGTACACGATCGTGTGGCGGATCTTCCCGCTGGCGAGCGACAACTACTACGATTTCGTCAACGTGGTCCGCGACGAGCTGGCCTTGAACTACGAGATACCGAACCACCTCTTCATCGGCAGGCCCAACCCCAACGACTGGGACGATATGTCGGTAGCGGACCGCACGCACTTCTTCGAGCAGCTCGCGACGCCGCTGCTCAGCTCGCAGCCCTACCGGAAGGCGTCGGACGGATCGAAGTACGCGCACGGGCCGGACATCTGGGAAGACGTGTCGGGCGGGTCGGTCAGCTTCATCGAGGACTGCTACCTTCCGAAGACGGCGGAAACCGGGCTCGGTCTGAAGCGACTGCTCTATGTCGATCTGTTCCTGTCCTCCCAGGATGACGCCGCGGTGCTCTATCCCGACGCGCGCATCATAGCATCCGGCGGAGCGCATCAGCGCTACGCCGACAGCGACTATCTCTACTGCTTCTTCCCCACGCTGACGAACAGTTGGGGGCAGAAGATGCTGGAATTCAAGGCGGAGGTCGTCGAGGGCTACGGCGTGGAGGGTGTGTACCTGGACACCTGCAACTACGTGGGTTCCCCGTGGACGTACCACGAAGACTATTGGGACGGCTATAGCTTCCTGATTGACCGAGATGAGGGGGCGATCGAATCGCGGATCGGCAGTGTCGCGCTCCTGAGTCGCGACTACCGCGTGGCGTTCGTCAGCGACCTGCTGGCCGAGGGCCGGCCCGTGGTCGCCAATCACCCGCCCGTCACCAATGCGTTCGCCGCGTTGCCGATTACGCACCTGGCGGAGATCGGGGAGTTGCGCTATGCCCCGACGGCGGCCCGGACGCACTTCACGACTCCGGTGGTGTTGAACACCAAGTACGTCCCGAATGACCTCACGATCTTCGTCTCGAGCCTGCTGCACGGTGCGCTGCACTACACCTATCACGAGGTTGAGGCGTTCTACGCCGCGAGCGACATCTACAAGAAGATCTACCCGTTTACCCCCGTCGCGCTCCAGGCCGGGACGCTCATCGGCGAGAACAAGATCGTCACCTGCAAACGCGGCTACTTCGGCTGGGGCGATACCGCGACTTTCGAAATTACCTGCTACGACTTCAACGGTTACGCGCAACCACATGAATTCCAACGCGTGATTGTGGACGGGATGGCGTTTGCCGAAATCACCGAGAACGACGGACTGGTCGTCATCGAACGAACGGGGGCCCCGTAACACATCCGCTCGCTCACGCGGCGGACGTGCTGAGCCTGATCAACACGTGTACGCGGCTGCATCCAGGCCCCGCGCGACGCGGTCGAGTTCCTGCTGGCCGGCGCGACGGCGCTGGCCGTGGGCACCGCGCTGTTCGTCGATCCTTCGGATCGACGAAACGGGACGGGGCACCCACGGCAGGTGGCACGGCCGTGTCGGCCGTGTTTGTGGCGATTGAGGCGGGTGCCCCATCCCGTTCCGGATGGCTGCGCAGCAGCCAGGAGGACGGGGTGGGGGACTGACTCGAACATAACACGCACCCCTTGACGCCCCTTCCGTCCCCCACCCCGCTCGCCGATCCATCGGATCGACGAAACGGGATGGGGCACCCATGCGAAACCGGGAAAACGGTGGCCGTCCCCGTTTGGCCCCTGTTTAGCCCGGCGCTTTCTGGATGTCCCGAACTACCCCGAATTACCCAGGCGGGTGCCCCATCCCGTTCCGGATGGCTGCGCAGCAGCCAGGAGGACGGGGTGGGGGACTAACTCGAATGCAAGACACGCCCGGACGCCCCCTCCATCCCCCACCCCGCTCGCCGATCCTTCGGATCGACGAAACGGGATGGGGCACCCAAGCCAACGCGGCCTGCAACACGTCTCCGAACTCACCGGCGGATTGAAGCTGCCGGGGTAGGCTGCTTGGTGAGAAGATCTGTGCGAAACCGAAACAAACCGGCGGCTGTCCTCGTTTGGTCCGTTAAGTCCGTCCCCGTCTAGTCCCGGGGGCCTGCAGGGGGCACCGCTGCCTGCTTTGGTCGTGCCGTTTCCTCTGTCCCACGGAGCGTGCGCGGTCACGGCACGCCGCACGAACGCGCGTGCTGGCCAAAGCCCAATAATCCTGGCCGTTCCTGTCAGGAGCTGCTGACGCGACGCTGGTGCCCGAGCGGCTTCATGGCATTTGACCGGCGAGAATATCCTGGTAACATGGAATGGAATCGCACTGCTAGTGTCCTGGTTAGCCTGGGCCGCGGTGCGGACACTGCCGGACCAAGATTCCGTTCCCAAGCGAATTTGCGTAGGCGGGCCGGCAGCCCGTCTTACCGGCTCAAGATCCGGTGCCAGGTGGGGGTACGCGCCCGGCGGAAAGGTAGTTCATGAAGCAAGCCGAGGACTCGATTAGGAGGAGGCACAATCCCCGTGCCTCAGCCGCCGTACACGTTCCTTGGATCGGACCGGGAATCCCTGGGGATCGGGTTCATTCTGAGGAGGCGGAGGCAGCCCTAGTAGCTGAAATGATCGCATTCAGCGGTCCTCAGTACGACGAAGAGTCGCGAGCGTGCGGAAACTTGCACGACGTGGACGACGGTCCTATCACCACGGCTCTACTCTTGGCCGCGGGGGCGGGGACGCGTTTGCAGCCGCTGACGGACGGTTGCCCGAAGTGCCTTACGGAGGTCTGCGGCGTCCCAATCCTCGGTAGGCTGGTTTCATGCTTGGTGGAGCAGGGCTTCAAACGCCTGGTAGTCGTTGTGGGATATTGCGGCGACCAAATTCGGGACTATCTGGAGTCAAACGCTCCCGGGCTCGCGGTTCGCTTCGTCGAGTGCCCTGAGTATGCCACTACGAACAACATATACTCGCTCTGGATGGCCCGCGAGTGTATCCGAGAACCCTTCGTTCTGATCGAGTCGGATTTGCTCTTCGATTCGCGTCTGCTGGGTTTGATGCGCGTTCGCAATCGCGCCGCCGTCGCCAGTTTTCAGCCCCGGTTGATCGGGACGACTGTCTCGATCGACGAATCCGGGCGTGTGGTGTCGTTTCACGTGGGCGCGAGCCTGGACACCCCCAGCTTGGCGCAAAAGACCGTCAATCTGTACAGCTTGTCGGCGGCGGCCTGGCGGGAAGTCGTTCGACGATTGGAACGGCGTATCGCGGCCGGCAAGGTCCATGACTATTACGAGGTTGTCTTCGCGGAAATGGTCGCCGAGGGGCTGCTCGCCCTGCAAGCGATCAGTTTCGATGCGGGACGATGGTGTGAGATTGACACTATCGAAGACCTTCGCGTGGCTGAACAGCTCTTCTATGAATCGCGAGGAGTTTCGTGGCCCCGGACGACCAAGCGCTCGTGTCCCGCCGGCGGATCTTCGTGACGATGCCGATGCGCTGCCAGGAATCGGGCCAGAGTGAAGGTGGCGCGGCCGTAGGAAGATCGCTTCAGCTCGACTACTCGAAGGTGCGGGCATACTGGGGGCACGCCAAGCCGTCGATGCTCGGTCCGTACATGATGGACGGGTTCGGATTCCCCGCGAGCGCGGGCCGGTTTCGCTTCCGCGGCGAATTGAATGCGGTCGCAGAAGCAGTCAAGGATCTTCGATCGAGCATTTCGGTGCTGGACTTCGGCAGCGGCGTGGGGGCTTGGACCGAATATTTTGCACAACGCTTCGCGAATGTCGTCTCGGTTGAGGCGAGCCCGACTCTTTATGCGGCGCTGAAGGACCGGTGTTCGCGTTATCCGAATGTGGTTACTTTCGGGGGTGACGTGCTCTCCTTCCAGCCGAAGGGCAGATTCGGGTTGGTTTTTCTCGGCGGCTTGCTGATGTACCTGGATGAGCACGATGTTCGGGTTCTGCTGAGCAAGCTCGTTTCGTGTCTTGAGCCCGATGCCATCGTATTGTGCCGGGAGTCCACGATCCGCCAGGGGACCAAGACGCTTCAGGGTAACTACCAGGTCGTGTATCGCTCCGTCGAGACTTACCAAAGCATCTTTAGCGCTGCTGGCTTCGATGTCGTGAGCGTCGAGGCCAACGTCGCGTACCTCTACCCCCAGATGGCCTGCGAACTGGTCAAGAAATGGAAGGCGCGAGTGCCCGAGCGATTCTGGTGTCTCCCGGTTATCGGGCGCCTCGTGTACTGGGGACTCCGCCTGGGCTACCCCTGGAACACGAAATTGATCCCCCGGCTGTTGGCCAAACTGGGGCGCGAGTTCCCGGTGTTAACGAACCACTTTTTCGTTCTCCGGCCGAGCTCGCACGCGACCGTGGCCCAGCGGGAGGCCTCAGTGCGCAGCGCACGGATTGCGGAAGAGAGGCCATTGAGCGCGTGTTGAACACGCTAGTGAAGCGTATCTATTGCAATCTCCCGAACATCGTCTCGATATTGGGTGTGCTGCCACTCTGCATCCTGCTGGGGGAGGATGCGTTCGTGTATCTCTGCCCGCTGATCGTCTTCAACAACATCATGGATGATCTGGACGGGATTCTGGCCAAGAAGCTGGGGCTCTGCAGCGATTTTGGTGCCGGGCTGGACAATG
>SDBT01007293.1_pt1 | contig 18230 bp, 25 predicted proteins | sample 2277101 | NCBI WGS metagenome assembly SDBT01 (sample SAMN10404973, study PRJNA504765) | marine sediment metagenome | isolation source: marine sediment core GS10_PC15, 103 cmbsf | place: Arctic Ocean: Southern Knipovich Ridge | collected 2010
CTTCCGGATCCGGAGAAGGTTGGCCGTCTTGACCCGGCTACTGAACCGCCGACCATTCCGAAGGGCCGACCGCTCGACGAGGGCGGCTTGGAGATGTGGGACCGGATCTGGACCGGTGGTCAGACGTGGCTTTCGCCGGCCACCGATTTTGATTTGGTGTTGATGGTGTGTGAGTACATGGATGAGCGGCTTGCGTTGCGGGCGTTGGTGATGACCGACGGGACGCGGCTTGATCGGGTTTCGCTTCGAGCTGTTGACCGGGAGATCACGGCCGGCCTTGTCGAGTTGGGGTTCACGCCGCTGGGTCGGACTCGGCTGGGTGTCGCGGAGGTAGCCGAGGAACCTCATGATGACCTTGCTCGGATTCGTCATCGTCGCGAGGAGCGGCTTAACGGGGGATCGTGACGACCGCGACGGTTCTCGAACCGAAGTGGGTTACGCCGGTCGAAGATTCCGAGGTAGAGGCGGGCGACGGCGACTTCGTTGTGGATTTCATCGAGTCGTTGTGTCGGACGACGCGGACGACCGTCGCCGGGCCGGCGGGTAACCCGTTCGTCCTTCTCCCGTTCCAGATCGGATTTTTGGGTCGGCTGTACGCGCGTCGGTCTGACGGTCGCCGTCGTCACCGGATCGGGATGCTTCTCGTTCCACGCAAGAACGGCAAGTCTGGTCTGGCTGGCGGGATTGGTCTCTATTCGCTCACCAACGAGGGCCGGGGCGCGGAGATTCTTTCGGCCGCCGCCGACAAAGAGCAGGCCCGGATCGTGTTCGCCGAGGCGCGGCGGATGGTCGAGCAGTCGCCGCAGCTCGATCGCCGCATCAAGATCTTCCGCGACGTCCTGGAGGACCAGCCGACCGGGTCGGTCTACCGGTGCCTCTCGTCCGAAGCCTTCACCAAGGAGGGTCTCAACCCGAACGTGGTGTTATATGACGAACTCCATGCCGCGCCCACGAGAGAATTGTTCGACGTCCTCCAGCTCGCTCAAGGCGCGCGGGTCGATCCGCTCCTCCTCATCACGTCCACGGCCGGCGTCCGCACTGACATCACCGGCCAAGACTCGATTTGTTACCAGCTGTTCAACCACCTCGTCGAGGTCGCCTCGGGCGCAGTCGTCGACCCGGCGTTCTACGGCGAGTGCTGGTCAGACGGCGGACCGATCGACGACGACGAAGCCGACCGTCGAGCCAACCCGGCTTACGACGTACTCGTCGACCCGGAGGATTTCCAGACCGTCAAGACCCGCACTCCGTCGGCGGAGTACTACACGAAGCGCCGCAACCTGTTCGTCGCCACCGCTCAGCATTGGTTCGACGAGGGCGTATTCGAGTCGTTGAAGAAGAAGGTCGAGATTGGGGCGCGGCCGTGCGTCCTTGGGTTTGACGGTTCGTGGTCGCAGGATTGCACCGCGTTGATTGGATGCACGGCTGACGGCTCGGAGCACGTGTTCACGGTCGAAGTGTGGCAACGCCCAAGAGATAACGAACGGTGGCACGTTCCGGTTGACGCCGTCGAGGAGGCGATCCGGGCGGCGTGTTCGACGTGGAATATTGTTGAGATAGCGGCCGACCCGGCGTTGTGGCGTAGACAACTCGAGGACCTCCGAGAGGAGGGGTTGCCGGTAATCGAGTTTTCGCAACAAGCCGCGTCGATGGTTGAGGCGACTGCCGGGTTTCAACAGGCTGTAGTGGCCGGGACCCTTTCGCATGACGGCGACCCTCGCCTCGAGCTCCACGTGAGGAACTGTCACATCGAGCCGGCGCGAGGCGGCGTCAAAGTCAAGAAGGACTCGAAGATGTCCAGCCGGAAGATCGACGCTGCGGTAGCCGCCATCATGTGCCATAAGCGTGCGGCGTTCTATGCTGAGCGGCCGGTACCGGTGAGAGGAATACGGATCGCATGAACCATCTCATCGGGTTGGCGTCGCTCACGCTCGCGGTTGGGCTGGCTACCCTAGGACTTGTGTATGTACTCGGCCCGGTCGCGTGGTTCATTGGGGCGGCGGCGTTCCTGATCGAGGCGGTTCTGTTGGTCGACTTTGAGAGGCTGCTAGATGGCTAGCCTTCTGGCTCGCATCGCTCGGGGGACCCGGCACGAACCGACCGGTATCGCGCTGAACGTCCAGACCCTCGGCGAGTTGTTCAACCTCCAGAAACAGGGCATCTGGGCGGGGATCGACTGGAACCCGCAGGAGAACATCGAGGGCAACACGGCGTCGCTCGTCCAGTCCGTCCACAAAACCTACGGGCCGGTCCCGGCCGCGGTCATCGCTCGGGCTCTGCTCCTCGGTCAGTTCCGGCCGCTGTGGCGAGACCGAAATAAGAAGATGTTCGGGACCCCAGCGCTTGCGCCGCTCGAGCGCCCGATGTTTACGACACGGGTCGACCTGTTGCGTCGGGTTGAACACGACGCCTCGTATGCCGGCACCGCGTATGTCCACCGGACCGAACATATTCCGTCGGGTCTGCCGGGGCTCCGGAATCTGTCGCCGGAGCGGACCCGGATCGTAGTCAACACCGGCGAACAAATCAGCCGTCTGGACCTAGCGAACATCGTCCCGGCCGACCTGCCCGACGCGTACGTCGCCGGCTATCAGTACAACATCACCGGCAAACCCGGACCCCAAGCCGAGTACCGCTATTACACGACCGACCAGGTTGCCCATTGGGCACCGGAACCCGACCCGTCGCAATTGTTCGCTGGGACTTCGTGGGTGGCGTCGGTGCTGCGCGACATCCAGGGCGACAAACAAGTCGCCAGCCATATCGACGGATTCCTGGAGCGCGGCGCGATCCCGGGCCTAGCGGTCACGTTTCCGCTACCGAAAGCCGATGAACTGCCGATGACGGCGGACGACCTCGACGCGTACGAAGAAGTGATCGGTCAGTACCATTCCGGACCCGGGGCTACCGGTAAGTCTCTCATCCTCGCCGGCGGCGCTCAGGTCATCCCGATCGGGTCCGGCCTCGATTCGCTGATGTTCAAGGACATCACCGCCGGCTACGAAGCTCATATCGCGTCGCGGGCTCGGATACCGCCAACCGTCCTAGGCATCCGTGAGGGTATGCAAGGATCCGGGTTGAATCAGGGTAACTATTCGTCGGCGCGTCGCCAGTGGGGCGACGGCTGGGTTCACCCCTCGCTGGAATCGTTGGCCGCGGCGCTCGAGCCGCTGCTGAATCGTCCAGCCGGCGTGGAACTTTGGTACGAAGCGACCGCGGTCATGTTCCTCCAGGAAGACGCCAAGGACGCCGCCGACATCGCTTCACGCAACGCGGCGGCGATCATGCAACTGATCTCGTCCGGGTACGAACCCGACGCCGCCGCTACCGCCGTAGCGACCGGCGACATGTCCGGCCTCGTCGGCCAGCACACCGGCCTCCCATCCGTCCAGCTACAACAACCCATAGCCGTCACCTCTGAGGAGGAGGAGTAAAATGACCACCAACATCGGAGACCGCCCACACCAGGACCTCTACCGGGTATGGCACGCGTCGCCGTTCGACGACGACCCGATAACTCCGCGCCTCCGCGCCGAGGAGACCGACGACGGCGTCGAAGGCCCGATCCTGTTCGGGCATTTCGCTCGCTGGAATGAGTGGAACGAGATCTCGTCGCCGTTCGAGGGTCACTTCATGGAGCGCCTGGACTCGGGCTCGATGACGGAGTCGTTCGAGCGGATGGTTCCCAAGGCGATCTTCGACCACGGCCACGACCCGTACGTGGGGATGAAGCCGCTAGGTGTCCCAACCCGCGTCGAGGCCGACGACTTCGGCCCGGCCTATGAGGTGCCGCTATTCGACTCGGTGCCGGCGTTGGTTGTCGACGGGTTGCGGGCTGGGGCGTACGGCGCGTCCTATCGTTTCTCCGTCGACGAGGAACGCATCGAGCAGGAACCGGAGGTGTCGGAGCACAACCCGGCCGGTATCCCGGAGGTGACTTTGCTCCGGGTCAACGTCAAGGAATTTGGGCCGACGGCGTTCGGTGCCGACCCTATGGCCACGGCTAGTGTACGATCTGTGACTGATCGCTTCGTCGGAGCCGATTTGTCGAGTGTCCAGCAAGGCACTGGGGTCGTAGCCGACAAGGAGCAGGGTCCTAGACCGGGAGCCTCTGATCGAGCCGCAACTCTGCGGCGTATCGATCTTGAGAGGCTCCACAATGTCCACGACCGAAGACGTCACGTCTGACCGTGACGTAATCCGATTGGCGTCGGATATCGACGCCGACCGCGAGTATCTTCGGGACGCACTCACGGCCATGGACCGTGAAGCGACCGACGACTCGCGTGACCTGACCGAAGACGAACAGACTCGATGGGCTGACGGCCTCGCGGCTATCAGTCGACTCGACGGCGAAGACAGCCGACGAGCTGAACTCCACCGGGTCGCCGAGCTCGGCTCCAACGCCGACCATGACCGCCTGACCGAGGTCGACCCTGAGGCGCGCCGTCAAGGCGAGACCGTCGGGCGTGACCGGTCCCGTGCCGCCGACCAGTTGAACGCCTACCAGCGTTCGTTGACCGGCCGCGACGAATACGTTCGAGAGGCGATTGACGCTGCCCGGACGATGCTCGACGATCAGCTCGGTGACGGTCCAGGCCGTCAACGTGCCGAGGAGTTGCTGAGAGGCGGAGCGGTGAACGGACGCGGAGGCGGCCTGTCCGCTACCGCCGACGTTGCTCGCCACTTCCTCGTGTTCGGCAACGACCACTACCGGGCCGCGTTCGGCTCGGCCGTGAAGGGTATCCAGGGCACCTACGCCTCGCCGCTCACACCGGACGAGCATCGAGCGATGCAGGAGGCCGACCACTACCGCGAGATGAACGTCACGACCGGTACCGCTGGTGGGCTCCAGGTCCCGACACACCTCAACCCGACGATCCGTTTGATGGACCAGTCAGGTCAGGACGGCGTGTCGCCGATCGCGACCCACGAAACGCTCGTTGGAGGGGCGAACACTTACAACGGTGTTGCCTCCGGCGGAGTCGCCGTGGAGTACGTCGCGGAATCGGCGGTAGTCGCGGATGCCTCGCCGACGATCAACGCGGTGACGGTCCCGACGTTCAAGTTCAGTGTGTACGTCCAGGCCACCATCGAATACGATCAGGACGTCGGCATGTCCAGCCAACTGACTCGGCTGTTCGATGACGCCATGGTCCGAAACTCGGCGACAGTGTTCGCGACCGGTGACGGCACGACACAGCCGGAGGGCATCGTGACCGGCCTCGACGCGCTGACGAACTCCGAGGTGGCGCTAGCGGTCACCGCCGTGATCGACGCCGACGACGTACGAGGGCTCCTCTACTCATCGCTTCCGGCTGGGTTCCGTGGGACGGCGACGTGGTTGATGAACGACGCCATCCGAGCCCATATCCAAGGGTTCGCGGACGCGTCGGGCACGCTCGGCCAGTTTACCGTCGACCTGTCGACTGGGTACGTCGAACGGCTTCTCGGCCGGCCTCTACAGGCTGCGTCGGCGATGTCGACCGACACCGCGCCGAACGCCACCACGGATTTTCCATTTTTGGTAGGTGACTTCTCCAACTACATCATCGTTCACAAGCTGGACGCCACGCTGGAATTCATTCAGAACATCATGGACCCGACGACCAACCGGCCCATCGGTGACCGAGGCTGGGTTCTGTGGGGTCGCCACGGCGGCTCGATCGGCTCGACCAACAACACCTCGGCCGGACCGGGCAACGCGTTCCGCATGGCCCACGGCATCGCCTGAGTCAACATCCTGATCTCGGGCCGGCGAGGGCTCCGCCGGCCCGGGAGACGGAAGGGAGAACTATGGCCGAAGTCAAATGCATCGTGTCCGGTCGTATCGGCGGCACGTTCTATAACCGAGGCGAGAAGTACGACGCTGACGATCCGCACGTGGTCGCCGTCCCGGATAAGTTCGTCGAGGTCCAGACCAGAGCGAAGCCGAAGTCGACCACCGCGAAGCCGAAGTCGACCACCGCGAAGCCGAAGTCGACCACCGGGAAGAAGTAGTCGATGCCGACGTATCCGTCGATCGCTCCGATGGCCGAGGGCAAAGTCAAAGACGGCCTCGGCATCGTCGGCACCTCCGATGACGACATTTTGTTCGACCTCGTCGGCGCGGCCACCCGCGTCGTCGAGGAGATCGTCGGACCCGTCATCGAACGCGCTCCGATCACCGTGTTCGCGACGCCGGTCGGTCGAGTGGCCCGGCTGGCCGAGTTCGAGCGGCCCGGCAACCTATCGGCCGCGACAGTCGCCGAGTGGCAAGGCTCATCCTTCGTCGACCTCGTCGACGACACCGACTACATAGCGCCGATTGCGCGAGGCTCCTCGACCGTCAAGGCCGGCCGGTTCCATCGAATCAGTTCGTCGCGCCACGAGCGGGTTTGGCCTGAAGGGTTGCAGACGGTCCGGGTGACAGCGTGGACACCGGGCCGGTTCGGAACGACCGCCGCGTGCGAAGACTCAAACGACGGCTACACCATCACCCAAGCGTTCTGGATGATCGTCAAACACTTCTGGGCGAGCTACACAACCCAGGGCGTCGCCCTCGACGACGATTACCAGACGGTCAGGCCGGTGTGGCCCGGGTTCGGCGTCCCCAACGCGGCCCGTGACATGCTCGTCGAACACGCGCCGGCGAAGTCGATGATGGCGGGATACCACGGGTCGTGACCCAGGCCGTATCCCTCGACGTGGTCCGCTCGGCGCTCGTCGGGCTATGGGAGGCCCACGCCGCACCGGGAGGCGTCCTGGAGGGCGTAGAGACCCTCCCAGAGCCACCCCACCGCTACGACCAACTCTATTCGGCGGCTCGCGGTGTTCTCGACATGATCTGGCTTGACGACTCGACCGCCGACGTCGCGGTCACCGCGTTCGGCGGACCCGGCCTAGAACTGACCGAGACCGCCTCCCACGTCGTCGTGATCCAGGTCGACCGCCAAGCCTCCGACCAGACTCAGGCCATCGTCGACACGCGGGCGACGCTCCTCCTCGAACTGGTCCTCGGCATCATCGCCGGCGACGTGACGCTTGGTATCGACCTCACCAACTACCGGTCCCTCCAATGCCTCCCGACCAGCTGGACATACCGCCGGCGGGTCCTCGATTCCGGCGGCGACGCTAAAGGCCACTCGGCCGCCTACGTCCTCAACCTCGAAGTCCGAGCATCCGCAAAGTTCACAGCCCCCGCGTTACCATGAGGTGATTCATTATGAGCGATGAAAAGCGAGTCCCGGTCCACGACAAACTCCACGACCGCGTGCTCCAGCTCCGACCGCTAGCCGCCAAGGCGGCGCTGCTCGACGAGGACCGATACGAGGAGGCCACGGTTAAACGACCGCCGCCGGCCGCGAAGAAAGGTGACACGTCATGAGTATCACCGGACTCGGCTCCGCTATCGAATACGCCGAGGAAACCGCTGCATACGGGACCGACCTCGCCAAGACAAAGTCGATACCGTTTATCTCGGAGTCGTTTTCTTACGTGCCGGGATTCGCGACTGGTACGGCAATCCGATTTAACAACTCGCTCCCGCAGTCCGCCGACGTGATCCGCACCAACCGAGTTATCGAGGGCGATCTCGTCGTCCCGCTCTACACCCTCGGTCATCTCGAATGGCTAAAATCGTGTTATGAAGACTACGTGTTCGCGACGGCGACACCGAACACCCACACCTACCTCATCGGTCAGACCGGCGCGACGCACCCGGCGATCTCCGCCGACGTCTTCGTTGGTGGCGTGACGGCGCAGGAGTCGAAGAACGTGACCGGCATCATCGTTAACGGCTACTCGGTCTCCGCCGCGGCCGAGGACGACGCGCCGATCGAGGTCACCTACAGCTGCATCGCGAAGGACCTCGTTTTCACCGATGCGGATACGGCGGTCGGCGTAGAGATCGCCGCCAACGAGCAAATGAACTGGTCGAACCTCACCATCTCGCTCGCGGCGTCCGAGTGTGTATCGGCGTTCTCGATGGACGTCACGATCCCGAAGACGCGGCGGTGGTGCCTCGGCAACACGACGACCAACCAACCGGACCGGGAGGGTCGAGCGTCGGTCACCGGAACGCTCGATATGTATTTCGATGATTGGAATGAGGCCGACGATATGGTCGCCGGCACGGAGCGGCCGCTCGTCATCACCGCGACCGGCGACGTGACGCCGGCGCATACCTTCGTTTGGACGAACAACATCCACTTCACGGGGGGGACGGCGATGGTCGACGGTGAAGACCGGATCGTTGTCTCGATGAACTGGGAAGCGCTGTCGTCGACCGCCAACGATCAGGACGCTTCCGGCCATACCCTCGTCGTGTCGAACACCGAGGCCACGCTGTAGATGGCGGCCGGCCAGCCGATCGTTAAGATTCACGGCCTCAAAGAGATGGTCCGCGGGTTAAAGGGCGCAGACCGGCAGGTGTGGCGGGCGCTCCGAGCTGAATTCAAGGGTGTCGGCGATTGGATGGCCGGGATCGCGTCGTCGAACGCCCAAGCCCACCCCGCCGCGGCTAAGACGTTGGCTCCGACGTTCAAGGGCAAAGGTGACCGGTACGGGGCACAGGTGAAGCTTGGCGGTCGAGGCGGACCCGGCAAGGCGTACCGGGCCGGAGCCGGCTGGGAATACGGCTCACAGGATCCCGGCGACCAGTTCCACAATCCGTACATCACGGCGAAGGGCGGCGGAGCGATCGACGGTCACTACCTCGGCAAAGCCATCCGCGACAACAGAGGGGAGTTGGAGAACCGGGCGATCGGCGCGGTTAAGTCGTTTTGGCATGATGACCTCGCCAGGATGACGAAGTTTTGACGGAGGCCACGATGATCGAGGACGAGAGCAACATCCGGATAGATGACATACCGCCGGCTAAGACACCGGTCCAAGTATCGCCGGAGCAGGCCGCGAACGAGACCGCGCTAGCCGCGGCGGAAACGGAGGTGTCTCTTGACTTCGGCGACGGTCTTATGATCCACCCGACCGAAATCAACGGCCTAGACGAGCGACGCATCCGAATCGCGTCCGGCGGTCACTTCGACGGATCGGGAGCGCTGTTCAACGCGTTGTCGGCGGGGTCGATGGAGGCGGTCGGCGCGATCTACTGGATTGCCCGACTCAAGGCCGACGGCCTCAAGCCCGACACCGCGCCCTACTCCTACGACGATTGCATCGAGGCGATCGACGTCTCGAGACTGGTCGACATCACCGACCGATCCGAGGGGACACCCGACCCTTTATGAATACGCGGTGGCGGCTCCGGGCGTACGCTCCCGCCTTCGCCTCCGAGTATGACATCCGGCCGTGGGAGCTCGACCTGTTGACGATCGGCGAAGTCGTCCGGCTCGTCGGGGACCTCGAACGGCGCGCCGAGCTATCCGACCCGAAGTCGGCCACGAACAAGGCGCGGGAGGAGAACGAGGCCAAGGCCAAAGAGGCCGGCGACTGGCTCTTACGGAACCGCTGATGAAGCGCGGGTTGTAACCTCGGAGCGTGGCTAGAAACCCGACCGTAGCGGTCACGATCGCGGGCGACCCTCGCGGACTCAACTCCGCGTTTAAGTCCGCTGGCCGCTCTGCTGGCCGTTTCGGCGGGGTCATGCGGAAGGTCGGCCGTATAGCATCGGTCGGGTTCTTTGGGATAGTCGCCGCCGGAGTCGCCGCGATCAAGGTGTTCGCTGACTTCGATCAGGCGATGACCGAATCGTTGGCGATCATGACCGACGTCACCGATGAGCAACGCGACCAGCTCGAATCGGTCGTCCGCGATATCGCGAAGACAACGACGTTTTCCGCCACCGAAGTAGCCGAGGCGATTTTCTTCCTGGCGTCCGCCGGGCTCGACGCTACCGAGGCGCTCGACGCGCTGCCGGTGACGGCGACGTTCGCCCAGGCCGGCATGTTCGACATGGCGACCGCCACGGACATCCTGACCGACGCACAATCCGCGCTCGGCCTCTCGTCCGACGACACCGTCAAGAATCTGGAGAACTTGATCGAGGTCGGTGACGTACTCGTTCAAGCTAACAACACGGCGAACGCGTCGGTGTTGGAGTTCGGTACGGCGCTCATCTCGAAAGCCGCGACCGCCGCGGTGACTCTCAACCTCGACCTAGAAGACACCGTCACTGTTCTAGAGGTGTTCGCCGAGAAAGGCATCAAGGGCGAGAAGGCCGGCACGCTGTTCGCTAACACTATGGCCGGTCTGACGAAGGCGAACCGGGACGCCAGGCCGGCGCTCGACCGGCTCGGCATCTCGATAGTCAATCTCGACGGGTCGATGCGAGATATGCCAGACATCATCGGCGACATGGAAGACGCGTTCGCCGATCTGAGCGTCGAACAGATCGACGCCGAGCTAGCCAACCTCGGATTCACGAAGCAAGCGAAAGAGGGCATCCTCGCGCTAGTCGGATCGTCCGAGAAGCTCCGCGAATGGGAGGCCGATCTACGGGTGGCGGGCGGAGCGGCGCAAGAAGTCGCTGACAAGCAACTCGAATCGTTCTCCGCGAAAATGGGTCTCATCAAATCCCGGGTGATCGACCTCGGTATAGAGATCGGGAGCCGGCTCGCGCCGGTGGTCCTGTCCGGGCTTGAAGCCATGGATCGGTTCTGGGAGGAACACAAAGAGACGATCATCCCGATCCTCGAACGCATCAAGGAAATCGCACAAGAGGTGTTCGGCAAACTCGTCGGATGGTTCCGCAAAATCTGGGCATGGCTCAGGATCAACCTCCCCAAAGCGTTGGAGTTCATGAAAGACGAATGGGAGAAATGGGAGCAACCGATCAAGGACGTCATGAATAACATCAAGGAAACCGTCGAAGGGCTCCGTGACGTCGTCAAGGAAGTTTTCGGAGCGATCCCCGAATGGGTGGGCCGATCGAACGACGGCATCGAAGGCGAGGAAACCCGCACTGAGCAATCGCTCGAAACGACCGGCGGGTTTTTCCAGGGTCTACAGGACACCGTCGAAGCGACGACCACTGCGTCGCGAGTGTTCTTCCAGCACTTCGGCGACGACATCGTCGAGACGTCCAAGATACAGTTCGGTTTCGTCGGCGACGTCATCGGCCGGGGTCTCACCCTGATCGAAACGAACATGAAGATTGCGACGGCGCTGATGGAAGGCGACTGGAAAGGATTCCACGAAGGGTTAGTAGAGAACGCTAAAATCCAGTTCGGTTTCCTGGCCGACGCCTGGAGCACCGGGTGGGAACTCATCAAGATCAACGCCGGCCTCGTGTGGGAAGAAATCGGCACCGAACTCACTCTCGCTTACGACGGGTTCAACACAGAGACAGGGGACTTCATCGGCGACTTCGTGCAATTCTGGATCGACCTACCAGGCCAACTCAAGCGCGAGTTCCCCGCCATGGTCACCGCCTTTTTCCAGCTCGGCGGCGACATCGCCAACGCGATCGTGAATGGTCTGGCGAATCTGCCGCTGAAGTTGGCGCTTGTGGGGAGTACGTCGGGTGCGTCGTTGTGGGACGGCGTCGCCGAATGGGTCAACAAGATCATCGACGCATGGAACTCGCTGAGCTTTGAGCTTCCGTCGATAAGTAAAGGACCCTTCAAAATCGGCGGCGGTACCATCGGAGTGACACAGATTCCGAACCTGCCGACGTTTGGCGAAACAGCGCCGGCACCGAACGTGGATTTCTTTGGTAGCGGTCCCATCCAGGTTGGGCCGGTCGACCGGCTCGCGCACGGCGGCACTCTGATGTCGGCCGGGACGGTGCTGGTCGGCGAGTCCGGCCCGGAGTTCTTGGACCTTCCGAGGGCGGCGAGAGTGACGCCGCTCGACCGCGCCGGCGGAACGACGATCATCGTCAATATCGAGGGCTCGGTGCTGACGGACCGGGACCTCGAATGGAAACTCCGCGACATGGCTAACCGAGGGATGTTCGGCCAGATCGGCGGAGGCACTAGGGCAGGGTCGAGGAGAGCGGTCTGAGTGACTACCTCCTACCAGCCGACGTGGACGGTCCGGGTCGACCTCGACCATCCACCCAACGATGCGACGGCCGAATCGTTCACCGACCTCACCTCGACCAACCTCGTCGTCGATACGCTCGTGACGTTCGTCGGTCGCCGCCACGAACTGGAACCGGCCTCAATCGGGTTCTGCGAGTTCACGCTCCGCGACCCCGACCGCGAATTTGATCCGACCAACTCGTCCGGCAAGATCGGGTCGGGATGGGAGCCGACTAGGACGCAGCTAAACGTCCGCGTCAACGACGGGACGTCGACGCACGATTTGTTCACGGGCTGGTTCGACGATTGGCCGGGACAGGAGGCCGGGTCGCCGGACGTCCGGGTTCGTGCGTCGGACGGTATGAAGTATCTGTCGGAGTTCCGGTTGCCGGATTCAATGTGGGCGTACGAAATCGAGAATTGGACCGGCGGGTCGAACGGAGCCGACCTGGAGTCGTGGTATCGGTTCGACGAGAAGTTCGGGCGGGTCATGATCGACCACGGACCGGACGAAAAGGACGGGTTGTATCACACGAAGGATGGATCGAGCAGCCGGGTGGCCCGCAAGTTTCGTCGCGGCCCGGAGCCGGTCGTCCCGTACGGTCCGAACATCGGCGGGTATGACATCGGCGAGCACAACAACTGGTCAGGCACCGCGTCGGGAATCGTGAACGCCAAAGTAACCGTCGGTGGCGCTAGCTACCTCAGCACGAACTCGTGGTCGGTGCTGTGTTGGTACAAGGGCCGAGTCAATCCGGTGCGAGCGTCGCCGTCGGCCACCGGCGACGATTTCATACCCGGCGGGACGAACCCGTGGCAGCAACCGGTGTGGACCGTAGACGAAACCGGCACAGGTCTGTGGAACGACAACCGGGTCGGCCTGTTCATATCGACGATCGGGGACTTTGTCGCCGACCGCGAACGCGGCGGGACCGAGGACACCAGAGGCGTCACGTCGCCGGCCGGGATGGGCCATGACGGCGACTCGCATATGGTGTTTGTCGGTCGGCAGGGCGTCAATCTTTACTGTTCGGTAGACGACGGAACACGCCAGACAAACGGAACCCTTGCATCGACGGCGGACCTTGGCGGCATCCTTGTCGTCGGCGGCCAGTACTCGAAGACTGGCGTTACGACTCCATTTCCGTGGACGACCGGCGAGATAGGCGACCTCGTGTTTTTCGACGACGACCTGACCGCTGCTGAAGTCGCCGATTTCTATCAGGCCGGGGCTAACGGTCTGTTCGGTTCGTCGACGGATACGCCGGAGGTTGAGACGCTCGTGTCGAAGATCATCGAGATTGTCGATTACCAGATCGGGACCGAGGACACCGACGGTGGGTTTCCCGTCCAAGTCCTCCCGACCGATGGCATGTCGGCGATGGAATATCTCCACCTGTGCGAGCGGTCGGAGCTGGGCCGTATGTTCTTCGCCGGAGACGGGTCGTTCATCTTCAAGCCGCTCGCCGACTTCGGCGCGGGTACGTCCGGAACGAGTCAAGTCACGTTCGCCGACGACGGCACGGCCTCCTCGATCATGTGGGTGGAAATCGACATCGGGTATTCGATCGCCGGGTCGATCTTCAACGAGATCACGGTGGAGTACACCGAAGGCAAACAGATCCGAAAAGACACGACCTCGATTGCTGCGCACGGCACTCGGTCGTTGACGCACGACACGATCCTCGCGACGGCGGCGCAGGCTCGGACGCGGGCGGTGCTGCTCCGGAACCGGTACGACGTGACGAAGGTCCGGGTCAGCTCGATCACGGTCCGACCGAAAAACGCGGCGGACTCCGTGACGCTCCTCGGCCTGGAGATTGCGGACCGGGTGACGGTGAAGCGGGCCGGCGCGGCGGGAGCGGGAGCGGCGACGTTCAACGAGACGTTCTGGATCGAGGGGATTGAGCATCAGGTCAACCACGCCGACTGGACGATCAAGTTCTACCTGTCCCCCTACTATGGGGCGGCATGACCGAGCAGTTTCCGGCGCTCCACGCCGACTGGCGACCCGACAACGGGAAGCACAAGGGACAGGTCACGAAGGTCCTCCTCCACACGACGGAGGGCTCGACGGTCTCCGGCGCGCAGGGTGTCTACAACTCCCGCGGCCGGATCCATCCGCACGTCACCTACGACCCTCGCCAGCGGTACGGCGTCCAGCACGTCTCCGTTCACAAGGCGTCATTCTCGATCAAGTCGAGGCGGCTCCCGTGGCCGCACTCATTCAACCGCGACGGCGTGTTCCAGATCGAGATAGTTGGGTACGCGTCGAAGACTCCGGTCATGCCGAACGAATGGTACGAAGCGCTCGTTCTCGACGTCCTCGACCCTCTGTTCGATCTCGCTCCCGCGATCCAGTGGTGGCATTTCGCGCGGTTCGTCGGGTCGTCTGGGTACGGTACCCGCGCCGCTCAACGATTCGGTATGGCGACGTGGCTCGCGTTTAACGGAGTCGTCGGCCACCAGCACGCTCCGGCACCGAATTCGCATTGGGACCCGGGAGCGATCCGGGTCTCGACCCTCGCCGCCGCGATCGTCGACGTACGTGAGCCCGAACCAATACCACCCGACCCGATCCCGCCTCCGGAGGAGGACGACATGACACCAGCGCAGGAAGCCAAACTCGATCGAGTTCTTGCCATCGTCGACGACGACGACTACGGGAACAAGGCTCTGCTCGACACGATGACGAAGAAGTTTCGCGCCGTGTTCGAGAAGCTCAACCGGCTCCTCGACCACTTCAACCTGTCGAGAAACTAGAGTGGAGGATCATGAGCAAACTTCGGACACTCGTCGACGCTGCGCCTACCTGGATCGCGTTCGCGATCGTCGCGGTCACCGCGGTGCTCGGCTACCTCGAGACGGAGGGCTTAGAGACGTGGGCTGCGTACGCCGCGACGCTCCTCGTGTGGCTCGGCGGTGCCGCCGCCATCGTCCGTAGAGTCACGCCGGTAGCGAAGACCGAACGCGGGCTATGAATTGGGCGAGGCGGGACCGTTCCTCGTCGTCCTCGCCGCCTTTCTAGGGACGTCGTTTCTCGGGTTGTTCGGCTGGCTGCTGACGAACTCGGTCCGGTTCGGCCGGATCGTCGAACGGATGCAGGCCAAAGAGGAGTCGCGAGACGAGGCGGACCGGCTCCGCGCCGACCTCGACGAGCGCCGTCACGCTGAGCACGGCCGCCGGCTAGACCGACTAGAGGAGCGGAGTGACTGACTCGGTTCAGCGGTCCGCGCCGCTCATCGTGTTCTGGGTGGCGACGGTCGCGTCGGCGATCCTCGTCTCAACGATCATCGTCTTCGTGTTCCGGGAGGAAGAACCGACGGTCGTCACGTTCTCGCCGATCCGGATAGCGGAGCAAGTCGAGGCCGAAAACGGCGATACGGAGGGCGTCACCGAGGTCGTCCCGGTCGTCGAAGGCGTCGACGGTCCGGCCGTCGTCGGGTCGGTCGACATGTGCGCCGACGACGAAGGATGCTTCACGGTGCCGCTCCTGTTCGAGATGACGAACCACACCGCCGGCGACGTGGTCTCGGAGACGCTCGGCCAGTGGCATAACGTCGAGTTCGGTCGGTCGTGTGGCTCGTCGGAGACTCCGTTTCAGCTGGTGTCGCCTCCGGGCATCACGACGATTGCGTTTCCGTCTCAGCCGCCGCGCTGCGTCGTGGACGATTTGCGGGAGTTCGTTGAGATGGGCGTGACGGAGTCGGTGTGGCAGATCACCGCCGTCATCGAGCCGATCGGCCGCGGGCTCGACTCGGCGACCGACTCGCAGAACTTCACGATCGTGGTGTCCGAAGAATAGGTAGACAAACCCGTACGGTACGGTATACAGTGGGGGTATGGAGATCACCCAGGAAGCCCAGAAGATCAAGGCACAGGCCGACGACATCATCCGCAAGGCTTGCGCCCTGCTCCCACAGAAAGGGCTCGGATACGTCATCCCGGCGGATTGCGACCAGGAGCGTTTCGACGGCTACCTCGAAAACGCAGGGTGCCCGGAGTCAGCCGAGTGGGTTATCGAACTTACCCCGGCAGAGTTTCTGGCCCAAGCTCTGACCTACGCTCGGGAGACAGAATGACCGCCAACCGCACCGCCGCCACCAGACCGGGGGCTGGACTCGGCGACCGTATGAGCAACACACCACCAAGGAGCAACACCATGAGCGTTCGACCATCCCCACATCGAACGGGACGGTAAGGTATGGTGCCCGGGATGAGCAACGACTTCCCGCCACTACGCCGGTCCGCCGTCGTCCGCCAGCTCCGCGGATACGCCGCGGACGTCGACGCGATCCGGGGCGACGACGAGATCGTCTTCGGGGATGACGGACGACTGGCGTTGCTGATGAACGCGATTGGGAATCTGGCCGACCGCATCGAAAAGGGAGGGGTCCGATGACGACGGAGGCGGAGCGTCAGAAGGCGTACCGCGACCGCATCCGAGGCGGACCGCCACGTGACCCGACGTGGATTCACGGCACCGTAGCCGGAGCACGACGCCACCAGCGACGCCAGCAGCCGTTGTGTGAGCCGTGCCGCGAGGCGTGGGCCGAGTACTACCGGAACCGGAAGGCGACGACATGAGAGCTACAGGAGCGGCCGAGCTATTCGTCTGCATCTTCGGGGCGATATGGGTCATGGCGTCAATCGAGTGGTACATCGGGAAATGCCGCGGATGGTTCGCTCGTCCTCGACCGACGCCGACGCCGGGACGACCCCAACCCGGGCTCGGTCCGCGCCGTACTGTCCCGACCGACGACTCGCCGCCAGCATCGCCGCCTCGTCGGCCGTCGGCTCGCCGGCCGCAGCCCACCCTCCTCGACCTCTACCTCCGCAGCAGCCCGGCCTATGACCTCGTCATCCGATGGGACCCGACCGAGGGACGGTGGCGCGGGTGACGATCCACAAGGCCCTAGCCGTGATCTTCGACGACGTCCTCGCCTCCTACCACCGCGAGCGCCTTCCGACGATGATGGACCCGGCGCTTACCGCGGCCGAGGTCGACCTCCGTAACGGCTTCTTTGACGACGAGCCGGAGATATGGGACTCGCCGGCCGCCATCCGAATCTTCACGCTCGGTTTCATGACCGGCCTCCGAGACCAGGAAATGCGCCGCATGGACGAACTGATGCTCGTTCTTCTTCTCCGCCGGTACGACCAGCTCGAAGCGATCGGAGCCACTACATGAGGGCAGCGAAGACACTCCGATGCGATTGCCCGTGCGGGTTCACCGTCGAAGGCGACCCAGAAGCGGCCGCCGCTCTATTCAAGGAACACCGCGCCGACTGCCCGTCCCTACCCGCCTACATGCGGAAGCCCTCCCGGCCCTCCGCGCTGAAGTCCACCGACAAGATCCGGAGGTCGTGGCCGGTTCACTGGCCCACCGACGACGAATAGATGATCTCTACGAAGGAGCAACACCACCACGATGACGACGTACTCACCTAACGACCTGATGTCCCTCGCTACTCGACCGCTCGACGGAGTGATCGAGGGCTGGGACGCGGAGGAGGTGGTCGAGCTCTACCTGCAACTCAACGACATCACGGTTCTTCTCGGAGCGTTCAGGCGGCAACTCCGCGAGGAGCTAGCCGGGTCCCTCGGCGACTCCGTCATCGTCGGGCACCGATCGGTCAAGCCGACCCGCAAAGCCACACTGTCCGGGACGCCGGCGACGATCAAAGCGGCCGTCCTGGCGAAGACCCGCCACCAATTCGTCAACACCGAATCCGGCGAACCGGCTTGGGCGGTCCACGAAGACGACGTCGGCCAATTCTGGTCGCCGAGAATCACGGCCGTCCGCACCATCGAGCGAGAGCTAGGGCTCCCGGTTGAGTGGTCGATGGGCGTGGAGGTAACGACGCTATGAGCAACGCCATGAATATTCAGATCGACAAGATCCAAATAGGGACTCGGACGCGGCAGAACCTCGGCGACATCGACGGCCTAGCCGCGTCTATCGACCGGGTCGGCTTGCTGCAGCCGGTGGTGATGTCTCCCGATGGCCGGCTGGTCGCGGGTCATCGCCGGATCGAGGCGTGCCGCCGGTTGGGATGGGAAACAATCGACGTGGTCGTAGTCGGTCACCTGACCGACGCTCTGAATCTGCTGATCGCCGAGCGCGACGAGAACATCTGCCGCAAGGACTTCACCCCGTCGGAGATGAAGGCCATGGCCGACAGGCTCAAGCCGCTGGCCGAAGCCGAAGCGAAAGACCGCCAAAGGGCGTCGGGCGGAGACAAAACCGCAGGTCAGAGCGGTTCA
>SDBT01007294.1_pt1 | contig 18228 bp, 14 predicted proteins | sample 2277101 | NCBI WGS metagenome assembly SDBT01 (sample SAMN10404973, study PRJNA504765) | marine sediment metagenome | isolation source: marine sediment core GS10_PC15, 103 cmbsf | place: Arctic Ocean: Southern Knipovich Ridge | collected 2010
TGTAATTTAGGTAAACAAAACTTAATTAATTCCTTGTGAGAAAATTCATATGAAAAATTTTTAATTTTATATAGTTTTTTTAAATTTGATACAAATTTTTCTTTATTAATTCTTATGGATGCAACAGATATGAATCTTTTCCCTTTTTCAATATAGAAAAAAAGATTTTTTAATGAGTCTTTAGATATTAAAATATCTGGAAATAAAAAAGTCAAAGCTGCATCTTCTTTATTGGCTTCTTCAATCGCAATATTATGAAAGTGATTCATTTGCTCGTGACGTAGTTTTTTGTCAAATTCATCAGAAATTATTTTGACGTTAACTATTTCAGCTAATTTTTTATAAAAAATGGAAGTTTTAATTATTTTAACATCTTCCCTATGAGTGAATATTTTATAAGTTATATCAGCTTTATTTTTTACATATATTAGATTTTCTTTGGTAAGCTGAAAAGGAAGGCAAATATTTAAATATGTTTGTACAAATTCTTCTCCCCAAACAGCATTAATAAAGTGCCATTTCATATTATGGTTTTTCCTTTCGGGTGCATTTTTATTGTTAAGTACAATAATACAGTTATAGATATTTTAAAAAACAAAAAGCCTTAAAGTTCTATACCCTTATAAAATTTGGTGAAATTGAGATGATTTTTTTTTCAGAATTCTTTAGAATGATTTATTTAAAAAGTTAAGTTTTTGAAATATGCTTTCTGTTTTTTCAATAATACCATCTCTTTGCAATCATGAGGGACATCAATATGAATATAATAAATCTTTTACGAAAGCAGCTTTAAAAAACAATTGGAAGTATATCAAAATAATTCCTAAAAATTGTTCAATAGATAATTTAGATAGTGAATGGCAAAAATCAATATTTGGAATGGAAACAAAAAATAAGTTAAAAAATTTGAAAAATTTCATTCCATTTTTAAAGATTTTTAGAAAAATTAAGAAAACTAAAAACCCTGTTCTATTTTCTGAAGATTTTACTATTGTTACTCTTTTTTTATTTTTTATTTGTATTTTGCTGATCAGGCCAAAAATGCAACTTTGGTTACTTTTTAGATTTGAGCATGATGTAATGATTAAAAAAGGAAAACCATATGCATATGTTTTATGTTTTATAGAACTTATTCTTGGTAAAAAAAATATAAAATATCTAACAGATAGTGAATTGGTTGCTAAAAGAAATGGTCTTTTTTTTAAAAGAGATTTTAATGTGTTGCCCATTCCTCATACAAATTCCATTACAAATAGGTCGATACTAAAAAAAGATCATCTCTCTTTTTGGTGGCCTGGGGGTCTGACTAGAAAAGAAAAGGGTCTTTTTAGAATTCAAAAATTAGCAAGTCTTTTAAAAGATACTGATGAGAAAGTTATTTTAGAGGTAGCAAAAAGTGCTCAAAGTACAATCGCATCGAGTAATAATATTCGTTTTTTGCCAACGAACCTTACAAGAGACGAATATAATCAAAAAATGTTAAATTCGGATTTAATTCTTTTGCCTTATCTTGAAAATAGTTATGGGTATAGAACTTCAGGTATTTTTGTAGAAGCTATTGTAGCTGGTATTATTCCTGCTATTAGTAAAGATACTTGGATGGCAAATGAAGCAAAAAAATATGATTTAGAAGAGCTTATTGTTGATTGGGAAAATGCGGAGTTGTTAAAAAATTTAACTTCATTATGCTCTAATAAGAAAATAAAAGAAAAAATCTTACTGATGAGAAAGAAATATTTAGATATTCATAATGTTGATAATTTTGCTAAAAAATTAAAAGACATATCTCATTGATTAAAAAAAAAATTATCCAGAAATACAACTATTATTTGGGCCATATCTTGATATTCTAACCAAGTAATGGGATAAATCTACTAGTCTATTTTTTAAATAATTACCTAAAGAGGTTCTTGCTTTTTTGGAAAAACAAAATATACAGAGTAAGATTGAAGGGATAAGTAATGATAATAGTAACTTAAAAAGATGAAAGACTTTTGAGGGCATAGATTTTAATATTATTTTTCTTAAATCAACTATACAATTTTGTGATATCAGCTTTTTTTCATTACTAAAATAATCACATATTTCTATTGCATAATCATGAAAATGATAAATTAATAAAATCGTGAGATATTTTGTGAACATAATATCTCGCTTTTCTTGAGAAAGATTTTTCATTTTTATTATAAAATTTTCTTTTGAGAGAACGTAAATAGCATTACCCCAGATTAATTGAGGATTTGTTTTAGTTGAAAAAGAGTTGTTTTTTCTTATCCATTTCTCTGTTTGAAGATCCATTAATACAAAACCTAAATTTCTTATATAAGAATCTGTTTCAGAAAAGTAAGGAGCATTTTTATGGCGATTAATAAAAGAGACTTCAACTTCGATGCCTAAGCATGATTTTTTTAAAAATTTTTCTGAACCTTTTAAAATTTCTAAATCAGCGCCTTCTGCATCTACTTTAATAAAATCAAAAGGATGTTTAAGTAAGTTTTCAATGGAGTTTGTATTAATTTTAGAAATTTTTAGTTCTTCATGGCATTCACTATTTAAAAAAGAGGATAGGGTATTTTTATTTAATTTAAATAGAGTAGAAGCTTCGGGACGTTTTGTTAAATAAAATGGAAGATTTCCTTTTTTTTCTGACCATAGAGCAAAATTGTAGTTAGTCTGCTTAGCATAGCTGCTTATGATTTGAGCTCTTGGATCAGGATCGAATGTAATGTAATGACAAAAGTTTTTTATTTCATTCCAGTTACCATCCATTCCACCTGTTGCTCCAACATCTACAAGAGTAAATAGATTGTTGTCTAATAGGGTTTTTAGATTATTGTTTTTTGCGATGGCAGGAATGAAATGAAAAAAATCCAGTTTCTTTTTGATAAAAGTTTTTAAAGATTTCATGTTTTCTTCTTCTCGTCGATTAATTAAAAGAGGTCTATAGAAAAAGTTCTAATAATTTTTTATTTAAAAATTTTTAAAATCATTAAATTTTAAAAGTGGGTAAGCAGATATTATTTCTTTTATTCCATCATCTAATGAATAATCAGGCTTCCATCCTAATCTCTCTATTTTTTCATTACTGACAATATAGTCTCTTTTGTCAGGGTCCTCTCCAATTTTTGCAGAGTGTACATAAAAATCTGAGAGATATTTTTTTATTTTTTCTGCTAATTCTCTTTTACTTAGGTTAGCTGATGATAGACCGACATTAAAAGCCTCTCCCGTCATTTTATCGAAATTCTCAATCCCGAATAAAAAAGCTTTGGCTACATCTTTTATGTGGATATAATTTCTTTTAAAATGCTCTTCAAAAAGAATTATGAATTTATCATGAAGGGCTCTGAATGTAAAATCGTTTACTAAAAGATCGAGTCTCATGCGAGGAGATAGTCCAAATACAGTAGCTAATCTAAAAGATATAGCTCTTTTAGTAGAAAGTAGTTTTTTTTCGGCTTCAACTTTATGTTTGCCATATAGAGAGATTGGAGTTAATGGAGAGTTTTCATCACAAAAAGCATTCTTTTCACCGATTCCATAACCACTATTTGTATTGGGAAATAAAATTTTTTGATTTTCATTTGTGTTATCAGCAATGAAATTAATAGCATCTAAATTTACGGATTTTGCAAGTAGCGGTTTGCTTTTGCAAGCTGGAGCCCCGACTATAGCAGCCAAGGGTATTATAATATCATGATTCGGAAGCTCTTTTTCCATAAAAGAGTAATCAGTAACATCAGCTTTGATAAATTTAAAATTTGGATTGCTACAATGAGTTATTAAAGAAGTTTGATTATACATTAGATTATCAAGTACTGTTACTTGATAATTTTTATCTAATAGAATTGGTGTTAATACAGAGCCAATGTAGCCCGCTCCGCCAGTGATGAGAACTTTTTCTTTTTTCATGTTTTTTAATCCGATTTTTTTATTTTAAATTTAAAATATTTTGAGCACTATGATAAGAAGAAGCTGTTCCTATGTCAATAAAAGAGGAAAAAATCTCAAATCCAAATATTTTTTTTGAAAGAATGGCTTTTGGAAAAAAATCTAGCTCTATTGAAAAACTTTCTAGACCCGTTATATTTTCAAAATCATTAAAGACATTTTTGTTTAATAAGTAAACCCCAGAATTTATAAATCCACTGTTTTTTTCAAATTTTTCAAGGCTTTGTTTTTCATTAAACTTTAAAATTTTTTTAGTTTTTTTATCTATTGTAATAGATCCATATCTAGAGACATCTTTTTCGACTCTATAGCCTATTGTTATATTTGCTTTTTTTAATAGATGACTTTTTAATAAATCATTTGGATTAAATTCTAAATAGGTATCACCATTTAAAACTAAAACTTCATTAGATGAAGAGAGTGTCAGAGCTTTTTTTATTCCTCCTCCGGTGCCGAGAGGGTTTTCTTCTTCAGAGAATAAGATATTTTTTTTATCTTTATATCTATCGATTATTTTTTCTTTTTTGTAGCTAACGGCTAATATGATATTTTTAATAATTTCAAATTTTTCTAATTGATTGATTAAAAGATCTAGAAAAGGAGTTCCGTTAATTTTCGCTAATGGTTTAGGAATTTCATTTCCAATTGTTTCTCTAAGCCTTGTTCCTTTTCCGCCCGCTAAAATTATCGTATCCATCCTTTAATCCTTCATGTAAATGATGGTAGATCCTTGATTTTCAAATTTAAAATCTACCTCTAATAGATTTTTTAAATTTTCTCTAATTTCATCTTTTTTATTATCAGGTGCTAAAATTGCTAAAAATCCTCCAGAGCCTGCTCCACAGAGTTTCCCTCCATAAGCTCCTGCTTTTCTAGCTAAGCTATATGATTCATCTATTTTTGAATTTGAAATTTTTGAAGATAACTGTTTTTTTAACTGCCAGCTTTCATCTAAGAGTAGCCCTAAGTCTTTTATCATATTATCTTTTGAAGATGTAGATATAAGATCTTCGGCAGTTTTTACCATATCTTTCATTTTTTTGAGATATGTATCGTTTGATTTTGATTTTGTTTTATCTATTTGCTCTTTTACTACATCTGATGCAAATCTAGTAAGGCCTGTATAGAAAATCATTAAACTATTTTCTAAAAGTTCTAATTTTTCTAAAGAGATAATCACAGGCCTAACATTTATATGATTCGGGTTAAATTCAATAATGTTAAAACCGCCATATGCTGCATGGAATTGATCTTGAGAACCAACATTTTCTTTAATAAGTTTTTGTTCGATATGACATGCTTCAAGAGCGAGTTTTTTTTTAGAGACTTTTTTACCTTCTAACGCAGCTAGAGCATTTAAAAAACCTACTGTAAAAGAAGAAGAAGATCCAAGGCCTGTTTTTGCTGGGAGATCAGAAAATATATGGATATCTAAATTTCCTGAAATATTTTTATGTAATAAACACTCTCTAATTGAAGGATGGATAATTTCTTCAGGCTTTTTTACAAGCTCGGTTTTGGAATATCCGATTCTGATATTGTGTTCGAAAAACTCACTAAGAGTATTTACACTTACGTAGGTGTATTTATTAATAGTTGTGCCCAAAACTATACCAGAGTGTCTATCATAATAAGCAGGGTAATCTGTGCCTCCACCAAAAAGGCTGATTCTAACAGGAGTTCTAGAAATTATCATTCTAGATGAGCTTTTTGTTTTGTTCATGAAAATTGACTCACATATTCTTTAAGATTACTTAGAAAAATTTATCAAAAAACTTCATTTGTGATAAAGTGTTTTCTTTTTAGTAAAAAATTTAAACGAGAAGTTTTATATGAAATGTCGAGTTTGTGATTCAAATGATTTCAAGCTAGTAGTTGATTTAAAAGAGCAGCCTTGGGGCAATCACTTTTTAAAAGAGGATCAAATTGGATCTGAACCTTTTTATCCTTTAAAAGTTTTATATTGCACAAGGTGTCAAACAGCGCAGCTTGATTATACAGTAAAAAAAGAGATAATGTTTTCTAATCATACTTATTTATCTGGTATTACTAAATCTTTGAAAACACATTTTGATGATGTTGCAAAAGATATAGATGAAAGATTTTTTAAAGATAAAAAAAATAAAAGCGTTTTAGATATTGGATCTAACGATGGAACTCAGCTTAAAAGTTATAAAGAACTAGGGTATGATGTTTTAGGAGTTGAGTCATCTATTGCTATAGCTGAAATCGCTAATGAAAATAATATTTCTACTCTACATTCATTTTTTAATTTAGAAACAGCAGAAAAAATTAATAAAAAATTTGATGTTATAAATGCATCAGGTGTGTTTTTCCATTTAGAAGAGCTTCATTCAGTAACAGATGGGATAAAAAAATGTTTAAAAGATGATGGAGTTTTTGTCGTCCAGTTTATGTACATGAAAAACATTATTCAAAATGTAGCATTTGATCAGATCTATCATGAACATCTTTTGTATTATACCCTAAAAACTATTGAAATTTTATTAAATCGTCATAGACTATCTTTATTTGATGCTTATTTTTCTCCGATTCATGGCGGATCTATTATTGCCCAAGTTACTCACAGAGGCAAAAAAGAAAAATCAACTAGGCTGCTTAAGCTAATTAAGGAAGAAGTAGAATCTAGATGCAATGAATATGAAATCTATCAAAAATTTGCTAAAAATATTGAAATACTGAAAGAAAAAAACCTCAAATTTTTAGAGATGAGAAAAAAAGAGGGAAAAACGATTTTTGCAATGGGAGCGCCAGTTAAAGGAAACACACTACTTAATTATTTTGAGATTTCAAAAGATACGATTCCTTACTTAGTTGAAAAAAATACGTTAAGAAAAAATCTTTTCTCTCCAGGAAGACATATACCAATAATTATGGAAGATGAAATAAAAAATCCTCCAGATGTTTATTATGTTCTAGCTTGGAATTTTAAAAAGGAAATTTTAAAAAACAATGAAGAATTAATAAAAAGGGGAGTAGAGTTTTACTTTCCTATAAATCCAAAAGAATAAGAAAAAAAAGGAATTTTGAAAAAACATGAAAATATTAATTACAGGATTTAGTGGTTTTTTAGGGAAATTTTTACATAAAAAATTAAAAGAGCTGGGACATGAAGTTATTGGAATTAATTCTAAAACTAATGATTTGACAAAAGTTGATGCATTAGATGAATTCAATGATATTAAATTTGATCAGATTTTTCATTTGGCTGCGTGGACACAAGCTGGAGACTTTTGTATGCATCATCCAGCAGAGCAGTGGATAATAAATCAAAAGATGAATACTAACGTTTTAAGTTGGTGGCAAAAGCATCAAACTCAAGCAAAAATGATTGCTATGGGAACTAGCTGTAGCTACGATCCAGATCTACCTCATATTGAAGGAGAGTATTTAAAAGGAAAACCAATAGATAGCCTTTTTACATATGCAATGACTAAAAGAATGCTTCTTACTGGCTTGAGGGCACTAAATAAACAATTTGGTTTAAGTTATTTATATTTAATTCCTTCGACACTTTACGGGCCTGAGTATCATTTAGATGGCAGGCAGATGCATTTTATTTTTGATTTGATGAGAAAAATAATTAAAGGAACTTTATATGATGAAAAAGTAACTCTTTGGGGAGATGGGCATCAAAAAAGAGAGCTAGTTCACGTAGATGATTTTATAGATATAATGCTTAAGCTTGTTGAATCTCAGAACAATACATTAATAAATATTGGCTCGGGAAAGGACTTTTCGATCAGAGAATTTGCATCTAAAATTTCTAAAATTGTTGGATATGATGAGGTTAAAATTAATTATGATACTTCAAAATATGTAGGAGCTAAATCTAAAATACTAAATGTTGATAAACTGCTCAAAATATTGCCAGAGTTTCAAATGAGAACTTTAAATGAAGGATTAGAAAGTACAGCAAAATGGTTTTCTGAGAATAAAGATAAACTTTTGAAACAATAAATATTATGAAAAAAGTAAAATTTTTAATAATTGGAGCTGGAATAATTGGGCTTGCTTCAGCATATCAAATTTTAAAAAAACAAAAAAATATAAATCTTATAATCTTAGAAAAAGAGAGCGAAATATCTCAGCATCAAACTGGTAGAAATAGCGGAGTTATCCACTCAGGTCTTTATTATAAACCAGGATCTTTAAAAGCAAAAAATTGTTTAACTGGCAGAAAAGATCTTTTGAATTTTTGTGAAAAATTTAATATTCCAACAAAAAAATGTGGAAAAGTAATCGTTGCAACTGAAGAAAGTGAATTAGATCGACTTTATGAATTAGAAAAAAGGGGGAAAGTAAATAAAGTTGAAGGATTAGAGATAATTTCTAAAGAAAAATTGAATGAGATTGAACCTAATGTTAAAGCTATAAAAGCTTTGAGAGTGCCAAGCTGCGCTGTAGTCGATTATTTAAAAGTTGCTAAAAAATTAAAAGAGCAAATCGAAAAATTGGGTGGACAAATTTTTTTAAACCAAAAAGTCATAGATATAAAAAAAGAAAATGATGAATTTTTAATTAAAACTCAAAATGAAACATTTAAAACGAAAAAGTTAATAAATTGTGCAGGATTGCACTCTGATAGAATTGCTAAAATGGCAATGCCTACAAAAAAACTACCTTTAAAAATCATTCCATTTAGAGGTGAATATTATGATATCGTAGATGAAAAAAAAGATTTAATAAAGTCTTTAGTCTATCCTGTTCCGGATCCAAAATTTCCATTTTTAGGAGTTCATTTAACAAGAATGATAAATGATACAGTTCATGCAGGGCCTAACGCTGTTTTTGCTTTTGCAAGAGAGGGCTATACAAAAACAAATGTAAATATGAAAGATTTAATAGATAGTCTTTTGTATAAAGGTTTTATAAAAGTAGGATTTAAATATTGGAAAATGGGACTTTTTGAGATGTATAGATCTTTTAGTAAAAAAGCATTTTTAAAATCCATGCAAAAGATGCTGCCTGAAATAGGTATTAATGATATTACACCTGGAAAAGCGGGAATTAGAGCTCAAGCGATAGATAGACATGGTAAACTAGTAGATGATTTTGCAATTGAAAGAGGGGAGAATCAAATACACGTTTTGAATGCTCCCTCTCCTGCTGCTACTGCATGTCTTTCTATTGGTAAACATATCGCAAATTTAGCGATAGAGAAGTGATTTAAATGAAAAAAATCTGTATCGATGCAAGGATGATAAATAACGCTGGGATTGGCACTTATCTGAAATCTTTAATTATAAATCTAAGTAAAAAAAACACAGAGAAAGAATGTTTTGAAAATTCAAAAAAAGAAAATTTCAAAATCTTTTTGATTGTTAATTCAAAAGATAAAGAAAAAAAATTAGATGTTGATATTTTAAATTCCAAAGACTTTGAGTTGATATTTTTAGATGCGCCTATATATTCAATTAAAGAGCAGATTTTACTGCCTTTTAAAATACCTAAGTGTGATCTTTTTTTCTCGCCTCATTTTAATGTACCTATATTTCCGATTAGAGCAAAAAAACGAATGGTTACTATTCATGATGTTTATCATTTAGCCTTTTTTTCAAAACTCAAATTTTTAGAAAAAATTTATGCCAAATTCCTTATTCGTAAAGCTGCTTTACAATCTGATAAAGTTCTTACAGTTTCAAATTTTTCTGCATCTGAAATTTTGAAATATACAAAAGCAAAATCTGATAAAATTGAAGTGATTTATAATGCTTTAAATCCAATTTTTCTAAAAAAGGAAAAGAATCAAAAGAATCTTGAAAAAAAGAAAAAAGCAAAAGAGGATCAACTTAAACTTCCAAAAAAATATTTTCTATTTGTTGGAAGTTTAAAAACACATAAAAATTTAATTAATTTAATAAAAGCATATGAAAAGCTTGAAAAAGAATATCCAGAAATAGAATTAGTAATAGTTGGAAAGAATAAGAATCTGAAAAATTCAATTGATATTTTTGAAATTTTAGATAAAAACAAAATAAAAATAATTTCTGATTTAAAAGATGAAGATCTGCCGCATATTTATAAAAATGCAATCTCTTTAGTATTTCCTTCTTTTTATGAAGGTTTTGGATATCCTCCTTTAGAGGCTATGAGTCAAAAATGTCCAGTTATAGCTTCTAATAGGGCTTCTATCCCTGAAGTGTGCTTAGATGCTGCCCTATATATAGAACCCCAAGAGTATAACACTATTTTTAATGCTATGAAAAAAATCATAGAGGATAAAGATTTTAGAAAAGATCTTATACAAAAGGGGGTAAAAAGAGTAAAATACTTTACAAATGAAAATTTTATAGAAAAACACCTCGAGCAAATTAAAAAACTTTTATGAAAACAGCAATTGTTCATGATTGGTTAGTATCTGTAGCTGGTGGAGAAAAAGTATTAAAATTAATGCATGATCTTTATCCATCAAAAATTTATACGCTTTTAAAAAATCCAAAATTTTTAAAAAACTCATTTTTTGAAGATAAAAAAATTGAGACATCTTTTATTCAAAAACTTCCATTTTCTAAAAACTTGTATCAAAAATATTTGATGTTTTTTCCTTTTGCGATAGAACAGTTTGATCTATCTGAATATGATGTTATTTTATCATCATCGCATTGCGTTGCAAAAGGCGTTTTAACTAGATTTGATCAGCTTCATATTTGCTACTGTCATACTCCAATGAGATATGCCTGGGATTTATATTTTCAATATCTACATGAATCAAATTTGAAAAAAGGGATAAAAGCAAAAATTGCTCAAATGATTCTTCATTATTTAAGAATGTGGGATGTAACATCTGCTTCAAGGGTAGATGAGTTTATAGCAAATTCAAAATTCATAGCTCAGAGAATAAAAAAGCTTTATAACAAAGAAGCAAAAGTTATTTATCCTCCTGTTGATGTAAATTTTTTTGAGCCTTGCTATAAAAAAGATGGTTATTATTTTACGGCATCTAGGCTAGTGCCTTACAAGAAAATAGATTTGATTGTTGAAGCTTTTTCAAAAATGCCAGATAAAAAATTAGTTGTTATTGGAGATGGTCCCGATATGAAAAAAATAAAAGCTAAAGCTTTTAGATTTAAAAATATTGAAGTTTTGGGATATCAAAAAGATGAAGTTTTGAAAAAGTATATGAAAGAAGCCAAGGCTTTTGTGTTTGCAGCTATTGAAGATTTTGGGATTTTACCGATAGAGGCTATGGCATCAGCAACGCCTGTGATAGCTCTCTCAAGAGGCGGGACAAAAGAGACTGTTATAGATAATAAAACAGGAATTTTATTTAATGAACAAAATATTGAAAGTGTAATTGATGCTGTTAAAAGATTTGAGAAAACAGAATTTGATCTAAACTTTATAAGAAAGCATGCAGAGAAATTTTCAAATGAAAGATTTAAAGAAGAGTTTGATGAGTATGTTAAAGGAAAAATAAAAGAGCACAATTTTTAGTGATAACAAATAACAAATCAAAAAAGAAAAATTTAATGAAAGCTATAATCCTAGCAGGGGGTAGTGGCAAGAGACTCTGGCCAATATCTAGCGAAAATTCCCCAAAACAATTTTTAAAATTTTTAGACCATGAATCTTTATTTCAAAAAACTCTTTTAAGATTTAAAAATTTTAAATTTGTAGATGAGATCGTTGTAGTTATAAATAAAAGCTTTGAGAAAATTGTAAAAAATCAAATAGCTGAAATAAATTATCAAAAAAAAACAAAAATATTAATTGAGCCTGATCAAAGAAGCACTGCTGGAGCTATTTTATTTAGTATAAAATCTTTAAAAGATAGTGGATCAATAGATGAAAAGACAAAGCTTCTTTTTTTGCCATCAGATCATTTGATATTTCCGAAAGATAAATTTTTATCTTATATTGAAAGTCTAAATAGTCTTGATTTAGATGAAATTATAATTTTTGGAATTCGCCCACATAAAATAGAGACTGGTTTTGGATATATAAAAATAGATAATAAAAAATCTGGTAGTTTAAGTGAAGTGGGGAGTTTTATAGAAAAGCCTTCTTATAAAAAAGCAAAAGAGTTTTTTTTATCAGAAAAATATTTATGGAATGCAGGCATTTTTTTATTTACTGAAAAAGTTTTTGAAAGAGAGATAAAAAAACATTCCCCAAATCTATATAAATTTTATGAAATGTCATTTCAAAAATTATTAGAAAATTTCTCTTTAATGCCAAAGATATCAATAGATTATGCATTGATTGAAAAAACAAAAAATATTTTAGTTCAGCCCTTAGATGTATCTTTTTCGGATGTAGGGTCCTGGGAGAGTATTTATGATATTTTGCAAAAAGATGAAAATGAAAATGTAATAAGGGGAAATGTTTTAACATCAGATACTAAAAATTCATTAATTTTTGCGAAAAAGAAAGTTGTTTCAACAATGGGACTTGAAAATATTATCTTAGTTGAAACTAAAGATGCTATTTTTTTAGCTAAAAGAGGGAAATCTCAAAACATGAAACAAATAATTCAAAAAATATTAAATAAATGTGATGATTAGAAATTGAGTAAATCAGAAAAATTTATTATTTTTCCAAAATAATTAGATTCAATTACTGCTTCATCGATATCACTTACATGAATTAATATAGGAATGCATGCAAATCCTCTAGGAAGGCTGATTCGAGAAATTTTTTCTTTAACCTGACTAATAATATTGGGTTTTATTTCATTTTTAGAAAATTTTATTTCACAAACATATAAAGTATTGAGTTTAGTCTGAATTAAATAATCAATTTGACATCCTTTTTGACGATTTGTTTTGCGTTGAAAAAATGGATTATCGTAAATAATATCATCTTTTTTAAGATTTAGTGCTTTTAAAATAAAATTTCTATTATTTAGAACTAAATTTTCAAATTGTAAGCCCAAAATTGTTTGGAATCCAGGTAAATTTAATAGATTTATATCAATAAATTGACCTTTTTTAATTCGAGCAAATTTTGGAGCTATATATTTTAGATAGAATCTTAAATAATTATCTGAAAGGCGATATTTGCTTAATTTTGAATCAATTCCTTCTTTTAAAATCCATGTATTATCTTTTTGTATAAAACCAGATATTATTAATTCATTAAGATAATCACTGAAAACTCCTCCTGTAGAATAATGAATTTTTGAAGCTAATGCTTCATACTCTGCAGGTTTTTTTACTAAGATTGTTACAATTTTTTTATATACTTCTCCTCTACGACCAAAGAGATTTGAAAATATATATTTGTATTCATCTACAAGTATTCCATCTGGTTGAAAACATAATCGTCTTATATTATCAGTAGCTGTAGAATCTGGATCAATTTGTTCTAAATACCACGGAACTCCACCCGTGATTGACAAAATTATGAATTTTTCTAATGAGGATTTTTTGAAACCAATATTTGTTAACATTTCATTACAACTTCTTAGTGATAATTCCTTAAGTGTAATTTTTTCAGATATTCGACCAAAAAAACCGGTGCTACTAATTATGTTTTTATCAATCCAAGATGATACTGAACCACATAAAATTAAAATTAATTTAGGATTTTGTTTAAAATATAAATCCCAAGCATTTTTAAGTTTACTTAGAAAAGCAGGATCTTTATCAGCCATCCAAGTAATTTCATCGAATAAAATGATTTTTTGGCCACTTTTTATTTTATCTGCTAAAAGTTTAAATATTTTACTCCAATCATCCACTTGAACTAATGGTAAATCGAATTGAGAACTTAAATGTAAAGAAAATTCATTTCGCTGTGTTTGAGCTGTTGTTTTTTCTGTAGGAGCAAGTCCACAAAATCTATAAAAAGAATGCTTAAAGCCGAATTCTTCTATCAGTCTACTTTTTCCTATACGTCTTCTTCCTTTAATGACCATTAAACTAGCCGTGTTTTTTTTTAGAAGTCTTTGAAAAATAGCGAGTTCTTTTTCTCTACCAACGAATTTTTGGCCATTCATTTTTTAGACCTAATTTATGATTGTTATTTTAAGTAATTTTAAATGATCTGCGATTTTTGCGCAAGAATGACATTTGTTATTTTTGCGCAACTTTTTTGTGTGTAAAAAAAATGCGCAAAATATACATTTGTCGTTTTCAAGGAAGTTGTTAATGTAAACAGCTTGTTGTTAATAGTTTAAACGCTCTCGTTCAAGTATGCGCGAATAGAAGCTTTTGAAAACTTTCTTATTTTAATATTTTTGAATAAGAATATTTAAAAATTTAATTTTTTACTAAAAGAATTTATTATATTTAATTTTTGTAAGATTTTTTAGAAAATTCATATGAAATATCTTTGTGTGTGTGTAAAAAAGAAGATAAAAACCAGTAAAAAGCCATAACAGGAAGATATAGAGAAGCTGAATCTGAAATTGATATAATCAAATAAGTTAAAAGCCCAAAAAAGATGCACATATCGATAGGAGACTTTTCTGAATTCATATTTTTAAAAAGATAATAAAAAAGAGAAAAACACATTCCAATAATAAAAAGTATTAAACCAAAAAAACCAAAAGTATTAAAAATGCTTAAATAGACCATCTCTTCAATATTAATAAATGGCAAATTAGAGAAAAAATTTACTTCAAAAGATTTATCTACTAGCCTTCCCCCGAGAGTTGTATCAAAATACCAATTAAAAGGTTTATGAAGATAAAATTTTGCAAAAATGAGAAGTATTGTAATAAAACAGAAAGAAGATATTAAAAATTTTATTAAGGATTTTTTTTTATTTTTTATTATGAAAAAATTGAAGAAAAACTCGCTTATAATAAAACCTATCCAGACTGTTCTAGAAAGAGTAAGAATAATAGATAACTTTACGATGCTTTTTTTTAAGGAGCTTTTTTCTAAGTATTTATAAAGAGGTAAAACCATTAAAAGACAAATGCCGTAGATATTGCCGTTGTTATAAGTGGAGATAAGCTTTAGAAAAAATCCTCTATGATTTATACATTTAATATTTTCTAAAAGGCCTTTTTCATGCCAGTTGGCAGTAAGAAGGGGGATTTCAAATAGAGAGCCAAAAAATCCTCTATAAAAAAAAAGAAAAATTCCATATGAGCTAATAAATAAAATTGATCTTTTGAAAATCTTAAAAAAATAATCTAAATCTAAATTTTCAATATATTCTGAAAATACAAAAAAAAATATGAAAGGCAAAAATAAAAAACTCACTAAAAAGGAGATAAAAAACCCAAAACTATCTATGCCATTTATGTATATAGATAAAAGAGAATATATCTGAAAGGGGAGGAGTGCTATTAATGAATAGATATGCTCTTTTCTAACAAAATATTTTTTTCTAAAAAGTAAAAATAAAGAAATTATAGCTAATAATAAATATCCCCAAGTTATTGGGATATTTTTAAATTTTATACCGCCTTTTGGAAAAACAACTAAAAACAGCATTAAGGTCAGAACAAAAAAATTAAATTTTGATTTTTTTTGTTTTTCTAATGAATTAGCTCTCACTTCTTTTCATGTGCTTATTTAGATGTGTAGATAATTGCATCATATCAATTGGTTTATCAAAGATTTTTGATAAATTTTTATCAGGATTGATTTGTCTTTTGTTTTTTGCATCTTGAAGTTTTTTAGCTTTGATATATTTCCAAACTTTTTTCAAGATGTCAGATCTAGATAGTTTTTTTTCTTTTACAATTTTCTCTAGATCTTTAGATACTTCAAATAAGTTAGATCCTTTTTTACCTTTTTTGTAAAAAGGGTCTCTTTTCTGATGAGCTGTTTTTGGATGATTTGCATCATATTTTTTTTCTAAATCATCTAAATCGTTTACGATAACATCACAATCTGGAAAGTTTATGCATGAAAAAAAGATTTTTCCCCTTTTTGATCTTCTCATGACAATTTTACCATCGCAGCCTAGAGCCGGACAATCAGGTCTATCTTCTGGTTTTAAAAATGCTTCACCTTTTTTAGGTATATTTACAATTCCTTGACACTTTGGGTAATTTGAGCATCCCAAAAACGCTCCAAATTTACCATATTTTAGGTTCATTTTTGATTTGCATTTTGGGCAAGGTTGCTCCCAATCAAATCCTTCTTCATAATCTTCTTTGTTAAAATCCATAAGCTCAATTGCTGATGTGAAATCACAATCTGGATATTTAGAGCAGCCAAAAAAATATTTACTTTTAGACCATATTTTTTGCAGAGGAGCTTTGCATTTTGGACATTTTCTTTCAGTTTCAATTTTTGGAATAATTGTCTCTTTTTGAGCTTTTTCAACCATCGGTATGAATGCTTCATAAAATTCTTTAATTAAGCTTTGCCATTTGCGTTTATTTTCAGCAACGAGCTCTAAATCATCTTCCATTGCAGCGGTAAATCCAACGTTGATTATCGGTGCAAAATTTTGATCTAATAGTTGAATAATTAATTCACCAAGTTGTGTTGGTTTTAGAGTGAGTCTTTCTTTTGTTGTATATTCTCTATTTTGAATTTTATTCATAATAGCAGCATAGGTAGAGGGTCTTCCAATCCCTGATTTTTCAAGTTCTTTTACAAGCGATGCTTCAGTAAACCTAGCAGGAGGTTTTGTAAAGGCTTGATCTGATATAATATCTACTAAATTTATTTTTTTTCCTTTTTCTAGATTAGGAAGCAATTTTTCTTCATCTTCTTCATCAGAAGTATCTTTCTTTTCAACGTAAACTTTTAAAAATCCAGGGAATTTAATATTTGAGCCAGTTGCTCTTAAAGTTATTTTTTTGTCAGTTTCAATATCGCAAGATACAGTATCATAGATAGCTGGTTTCATTTGAGATGCGATAAATCTTTTCCAAATAAGTGAATATAGCTTGTATTGATCAAGAGTTAACAGTTCTTTGATTTCATCAGGTGTGAGGTATAAATTAGTAGGTCTGATAGCTTCATGCGCTTCTTGAGCTGATTTTTTACTTTTATAATTAATAGCGGATTCTGGTAAAAAATTATTTCCATATTTATTTTTTACATAGGATCTGGCAGCTAAAATAGCTTCTTGAGCTGTGCTTACAGAGTCTGTTCTCATGTAAGTAATAAGCCCTTCAAAACCTTTGGATTTTAAATCAATTCCTTCATAAAGGCTTTGAGCGATTCCCATAGTTCTATTTGCTGAAAACCCAAAATGCCTAGATGCTTCTTGTTGCAGAGTTGAGGTAATAAAAGGAGGGGTTGGATACCTTTTTTTCTCTTTTTTCTCGATCCTTGAGACTATATATGTAGCTTTTTTTAGTTTATCAACTATAGTTTTTGCTGTTTTTTCATTAGGGATTAAAAAAACATCTTTTTTATCAGTTTGTTCTTTTTCAACTCTTTTGTCATCAACGCTATATAAAAAGGCTTCAAAAGGTTTTTCTTTTGATTTAGTATTTAGTTTAGTTAATATTTTCCAGTATTCAATAGATTTGAAATTTCTAATTTGAATTTCTCTTTCAACAACTAATTTTAATGCTACAGATTGAACTCTACCAGCTGATGTGCCTTTTCCTCTTTTTATGGTTTTTGATAAAATAGGAGATATTTTATATCCAACTATCCTATCGAGCAATCTTCTGGCTTGTTGAGCATCGACTAGAGCTAGATCAATTTTTCTAGGATGTTTTAAAGCTTCTAAAACGGCTGTTTTGGTAATAGAGTTAAAAGTTACCCTTTTAATCTTTGTGCTTTTTGGTAGAATTGCAGCAATATGCCAAGCGATAGCTTCTCCTTCTCTATCAGGATCGGGACATAGATAGACAAGATCTGATTTTTTTGCTGAATCCTTTAATTTTTTTATGACATCTTTTTTTGTTGGAAGATTTACATATTTCGGTTCAAAATTATTTTTTACATCTATACCGAACTCTTTTTCAGGAAGATCTCTTATATGTCCAACTGAAGAGGCAAAATTATATTTTGTTCCTAAAAATTTTTTTAAAGTTTTTATTTTTGCTGGAGACTCTACAATAATTAAAGGTTTTGTCATTTACTCTTTTCCTAAGCTTTAATCGCATCTAACGATTTTTTTAGTTTGCTGTCAATATGTAACTTTTTATCAAGAATAGATTAAAATGTAGATTAATTTGCATTTTTGTTAAAGTAAAACTGTTAAAATTTATATTAATTTAGGATTTCAATGATTTCAGATGAGGAATTACTAAGACTAAATAAAGAAGGATTTATACCGGGTCCTCTAGAGAATGAAAAAGATTTTTTACAAAGAATTGAGTTTTCAAAAAAATTAGTAAAAAACCCTAAATCTTTTTTTGAAAATGAAAAACAAAAAGAG
>SDBT01007295.1_pt1 | contig 18226 bp, 13 predicted proteins | sample 2277101 | NCBI WGS metagenome assembly SDBT01 (sample SAMN10404973, study PRJNA504765) | marine sediment metagenome | isolation source: marine sediment core GS10_PC15, 103 cmbsf | place: Arctic Ocean: Southern Knipovich Ridge | collected 2010
GCCCATGGTCGGCTGTACGCCGAAGCCGGACAAGCAGTCCGCGGTGAATCACTACGTTCGCGGCTGGCTTCTTGCCGAGGATGGCGACCTCGATGCAGCCCTGGCCGAACTGGCCGAAGCGACCCGCACAGACCCGACCCTTTCGGTCGCCTACGCCGTGTCGGGAGACATCTATCGCAAAAAGGGAGACTGGCAGCAGGCGAGGCACAGCTACGAACGGGCCTGCGACACCAACCCCTACGCATTCGATCCACATTATCATCTGGCGCTGACCTACCAGACGCTCGCAAAAGCCGCGAAGACAGTCGAGCGCATCCAGGAATATCTTCGCCTGTCGATCGATACGTACCAAATAGCGGTCGCGATAGAGCCGGAGGACTTCGACACGAACCTGAATATCTCGGCCTGCTACTTCCGCCTGGGCAAGTTCGAGCTCGCCGAGCAATACTGCCAAGCCGCCACCGAAGCCAAGCCGGACGACCCGCGCCCGCACGCCAACCTTGCCATTATATATGATCGCCAGGAGCGGCTGTACGAGGCCATCCGGTCGTACAAAGACGCGCTGGAAATCAACATCCACCAGCCCAAACTGCTGATGAGTCTCGGCGCTGCCTATGTTCGCCAGAACCGGCTCAAGCAGGCGGTCAAGGCGTTTGAGCTGGCCGCGGCCGAGACGCCCGAAGAGCCCACCCCGTGGGAGCAACTCGGCGCGTGTCACTATCGCATGGGCCAGCACGACGAATCGCTGGTGGCCTACAAAAAGGCCATCGCCCTGTCGAACAGAAGCGCCACCGCACATCGCGGAATGGGCGTGGTCTACATGACCCGCTACGTCATAGACCAAACACAGACCGACTCGCGCGACCAGGCCATCGCAGCCTGGCACGCCTCGCTGGAAATCCAGCCCAACCAACAAGACCTGCTCAGGCTCGTGCGAAAGTACGCCCCAAAGTACGTCGGCCCGCAACTGTAGCACCCTCCCACGCCGCCTTTCGTCGGCAGAATCCGGAAATGCCCTTCACAAACGTCGGGCGAAAAGATATACTTCTGATCAGAGGGTCGTTTGCCGCTGGCGAGCGACCTTACAAATTAAAGACGAACCAGAAATGGGGCCGTAGCTCAGTTGGGAGAGCGGTTGGTTCGCAATCAACAGGTCATGGGTTCGATCCCCTTCGGCTCCATTGTAGCACAAAAAAGCCCGCTCAACGGCGGGCTTTTTTACACGGAACAGTCTGCCATGATCAACATTCCCTTGCCACCCACCAGCCGGATGTGAATGATAGGCCCTGCGGCAGTTGGTCTGCTGCAGTTGACTTGGAAGGATTATTTCGTGACGGAAGTTTGGCAATTTGCGATGCTGGCTGGGGTGGGTTGTGCGGCTGGGTTCATCAACGTCATGGCTGGCGGCGGGACGCTGCTTACCCTGCCGGCGATGATCTATCTCGGCCTGCCCGGCCCGGTAGCCAACGGCACGAACCGCATCGCGGTGATGGCACAGAACATCACGGCCATTGTGACCTTCGCGAAAAAAGGCTTTTCCGACTTCAAGCTGAGCCTCACGCTCGGACTTTGTACGCTGCCCGGTGTGGTAGCAGGATCGCTGCTGGGCGTCAAACTCGAAGGCAAGGCATTCAAGCTCGTACTGGCCGGCGTGATGATCGCCGTGATGATCGTCCTGGCCGCCAAGCGCCGCAAGAAAGCTGCCGGCCGTTCTGAAGGCAGCACTGCCGAAAAACCTGACGAAAAACCCGATGCTGACGCGGCCGCCGCGCCGATCTCGCAGAGGCGAATGATAATCGCCCATGCGTTGATGCTGGTGGTGGGCTTTTACGGCGGGTTCATCCAGGCGGGCGTGGGTTTCATCATCATCGCGATACTCAGCCGCGTGCTCCGGCTGGACTTGGTCCGCGTCAACATGCACAAGGTGTTCATCGTGGGCGTGTACGGCATCGTGGCGTTGGGCATCTACTTCGCCAGCGGAAAAGTCGTCTGGATTCCCGGCCTGTGCCTGGCAGTCGGCAACTCCGCCGGCGCCTGGCTGGGAACGCACCTGGCCGTCAAGAAAGGCGAACGAATCATCCGCATTGTCCTGTTCGTCGCACTGATCGGGATGGCAATCAAGCTGATCTACGACGCATTCGCCGCGAACGGATAGCCAACCGAATAAGGGAAGGGATATATTCAATGACCGCCATGTCCAAAAAACCGCTTGCAGGCAAGACAGTAGCCCTGATGCTCGATCGGGAATACCAGGAGCTGGAAGTGTGGTACCCCTACTACCGCCTGGCCGAGGAAGGCGCAAAGGTGGTCCGCGTGGCGCCCATCGCTGGCGAAAGCTACCCTTCCAAGCTCGGGTATCCGTGCGAGTCCGACGTGGCGGCCGCTGACGTTCGCGGGGGCGACTTCGACGCGGTGGTCGTGCCCGGCGGCTGGTGCCCCGACTTCATGCGACGCGACGAGTCTATGCTCGCCTTCATTCAGCAATGCGCCCAGGCCAACATCGTGCTGGCTGCGATCTGCCACGGCGGGTGGATGCTCTGCTGCACCGACGCGCTCAAGGGCAAGCGTGCCACCAGTTTCATAGCGATTCGCCACGACATGATCAACGCCGGCGCCGATTGGGTCGACGAGGAATGCGTCGTGGACGGTAACCTGATTACCGCTCGCAAGCCGGACGATCTGCCCGCGTTCTGCCAGGCGATTATCGAAGCGCTGCGATAACGGCTGATTGCCACTAATTCGGGCGCGTCCTTGACAGCCACTTGCGGCTAAATTACGATCTGTTTGCGCGGACAGCTTCGCCACTTCAACACTATGATGCCCATCAGGAAAGGGGCCGGGAAGCATGATCGATTTTTTATGTCCAACTTGCGGACAGGTAATGACCATCGACGACCGGGCAGCCGGTACGGAAGTAAAATGCATCGGCTGCAAGGAAATGATCCAGGTGCCTGAGAAAAAGGCAGCGACCCCAACGGCCAAAACTACCGTCGACGAGCCGCCGGACGCCAACCGTTACGGTCGAGAAAAGCTGACGCTTCTGAACTGGCTGGCCGAGTCGCCATGGTTCCGCCCGGCGGTCATCATCCTTATTGTCGCCCTGGCCGGGGGTGCGATGCTTTACTTCGTGACTGACATGATGAACACGACCAAGCCCGCGCATTCCATGACCCAGCAGGAATTCATCGAAGAACTCCGCGAACTGGTCAAGCAGTCGCCTCACGCCGAATTGCGGATCGTCCGCAAGAATGCCTTCCGGGCCACATTCGGTATTCCCGACGGCGAAGAACTCTTGGACGCCACCAGGTATGAAGACTGGTTTATCCTCAGCTATCGAACAAAAGGTTCTGCGGTAGAAGTGAGCATGGTGAAGAACCCAACACTGCCAAACGGCCAACAGGGTGCAGACTGGGTGAAGGTCTGGGTTCCCAACCGCCAGGCGGATCAGCTCGCAAAGCAGGAACTCCAGGATCCGAGGATGCACATCCGGGCCAGGGAAACTGAGAAGTTCTATCGAGAGAACAAGGACGCGATCGATTCGGCGATCTCCGCCGGCGATGCCTTAACCAAAGCCGGCAAGTACAAACAGGCTATCGCCTCGTTCAAAAAGGCTGAGGGTATCATGGACAATACCCCCGCCAGGGAAGGAAGCGTGGGGGCCGCACTGGCCCAGATCAGGGATAAAACCGACAAAGCTCGTAAGACCTGGACGGGGAAATTCAACAGCGCCGCCGCTCGCCTGAAAGACCAGGCGGAACAATCGTACGCACAAAACAAACTGGAAGCCGCCAAGAAACAATACCAGGCCGTCATCGATTACGTACGCGACAGCGAGATCCAGACCGCTTCGATGAAGGCTGCGGCTGGCTCGGCGCAATCTCGCCTGATGGAAATTGAAAAGACGCAGTTGGAAATCGCCCGCCAAGCCGAACTGGCCCGCCTGGCCGAAGTCAAAAGGCTGGCCGACGAGCAGAAACGCCAGGCAGCCGTAGCGCGTCTGCAAACGTTAGTCCCATCCTACCAGGCCATGCAGAGACTCCACGTGGAGCTGACGAGCCCCTCTGACAGACACGCCGCGAAGATCGCCAAGCTGAATGCATCGCTCTCAGCCGCCTGCGAAACGCTGGCCCAGCACCCCGACGTCAAACAATACACGCTGCTGCTGCTATCGCTTGACCAGGCCTCGGCGAGCATCAGTGCATACACCGCCAATTTGGCCGAAGGCGATAGCGATGCGAACTCCAGGGAAGCATCCTTCGCCCGAAAGTTGGCCGCAGCCGAACGACGAAAACGCCTGGCGCACGCGTGCGGCAAGCTGGTTTCGTTCGTGTACGAATACAGCCAGGCTATGAATGCCCTGGGCGAAGCGTTCGTGATCGCTCCGACCACTCTGTATGAATGCGCCGTCGCCGAGGGTGTTGAACGCACAAAGTGCCAGAACTGCCTTGGCAAAGGCGATCTTGCCTGCCGGGATTGCAGATTCAACGGGCGTTCCACAGGCAAGGTGATTTGCAAGACATGCGACGGAAAACGCCTCGTCAAGTGCAGAACGTGCAATGGCGTCCGCCCATCGAGATGCTCCAGATGCGGCGGCAAGGGCAAGGTCTACAGCAGAACCGTCAAGGACGGCATGTGGAACAGGAAAATCTACAGGGCCTGCTCAACTTGTAAAGGCAAGAAAACCACATGGAGGCGAGGCCGTCGAACCATGCCCGGCAAATGTTCCCGCTGTATCGGGCATGCCGGCAAGATGGATTGCTCCTCGTGTAAAGGCCAGGGCATGACGGGAACGTGCAAGAAATGCACCGGCAAAAAACGCATCACGTGCGACCCTTGCAACGGCTCGGGCAAGAAGGACATGACAGTCGTCGCAGCTTCGATATAGCTGGCGGTGCGACCGCCGTGCCGCCTGTCAGCGGTTAGTATGCCCCGTCCACAAGTAGAGGAACTTCGGCTGGGCGGATACCAGCAAATCGCCGGCCGAGATATTGATCAGGTTCACCTGCGCGTTGGCCGGCGGGGGCGGCCCGGCCGAGTACGCGTTGGATCGATGCCCCAGCGGACGATGATACATCACCACTTTCACGCGTTTGGAGCCTGTCTTTTCCTTGGCCAGATCGATCGCGTCCCACACGTACCCAAGCCGATCGACAAGCCCGTTGGCCTTGGCCTGCGATCCGGTGAACACGCGCCCATCGGCCAGCCTGCGGATTGTCTCGGCGGTCAGTTCGCTGCGCGACTCTCCGACAATCTTGAGGAACTGCTCGTAGAACTCGTCGACCATCGCCTGGAGAATTGCCAGGTCTTTCGGATCGAGAGGCTTGAAGGGGCTGGCCATGTCTTTCCGCGGGCCGGACGTGACAGCCCTTGCGTCGATCCGCAGCATGCTCATCGTCCCGGCGAAGCTGATCGTCTGCACCATCACGCCTATCGATCCGGTCACCGACGACGGATGGGCCATGATCTCGTCGGCCCCGCAGGCCAGGTAATAGGCGCCCGACGCGCCGACGTCTTCGATAATGGCGATAACTGGGATGGGCCGCTTGCTGCGAAAATCTTTCAGCCGCCGATACATGATATCGCTCGCGGTAACCCCGCCGCCGGGCGAGTTGATCCGCAAGACCACGGCCTTGATGTCCGAGTCGGCCTGGGCTTTGTCGAGCTTCTCGACCCACACGGCCACGGGGTTCTCGGTGGGTGCGAACAGCCCCTTGCGACGCTGATTGAACAGCATGCCGTCCACATCGAGCACGAGAATTTTATCGGTAACGAACAGGCCAGCGTCTGCACGGAGGACTGTTTCCTTGAGTTTCTTATCGGCGGACATGGGGCGAATCACCCACTGAATGCCACTATCGCATCCGCCCAGCATCGCACCCAGCACCAGCACAACCAATATCGCACGAATTTTCATTTCGTCTCTCCTTCGAGCCTTTCACCATTGATCCAGAGCATCTTAAGTTTGATCTGTCTCATTCCGGCTGGTTGCGGCTTCGGCGAGCTGCGTCAGCCTGCATCGACAATGCTCCTGGCATTGCCTGCTTCGCCTTCCTTGCTCGCCTCGTCCTCACTGCGCCGGCTCTGTGTCATCTCAATCTGAAAACGCTCTAACCCGTTTCAGGTAAGTTCGTGTGAGCCCCGCCGCGCCAACCTTATGTATAGTCGTTCAAAAATCGCCATCGGACAATTGGCGGATAAACTCGGCCAGGCCATTTTCTACGACGTGGTCCGCCGCCGCTCGCAATTCATCACGCGCATCGGGCATGACGGCACCCAAACCCGCCCCGCGAATCATCGGCAGGTCGTTCACGTCGTCTCCGACTGCGACGATCTGCCCCGGTGCGATGCGGTAGCTCTGGGCGACGTACTTCAGTGCGACCCACTTGTCCGCCTTGGGAGCAAAACCTTCCACGATCGTGACATTGTAGTTCGGCGCGACAATGGCGTGAACGTTCAGCCGACCGTCGAATTGCTGCTGTAGACTCTCGGCGAGTTCGTCGGCAGCTTCGGGTGCTACGACAACGCTGATCCGCAGCGGCTCGGGCGTGAGGGCCAGGTCTGGCACGCGGCGAAAATCAGAGCCGGCCTTGTCCAGCCAGTCGCGAAGAGCCGAATGCACATCGCCCGTCTCGCATATCGAATACTCCCACCCATGACGCCAGGGGTCGATTATAGCCATGGCCGCGTAGCCGGCGCGCCCCAATGCGTCGGCGAATTCGCAGGCCAGTTCGGAGGCGATAGTCCGATGGTAGAGTGTGCGCCCGGTATCGGGTTCGGCGACCATCGCCCCGCCTATCAGCACTATAGGCTCGTAAGGCTCGGTCCAATCGATTTTTCGCCAGATATCGATCGCCTCGCTATGAGATCGCCCCGTCGCCAGGCAAACCCGCAGCCCCGCCGCTCGCGCTCGGGCGATCGCCTCGGCCGTGCCTGGGCGAAGCTTGTGGTCAGGCCCCAACAGCGTTCCGTCCAGATCGATACCGAGAAGTTTGTATTTCATTCGCCGCCGGCCTTCGGTACGTACTTGCAGACGCAGTCGAACAATTCCCCGCCGACGCACTCGGCTACGTGATTATCTTTCAGCATCGCCAGCCAGAGCGTATCGACGGTGAACGACGCGTCGAAATTGCTCTCGATGCTCCGCCCCATGCCCTCGATAATCAGCAATTCGGCGTCTGCGGCCGCGGCGTTCAGTTCGTCGGCCACCTCGGAAAAATCGATCAGCGGCGCGTCATTGCCGGTAGAAACGACCTCGAACATGCCGGCGCGGATCAACGCGGCCAGGTCATCGTCACGGGTGGCCAGCCGTTCGACGATTTCGGCGGTTTCGTCGGCCGTCATGTCGTTTAGGCTCGGAAGCTCGTTGGCTGCAAGCACTATCATCGTGCCCGCCAGGGCCAGCTCGCGCACGAAAGGCATGACTCCGAGGATAAAATCGCTGCCTGCATTGTCGATCATCACGACGGCCTTGGCCCAGGGGGCAGGCGGCGCATCGGCCAGGTCAGCCGCCAAACGGTCGAAATCGTCCACGAACCACGGGCGGGGCTTGGTGTTCTCGACGGCCGAGAGAAAATCTGTGCTCTCGCCTGCCAGGTGCATCGTCGCCTTCGAGCCGAGGTCGAAAATATTGCCCGCAAAAACGCTCTCGATCAGATGCAGCCAGCGGTCTTTGCCGCTCTGCGCGTGCAGCCGGCGAACCACCTCCGGGTACAACTCCATCGCCGAAACGTTCTCACGCTGTTTGATATGCGAAAATGGATCGCCCAGATCATGGGCGCGAAGTGTCTTTTCGCGCAGGCGACACAGCGAGAACACGTCGAACGACTCGCCGGCCAGGGCGCACGGGTCGGCTCGCAGCCGATCGATCTGAGCGGCGAATTCCTCGCTCGCCGCCAAAATCCGCTTGTCGGCGGACCGTCCGTACCGCTTGGCCGCGTGCCGCATCGTCTCGACGAAGTGTATGGAAAAATGCTCCAGCCAGTAGGGTTGACCCTTTTGCGGGTCGGCAAACAGGCCGCCATCGTGTGCAACGTATCCGGCCGGATCGCTCAGAAGACAAAAATTACTCATATCGCTACCGTTCAATTCTTCTGGAATATCAAAGTTTATTTAACGAAAAAAACGTAATCCGTAGCTGGTAGGCCGGGTCTTGACCCGACAAATCCAGTGTTGTTCCTAATCCCGCAGGGTTAAAACCAGGCCTACAAACTCGCGGAACATTTCATGGCCATTATTTCAAATCGCGTGCGCAACGAGTTGCACGCCCTGCCGCTGAACAAATCTGAAGATATTCGAAACCAATACTCATGATAGGTCTTGTACCTACTCGGCCTGGATGGCAACCAGCGTCAGGTCGTCCGGACGGGTTTGCAGGCCGGCGAACCGGCGCATTTCCCACAGGATGTGCTTGGCGATGCCATCTACGCTGCGGGCCTGGCCGATAGCGTCCAGCGCCGCGGCCTCCACACGTTTACGACCGAACGGCTCGTCGTCAAAGTTCATCGCCTCGTTCAGCCCGTCCGTGTACGCAAGCAGCACATCGCCTGACTGCAACTGCACCGCTTCGTGCGGCCAGGCCAAGTCCACATCCAGCCCCAGCACGCTTCCGCCGCATTCGAGGTGGCGAATCTCGCCGTTACGGATCAGCAGCGGCGGCGTGTGGCCGGCACTGGAATACGTCAGGCGCCGTGTCTTGAGATCGATCACACCGTAAAACAGCGTGGCGAAATCGCTGGTAAACGTGCCCGAGCACAGGTCGCGATTCACGCGTGACAGCACTTGGGACATGTCGTACACGCTGGCCGCATGCGCTCGCAACGAGGCGCGAATCGACGCCATCATCAACGACGCTCGCACGCCCTTGCCAACCACGTCGCAGACGACCACGCCGAGATTGTCGTCCGGCAAGTCGATAAAATCGTAGAAGTCGCCGCCCAATTCGAAGCACGGCACATAGATCGTGGCGATCTCCAGGCCATCGACATCTGGCAGTTCGTCGGGGATCATCCGGCGCTGGACCTCGCCCGCCAGGCGAAGCTGACGCTGAATATTCGCAGCCTGAACCGCCTGAGAGTACAGCCGGGCGTTAACGATCGCCGAGGCCGCCTCGGCTGCAATGGCCTTGATCAGCGATATCTCGAACCAGTCGAACTCGCGCAGCTCGGACATGTAAACGCGGATGGCGCCCTCGGGCCGGCTCTTGTAAATCATCGGTACGCACAGCCCGCTGACGATGCCCTCCCGCTGGGCCTCGGTCGGGTACAACACGCGCGGGTCGCTTGCGAGATCGGCGATGTAGACCGGCTCGCCGGTTTCGAACACTTCCTGGTCGATCCGGCTTTCTTTCAGCAGGATCGCGCCCTTGTTCAGATATTCCGCGGAAAGGTTCTCGACCGCTTCGATGACAAGTTCCGTGCCATCTTCGTTCAACAGTCGTATCGCACACGCCTTGGCGCCCACCGCCTCGACAACCGTAGAAACCACCAGGTCCATCAGGCTGTCCAGGTCGCGCCGCGAATTGAACTCGCCGGTGAGCTTGTACAACGTGGCTAACTCGTCCACGCGCGTGCGGAGTTGGCTTTCGCGCTGGCACAGCCGGGCGATCACGCCGGTCACCAGCCCCACCAGTCGCAGGTGCCGTGGCGAAATCACAGTCTCCTCGCCAGCGTCGAACTTAACTCGCCCGATAATGCGATCGTTGACCATGATCGGCGCGTTGACGCGGTCGAGCTCGATCTCTCGCACCGAGCCATGCATCTCCGAACGCGGCGGATTGGCGTCCGACGGATCGGTCAGCGGCTGGCCGTCAGCATCGCAAATACGAATTGCAACTTGAGCGACGGCCGCGAATGCGTCCTGAAGATGCTGGAGCGTATCGGGGTTGAGATATTTGGTCAGTTTCACAAACAGCTTCCTTACAGGTCAAACATGTATAGCCGTATTAGACCATCCCAGCCGCCGATGTCCACCGCCTGCCGCGAGAAAGTTTTCCATGGTGCGTCTTATCCCCAACTTCCCTGTGGGTTTTTTGACGACGGGCGGCGCGATTTGCTCGCAACCCGTGTTGCTGTGATATTCCTTTTGACACTCCCGGGCGGGCGGCATAACGTCATGCCATGACACATGGGATGAGTGAAGGCAAGGCTGGGCATTCAGTACCAAAAAACGCCCGCCCCCGCTTTTTCCCGGCTGGGAGCATATCGCATGGCCTCAGGTAATAAATGCCGAAGCAGTGAGTCGGAACTTTTGCGCCGCAAATGCATTAAATGGATAATACTGATTTACTTCGTTTCCGGGGCGTGTTCCCTGATTGATGAAGTGGTGTGGGTGCGGCTGCTGAAACTAACACTCGGCAACACCGTCTATGCGGCGAGTATTGTGGTGTCGATGTTCATGGGCGGGCTGGCGCTTGGCGCTTTGATTATGAGCCGCTACTCAGACCAGGTTAAAAATCGGCTGCGGCTGTATGCACTGCTGGAAACGTTAGTGACCGTATCCGCCCTGCTGCTGCCGATCGGGCTGAAACAGGCGGACCAGTTCTACATCTGGTTCTTCCGGGCGTATCAGCCCAGCCATTGGCAGTTGCTGATTGTGCAGGTGATCATATCGGCTGGCCTTCTGCTCGTGCCCTCGATGCTGATGGGCAGTACGCTGCCGCTTCTGGGCAGATTCGTAACGTCGCTCGAGAAAGAGGCCGGGCATCTTGTTGGTAAGTTGTACGCATTGAATACGCTGGGTGCGGCGGCAGGCTGTTTTTTGGCGGGCTTCGTCCTGATCAGAGCTTTTGGCGTGATGGGCACGCTATACACGGCGGCGGCGCTGAATCTGCTGGTTGCCTTTGGGGGATGGTTCCTGTCGCGATATAGCGAAAAGATTGAGCAGCAAGCCGAGCCCGTAGCAAAAATAGCCGCGCCAAAAGAGGTCAAAACCAGGGACAGAAGGTTTTATCTGCTGATCGCCGCGTTCTTCATGAGCGGGCTGATTTCCATCGGCTATGAGCTTCTCTGGATGCGAAGCATAGTTCATTTGCTTGGCGGGTTGACATACGTATTCAGCGCCGTGCTTACCATCTATCTTTTGGGATATGTGATCGGCACCGGCATTGGCAGCAGATTAGTCAAACGCCTGAAGAATCCAGCCGGCGGCTTTGCGGTAACATTGTCTCTGCTGGGTTTGTGCGGGGTTTTCTATCTGCCCGTACTGATATTATGGACTGCAAAAGTTCAGCCGCTTATACCGGCCGCGTCTCAAACGCTTTATTCATGGCTTCCAATTTCCCCTGTCATTATCTGGCCGCTCGTGATCTGCCTGTGCCTGTTCATGGCGCCCGCCATTATTATGGGGATAGGCTTTCCCCTGGCTTTGCAGGAGTGGGCCAATCATGTACACAAGGTGGGCAAGTCTACCGGGACAGCGTACGGCGCAAACACGTTAGGGGCGGTGTTTGGCGGGGTCGTAACAGGATTCGTTTTTATTCCATTGCTCGGCCTGCAGATTTCGATGTCCATTCTCGGTCTTGCGGGTGTTTGGATAGCGGCTGTGCTGTGGGTGTCGTTTGCGAGCAAGGGCAAAGCTGTCTGGCGGGGAACGTTTTTTGGAGGGGCGGCGCTGTTAACGATCCTGGCCGTATTAATGCCCCCAAATCTGTTCGACGTGATGGTTGCGATATCCAACCCCGATACCACGGATGAACTGGTTGCCGTCAAAGAAGGCCTGACCACAACCGTGTCGCTGCGACGGGCCCCGAATGGTTCTTTGGAACTTTTTGCCTCTGGCGAGTCCATAGCCGGCGACAACCCCCCACTGCGCGCCGACCAGAAGGCGCTGGGGCACTTTGGCGTCCTGCTGAACACGAAAGCCAAAAAAGTATTGTCCGTCGGTTTCGGATCAGGAGAGACGACCGCCTGCCTTGCCCAGCATGATTTGGAAACGATCGACTGTGTCGAGATTGCTCCTGAAGTGGTGGAAATGTCACTGGAGTATTTCCGCCACATTAACCTTGGCGACGATCTGGATAAACGCGTGAACATGATTTATATGGACGCGAAGAACTATCTGCACCTGAGCGACAAAAAATATGACGTGATTGTCAACGACTCGATTCATCCCAGGCATTTCGCTGAAAACGCCTCGCTTTATGCGAAAGAATATTTCGAAGCCGCCAAACAACGGCTGAATGACGACGGGATTATGGTTTCCTGGCTTCCGACGTACAAGATGCCGCAGTCGGTTTTCCAAAGCATAATCGGTACGCTGATGGAAGTTTTCCCGCATGTTACGGTGTGGTATGTAACGCCTCAGACTGCACCGCTGGTTCTGATTGTCGGATCAAAGCAGCAGCAGTATGTCTCTCTAAAGCATATCGACGATCAACTCCTGAATGAAGGCGTGCGCGACAGCCTGGCTGTGATCGGCATTAAGAGCAGCATGGACGTTTTGAGCTGCTACCTGGGAGACGAGCGGGATTACAAGAAACCTGTCGCCGGCTTTTCGGTGAACAGCGACTATCGGCCTTTCGTCGAGTTTACGACCGACAAAGTGACAAGTCAGCTAGAGTTGTTCACTCGCTTTGCAAAAGATGTCAGAAGCGATTCCGTCTTCGAACATATTGACTGGACGGGGATCGGCAAAGACGACAAAGCCAGGCGGCTTGCGCATTTCCGCAAGCTCCATGAGGCGACGCAATACTTGTGGGAGTCATATTGCACCAACAACTGGCTGGACAAATTGAAATATTGCGTCGAGGGTTTGAAAATAATGCCCGACAACCCTTCGCTTCTTGCCCAAAAAAAACTAGCCGAGGAAGCACTGGGTTCTGGGGCAAAAAGAGACGGCCGAGAGTATTGAAAAACATTTACTGCTTTTCAAGGCTGAAACAATCACAAATCAGGCCTCTGCCGTCGAAGAGAAAGAGCGATGAAGGTTTCCTGACCTTTTAGACCTTCCTTTTAGACCTTCCTTTGAAGTAAACGGGCGAGTCCTTTGTTATCGAAAGGCCCGCCCATCACATCGTGCTTGGGAACCTCGGCCAGTTCGCCCCCCGCAGGCCATGCATCGCGTCGCAGAAAAATGTCAGCCGATCCCGATCCCCGTCCTTGTTCATACGCTGCATTGTACGCCAGGACACGGTAGGACACCGAGCCCAACCGCGCCAATGGGAGGGTTATACAGACAAAGCTTAAGACAATTCACAGAGGAAGCTTACCTCGTGGCAGATAAAAATAGTTCGCCTGACTTTACCTGGCCGAAAATCAAACACTCCCCCTTGCCTTTGCGTAAAGAATGGATGTAGCTATATGATTCTCGTAGAATGCGATCATGGTAGCTACAATGTTTTGCCTGGCGAATGCCCCTACAACAGACTGGGCACAGTACCTAGTGGTAAGCGGCGTGGCCCTGATAGCCGTGCTGATACTGGGCGTCGCAATGATGTATGCGAAGAGAATGTACGTCAAGCGAATGTCTGAACAATATGGCGTCGAAGCTTTTACGGCTGAAGACCTGGAAAAGTTCCGCGACAGCGGGCAGATCAGCCACAAAGAATTCGACCGAATGCGGCGAGCTTTGCTCGGGCTTGACAAGATTGACAAGGAAAATAATGAAAGCAAATCAAGCGCCCCCACTGATGATGACGATGACTAGGGTATTCTGAAGTGTGGTCGATTTTTGCGCAAAGTAAGGAGATTTCATGAAACCCGTTTCTTCCACAGGCGGCAAGGGTTCAGGCGATGGCAGTGGACCTCGTAAACCACTACAAATATGCAGCTTCTGTCACCGCTCCAGCGATGACGCGGGGCTGATGGTCGAAGGCCCGGAGGGCGTCTTCATCTGCGGCAATTGCGTTGAGTTGTGCGAAAATATCATTCGCCAGGAAAATCGCAGGACCACCCAGGCCAAGCCGTTATTTACGACGATCCCCACGCCGCGGCAGATCAACGAGTTCCTCGACGAGTACGTAATCGGTCAGAATCACGCTAAAAGGGTGCTTTCGGTGGCCGTGCACAACCACTACAAGCGGCTGACGCAGGCCGACCTCGACGAAGCAGACAGCGTGGAAATCGACAAGTCCAACGTGCTGCTGATCGGCCCGACCGGCTGCGGCAAGACGCTGCTGGCCCGCACCATGGCCCGCGTACTCAACGTGCCGTTCGCCATCGGCGACGCCACCACGCTCACCGAAGCCGGCTATGTCGGCGAAGACGTGGAGAACATTCTGCTCAAGCTGCTCCAGACGGCCGACTACGATCTCGAGGCGGCCGAGCGGGGCATCATCTACATCGACGAAATCGACAAGATCGGCAAGACCTCGCAGAACGTCTCGATCACGCGCGACGTCAGCGGCGAAGGCGTGCAGCAGTCGCTGCTGAAGATGCTCGAAGGCACGGTCGCCAACATCCCACCCCAGGGCGGGCGAAAGCACCCCGAGCAGCAATATATCCAGATGGACACGACGCACATCCTGTTCATCGTCGGCGGGACTTTCTCCGGCCTGGAAGACGTAATCAAAAAACGTCTCGGCCGCCAGATGATCGGCTTTTCTTCCGAAGGCGACGCCGAGGACACCCCCAAGGCCCACAGCAGCGTGCTCGCGCAGGTGCAGCCGGACGATCTGGTGCATTACGGCATGATCCCCGAGTTCGTCGGACGCCTGCCCTGCATCACGGCCCTGGATGAACTTGACGAAAAGGCGATGAAGCAAATCCTCACCGAGCCGCGAAACGCCCTGGTCAAGCAATACAAAAAATTCTTCCGGATCGAAGGCGCGACGCTCGAGTTCACCGACGACGCACTGCAGGCGATCGCCAAGAAGGCCCTCGCCCGCGAAGTCGGCGCCCGCGCGCTGCGAAGCGTGATCGAAAGCCTGATGCTCGAACTGATGTACGAACTGCCCGACCAGGCAGACAAGGAAGCCACCTACGAGATCACGTGCGACATGGTGGAAGGTAAGACCGAAGCGTCGGTCTTCACCGCCCAAAAAGTCCAGAAAGAAAGCGCCTGACGACATACACAACGTAGTAATAACAAATGTCAAAAACGCCTGACGACACGGCCGAATTGGACACCATATACAACGTAGTAATAACGAATGTCAAAAGCCCCTGCCACACGGCGGGGGCTTTTTTAATATTAGAACGCGGCTGGGCTCCTGTCCCGCCGCGTAAGAGCTAGCGAATCCGGAGTTGCTCATAATCCGGCCCGGCGCCATGCTTCTCTAAGCGAAGCGGAGAAGCATGTTCGTTTTCATGCACCACGCCGGACACCCCATGGAATGATTATCGCCGCAACACGGCTTGCTCGCGGAATGCGTCCGCCCGCATTAATCCAAGTCACGCGAAAAGCGATCCGGCTTCCTACTCCTCAGTCTTAGTTGGCCCGGGGTATATCGAGGCCGTGCCAAACTGATTAATGTCTGGCTGGTTGATGTCTGGCTGGCTGATGTCCGGCTGATTAATGCCAGGCTGGTAAGCACCCGACTGATTGCTGTTTTTGAGTCTGGCCGACTGCCTCCAATACTTGATCAGCACCACACACATCGCCCACCCCAGGAAAAACGGTAATCCACCCAGAATCGGAGGAAGTACGAAATTAGCGTTGCTTCCAAATATCAGGCCGACTGTACCAAGGGCCATGAATATTGCTCCCACGGCAATCGTGGGCACAGCACATATTTTGTCAAACAGATTCACAATAATTGCTCCTTCCTTTCATTCGTATTCCTTGCTCACGGAACAATCGCTTAGTTCGAAGTCTATCTCCCCTGTCACGCGTGTCAACTAACTACGTTGCCCGGCGCCACCTGCCCAATGGGCGTTCGGCAGGTAGAGGCAGGACTTATTGCTCGCGGAAAGGCCCTCATGTGTCGGTTTGCGGTAAAACTTTGCTGTTTTCTTGGGGTCCTGCTTGATTTTTCCCTTCCCAGCGATAGTAATATTCCTATACAAGTACGAAATTCAAATTGATCCCAACGAGTTCGAAGTGCAATGACCGATGATAAGGATATCGTCGTTCACCGCCCGCAACCGGGCTCAGGAGAATGCACATGCAATATGCTGTGATCATGGCCGGCGGAGCCGGTAAACGGGTCTGGCCACTCAGCCGCCTTCGCCGCCCCAAGCAACTCCTGCCGCTTATCGGAGGGAAGAGCCTGCTGGAAATCGCCGTCGAACGGCTTTCCGGGCTTTTCGATAACGAAAATATCCTGATCATCACCAACCAGGAATACGCCGAGCCGGTCGCCGAAGTGCTGAAGCAGATCCCGCGTGAAAATATCGTCGGCGAGCCCGTCGGGCGCGACACGGCCAACGCCATCGCGCTAGCAGCCGAGATGATCGCCGGGCGAGACGAGTCGGCCACCATGGCGGTGTTCACAGCCGACCACGTCATCCGACCAGCCGAGGCGTTCGCAGCGAACGTGCAGACCGCGATGGCGACGGCCGAGACACACGAAGATGCGTTGATCACTTTTGGCATCCGTCCGACCTGGCCGCACACTGGCCTGGGATACATTCATTGCGGAGACGAACTCTCTGGCGGCGTGCAAAACGTTATTGGCTTCAAGGAAAAACCCGAGCATCACACCGCCAGGCGATACGTCGAGTCCGGGCAATATTTCTGGAATAGCGGCATGTTCGTCTGGAAGGTTTCGGCCATCCGCGACGCGCTTCGCACCTACCTGCCAGACTCGCTGGAGAAGCTCGCCCCCGTCGCCGAAGCGGTGCGTTGCGGCAAAGACTACACCGCGCTTCTCAAAAGCGTCTATCCGGCACTTGAGAAAATCAGCATCGACTACGCCGTCATGGAAAAGGCCGAGAAGGTTCTCATGGTCGAGCTCCGTTGCGAATGGCTGGATCTGGGGTCCTGGCCGGCACTGGAGAACGTGACGGATCTCGATGAAGCCGGCAACGTCGTCATGGCAGACAACGCGGCCGTGATCGACAGCTTCCGCAATATCATCGTCACCGAAGACGACCACCTGCTGGCGGTGCTCGGGATGGACGATTGCATTATCGTACACTCGCCGGACGCGACGCTGGTCTGCAATAAAAACGACTCGCAACGGCTGAAGGAACTCGTTCAATTCATCCAGGACAAGTACGGCGAGAAGTACATCTGACGCCCGGCGAGACAGGTCGGTTTAGCCAATGACGCGCTGGTTGGGAATAGATCACGGAACCCGTCGCATAGGCGTCGCCGTGGGTGACACCGCAGGTGGCATAGCAACGCCGCTTGCCGTCGTGCCGGCAGTTCCCCTCGAACAAGCCCTGGCGGAAATAATGCGCTTGGCCGAGGAGTATCACGCCTGTGGCGCTGTGGTTGGCTGGCCGCTGAACATGGACGACTCGGAAGGCCCGCAGGGCATACTCGCACGCACAATGGCTGGCCAACTTCGCGCAGCTGGCACTCTGGATGTCCGCATGTGGGACGAGCGGCTGAGTAGTTTCCAGGCAGACCAGATGCTGGCCGGGCAACTGACCAGAAAGAAACGCCGCATGCGACAGGATGCGATCGCAGCGGCGACAATTTTGCAGGACTTCCTCTCTCAAGGTGGGACGGACTCAGCCCCCAAAGTCAGCGAAACGGGTGAGTTTCTTCCGGAATGAGACAGATCAATCTTAAGATGGTCTAAATGCAGCATGCCGGACACAAGGCCCGGCATGGTGAGAGTTGTCGTTTGATTATTGAGGAGTCTCAGCGAACTACGCTTTTGGTTTCTCGTCCTGATCTTCCTCGGCGCCCATCGCTTCGAGGGCGGCCATCGGGTCGGCGTCGTCAAAGACTGCACTGCCGACCTGGGTGTCGCCGCCTTCGAGCACCGAAGCGCCCGGCGTGGCCAGCACGTCCGCCTGGAGATCAACCAGGTCTTCCGAGCCTGGCGTGCCATGTTCGGCCATTACCTGCCCGCGTGTCTTGACCGGCTGGATCTGCTCGGGCTTGCCGTTGATCTGTACGGTCAATACGATCGGACCGATCACCAGCCTGTCACCGGCGTCGAGGACAACCTCGTCGACCTGGGTATTATTGACATACGTCCCATTGGATGATCCCAGATCACGAACCTTGACCGCCGTGCCGACGACCGACAGCTCGCACTGCCGCCGGGATACACTGAGCAGCGGTATCTGCAGGTCGCAGTTCTCCGCTCGCCCAATGACGGTTCGGGGGTTGATGATCGGAAAATCTTTCCTCTGCCCGTTGGCCTTGAACATGACTAGCTTGACGTCCATCT
>SDBT01007296.1_pt1 | contig 18224 bp, 16 predicted proteins | sample 2277101 | NCBI WGS metagenome assembly SDBT01 (sample SAMN10404973, study PRJNA504765) | marine sediment metagenome | isolation source: marine sediment core GS10_PC15, 103 cmbsf | place: Arctic Ocean: Southern Knipovich Ridge | collected 2010
GAATTTCGAATTTCGAATTTGCACTCAACCCTCCACCGTCGATGGGCATTACGATGTTCCCTCAGAACATATTCACCTGTTCGGATTTCGGATTTCGGATTTCGGATTTGCCACTCAAACCCCCGCCGTCAATGGGCATTTCGCCGCGCCTTCACACCTCATTACGGCCCGGAGGGAAGGGGAATTCCACGATTCGCGGTAGAATGACTGTGCCATGTCGAAGAAACCGCGGAAGAAAAAGAGAACTCACCGGACGCAGCCGAGCGGGCCACCGAAGAAGAACACGAAGTACAGCGCCGGTGAGATCGCGATGGCAATCCTCGGCGCGGCGATCCTCATAATGGTCGGCGCGATCATCGTCACGTCGCTGCTCGGGTGACCTCCGGTCACCCGAGCAGATACAAGATGCAAGATTCAAGATACAAGATGCAGGTCCCACACATCTCGGTCGGCCGGAGGACCGGGTGCATCTTGTATCTTGAATCTTGTATCCTGCGGCGCCGCCTACCGCTTCTTTCCGTGAGCCGGCTCCCCGCCGGCCACTGACGCGCGGCGGAAGTCCTTGTTCATGCGGGCAATCCCCGAGATCGAGATTTCCTTCGGACACACCGCCTCGCACGAGGTGTAGTTGGTGCAGGCGCCGAAGGCCTCGCTCTCCATCGCCTCGACCATCTTCAACGCCCGCCTCGCTTTCTCCTGCATCCCCTGAGGGAGCAAACCGAGGTGGGAGATCTTGGCCCCAACGAAGAGCATCGCTGCACTGTTCGGGCACGAGGCAACGCAGGCCCCGCAGCCGATGCACTCGGCAAAGTCCATGGCGTGCTCGAGGGTGTCCGTCGCCACCGGGACGGCGTTGGCGTCCGGGGCGCTACCGGTGCGGATGGTGACGAAACCACCGGCCTGCAGGATGCGGTCGAAGGAGGAGCGGTCCACCACCAAATCCTTGATGATCGGAAAAGCCCGTGCCCGAAAGGGCTCGATGGTGATCTCGTCGCCGTCGGAGAAGTGCCGCATGTGGAGCTGGCAGATCGTGCTGCCCTTCTGGTGGCCGTGGGCGATGCCGTTGACCACGAAGCCACAGGCACCGCAGATGCCCTCGCGGCAGTCGTGCTCGAATGCGATCGGCTCCTCGCCGCCGATGATCAGATCCTGGTTGAGGACGTCGAGCATCTCGAGGAATGACATGTGGGTGTTGACGTCCTCGAGTTCATAAGTCGAGAAACCGCCCTTGTCGCCAGCGTTCTTCTGCCTCCACACATTCAACGTCAGCTTCATTTGTAGCTCCTCTGCGTCAGCTCGACGTTCTCGAACTCGAGCTCCTCCGTGTGGGCCACGGGCTCGGTGTCCTCGCCCTTGTACTCCCACACCGTGACGTTGGTGAAGTTCTCGTCATCGCGCCGAGCCTCGCCCTCCTCGGTCTTGTACTCCTCGCGGAAGTGACCGCCGCAGGACTCGTTGCGCTGCCTGGCATCCATGCACATCAGCTCGGCAAGCTCGAAGAGATCCGCGACGCGGCCGGCCTTTTCGAGCTCCTGGTTGAGCTCCTCGCCGATTCCCGGGACCTTGATGTCGGACCAGAACTCGGCCTTGAGCTCACGGATCGTGTCGATGGCTTCGGTAAGGCCCTTCTCGTTGCGCGACATGCCGCACTTGTCGAGCATCACCATGCCGAGCTCGCGGTGGATCTCATCCACCGTGCGTGAACCGTTGATCGACAGCAGCCGCTCGGTGCGCGCCTCGACCTCGGACATCGCCTCGGTGAACTCGTCCTGGTCGGGGCTGACGGCGTCGAGCTTCACCCCTGCGATGTACTCACCGAGGGTGTTGGGGATCACAAAGTAGCCGTCGGCCAACCCCTGCATCAGGGCCGAGGCGCCGAGCCGATTGGCGCCATGATCGGAGAAGTTGGCCTCGCCGAGAGCGAAGAGGCCGGGGATGGTGGTCATCAGGTAGTAGTCCACCCACAGACCGCCCATGGTGTAGTGGGGCGCCGGGTAGATCCGCATCGGCACCGCGTAGGGGTCCTCACCGGTGATCATCTCGTACATGTCGAAAAGGTTGCCGTAGCGGGCACGGATGACGTCCTCGCCGAGACGGTCGATGGCGTCGGTGAAGTCGAGGTAGACGCCGCGTTTGGTGGTGCCGATCCCGCGCCCCTCGTCGCACACGTTCTTTGCGTTGCGTGACGCCACGTCGCGCGGGACCAGGTTGCCGAACGCGGGGTAGATGCGCTCCAGATAATAGTCGCGTTCGTCCTCGGGGATGTCGTTTGGCGCCCTCTCGTCGCCGACCGCCTTCGGGACCCATACCCGGCCGTCGTTGCGCAGCGACTCCGACATCAGGGTGAGCTTGGACTGGTAGTCCCCAGACTGTGGGATGCAGGTGGGGTGGATCTGGGTGTAGTTGGGGTTGGCAAAGCCGGCGCCCTTCTTGAATGCCCGCCAGATGGCGGTGACGTTACAGCCCTTGGCGTTGGTCGACAGGAAGTAGACGTTGGAGTAGCCGCCGGTGCACAGCAGCACCGCGTCCGCCGCGTGGCTCTCGACCTCGCCGGTGACCATGTCGCGGGTGATGATGCCTCGGGCGCGGCCGTCGACGACGACCAGGTCCAACATCTCGGAGCGGATGTTGAGGTCTACAGTTCCCGCCGCGACCTGGGCGTTGAGGGCGGAGACCGCACCGAGGAGAAGCTGCTGGCCGGTCTGTCCGCGGGCGTAGAAGGTCCGTGAGACCTGGGCGCCGCCAAAGGAGCGGTTGGCGAGGTATCCCCCGTACTCGCGGGCGAAGGGGACGCCTTGCGCCACGCACTGGTCGATGATGTTGTTCGACACCTCGGCCAGCCGGTAGACGTTGGCCTCTCGCGACCGGTAGTCGCCCCCCTTGATGGTGTCGTAGAAGAGACGATAGACCGAGTCGCCGTCGTTCTGGTAATTCTTGGCCGCGTTGATCCCGCCCTGGGCGGAGATCGAATGGGCGCGGCGGGCGCTGTCCTGGTAGCAGAAGACCTTGACCTTGTAACCTAGCTCGCCGAGGCTGGCCGCCGCCGACCCGCCGGCGAGGCCGGTACCGACGACGATGATGGTGTGTTTGCGCTTGTTCGCCGGGCTCACCAGCTTGATTTCGTCCAGCAATGATTGCCACTTGTCGGCCAGCGGGCCTGACGGAACGCGTGCGTCGAGTTTCATTCCGTCACCTCCCTAGTGCACGAAGCCCGTCAGCACGGCCAACGGGATCGAGATGTTGCCGGCGCCGATGAGCGCCGAGAAAAAGATCGCCAGCGCCCGTCGGATCCAACCGAAGCGCGGATGGTCCCAGCCGAAGGTCTGGAAGAGGCTCCACAGCCCGTGGTAGAGGTGAAATGCCAGCAGCAGATTGGCCGCCACGTAGACCAGGGCGATGCCCGGGTTGCTGAAGCTGGCGATGAGGTTGTGGTAGACCTCGCCTTTGATGAAATCCGGGTTGGCCACGCCCACCGTGAAGTCAAGAATGTGGTAGATGATGAAGAGGGCGATGATGGGGCCGCTCCACACCATCGTCCGCGCGGCATAGTCCAACCCCGGCGGCCGGAACATCTTGTACTTGACCGGGCGCGCCGAACGGTTGCGCAGCCAGATCACCACCGCCGCCCAGATGTGAACGCTGACGCAGAACAGCAGCACCGATCGAAACGCCCACAGAAAGGGCTTGTTTGCCTGCAACAGCTCGGCGTAGTGATCGAGCTGTTCCTGCCCAAGGTAGATCTGCAGATTGCCGAGCATGTGGCCAACCACGAAGCCGAAGAGAATGATGCCGGTGACGGCCATCAACCACTTCTTGCCCAGCGTCGAGCTGAAGAACCCTCCGGAGTCACTCATAGGCGGATTGCTACCCCCTCGATTTTCTCAGCTCGGCGGCGACCCATCGGGCCGACGCCGGCGCCGTGGTCATCGAGCGTACCCCTGCCGCCGAATTTTCTCAATGGTTGTGTGAAAAATTTCTCAAGCGTGTGCCCACCCAGACAATCCGGCTTTTCCCCGCGGTTTTACCGCCATGTGACTGAATCGTTAGCCGTTGTCGCGTAGAATCTCTGCCGGGGGAGGCTGAGAGCTTGGATTACATCGGCGTCGTCGGCGCTTCGTACCGCACCGTACACGTGGACCAACTGGCTGCGGCCTCGCTGCCGGCCGATTTCCCGCGCGAGAATCTGGTCGAGCTCGCCCGGCTCGCCGGTTTTTCGGAGCTTGTCTACCTCGGCACCTGCAACCGGGTCGAGTTCTACTTCCGCGCAGAGACGCGTATCCACACCAATCCCTTGCTCTTCCACCTTCGGCGCAGTCTCGCCGACCTCACCGACGGCGCCTGTCAGCTTCCCGATGACGACCGGCTGTACGTGCATTTCGGTCGCTCCGCGGTCCGCCACCTCTTTCGCGTCACCTCCGCCCTCGATTCGATGATGGTCGGCGAAGCCCAGATCAACGGCCAGGCCAAGGAGGCGCACGAGATCGCGCACCGAAGCGGTCTCCTCGGAGGGATCCTCGACCAGACCTTCCACGAGGCGTTTCATCTCGCGAAGAGGGTTCGCACCGAAACCCAGCTCACCCGCGGCCCGGTGTCCCTGGTGACCCTGGTGGAGCGGTCGCTCTCTGAACACCTGGAGGCCAATCGATCACCGGTCCTCATTCTTGGCGCCGGCGAGATGGCCCACCAGGCCCTGCGGTTGGTCCGCACCGCGGATCCCGATCGGTCCGTGATCGTGGCCAACCGCACCCCCGAACGAGCCGAGGAAATGGCGGCCGGTGATCCGCACACCTCCACGATGCCGCTCGCGGATGCCATCGGCGAGCCGCCGGTTGTCGGCACCGTCGTGGCGGTCACTTCGTCGCGGGAGACCCTGCTCGACCGGGACGACGTGGTCAACCTGCGCGATCGCCTGCCCGACGGCGAAGAGCTTCTGATCATCGATCTCGCGATGCCGCCCAATGTGGCGCCCGAGGCGGGCGCGCTGGCGAGGGTCTCCGTGCACGGGATCGAGGAAATGCGCGAGGAGGCCGAGGTCAACCGCAAGCGGCGGCTCGAGGAAATGGATCGTTGCGAAAAGTTGGTCGACCATCAGCTCGAGATCCTCCGCCGCCACCTCCTCGACCGGGCCCTGTCACCGGCGGCGCGCAGCCTCAACCAGTCGTTCCAGGAGATGGCCGATCGCGCAGTGAGGCACAGCCTCGGAAAGGACCTCGCCCACCTCGAAAAGGCCGACCGCGAGGCGGTGGAGAAAATGGCGGAGGGGCTTGTCAAACGACTCGTCCAGGTGCCCTTGAAGGGGCTCAAGGCAGCCGCCTGGCACCACTCGAGCGCCGTGATCGACGGTTTCCTCAAGGGCCTCGAGGGTGACAACGACCCGGGCCAGGGGTCCAAGGAATGACGGACTCGCTGCGGCTCGGCACCCGGGGCTCTGATCTGGCTCTTTGGCAGGCCCGTCGGGTCGCCCGCCTCGTCGACGACCGCCTCGGTCTCACGTGCGAGATCGAGATCATCAAGACCCGCGGCGACCAGATCCAGGATGTCGCCTTTCGCAAGATGGAGGGCAAGGGGTTCTTCACCAAAGAGCTTCAGGATGCGCTGCTGGAGAATCGGATCGACCTGGTAGTTCACTCGCTCAAGGATCTGCCGACCGATGAACCGGACGGACTCGAGATCGCCGCCATCCCCGAGCGGGCCGATCCGGCCGACATGGTTCTCGCGCTCCCGGGAAAGCTCGATCCGACCCACGCTGATCCTCTCGGCCTTCCCGCAGGGACAATCCTCGGCACCTCGTCGTTGCGCCGTGCGGCCCAGGCCCTCGTTTGCAACCCCGGGATCGAGGTGCGGACGCTGCGTGGCAACGTACCGACCCGGGTGCGCAAGCTGCAGGACGGCGGCTACGACGCCATCCTCCTCGCGGCTGCCGGGGTGCGGCGTCTCGATCTGGATCTCAGCGGCATCGAGTGCCGTGAGCTGCCCCCGGAGGTGATGCTCCCGGCCCCGGGACAGGGCGCCCTCGCCATCGAGACCCGTGCCGGCGATCCCGCCACACGGCGGCTGGCCGAGCTCCACGATCACAGCATCGCCCGCTGCGTCGAGGCCGAGCGTAGGCTTCTCGAACTCCTCGGAGGCGGCTGCCACCTTCCCCTCGGCTGTCTGGCCACCGAGGATGAGAGCGGTCTCCGTCTGCAGGCTGTGCTCGGTGAGATCGACGACGAGGCCACCCGGGCCGAGGTATCGCGGGTTGGAAGTCTCGCCCAGGACCCGGAGACCGCGGCGCAGGTGTGCTTCAACGCCTTGCGGCTCGCCGGGCTTACAAGCGTGGATCGATGACTAGCCCACATATCTCACCAGCTTTCGTGGCGAGGACGGCGAGGTGCCGCGCCCAGGGGTGTTTTGGAGTTGAGGGGCGCGGAGTCGTACTTGACAGTACGTCGAGCACCCCGAAGCGAGAAAACACCGCTGGGTGTGGTGCATCGACGGCCGCAGCAGAAAGCTGGTGAGATATGCGGGCTAAATACGTGCTCATCACACGCCATCCGGCGGATTGCGTCGAGCTGCAGGCCTTCCTGGATCCGTGCGGTCTCACCCTCCGCCCCTATCCGGTGCTGCGCCTCGAGGATGTGAACGACGACGCGGGCTGGCAGGAGCTCCTGGGGCGCAGATCCGACGAGCCCACCCCGACGTGGATCGTGATGGCGTCGCCTCGCGCCCCGCACCGGTTCGCACGAGGCTGCCGCGATCGCGGCGCCGAGAATTTACTCGAGCTGCCGGCAGCCGTCGTCGGAACCGGCACCGCTGAGGCAACCGAAGAGGCGGGGCTCAGGGTGGAGCTGGTGGGTCCCGGAGACGGCCAGGGGCTGGCGCAAGAGCTCGTCGGTCTCCTCGACGCCCCGACCACGATCGTGTTTGCGTGCGGCCGCCACCGCCGTCCCGAGCTGCCCCGAATCCTCGGTGAAGGCGGCCACTCGGTGCTCCCGGTGGTGGTCTACCGCATGGACCCAACACCGCCCCGCGAGCTGCCGCCGCTGGGGCCGAGCCTCGACGCGGTCGTCCTGACCTCGCCGCGGGCCGCCACTTTCTACCTCGAAGGCGTGGGAGGGCGTCCGCTCCCGTGCCCCCATTGGGCACTCGGCCCCACCACCCGGCAGGCGGCGGCCGCCCTCGGCATCGACTGCCGCATCCCGCGCGAACCGACGATGAAATCACTTGCGGAGGAATTATGCAGGAACTGATCAATCGACCCCGACGCCTTCGAATGTCTCCGGTTCTCCGAGATCTGGTGGCCGAGACCCGCCTCGATCCCCGGATGTTCGTGCAACCGCATTTCGTGGTCCCCGGCGACGGCATCTCGGAGCCCATCGGCGCGATGCCCGGAATCGATCACGAGTCGGTCGACCGGTTGGTGGGGACGGTCGGCCGTGACCTCGAGCTCGGCATCAGATCGGTGCTCCTGTTCGGGGTGCCGGACGAGACCGTCAAGAGACCCGACGGGAGCGCCGCTGCAGCCAAGGACAATCTGGTGTCCACCGCTGTGACTGCGCTCAAGGAAAAGTTCGGCGAGCAGCTCGTCGTCATAACCGACGTCTGTCTGTGCGCCTACACCGACCACGGCCACTGCGGTCTGATCGTCGACGGAAAGGTCGATAACGATTCCACCCTCCCCCACCTCGCCGCCATGGCTCTCGCCCACGCCCGTGCCGGCGCCGACGTGGTCGCGCCATCGGACATGATGGACGGTCGGGTCGGAGCGATCCGTGAAAGTCTTGACGACGACGGGCTGGTGGACACAGCCATCATGTCGTACTCGGTGAAATACGCGTCGGGCTACTACGGTCCCTTCCGCGAGGCCGCGCAGTCGGCACCGAGCTCGGGAGACCGCCGCTCGCACCAGATGGACACCCGCAACAGGCGCGAGGCACTGATCGAGGCCGAGCTCGACATCCAGGAGGGCGCCGACATCCTCATGGTCAAACCGGCGCTCGCCTTTCTCGATGTCGTGGCCGATCTTCGGGAGGCCTTTCCTCAACCGCTCGCGGTCTACAACGTCTCCGGCGAGTACTCGATGGTCAAGGCCGCGGCCGAGCGCGGGTGGATCGACGAGCGCACCGTCGTTCTGGAGAATTTGCACGCCTTTCGGCGCGCCGGCGCCGACATCATCATCACCTACCACGGCCGCCACGCGCTGGCCGAGGGCTGGCTGTGAGCAACCGGCACCGATCGAGCGAGCTGTATCGCCGCGCCTGCGAGGTGATGCCGGCCGGGGTCAACTCACCGGTCCGGGCGTTCCGTTCGGTCGGCGGCGATCCCCTGTTTTACGACCGCGGCGTCGGCTGCCACATCATCGATGCCGACGGCAATCAGTTCATCGACTACATCGGCTCCTGGGGGCCGCTGATCCTCGGCCATGCCCATCCCGCCGTGGTGGAGGCGGTGGCGACGACGGCTGCTGGAGGTCTTTCCTTCGGCGCGCCCTGCCGGCAGGAGGTAGAGCTGGCCGAGCTCGTGACCTCGACCGTGCCCCACCTGGAGATGGTCCGCTTTGTATCCTCGGGCACCGAGGCCGTGATGTCCGCGATACGTCTGGCGCGAGGCGCCACCGGGCGCGATACGGTCATCAAGTTCTCGGGCTGTTACCACGGCCATGCCGACCATCTGCTGGTCTCCGCCGGTTCCGGTCTTGCCACCTTCGGCACGCCCTCGTCGGCCGGGGTGCCGGAGAGCTTCGCCGCCCACACCGCGGTTCTACCGCTCGACGACGACGAGGCCTTTCTGAGGTTGATGGAGGAACGCGGCGGCGAGATCGCCGCGGTCATCATCGAGGGGGTGCCCGCCAACTCGGGTCTCCTGATCCAACGACCCGAATACATGCGTCTGGTGCGCGATGAGTGCACCCGCTACGGCGCGCTGCTCATCCTCGACGAGGTCATCACCGGATTCCGTCTCGGGGCAAACGGGGCCGCCGGCCTCTACGGCATCGAGCCCGACCTCGCCACCTACGGCAAGGTGATCGGCGGCGGCATGCCGGTCGGCGCCTACGGCGGCAGACGGGAGCTGATGGAACAACTGGCGCCTCTCGGTCCGGTCTATCAGGCGGGCACCTTGTCCGGCAACCCGGTCGCCATGGCCGCAGGCGCCGCGACCCTGCGCCTCCTCCTGGCCGACGGCGGCGCCGCCTACGGCAAGCTCGAAAAGCTCGGGCAATCGCTCCAGCACGGTCTCCAAGAGGTGCTGTCGCGTCACGGCATCGAGTGGTCAGTGGTGCGCACCGGTTCGATACTGTGGTTGGCGTTGCAGGAGGGCGAGCCCCCGCTGCGGTTCGAGGACATTCGCCCCGAGTCGGCGGAAACCTACGCCGCGTTGCACGGCGCGCTGCTGGAGCGCGGGGTCTCGCTCGCGCCGTCGGCCTACGAGGTGATGTTCGTCTCGCTCGCCCACGATCCCGGCGTCATCGACGAGACGATCACGGCGTTCGAAGGGGCGGTGGAGGAGATTTCGTGAATTTCGGATTTCGGATTTCGGATTTCGGATTTGAATTCACATTCGTACAAACCGGACGTACCCGGGCTGAAATTCAATCTCCGGAATCCGCAATGCCACCCACTCACACCAGGGCTTCATGGACTGGTGTCCGAAAAATCCGAAATCCGAAATCCGAAATCCGAAATCTGGTGTTCCTCCGATGAACCGGTTCTTGAGCGCGTGCCGGAGGGAAGAGGTGGACCGGCCCCCGGTTTGGGTGATGCGGCAGGCGGGCCGTTATCTTCCTGAGTATCGAGAGGTACGCAAGAAGGCCGGCGATTTCCTGATCATGTGCCGGACGCCCGAGATCGCCGCGGAAATCACGTTGCAGCCGATCCGCCGATTCGGGCTCGACGCGGCGATCGTGTTCTCCGACATCCTGACGCCGCTGGTCCCGATGGGCGTCGAGCTCAGCTTCAGCCCCGCCCCGCATATCGCCAACCCCGTGCGTGATCCCGCGGATCTCGATCGACTCCGAATCCCGGAGCCGTGGAGCGGCACCGAGTTTCTTTCGGAGACCCTCGAACGGGTGGGCGCGGCGCTTGACGAAGACACGGCCCTGATCGGTTTCTGCGGCGCGCCGTGGACGCTGGCCTCGTACCTGGTGGAGGGCGTCACCTCGCGCACCTTCACCCGAGTCAAGTCCTTCGCCCACCATTTCCCCAAAGACTTCGACCGTCTCGTGAACACCCTTGCGGACGCCATGGCCGCCTATCTCCGAACCCAGGTCGAGCACGGCGCGCAGGCGGTGCAGATCTTCGACTCGTGGGTCGGCTCGCTGGCGGCGGAAGATGCCCGCCGATGGGCGCTGCGGCCGGCCCGGCGCCTCCTCGACGCCATCGCCGATCTCGATGTGCCGCGGATCTACTTCGCCAACGGCGGCGCTCACCTGCTCCACGATCTCCCGGGGATGCCCTGCGAGGTCCTCGGGCTCGATTGGCGGGTCGACCTCGGGCGAGCGGCCCGCGCGCTGCCCGTTCACGCCCTCCAGGGCAACCTCGATCCCGGCGTGCTGATGGGTCCCGACGAGGAGATTCGACGCCGGACCCTGGCGATGCTCGAGACCGCTCCGCGTCGCGGCTACATCGCCAACCTCGGACATGGCATCACGCCTGATGTTCCGGTGCACGCAATGGAGACGTTCGTGCGGACTGTGAAGGAGTATCGGTATGAGAAATAATTTCGGATTTCGGATTTCGGATTTCGGATTTGATTTCCCGCGTCCCTCGAGCACACCGGAAGGATGGGTCGAAATCCAACATCCGAAATCAGAAAGGTTACTCGCTCTGGCGGTCATCTCCCGGGGAGCTGTGCTGAAAATCCGAAATCCGAAATCCGAAATCCGAAATTCTTTTTTTTCGGCGGAGCGCTCTCAATGACACTCGACCTCTCCCGTCTCTCGCCCGATCTGCTGGCGAAGTACGACCGTCCGGGGCCGCGGTATACGTCGTATCCTACGGCTCCGCAGTTCAGCCCCGATTTCGACGAGGCGGCCTATCGCGAACGGCTCACTGTCGCGGCTTCGCGCCACGACGAGCCGCTCTCGATGTATGTTCATCTACCGTTCTGTGAACAGCGCTGCACCTTCTGCGGATGCAACGTGGTGATCTCACCGCGCCATGGTCCCGAGGAGCCCTACCTCAGGGCGCTGGAGGCAGAGCTCGATTTGCTACAGGCGGCCCTCGGACAGCGCCGCCGGCTCAGCCAACTCCACTGGGGCGGCGGCACCCCGACCTATTTGTCGCCGGCACAGTGCGAGGAGCTCTTCACCGCGATCACATCACGATTCCCGCTGAGGGACGATGCCGAGGTCGCGCTGGAGATCGACCCGTGTGTGACCACCATGGAGCACCTGGCGACTCTGCGCCGCCTCGGATTCAACCGCATCTCCATGGGCCTCCAGGATCTGGACGTGGATGTGCAGGAGGCCATCCGGCGTGTGCAATCCCTGGGGCTCACCCGAGAGCACGTGGAGGAGGCGCGACGCCTCGGTTTCACCTCGGTCAACATCGACCTGGTCTACGGGCTGCCCCTCCAGACCGCAGAGGGATTCCGAAACACCGTGCGGACGGTGATCGACGAGCTGGCCCCCGACCGCGTCGCCTGCTTCTCCTACGCCCACGTGCCGTGGATCAAACCGCACCAGCGCCAGCTCGAGTCCAACGCCATGCCGAAGGGGTGGGAAAAGTTCCAGCTCTTCCTCGGGGCGGCCGAGGAATTCACCCGAGCCGGCTACCGCTTCGTCGGTTTCGATCACTTCGCCAAGCCCGGGGACGAGCTGGCGCTGGCTCTCGATAATGACACGGTGCGCCGGAACTTCATGGGCTACACCGTGATACCGGCCACCGATCAGGTGGGCGTTGGGGTGACCTCTATCGGTGACGTGGCCGGCGCCTACGTGGCCAACGAGAAAAAGCTGGTGCGCTTCGAGCGATCGGTGGCCGAGGGTCGGCTTCCGGTGGATCGGGGGTTGCTGCGGACACCCGAGGACGAGCTTCGACGGGCCGTGATCCACCGAATAATCTGCACCCTCAAGCTCGAGTACGGCTGGGTTGAATCGACATTCCAGGTCGACCCAAGGGACCACTTTTCCGAAGCGCTGGCGAACCTGGAGCCGATGGCCGCCGATGGCCTCGTGGAGCTCGACGAAACCGGGCTGAGGGTCACATCGGCGGGCCGTTTCTTTCTGCGAAACCTCTGCATGCCCTTCGACGCCTACCTTGGCGCACCCGCCGACGGACCGGTCTACTCGCGGACCGTTTAACCCGCATATCTCGCCGGGTATCTACTGCGGACGGCGAATCGCCGCGTCCCGCCGTGCTTGTCGCAAATTAACTCCTCGACGTAGAGCTACTACGACTGCGTCGCCCGATTCGCGACAATCCCAGCGGATACTTGCGCCTCGCCGCCCTCGCCACGAAACCCGGTGAGATAAGCGGGCTGGGTTCCGGCGAGGGTGTTCCCTCGGTCGCTGCGATACCATCGTTGCATGACGAGCGAACGCCCGGCCAGAACCTGGAGTTTTTTTTGGTACCTCGCTGTGGTGGTATTCGCCGTCGTGGTGCTCAACGCGTACGGCTGGTTTCCGGCGTTCAATGCGGCCATCCCATTTGTTGCCGGGATCCTCTGGGTCACAGTTCTGGCCCTGGCGGCGTGGGGGGCTGGACGGCTGGTGGCCGGTCGCTGGTTCGGCTCTGATCCCCTCGCTCTCGATGCGGTGGTCCTGTTGCTGCTCGCCGGCACCGCGACTCTGGCGGCCACCTCGGGCCTGCTCGCCGTTCTCCGTCTGCTTCGCCCCACCCTCGTACTCGGCGCCCTCGGGATCTGGGCCTGCGTCGGCGCCATTTCGCTCTACCGGCGCCGGCCGTTCAGCTCGCTGAGCAACCTCACGGCATCCCGTCTGTGGTTCCTCGTGATCGTCCTGGCCGGCGGCACGAGCCTGGCGGCCGCGACCACGTTTGCGCCGTTTTACGATCAGTGGCATTACCATCTCGGCTTTCCCTATCACTGGCTCCGCGAGGGAACTGTCGTCAGCTTTCCCAGACACGCATACTCGTTTTTTCCGGCAAATATGGGGCTCCTGTACACGTACGCACTCGCAGGCCCCGGCGGGTGGGCCGCCCAGGTCATTCACTGGTGGATGGGCGTGTTGACTGCGGCCGGCTCGGCGGCGGTGGCATATCGTCTCGGAGCCCCGGTCAGCGGACGAACGCTGGCCGCGGCCGTGTTCCTGGCGACTCCAGCCACCGTCCAGATGGGCGCGCTTGCCGGCTCGGATCTTGGCGTCGCGGCCTTCGCCGTCGGCGGTGTGCTGGCAGTGCTGCGTATGATCTCGAATCCCGAACATGCCCGGACCATGGCGACGGCCGCGGGTCTGGCGGCAGGTTTTGCCGCAGGGTGCAAGTACACGGCCCTGTCCATCGTTCTGCCACCGCTTGGGATGGTGGCGGTGGCGGTCACCGCGGCCGTGAGCGCCCGGGATCGCCGGTGGCGACAGGTCGTCACGGTGGCTCTCGCCTTCAGCCTCAGCGCCGGAGTCATTCTGGCGCCGTGGTTTATTCGAAACGCCGCGGCGACCGGAAATCCGGTCTATCCCTATCTCGCGCAGGTGTTTTCGAATGAACATCGAACCGGACAAGGGACCGACGACACGGTGGCCTCCGGCATCGGCAGCTTCGGTTTGACCTCGAGCAAGGTCACGGCCGCTCTGACCCTCGGAACGTTCTCGAGACGCGGCCAGGCAGGAGATATCGGTCCGATCTACCTTTTGTCGGTACCTCTCATTCTCATGTGGGCGTGGCACAACCGGAGCAGGACAGAGGTGTGGGCCGTCATCGGCTTGGTGGTTATCGCCATCCCGGCGTGGGCGGTGGGTCCCCCACTCGGTCGCTATCTCCTGCCCATACTCGCCGTCTGCGCAGGTCTGATCGGCGCATCGTGGTCCGACCTCAGCGTCCGGTGCTCTCGAGGAATCCGCATCGCCTCGGCGACCCTTTTCTTCGTGATACTCGTCGCCAACTGCAATCCGATCCGCGGCGAGTATCTCCTCGACCAGATTCAGTGCTTTCTCGGGGCCGAAATCTCTGAGAATTACCTGGAGGCCAACTCCAGCCAGATCGAAGTTTTTCGCGCCGCCAACGCCTCATTACCGCCCGACGCGAAGGTCCTCCTCGTCGGTGAACCGAGGCCGTTCGGCATCGATCGTGACGTGGTGGTCGAGGACCAGTTTCGGCCCCCGTTGCTGGTGGAGTTGGCCAACCGGAGCTCGACACCCGGCGAGATCGCTGATGGTCTTCACAAGCTCGGGGTCACCCACCTCGTGTGGAACGCCACCGAGGCCGCCCGAATTGCCGAGGCCGAGGGTCGACAGCGTTATCTGGAGTGCGACGGGGACCCGTCCCAGGATCGTCTCGACCGCTTCCTGTCCGAGTTCACCCACCCGATCGAGGCAGGCGAATGGTGGGAAATCACCGAGCTGTCGCCTAGGTAGAGTGACCCCTGACTCTCACCGGTTTGTAGCGAGGTGGCGAGAAGTGCTGGTTAGCTCCGCTTGTCGATCATGTCCGCCAACAGGCCGAAAAGGGCGGTGTTCATGGCGAACAGCAACAGGATGATCGTCTTGTCGGTGAGGTTGTCGAGAACCACGATGTCGTATCCAAGGCTCACCAGGAACCCAACCGTCAGGAAGCCCACCAGCGGCAGCAGCACCCGCAGCGGCGCGAAGTACATGCCGGTTCTCAGAATCAGTTGAACGAAGCCGAGGGTATCCCGTACCGGCCGGATCTTCGACTTGCCGACGCGTTCGGAATAGGTGATGGGCTCGAAGACCACCGAGTAGCGGCTGCGCATCATCGCGACGGTCAAGGTAGTCGTGAGCGAGAAACCATCCGGGAGGATCTTGAAGAACTGCTCGAAGACGGGTTTTCGAAACACCCGAAGACCGGAGTTCATGTCGGGAATCTTCTGCCCCACAAGCCACGAACAATGGGCGCGGAGAATGCTCTTGGCGACCCGCCTCAAAAAGGTCTGACCGTCCCCGCCTCCTGTGCGTGCGCCGACCACCATGTCGGCGCGGCGCGCGGTCTCGACAAGATCCGGAATCCTATCGCACGGGTAGGTGCCGTCGGCATCGATGATGACGATCAACTCGGAACGCGCCCGTCTGACGCCGGTCTTGATCGCGGCGCCGTATCCGAGGTTTGTTTCGTTGTGCACCACCCTCAACCCGGGCAGAGTCCCGTCACCTTCCATCTCGTCCAGGAGCAACCGAGAACCGTCGCTGGAGCCGTCGTCGACGACGATGATTTCGGCGCCGGCCTTCGCGGTCACGGCAGCAAGGTCGGTCACGGTGGACCGGATCCCCCCGACCTCGTTGTAACAGGGCACGATGACCGAGTAGGCCGGAAACTGATCCGAGCCCCGCCTCATGGGGTGGGTTGCCAAATCGACGGTTGGCACGATGGTTTGAACTTCCTTCACGTCCATATTATGACCTAACCCGCATTTCTCACCGGGTGTCTACTCCGGACGGCTTCATCATGGAATATCCTGACGATTGTCCGTGAACACCACGTTTCCATAGAAGAAAAATTTCCCGAAGAACGACGTACCGAGTACCAACACGATGGCGACGAGGTACTGCACATCGAAGACGGTATGAACGACGATGAAACCCGCGTACTCCGCACTCCGAAAGGCTGCTGAAGAAAGGACGTACTTGATGAGTTGCCGGCGCGGGTCACCGCCCGTCGCACGATAGATGATGTACCGACATGAAATGAAACTGAATGAGAACACGGTGATGAGCCCGACTGCAAACGCCACCTCTTCGGACGCACCAAGGAGCTCGTGAACCACCACTGTGACCACGAGATTCAGGGGGACACTCACCACGGAAACGGCAACGAATCGGGCCAACCGCTCGAGCGTCGGTCGCCTCGCAGTCACCCTTCGTCTCCCTCGGAGTCCGGGATTCCAGTCGCTGGATCCTCCGGACGCCGTCCGACCGCGCTGAGATTCCAGGCCATCGACCCCAAAAACGCGGCCAACCTCGGTTCGAGGGCGGCATCAGCGAAACATGCCGCCTTGGCGATGGGGGTGACCAGCCAATCCGGTCGCATCGGCACCTCGGCAAATGGCGTCGAGAATAAGCCCTGAGGAACGATCTCGATGTCGATCAACCCGGCCGACACGAACAGGCGGTGAAGCTCGTCGAGCGTGATTTCATCTTGATCATCCGAATATGAGGTATCCATCGACGCTCGGATTCGTCGCACAGAAGAAATCACCGGGTTGGATGGCTGTGGCTCATTGACGGCGAGATAACCTCCCGGACGTAACAAGCTCCTCAGCCTGGCCATGACATTCGCGCGATCTTCGAGGTGATGAAGAACACCGACCATGAACACGAGATCAACCCTTTCGATCTCGGGAAGGTCTGCGATGTTCGTGCACACGAACTCGACGTTGGGTCCCGAATTATGTGCGACAGCGGCCCTGATCAGCTCCCGAGAGTGGTCGCACCCAAGATAGGAGCCATACCGCCCACGAAGGTATGTAGCCGCAAACCCTGCGCCACACCCAACCTCGAGGACCCTCCACGTGGGTTGCAGGGGTACACGGGAAAACAAACGTTCGAGCCTGAGCCGCCGAGCGCATCTCGAACTGGGTACCAGGTCTTTGTCGACGTATCCCACAGCGATCCTATCGAAGTGTTCGCGATCGACTTCTGTCCGTTTCCTACCCATGCTTTTCGACAAACGGCATGTTCACCCCTCGCCTCGAGCCTCGAATCGACCTATTGACACGGAAGCGGAAGTCGACCGGTCGATCAACGACGATTCAGAGGTCTTCGTGTCGGACCACACCCTTCAGCACCAGGTTGTTGACCAACAGCCTATTCTCGAGCTCCGATCCGGGTATCATCTTGAGGATCTCACCCAGGCAGTATGACCCGTCGATCCTGGAGAGCAGGAAGCCCTCCTGCGGACTGCAGCTCAGACTGGTGAGCTCGGAGGCTGGAACGGCGAGCTTGAGAACGGCGTTATCAGTGAGGTGGAGCATCTTCGCCGCCTCGGTGATCTTCTCCTGAACGAGATCTGCCTGCTCGCCGACCTCGGGTTGATCGGCGAACTTGTCGCGGATCTCGGCGAGGCGGTGAAAGGCGGCAAGGAGATCACCCTCGCCCACTTTCTCCTCCACCTGATGGATCATGGTCATCCAGGTGCCTTTGGAGAATCCTGGAATTGCCGTGATGTCGTCCTCAGGCGGACGGATCTCGAAGAGGTCGTGGGTCATGCCCTGGTAGATGAACATGAGCACGTGGAAAGACGCCATTCGATTGGTCAGCGCGATGCGCTCGATGCTATTTTGGCCGTTGATTTCCCGCAGGATATTGAGCTCGATCTCTCCCAGCTGCTCGACATCCACCGCCCGAACGAGGCTGGGGATCCACCTTTCGTTGGGAATCAACTCGTGGCAGCGAGCCCACTCGTCCTTGCGGCGAACGCCCTCGAGGATGATCATCTCGACGGGCAGGTTCAAGGGCTGGAACTTCCTGGCGGGGAGGATGTTCTCCAGGAACCGGAAGTCCCCCTCCTGCCACAGGAACAGCTCGTAGATCGATTCCTCGGTTTTGACCTGGAGGATGTGCTGCAATTTTTCGCGGCTGAGCCGGCCGATGATCACCAGCAGCTCTCCAAGGAGGGTGCCATGCTGCTCCTGCATGTCGCGCAGCTCGTCCAACTCGTCCTCAGCGACATAGTCCCACCCTACGAGGTAGTAGCCGAGATACTCCTTCGGATTCTCAGACGACGCGGCCACGACCAGACCGTCGCGGAAGTAGATCTTCTTGTTGTAGGGTTTGCCCTCCACGGAGAGGGTTCCGGATTTGCGGCTCTGCGAGACCCACTGCAAGAGATCCGAGAACGGCATCGTTCGCAGGTTGCCACTGATCGACAAATTAAACCCCGGTTTTTGGAGATGAACACAAACCCTCCGCGCAAGGCCGGAGAGGCTCGGTGAATATCTCCCGAACTGTCATCGAGCACGTAACTTACGACTCTATACGATCATATCACGCGGTCACAGCCCTCCCATCAACCGAGAAAGGGAGGCCGTGGGGCCTCCCTCGTCGCTGAATTCTCAATTCTCAGTTCTCAATTCTTAATGGCCACGCCCCATCCCCTGGGGGAGCTTTTAGTTTT
>SDBT01007297.1_pt1 | contig 18224 bp, 27 predicted proteins | sample 2277101 | NCBI WGS metagenome assembly SDBT01 (sample SAMN10404973, study PRJNA504765) | marine sediment metagenome | isolation source: marine sediment core GS10_PC15, 103 cmbsf | place: Arctic Ocean: Southern Knipovich Ridge | collected 2010
CTACTCAATGACGTAGCGAACCTGTGACTGCAACTTGATCCTACCCTAGTTGTTGTTGTTGACAGATATCTCCTGAGACGTAAAGAAGCAATACTGCAGCGTCTGATCATGGGAGAAGCTGAGTACAAAGGAGCGTGGAGAACGAAGGAGCTTTGGGAGCTTCGTCAGATGATCGCGGAAGAAATAGACGATAAGGAAGCGTACACGGCTATGTACGAGTGGCGTAGAGATATTGATGGAGCTCAAGGATGAAAGCTGCGATCATCCCGACGCTAGATACCGCTCTGACGTTGATGAACTACACGGACTACCAACTCGTTCTCGCGCAGCATCTCAAAGACGACCACACTCAGTACTACATGGCGACAGTAGCTGCGATTACTCGTGGTGACTTCGTAATTCTAGACAACGGCGCAGCTGAAGGCGATCAATTTGTTTCTGGTCGAGAGTTAGTAGAGATGGCGATCGCTCTAGGTGTAGACGAAGTTGTTGCTCCTGATATTCTTCGAAAGGGTGAAGGATCCTGGCTTCGCACTCAAGCCTTCCTAGACGACTGGACGGACGAACTTCGCAGTCATGGGATCGACATCATGGCTGTTCCCCAGGGTGAGACGTTCCGCATCTGGTGGGACTACTTAGACATCATCATGGAGGACAAGCGCGTAAACACTATAGGCATCCCAAAGAATGTTGATGAAATGGGAATGATGCGAGCTCTCGTTGTAGACATGATGTATAAAGCGGGGACAGAGCATGACCCACAGTGGGTCAACCAATTTCATCTTCTTGGACAGTCTAACTGGTTAGGTGAGGCAAAGTACGTAGCTAAGTATCATCCTTGGGTGCGAGGCATCGACAGTGCTTACCCCGTTGCATTAGCACGCCAAAGTAAGCTATACTTATCACATGAGCAGAGAATCACCTCTGTGGGCTCATTCCACATATCTGCGGGTCCTGAATACAATCGAGACACGGCAGTGAAAAACATACAGGCGTTCATCATGGCGTGTATCGGCGATGCGTAAACACCCAGACGCGATCTGCGAGGAGTGCCCACTTCAACGTCGACCGATGGTGCCTACTGATGTACGAGGTGCCGATGGACCTGTCGACGTTTTCTGGGTAGGAGAAGCACCCGCCGCCAACGAAGTAGTGCAGGGTTACGGTTTCGTAGGTGACTCAGGACAACTACTCTGGCAGGTGGGAGGTCATGAAGGTCTAAAGCGTAGCGTACGAGCTGCCGTAGGCAACTCAGTGCTGTGCAGACCTATAGGTAAGAACCCTGGAGCAAAGGAGATTGAGTGCTGCAGACCTCGCCTGATGAAGGAGATAGAGCAGTATGATCCGAAGATTGTTGCGGTCCTTGGGAATTACGCGTGGGCGTCGATCTTCAACCAACCTATCTCTACGACCCGTATTACTCAAGAGCGAGGTCGTCTCGTTAACTTTAACACTGGAGCAGGTAAGCAGGTTAATGCGTTTGGCACATTACACCCTGCGGCACTTCTTTATAACGCTGACGGGTATTTCGACTTCGCGCGGGACATCGAGAGTATCGCTGCCTTCGTCAGGGGTGACTTCACAGGCACTGACGAAGATCTTCCCGAAACAGAGCTCATTGCTACCGTTGGTGAACTCAGCGATTTTCTCTATACCATCAAGCATGACTACAAGTTCCGAGATGCCTCACGTACCGAGTATGCCGAACTTGAAGCTGCCGCCGACTTAGAGACGGGTGGATTTGACTACTCAGTAGGTGGAGATGAAATTCTTTGCTTGTCGATGTCGTTTGATAGTAAGGTAGGATACGTCGTTGTAGAGGAAGTGATGGCTAATCCTGCAGCGGTACCTGCGTTGAGGGAGATGTTCAACCACGACGAGATCCACTGGACGTGGCAGAACGGCACCTTCGACGCGGAATTCCTTGAGCGTGATATAGGTACGTTCCCCATTCAGCACGATACTTTGCTTCTTCACTACGCAGTAGATGAGCGCAGGGGCACACACTCCCTCGAGCGTATATCGTTGGAGTATGAGAACGCTCCCAATTACAAGCATGTAATAGACCCATATCTGAAGACTAAGGACTCCTCATACAGAGAAATACCTCGTGATATACTGTACAAGTACGCAGCCTACGACGCTGTATACACACGACGTCTACGGTTCACGCTAGAGAAGCTGGCTAAGGATGGTTCATAGCACCAACGTCAAACACTGCTTCGTCTGTGGAGCAAGAATTTGGCGCTTTGGTGATACACGAGGTAAAAAATGGGTACGCAAGTTCAAAGTATTCGGTACATGGACTCGATGCAGAGAGCATGTAGGAGGAGACATCAATGGCAGCTGAAGGTAAGATAACGGTACTCGGCCCCGAAGGCGATCTAGAGATTAGATGGGAGGGCGACCCCAATGGTCGGGACGCTTATGAAGCTCAACGCGTCTATAACGATCAGATAGCACAGGGCAATGCCGTCTTCGTGCGTAAGGGGACTTCGTGGGTGAGGGATATTGAGCATGAGTTCAACCCGAATGTGGGCAGGTACATGTTTCTTCGCCCATACGCCGGAGGCTAGAGCGTACAAGCGTGCTGAACAGCTGTTGAAGTCGATGCTCACGAAGCCTCAGCGCGACGAACTACGTCGGTTTGGGCGCTTCACCATCGTCGGTCCATCGGGAACACGCTATCGCATTCATCGTAGTGACGTGCGCAACATTTACGTGCTCGATCAGAAAGGAAATCGTAACCACCGACTTTGCTGGTACATGATAGGAAGAAAGATTCCTCAGGCTGATCAGATGCTCGCGCAGAAGATCATGATTGAGGCTGATGAAGAAGAGTTCCTGCGAGTAGCAGAGGTGTGGCCAGCATGATTCCTAGCGGCCCAACTAAAGACAAACCCTCTCCATGGGACTTCTACAACAACGTACTCATGCCCGCTCAAGGCCTGTTCAGAGCTATGCACCATGAAGGATTCGTTATTGACCACGGATCTCTGGGTGCTCTCGATGAAGAGTTCACAGGTGACATCAACGACCTTGAGGAGGAGATGTGGAGTCTAGAAGATGTTAACCAGGAGTTCAATCCTAGATCTCCACAACAAGTAGCAGGTATTCTCTTCGACAAGCTTCGACTTACCCCTGTGAGGGGTCGAAGTACCGACGAAGAGGTCCTAACCCGGCTTAAGGAGGTATCGGGACACCCACTATGTCAGATGATGCTCAATCATAGGTCTCTAACTAAGATCCACGGTACGTACGTTAAAGGTATTGGCAGCCATATTGCAGCTGATGGAAGGTTGCATCCAGAGTTCCTACCTCATGGGGCAGTATCAAGAACAAGCTCACGCAATCCTAACGTACAGAACATCCCTCGAAAGGGAGATCAAGAGGACGCCCCCGCAGCAGCAATAAAGAAGCTGTTCACGTGCCCTTACGGTTGGCTCTTCGGACATGTGGACTATAGTCAGCATGAGTTCAGACAAGTAGCTATCTACTCAGAAGACGACTGGCTGACAGAGGTGTATAACGGCCCGAAGCCTGACATGCATGGTGAAATTGCTGTTGAGTTCTATGGTAAGGACTACACCTACGAAGACAAGATCAAGGCGAAGGCAATCAACTTCGGTCTGCTATACCAACGAGGAGCTCCATCGCTTGCAGCGCAGATCGGTGGAAGTGTATATAATGCTCAAGAGCGCATCGAGCAATTCTTTGCACGTATGCCTGACGTGCGCTTCTGGATCAAAGACGTCAAGGACACCGTGTTGAATGGTGATGATCTTGCATCGTTGCTTGGACGTCATCGCAGGTTCGGTTTGATTACCCGGCAGAACCTAGACGAGACAATGAAGCAGGCTGTGAACTTCCTACCTCAGTCATCTGGTAGTGACTCAGCGTTGATGGGAGTACACAACGCGTGGAAGAACGTATCCTCTGACGTCTACAGACCTATAGGTTTCCATCATGATGCTCAGACATTCTACATTAGGGAGGACGTTTGGGAGGAGGTACTTCCTGAGATAATGAGACTGATGGTCGAAGGAGCACAAGAGCTCATTCCGTCAGATGTACCGTTCGCAGTAGAAGCAGAGATTGGGCCCTCATGGGGTCTTGTAGAGAAGGTGGAGATCGACTATGCAGCTTGAAACTTTCTGCATGAAGTGTCGAAAGCGCGTCGAGCCTGTCGATGGACGGATAGAGGTTGTACAGAACCCTAAAGGCAAGAGGTATGCTGTACGAGGTACGTGTCCTGAGTGTGGTACAAAACAGTACAAGTTCTCCTCCAGGATGAATTACGAGGATTGGCGACGTGAGCACGCTTGAGGACCTCAGGACTGAGTTAGACGAGGAACACCGTCTCGAGCGGGAAAGTGGAGAGGTCTGTGTTAACTGCTGGCAGTATCCTCTGCAGCATCAGTATGTGCTGAAGGATCGTGAGATCATCTGTCCCATGCAGTCGGAGAGCTATGGTGGTTCTCATGGACGTAAGGCGACACGCTACGAAGGACTAGGTATGAATCACCGCGATATCTGGAAGCAGCTACAACGCTATCTCCCAATGAACGACCTCTACTTCATGCTCATATGGGACAGGTACAAGGAGCTGCGATGACGCTTGAGCTACGACCTTATCAGGTAGATGATGTTGCGTTTATGCAGGAGCATAAACGTGTCATCAACGCTAACGACATGGGTCTTGGTAAGACGGTCGAAGCGATCCTCGCCGCTCTACCTGCTATTACCAACAACAATCCTCTCCTCGTCGTCTCGTCTATGGGTCAGAAATGGTTCTGGAGGGACGAGTTTCTAAAGTGGACAGATGTGCCTGAGGAGGAGATAGAGATCCTCACAGGTGGCGAGCTGCACTATAACGCGGCGGAGGGTACCTACCGTCGTGTGTACATCATTCATTGGGACATACTACGAAGATACGGGGGCCTCAAAAAGGTACCCTGGGGTGCACTAATTGTCGACGAAGCACACAAGCAGAAGAATCGTAAGACGAAGCGTACGCAAGCCATCTGGCAACTAGCTCGCCAGATACCTGTGGTGTATCTGCTTACTGGTACTCCGATCGTTAACCAACCTGACGATCTCTGGGCGCTGCTTAAGTCGCTGTATCCTCAAAAGTACACCTCCTACTGGAGATTTTTCCACCAGTTTACTCACAACGAAAAGAACTACTGGGGCGGATTTAAGATCCTAGGCGTACGCGATCCCGATGCTCTAGCAGACGAGCTGAAGAATAAAGCCTTCCGACGTCTAAAGAAAGACCATCTTAAGGAGCTGCCAGATAAACAACAGCAGGTAGTCTTCATCGAACTGTCGCCTCAAGAGAAGAGGGCGTACACAGAGATGAGGAAATTCATGCTCACGGAGATTGACGGCGAAGAGGTAAAGACGCCGAGTCTAATGGGGCAAGAGATGAAGATGCGGGAGTTCTGCATTGGCCTCATTAACCCCGAGACGCAGGAATGCATCAAGAGCACTAAGATCGACTGGGTTGAGAACACCCTTCTAGAGCGACACGAAGCCGGTCACAAGACAGTCGTGGCAACAATGCGTCGATGGCCCATAGAGGAACTGTCCAAGAGGTTAGACGCCGCAAAGATCCAGTATCGCGTGATGCATGGTGGCGTTGCTGACGTAGATCGTAATACGGCTGTTCGTGAGTTTCAAGAGGATCCAGACGTAGAGGTCTTCATAATGACGATCCAGACGGGTGGAGAAGGCTGGACTCTCACAGCTGCTGATATGCTGATCTTTCTCGACCGACCCTGGACCATGAAAGACGTAACTCAGACAGAAGACCGATTACATCGATTGACCCAAACGAATGCAGTCTCAGTTGTAGCTCTGATCTCTAAGGGCACAATCGAGGAGAACGTGGAAAGGATACTTGGACGTAAGGACCGGATCATTCAAGAGGTGATGGGACGATTGGAATCTTTCCTGTGAGCAGCCCTATCGTTGTAGGTATCGACCCAGGAGATAAGCATAACGGACTGGTCTCTCTAGCAGAAGACGGGGCAGTTCGTGGTACGCAGACGTTCGACTACGACGATCTTATAACGGCTGTGGAAGCTTTTCCTCAGGTGGAGGAGAAGCTCGATGTGAAGATCTACATATGCATGGAGGTCTACCAACTATATCCACAGCAGCAACGATATCAGGCGTGGAACGATTTTCCTGTCGTGCAGATCATAGGTGTAGTCAAGTACCTAAGCATGAAGAATGACCATCACCTTGTGATGGCCAGACCTCCTGACGTTAACCGGTTTATGAAATACCGTCAAGTGCCTAAAAGTATTCCTCGATCGGGTCTAGGAGCACATCAGCTAAGTGCGTATCGACTAGCTGAGTACTACCGTGTTATGTACCTATCTAAGCAGACTCAAGAAACTCAATAGACGTCCTCTTAAATAGGTCCCGAAACGACGAAGCTTGGATAACATCACCAAGCCAACCCATCGTAAATGGACCGTGTACCGTACCATTCGGATCAGTAAATCGAAAGGAATGGCTTACCAAGCTGTTTCGCTTGGTGTTAAGCTCAGGTACAGCGTCTGTCCACTCACGACCCCATGTGGCACGAATTTTAACACCCTTCTCAGGGATAGCAAAGTTGTGCCCACCTCCAGTCATCTTAATCGGTGTAGCCTGAATGGGGTTTAGAGTCACCTCCATAGGTTGGATCGTCATAGCTACCCCGTCGATCTGGAAGTCGTAGTCATGAGTGTCTGACATTACCTGCTACCCCTTCTGTTGAACTCTCGTTCTGAAGATTGAGACCACTCGCTGTGGTCTTTTACAGCCTTATGCGTCGCCTTCGTCGCTTCCAAGTTCTCCTTAAGCAGAGCTTTTATCGTATTAGGATCCCCGTTTGTCTCCTGTACCATCACCTTAACGGCTGTGCGCACGAGCCAAACGAGACCACTCAACAACAAGCCGTAAGTGATTGCGATAATCAGAGGCAAGGAGTCTGTGATAACGTCCATACTAACTCCTAAAGTAGCCGTAGCTGACGCTGTACGTGATTGAGTCGCCGTCTCCATGCGTCATTACCCATCTCCAAGTTGAAGGGAGATGGACATCAATCTCAGATTCTTCTGCCTGTACAGCCTCCGACCAGTCAGGAGCTGGAGTCGACTTCGGAGTGATGTGGTAGAGATACTTCCCAGTGTCAGTTACGTCGGTGATCGGAGTGAATGTTGCTATCTCAATGTAGTCACCAGTAATGGGTTCCTTGTACTCCAGTGAAGGAGTCACACTCGGGGTAGCTGTATGTGCTGTGACGTCTACGACTATGAGAACGCCCGACCAACCATGATTCTTCTGATCGGGGCTTTGAGCATTAGCCGTCCGCGCAACAGATGCGAGCAGCTCACCTTCATCTGCCTCATATTGAGCAGCTAGCGGTCCTGCCTTGCTTGATGATCCCCCTACGATGGCTGAGAGAGACTCAATCGCCTTCGGCCAGACAGCTTGATTGCCTCCACCATCAGGGGATAGCAAGCTTAGTACAAGGATGCCGTTTAGATCTTCAAGTGATGCAGGATCAGCCACTATCTTCTCCTATAACGACTTCTGCGGCAACCCACGAGGTAGTCGCATTTCCATACCCGTTGACGATAAGAAAGCTTGAATGATGTCAAGCGCCTCGACGATGGTCGTAGGCTGGGCTACTCCAAGTGACGTCCAGTCGCCGACGGGTTGATATCCTCCGCCGAACTTGTTTGTCCATGCCCCGAGTGATCCATCAGGTGAACGCTCGTTCGGATCCCAAACTAGAACTTGTCCATCCTGCTCAGCCATCAGGTGATACTTACATTCAGTAGGTCAGAAATCGAGAGACCTTGTCCAGGGCTTGCTACTCCAAGAGTGATACTCCAGGATGTGACATTGATACCGGCCCCACCAGTGGTAATCACGTATGAGTCTGTACTGTCCACGACCAACCCAGTTGGTCCGTTCACGCTGCCTGTAGTATCCTCTTTTCCTACACAACAAGTTCCAAAGTCTGTCCCATCAAAGCTGACAGCACCCCAAAGAGCTTTCACATTCCGGGTACCAGAAAAAGCATCATGTGGGTAGACCAAGAATTGGTCGTTCTTTACCCACTGAACTTGAAGCATTAGGGGGGAGCCAAACGGCCCACAAGCATAGTGAGGAACTTCCACGCCAAAACCAGTAGCTTTGTTGAATGGGAACACATGGAAACTAGGCTGGACTAGAGCCGTGGTGTCCTCCCCAAATACGACATGATTTCCAGTATCGCTAAAATTGGCGCTGGCTGTAGCAATCGAAGCTCCCGTGATCTCCACCGCTGGCTGCCCCAGCAGGGGACCAAACTGACCAGTCCATCCCCATGCAGCAGCAAAAAGACCATCTGTAACGCTTGAGTTATACGACCCAGCGATAGCGTCACCGTCCGGATGCCAAGTTATCCCGGTTCCATCCCCGATTGGCGATGGCAGAGCAGGGTCAGTCGCCTTAGTGCCGAATCCAGCAGACCACGCCCATACAGTGAAGAACGGAGAATTATCTAGGGCGACAGCTAGGAAGGTACCAGCAGGATTCCAGTCTATAGCTCGAACTCTGCTGGTTGGTACAGGACTCACGTCCGTAACCTTAGCCCCGATAAGCCCCGTCGAGTTGTCGAAGTTGTAGACTTCAATACGAGGAGAAGTGGAGCCTCCGACTGCTATGTAGTCGTCCGCAGGTGAAATAGCCAGTATCCCAAAGACACCTACTCCATGAGCTTGAGAATCTACTAGAGTCCCAATTGTTCCATCCGTATTATCGAATGGGTACACCTCAATTGTGCTGCCGTTCAGGAAGATTAGATGAGCATCGTCACTGGATAGAAGGATGTTTTCCCCGCCAGCGCGACTGGGGATAGAATCAACCTCTTCAAAATCACATCCAGCAAAGCCTGGTCCAGTAAGCTGCCACGAAAACATATCCTTGTTCCACTGAGCACGCACGCGCTGACCCGGAACAAGAGCTAGTGGGCCAGGATAAAAGCCAATCTCAGGACCGTCTACTGGACCTCCCATATCGATGAGATATCGAGTGGGATCATTAGCGAGACGCTCACGGACTATCACAGTACGGGAGGTAGGATCGTTCTGAGGTATATCGTCGGCGTGACCTCGAACCATTATGTCGCCCTAATTATCGCATTGATAGGATCAGACGTGTATGCCTTAATACTTGAGATGATACGCGAGCGTGAGATCTTCACTGAGACATGATCTACAACAAACGTCTCAGTGACGGGAAGACCTGTATGATCAGGGTCGTCCCACGCTATCTCATCTTCACAGGGCTCTACCCAATCATGTCCTACAACCTCAAGATCGAGAACACGTCGGTAGGAGTTCTCTCTCCTCCAACGAAACGATGCGATAGTACCGATAACGTTAGTGTTGGCCTTGTTCTTAAAGCTGACGAAGAGGCCAGCTCCAGCATCGTCTGACCAAGCTATTGAGTCGTTTAGGACTCGAGCGTCTGGAGGATAAGAAGCGTTGGGGAACCGACTTACTATCGGGAGGGAGTTCAACGTGAACATTGCAGTCTGCTTGTTTTTAGGAAGATCCTGCCGATAGAATACCTGTCCGAACCCCTCACGACGGCTCTCTCGAATTGATCCCTTTATACTGCTATTAGCCCCAGTACCTCCTCGTCCAACAAAAGTATATCCAGGAGTACCTGATCCGAAAGTATGCGTGTTAACCCTATGTCTACCATAACGCTGTGTTCCTGTTACAGAGTAGTCGCGCCAATACTCTTGAACTACGGTATCAGCAAGACTAGTCAGCACAGGAAGCAGCGATTGTCCTCCAGTAGAGATAGATTGTACGACGATAGCAGGAGCAAAAATGCTCTTAGCTGTAGCTCCTAGAATGAAGCCGCTTACGATGTCTGAGATATCAACTAGACGCTCAAGTACGAAGTCTACCGTGACACTTGTTCCACCGTCGATGCCGTCTACACTACCTACGTCTGTGAAGGTCCTAGAAATGAACGTGTCGGCTTTATGTGAGGGGATGTCCCTTCCACTCAGCATGATCTGAGGTGCTCCATCAGGTCCTACTGCAGTATCGAACTCCTCAATCACAGCGGCGATCTGACGTTTCCAAGCTGTGAAGGTCCCAGCGTCATTTGCGACTCGAGTGTCGATCAAGAGGGGACGCTTTAAGAACCGATCTCCCTTGAATCTGTTTTGGAGAGTCTCAGGGTCATCAGGATCAGGTCCTGAAAGCTGAAGCTTAAAGGTGTCGGAACGAACTCGACCTCTATCTACAGTCGCTTGAACAAGATTCTGCTGTGGGAGTTTTGCAAACGTCTCACCATCTAAAGCGAAACGTTCACCATCAGCTGCCGTATCTAAGTCTCCGCCTGCATTAACAAACGTCCATCCAGGATAGACACGAGTCTCATGCCCCTCAGCTCCAAGCTCCCGCACAGTGATGTCGTGTACCTGGAGAACGGTCTGAGCACCAGCTTCGGGACTACCTAAGACAGCTGCAACCTTCTTCTTGTCACGGTCAACCAGATTAGGCCATACGAATCCGAACTGCACGAAGAAGGGACCCTTATCTGTAGGATCGGCTACTCTCTCCTGAACACCATCAACAAGAAATCGAAAGATGTTGGCGTTGACGTTCTTCTGTGGATCCCATTGTACTATGTACTCATGCGTGACTTGAGATCCATCAAACTGATGGGTCCAGACTTCTCCTTGGTGAGAGATGAAGATTTCATCCCCTTCAGCGGAGTTATTTATGAGAGATGAGAAGTCGTTTGTACCTGGCTGTTGAATAAGCAGCATGTCGTTGTAAGAAGCCAACGCAAGGTCAATAGCTCCAAACATGACTACTGAGGGATACTTAGGATCGGTCTGAGGAAACGTCATGTTGATCTCAAGCTCGAAGGCTTGATTAGGATCTGTCGGGAACCAGTGCGGACGCGTAATAGCGAACTCTTTTGGCGGTTGACCGAACACACGAATGTTCATGTTCCCGCCAGTAACCTCGGGACCACTACCCCCACTGAACTGGGTGAACATCCAATCCTTACGCTCGAGAGCTGCCGCGAATGAGTCAGCCTTATCAGCATCCCAAACAGGGTAGTCTAGGCCGACGGCGATACGGTTCTCCATCCTCTTAATGGAGGAGTTGTAGATCGCGATCTCACCACCAGCTGGAGCGCTCATCTACCTAGACCTACTTCGGCATTAGCTGCGCGTAGTCCCTCTGCTTGTGCCTCAGCTACAGCGATAGGATCTGTACCAGAAGGAACAGTGACATTCATTTCGTTGATGATAAGGGTAGAATTTCCTAGATCGGGGAATCCCGCAGGAGTAATGAAGTCACTCACAGAGCGTCCAGTTTCCTGAACCTCACGCGCGATCAAGAAGGCGAGTAGGCCCTCGATCTTCGTCGTTCCATCCTCTGCATCCTCACGCATCCGCTCCCACATAGCACGGTTGAGCTCTGTGATTGCAAGACCAGCGTCTTTAGCCTGCTCAACGAACTTGATCCACTCTAGCTCCATCTCTTGCTGAGCAAGGATCGTGGCTTCAAGTCCTGACACGCCACCTGTGAAGAGACCTTCGAGCTGCTCTTCAAATCTACGTTGAGCAGTAGCTTGCATGGCTCGTTCAATAGGACTAAGCTTAGCGGCGTCATCACCGAAACTAGGAAATTCACCAAACGCAGGGATGTTAGGAGGTGCGAACGCGTCTCCTGAACCTTTAAGACTTAGACCAGCTATAGAGAGGCGAGCAGCTTCCTGCTGCTTCGAAATAGTAGGTTCAGCTACAATCTGCTGAAGTAGGGTCTGAGCTGAGATTCCAAGAGAGTCTGCTAACCCTAGGAACTTCGAGAACTGGTCAGGAGTTATAGCGCCCGAAGTAAGAGCGTCGAGCGTCTTTCGAATTGTGAATTCTTCTGGTGTGATAGTTACCCCATCACCTACAATTTCGTGGAAGGCTCGCCTAAGACGAGGATCCTCAAAGCCTGGAGCATTAGCTCCAGCGCCTACTCCAAATAACTCGCCAAGCTTATCTGCTAAGGCTACAATAGGATTAAGAGCTTGAATTGCTGCAGCACCAATTTCGAAGATAGCTTCCACAATACTGAAGAAACTAGTAACCAATCCTTGAATGAAGGCGCCAACAGAGGAAGCAAAAGTAGCTATCGCGTCAAACATGACGCCGATCTCAACTCTGAAGAATCTGATGACGTCCAAAGCTTCATCGACTGCGTCTTTAACAGCGTTAAGGAACCCGCCCACAGCGCTAGTGGCGATCCCCATAACGTCGCCAATCATCCCACCAAAGTCCCCTATAGCCCGTCCGATATCGTCAAGGGTCTGAACTAGCTCCTCCCAGAAGATTATCATCAAGGCACCAGCTGCTACAGCAGCGAGGAATCCCCCAACTAATATCACGAGAGGTCCCGTACCAAATAGGAGTAGAGAAAGCTGCACGACGGCTGCAATTACCAACAGGGTACCTAAGACGGTAGCTAGAGCTCCTATACCTGCTACGATTAAGACTATAGTCTTAGCAAGCTGAGGATTAGCGTTGACCCAATCACGTATGCTATCAACTATTGCGCTGACTCTATCCGTCAAATCACTTACTGTAGGTGCAAGTGTGACTCCAAGAGTCCTCCACAACTCAAACAGGTTGTTCCGCAGAATCTGAATGTCCGCCCCCAGGGTGTCTATTGCCTTGTCAAACTCAATCTGAAGAGCTGTACCCTTCTCAAAAGCGGCGACACCTAGATTCAGGTTTTTTCGAAGCTCTTCATGCGCAGCAGCTAGTCGTAACGTCGTGTCACGGGTGCGAATGTTATTGAGACTAGTCTCCTCAAGGATAGCAATCCAGTCTCCTCCGCCCTCTTTAACAAGATCAAGACCAGTCAGAAATCGTAGGAGAGCTGAAGTTGGATCAGTCTCAATAAGTTCGGCTGCCGCCTCGTTACTGAGACCCATTGTGAACGCAAAGGCAGTTAGAGCGTCGTCACCCTCAATAGCAGCCTTCGCCATTTCAAGGAAAGCACGAGAGACAGCAGAACCACCTTTTTGAGCCGAAATACGTACTGCTCCTAGAGTGGCAGCTATACCTACAAGGTTCTCCACCGGAATATCCAGTGTGGCACCTATGCCTGATATATTACTTAACGAGTTGACGATGGTCGATTCGTTAGCTGCTGTCTTGTTTCCTAGGTCTACAATAGCAGCACCTAGGTTGTCGATGGAATCAATAGGCAGATCCATCACAGTAGAAATCTGAGCGAGCGCGGTTGCTGCGGATGCTGCAGATAGGTTAGTTGCAACTCCCATCTGAGATGCAACTTCGGTAAACTTGAGGATGTTGTCTACACCCCGAACGCCTAGCTGACCTGCGATCTGAGCCAGTTCAGCTAGGTCTGCAGATGCGATGGGTACGCGAAGGGACATACTGATTAGTCCCTTCTCAATACGCTCGAATCCCTCTTCTGTCTCATCAATAGTTTTGCGTACGCCCACCATAGCATCTTCGAACTCGATGAAGGCTCCTACGATTCCTCCAACAGCTCGAACGGTATCCTTACCGAAGTTGGCGATAGTGATACCAGCACCACGAACAGTAGTGGCAAAACCTCGCACGATACTGGAGCTGTTGTTGACACCTCTTTGCAGACCTGTCGTGTCGGCATCTATAACGAAGACGCCGCGTCCTATGACTGTAGCAGCACCACCAACTGTTGGAGGTATGAAGGACATTCGTTAGTTCTCGTCAGGCCGTCTTACGCCGATACCGGCCATACGTAGTTTAGCGTAGTGCAACTTCGATGATGTTATAGGAGCAGCTTCTCTAGGTGCAGGACCAGACGCACGCTTCTGTAAACGACCTACAGCTTGGCGAGCGTTTGATGTCTTCATCTGCGGTATCACAGAGCCCTCAGTAACTACTAAGGTAGCTTCAGCAATCACACCATCTAAGTGCTGCACTAGGTTTTTCCACTGACTGATCGTCAACTTCTCTTCTTGATCTGCAGGATCTATTCCGTACCAGAAGGCGACTCTTGCCTCGATATGGCCGACATCAGGGATGGATTGGATTGAGCCCACGACTGTGTAGTAAAAAAAGCAAGAGCCTGCATCTTCTGTTCTGTAGTCAACACTACATCGTCAGGTAGGGGAAGTACAAGATCAAGCAGCTTCTGAGCCTCACTATCGAGCACGTTAATAGCCTGCGTGAACTGCTCATCACTTTCTGCAATGTCAAGGTCGTCAATCACAGCAAGACGAGCTTGCATCTCACGAACCATTCGACGTACTCTAGCACTCTCAGCCATTGTGAACTGATCGGGAGTTTTTAACTCAAACAGCTTACCCTGAATTTGGATCTGAGGACCTCGAGGTTGATCCCCATCGAGGTTTAGGGTCGCAGGAACTTCAGGAGGAGGTCCAGGTGTCTGAGCCTCAGGTGGTTCGGACGGGGGTGTCTCTGTGGTCACGCTTTGCTCCCTCTGCCTTTACTGCATGTAAGGCTTTGCGTGTAGTGCGCTCGATTTTCTTCAAATGCTGTGCGGCAATTTCGGGATCAACGCCAACGAGTCTAATCCCGATGCCGAGAGCGTTAAGTCTCCTTTCGTATTCTCGCAAATCCACTATGCGTCCTGTGCAACAAGCGTGCCGAACTTCTCACCATCAGTTGCAGCTAGTGGGTCAACTAGAGCAGTGAACTCTATAGGAATGAGAGTCTTGGACTCCTTAGTGTAAGCCATTCCAGTATCAGCAGCGTTGATCGCTCGAGGTACCTGAAACTGCTGATTGAACGCCCCATAGGGAGACTCTGCTCGGAAGAGAAGAGCGTACTCAACTACATCTAGCCCGCGATAGAACGCGTGCGTACGAGTAGAAGGAGGACCCGCGTCTAGCGTGACGGCCGCATCATCTAAGATCTTAGCGAGCGTCTCAAGAGTTGACTCAGCCACATTAGTGGAGATGATCAAGCCCTCTTGCGAACGAGTAGCCTTCACAGGACCAGTCTCAGAGTCGATGTAGTGCATGTCAACTACTTGAGAGAGGTTGGCTTGCACTCCTCCGTCAAACTCACCGAGATCGACCCAAGGTCCGGGAGGTACCGTATCTACGTCGGGAAACGCAGTACCTACAACAGCCACGAAGATAGATCCACTGCCTACAACAATTGACTCGAAAGCCATGCTGCCTCCTTGCCTACAATACCGGAGTTCTCTGAGTGATTAGTGATGCTCTGGTGATTCCTACAGGCGTGTGTAAATCGGGATCAGCAAAGTCAGAGAATCCGTTGTCCATCCGGATAGACATGACTCTCGTCACGCCATCACTTAGAACCGTGTTCTGCATGCCGTTGAAGAGTCTAAAGAGTTCCCAGTATAGCACACCAAGATCTTGCTCTACACGTCCGTACAATCGAAACTCGATCCACGGATAGATGATCTTGATGGTGTACGGGTCCGGACTACCCCCTATGTATCTTATGGCGATGGCAGGTGAGGGATCTCTTTGGAGGTCTTGTCCCACGTTTATGGGAATTCTCCCACCAAAGATTCGCCCTTTAGTGAAGTTCACCAAGTCTGTCTGAGCTAACAGATGACTGACGATACCCACGATAGGATCAGCTATTGTGGCAAGAGCCATCTTATCGAATCCTACTACGTCGTATCTTCACTAGAGAGCCGTACCCACCCCTAGCAAACTTCGATGCAACTCGTGCTCCGAACCCTGGAATGAAGCGGCTCACAGCTTCGACGGCGGGTCTTAAGAAGGCCTGTGCAGCCATGAATATAGTGCCCAGCTCGACGTAAATAGCGTGTGGAGCATCAGCAAAGAGACCCCAGCGAAGACGCTTAGAATCTAGAGGCTCAGCGTGAATGCTCGCTACCAACTCGCCTTTATCAACAGGAGCAAGGTCAATAGCGAGTATCTGAGCTTGCTCTGTGATAGCCTCCATGAGATCGGCAGCTGCTTCGATAGCCGCATCCCTCACGAGCCTCGAATCGTAATTGACCTTGAACTCAGCTCGTAACTGGACCATTACGTGATCTTCTTTGCTACCACGGATGTGTGATGCTCAGATCGTCCACGAAAAGTCTTACGCACGAGCAATAGATCTAAAGGACCATCCTCGATGAGACTCCCTTGTTCATCACGAATGTTGGTGATTCGATCATCCTCGTTAATGTCAGTTCCAGGGGGAAGGAGAACAAGCACTACATCATGAATGATGTCACCTGTATTAGAGGCCCACCGTTCTCCTACAAACCCACCTAGTCCCCTAACGTTGGAGAGCTTAGGAGCGTAACGACATCTGATCTCGACGTCTTTATCCTGATAGTTAGCAGGAACAGGTGTGTTGTAGTCCCCAACTACAGCAGCGTCAACATTACGCTGAATAGTGCATGTGGAGTTTGAAAGGGAGGCCAAACTCATGCGAACAGCAGCTCTTCCTTTATCACAGACACCGAAGCGTGCTCTGAATCGACGACGTATCTAATGGGGACACCATCAAGAAGGGCATAGCCGTATCCACCTGACTCGCCGATGGGCTCAACAATTTCGGTGTCAATCTCCATAGCCTGCCAAATAGATCCGTCAAACTTCTGTATTCGTCCCATGATAGACACGTCGTCTATCATTAGATCGCAAGCGCTATGAATGCTACGCTTGTGGCAGTGCCAACTACGTCGATGTTTACCTTACCATTCGCCTGGTTCCAGTTACGTCTAGGTACGAACGGGCCGAATGCCCTCACTTCAGTCGCAACTAGAGCCTGAGGTCCTAAGTCACCTGTGCGCCCATACTCGTCTGCTACTGAGATGATAGTCACAGTAGGTGTATCAGCCGCTCTGTTGACGGCCAACAGTACCGTTCTACCGTTGTTAGCCATCTCATGGTCATTAGTATCATCAGCAGCTGTTTCGGTCAGTACCCCCTGACCATTCTGTGTGGGCGACTGGATTGGAATGTCTGTCCGTGGCATTTAGCCTCCTAGCTGATCATCGCAAAAGGCTTGAGACGGCCATAGATTGACTCTCTTGCCTGTTCCCAATCGGGAGCCCTATACGAGTATTCACCCGCTACAGACTCGCTCTGAAAGGCTTGCCGCTCGAGAGCTATACGTACGACGTCAATCAGACAGCTCTTGCGAACGTCGTCATCGTCGTATGGAGTATACGTTACACGAACATCTCTCTCCCACTTAATAGGAACTCCCAGAAGTGCTCGTTCGATACGTCCCTCGTCTGCAAACACTCTGTAGTCGATTCTGTCTGATACGGGAGTCACGTTAGTAACAAACGCGTCAAGACTCACGGTTATGGATGCAACGGTGTTTATACGGCGGTCGACAAAGACACTCGTCTGTAGGCCGACTAGATCCTCGACTAGTCTCACCAGAGTTGTAGCGTCGATGTTCGTATGGGCTCCGAACCTTCTGATCAGTTCGGTCTCCTCCCTGTCGATCACCTCCTGAATCTGATTCGTACTCAGAGACGACTGGACTAGGGCCTGGACTTCTTGAGGTGTCACCAACGACGGCATTATCCTCTAACCCAAACTCAACTTCAACGGCTGGTTTGTCATCAGGCATTGACTACCTCTAGTGAACGAGGATCCTGTGAGACAAGAGGGAAGTCTCACAGGACCCTCTATTCATTGGCTATCACCTACACCGCTTAGGTGACGTTAGTCTGTGGCTTCCTACGTGTCTGGTGTCGCATGCTAACGACGCCGTAGGTCATGTCGTCAGCACCCACTACAGCCCGAGCACTCAGCCACCGATAGGCGTTGTCGTTGGTCATGTCGTCCTGATGGACTTCAATAGCCACAACGCTGTTATCATCGGTGCCAATAAGCTCTGTGATGAGAGCACCAGCAACGTTTAGAGGTGTTCCACCCGCGGCAGTGTTAGCCTCTCGAATCTGCACGTTGAGAGTGCCCGTCGGCTCAGCAACACCTAGACTGACGATGAAGATGACACGCTCAAAGTCCTGCATGTCGATCCAGTCACCATCGACTGTAGCAGGAGTTCGCAACAGCGGATCGATATCCGGGTTGAGAAGTGCTGCAGTGATCAGTTCAGTTGGGCTCATACTGACCTCCTATCTCTAATCCGCTTACGCTGCGATCCTCTGGAAGCGCCACGCACGCGGCTGAGTGGGCTGACCAGCAAC
>SDBT01007298.1_pt1 | contig 18222 bp, 24 predicted proteins | sample 2277101 | NCBI WGS metagenome assembly SDBT01 (sample SAMN10404973, study PRJNA504765) | marine sediment metagenome | isolation source: marine sediment core GS10_PC15, 103 cmbsf | place: Arctic Ocean: Southern Knipovich Ridge | collected 2010
GTTGAACAGAAACTAAACGAGCAGCTTTTACCTCTTTACGATGAAAGGTTGTTCGTTGCGTTCGATAATCCTGTTCCAGAGGATAAGGAGTTCCGGCTCAAGGAAGTAGAGTCATTGTTAAAAACTGGATACAGTTATATAAATGAGCAAAGACAAATAGACGGCCTTGAGCCGGTTTCTTGGGGTGAGTTACCTTTAGCGCAAACGTCCATAGCTCCGCTTGGTTCGGTTCAGGTTGTCGAACCACCGGCGCCGGCGCCTAAGTATATCGAGTCCACAGTTCACAAAGTCCCGGCCTTACCGCCGGCAGATCAGCCGACCAATTTCGTCAATCAATCCTTCGTCCGGGATTTGCAGAAGTTTTACCGCAGGCAGGAAAAGGAAATACTGGCCGCATTTGACCGGGACGCTGACGAGCTTGAAAAGGGCGTGGTTAATTTCAAGCGATATGATATGAAAGCTGATGCCGGTGATTTCGCGTCAAGCTGGTTCGATGCTAATAAGTGGAGCAAAGAACTGTCTGAGGTTGAAGAACCTTTTATTCGTTTCACGCTGTTTTCCGGTGGCGAGAAGGCGTTAAGGAAGCTCCGTAGCGATTTGACCTTCGATCCTATCAATCCAAAGGTAATGAACGCTTTGGAGAAGCACCGCTTCGGCAGTATCACCGGAATTACAGATACGATGGCAAAGAAGGTGCGTAAAACATTAGCTGAGGGTATGGCGGCTAACGAGAACAAGGCACAGCTACGCAAACGGATTCAGGCTATTTACGACAATGCGATTAAGTATAACGCCGAGCGTATTGCCCGGACAGAGACTATATGGGCGTGGAATGAGGGTGCGGTGCAGGGTTATATCCAGTCTGGTGTGGTAACTAAAAAGAAATGGGTTAGTACCGGCGATGATAGGACGTGCGAGTTTTGCCCGGAAATGGACGGCAAGGTTATTTCGGTCGAAGGTTCATATTTTGAAAAGGGCGGCGCTGGTCTGGTAGGTAATTTGGGCGGGATAATGAAATTTAGCTACGAGAACGTGGAACATCCACCGTTGCACGTTCATTGTCGGTGCGGTGTTATGGCGGTTGTCGAGACTATATAGGAGAACGAAAAATGATAGCAAATGCAAAGAATAAGGCTTCGAAGCCAAAGAGAAAAAGCAAAAGAGATGTTCAAAAGGAAAAGATATTGCGAGACAGGTATGGGATATATCCGAAGGCCGGTACCGGATCGTCATTAAGTGCAAGCGATGTTCACGGCGAAAAAGAGGATTAAGTTATGCTTAAAAAACAGTTCGTATGCAAAAGCGAGGTTGATGAGCAGGAGCGTACCGTAACGGCGGTAATTAGTACCGGAGCGATTGACCGGGATAACGAGATACTTTCGCCGAAGGGTGCGGACTTCGAGCAGTATATGAAAAATCCTGTTGTTCTCTGGGCGCACGATTACAGAGACACTCCAATCGCCAAGGCGTTATGGATTAAGAAAACGTGGAAGGCTATCAAGGCAAAGCTCCTGTTCGCAGATACGCCACAGGCTGAGGAAATATACCAGTTGTTCAAAGGTGGTTTCCTGAATGCGTTCAGCGTTGGTTTTCGGCCTACAAAATCTCATAGACCGGACGATAAAGAGATTGCAAAAAAGCCTGAGTTGGCTGGTGTCTATCGGATTTATGACGAGTGGGAATTGTTAGAGTTCTCTGCCGTCCCTGTCCCGGCCAACCCGGAGGCGTTAGCGACTGCGGTTAAGAGCCACGATGTAACGCTGTCAAAAGAGTTGATAGCCGACTTTGAGGAACTTGAAGAAGAAATTCACATCGCAAATACTGAGCCGGTAAAGATAGCAAAAGAGCCTGTCAAGGTTAAGGCGGTAGGAACGCCGGTAAGCGTTATAAGTACGCCTGTGAAAACAATACTCATCCCGAAAACTCAAATGATAGCCTGCCCTGTCGATTTGACAAGGGACAGCGACCAGTTAGTTGAGGATGAGATGAAAAAGCGTTTAGGAAAAGTGTATTAAGACCGGAGTAATTAGCCGTGGAAAGTGGAGATATTAGCGAAAGCAGAGATATTAGCTGCGAAGCGGTAGAGATTGCAGGTCGATAAATGTAACTTATTTTGGAGATTTGAGCCATGAAAGTAAAATTATTAAAAGACTGGGTGAATGGTGATACTACCTACAAACCCGACAAGTATCAAATTCTCGAAGTACCGGACGAAAACGGTAAGCAGCTTTGCGAGGATGGTATCGCCGAGGAATTTATTGCCAAAGCAGGCAATGTCAAGATTCTAAAAGACACCACTGAAGACGACGCTCTTGAACAGCAGATTAAAGATGCTATTGACGCTCGTCTGCCGAAGAAGGAAAAGGGCAAGAAGCCACCGTTTGCCGTTGCTGACACCGGACTGGAAAAGACCGGCGGTTACGATGAAATGTGGGAGTTTGCACATGACATCTATAAGGCCGGCGAAGGTGGCAGGAATGCTTCTGAGAAACTTCGCAGTTGGGATAAGCACGCTAAGACAGCCGGGCATATGGAGGAAAACGACAGTTCACAGGGTGGTTATCTTGTGCCGGAAGAATTTCGGGCTTCACTGCTTGAAAACATGATTGAGGCTTCGATTATTCGTGGCCGTGCAACTGTTGTACCGATGCAGAGTAATACCATCAAGATACCGTCTGTCAACGATACGTCCCACGCAACCAGTACGCACGGTGGCATTGTTCTGTATCGCCCGGGCGAGGCTAAACAGAAAACACCGAGCAAGCCAACCTTCGGGCAGATTCAATTAACGCTCAATAAACTAATCGGACTTATTTATGTCAGTGATGAACTGCTTGAAGATAGTCCCATTAGTATGCAGCCGTTGATTACCAGAATGTTCACCGAGGCGTTTGCGTGGCAGGAAGATGAGGACTTTATCAACGGTACAGGCGCAGGTCAGCCGTTAGGTATTCTTAATAGTCCCGGCCTTGTAACGCAAACCAAACAAAGCGGTCAGGCCGCAACGACTATTGAGGCTGCTAACATCACAAAGATGTGGAGCAGGTTACATCCGAAAAGTCATGGCAATGCTGTATGGATTGCTAATAGTGATTGTTTCGACCAACTCGCTCGAAACTTGAATGTTGTTGTCGGGACAGGCGGAAGTGCTTCAGGCTTGCTCCAATACAACGGTTCAGGGATTGCCGGCGCGCCATTCTCTACGATACTTGGCAGGCCGTTAATCTTAACTGAGCATTGTCAAACACTCGGTGCAGAGGGTGATTTATTCCTTTGCGATTGGCGGCAGTATCTTATCGGCCAAAAGGCAGGAGCAGGAGCGGTTAAGTTTGCTTCGAGTATGCACCTGAAATTCGACTATGACGAAATGACTTATCGCTTCGTTATGAGATATGACGGACAGCCGTGGGAAGCCTCAGAATTTACGCCGAAGCATAGCTCAAACACTTTAGGTTCGTTCGTCAGCTTGGCTATAAGGGAGTAGTGATAAGCGTTTAACTTTTTTTAGTTAGAAGGAGTAAATATTATGTTGAGTCAAGAAGTTAAAATTGTAAGTGCCTTGTCTCCTATCAACAATACATCTGGTGCTGCAACTGTCTGTGATATTGTTTCGTTGAAGGGCTATAACAGGGCTACTTTTATTCTCACCTTCGGCGTTGTCGATGATAGTATGACAGGGACGCTTATCGCCTATAAAGGCGAGGATTTTGTAACCTGCACAACTGCGTTCGCTTGTAGCTATCGTTACGGTGCAACGATGGGAGCAGGAGCAAGCGACTCGCTCGGTGCGGTAACGGCTTTACCAGCAAGCGGCGTATCCTTAGCAACTGGTGCGGCGGCTGATGTTATTGCTGCACCTTGTACTATCGTTGTTGAGATCGAGGCTTCAGATTTAGCACCTACGCTTGCCAATCCTTACGATACCGTTCGGGTAGGCTGGACAAACTCGGCTCACGATACGCTGGTAAGTATTGTCTGCGTTTTGAGTAGAGGACGTTATCAGAACGCTGCGCCGCCGACGGCGATAGCGTAAATATTTTAGTTCTCCTCATGAACCGGGCTTTGGTGGGCAACTGCCGCGCCCGGTTCAGGAGGGTTTCCATTAAACTTTTTGAAGGGAAGTTTATTATGTCTAATCAATCAAGAGCATATTGGAAAAATGGAGTTCAAAACTTTTTTGACGAATCACTTGACACGACTTGGCGGTCTGGCGTTTGGGCTGATTGTCCTTTACAGGCGATCAAGTCTAATCCGCAAGTTGGCTATGACTTCTTTGAGGATTTTCTCGACTTTACACCAATTACCGATGCCAACCCGCCAACTTTAGCAAACTGGACTTGTACGCAAGGCGGAAACACATTAGGCAAGCTCCTTTTGACGACCGGGCTTGGTGGTATTTTGCAGGTTGACAGTGAATCGACCACACAACATGAAGGACTGCATTTGCAGCAAACCATCGCAAATTACAAGTGTGCGGCTAATAAGGACATTTGGTTTGAGGCGAAAGTGCGGGCTGTTGACACCTATGACAAAATACAGATGTTTGTCGGCCTTGCCAAAATTGACGGCACGCTTATCAAGAACGATGGCGATTTAGATACCGGGTCTGATTTTGTCGGCTTCGGGATCGAAACAACTTTGGCAGGTGTAACCAGTTTTTACGAATGTAAAGACGCTGCGGAGTTGAGCGATACTGCCGTTACCATCGAGGAAAACACTTGGATTCGGTTAGGCTTTAAAGTTACCGGCACAACCGGCATACAGGCTTTTGTCAATGGTGCAGAGGTGGCTTTAACAAACGTGGTTGCTTCGGGCATACCGACAAGCGATCCGCTTGTTATTAGCTTTGTCTGTCAAACAGATGCCACTAATGACCCCTTGCTCGATGTTGACTGGGTTCGTTGTGTGCAGTTGAGGTAATTATGGAAACTATTGTAGGTGGAATAAGCGGGCGAGCGATTGAGGTCGATGAAGACCATCGGCTAAAAACGAATGCTATAGCGATTCAGCACGGAGAAATACAGACACATTTCGGCCATTCGTACCTCGCTTCGCAAAGTCAAATAACGGCTAATTCGGATACCAATATGACTGTTCTGTCCCTGTTGACTGACAACGAGCATGAATTTAATATGTTTTTCCACGTTTCAGTAACCGCTGCGGCTTGGTTTCGCATCTATGAAGGCTCTGTCGTTGTGAACAATACCGGAACGGCAAGTGTTACTGTTTACAACCGAAACAGGCGATCTCAAAATATATCATCAGTTTGGGACACCAAGAAAAACCCCGATAGTCAGGGAAGTATTATCTATTGGGACGAGACGGATGCTGCTGGAGCTAACTTAACGCTTGCAGGAACATTGATATATCAAGAGCAAATTGGAGCGGGCAGGACTTCGGCATCGGTATCAAGGTCTGATGATGAGTTTATTCTCAAACCCGACACTGTTTATGCTTTTGTGTTGGCGAATGCAATAGCAGCAGCAAATACTCACAATATGATTTTGGCTTGATACGAAGAAAATGTTAATTTCTTAAAAAGGAGATAAAATTATGAGTTTTACACAGGCGATTATCACAGGGGCATCAGGGCCTTCCGCTGATGTTACATCGAATAACGAGTTGAAAGTTTACAACCCATTAGGCATACATCGAGCATCATTCCTCGGCGATGCCTTTGCGTGGAACGCAATCTCGGCGAATATCGACACGACTGACTGTATGTTGCTGGTCTGCAATAAGTCATCGTCAAGATTGCTGGTGATAAGCCATGCACACTTTGAAGGTGATATTGTCGGACAGCTTGACTTCAAACTTGCTGAATGTTCGGGATTGACTTTAGCAGGGACAGGGGTAACTGGCGTATGCCTTAATCGTTCGCTGAATAAGACTGCGCCTGCATCGGCGTGGGCAGATGAGACGGCTTCACCGGCGGCAACTGTTTTCTACACGCACGCTCAATCGTTACCTTATGCTGGCGTGGCTGGCATAATGAATACTATTGATTTCAAAGACTCCATAATTCTCGGACTCGATGATGCCATTGGTATTGATACGATTCTCGAACCGGCGGCTGGTTTTGAAGCGACAATATTCGGCTACTTCATTGATGCGTAATAAAAATGTAATGCGTCCTCGCATAAGCGGGGGCGCATATCTTAAGGGGTCTAATGATATGACAATTGAAAAAATAAATGATAACCCTCAGTGCGGTGGAGGCATAAAAACCCGTTCTATTGCATTTGAGGCGTTAAGCAAGGCAAAGGCTAATGCGGATGCGATTGACAAGTTAAGAAATAGATTACCAGTATGGGCGACATTTGTTTTTGGGATCATGACTTTTGCTCTTGGCTGGACTTTGAATTATGCGGTGTCGTTATCAAGATTAACAGGGCAGCATTGACGAGATTAAGGAGAAAATGAAATGAGTGCAACGACCAGACTGCTCAATGATCTTTCAGAAATTGAGCAGGAAGCACGCCGCCTTATCCTTCTTATCTCAGGTGAACTAAACGAAATTGAAAAAACTGTTAGCCGGTTAAGAAACGAATTGACTGAGTTGAAGAATGAAGATACATAACCTTATATTTATTTTGATCTTGTTGTTTGCGGTTCAGGTTAATGCGTTAGATAGTCTAACTCAACATGGTATTACTTGGACTTTCGACGCAGATATTGCTGAGGATACCAGCGAGAACTATCGATACGGAACTTTCGCTAACGACGACTATTGGATTATTTCAACACAGGCCGACTCTAATGTTTACATAAATACAATAGACCCATGTTCCATAGAAATTACCAGCCAAGTTACTAATGGTGGCAATGACTACTCTTGTCTTGCTGCCCAGACTTCTGAACCTAATTCAGAGCCTGGCGTTGGTGTAGATTGGGAATCTTATTGGGTATTAGGTGGAGATGGCTCTGATGGGGCATGGCAAGATGCAACTGTTTATTTATTTGAAAGAACAATGAATGGTTCTATGATAAACCCCGACCCAGAAAATGAGTCAACAAATGGCTATGACAGCGAACTCAGTAACTATACCATAGGATTTAATGTTGCTCTTGATGTAAATACAGTGAACCCTTTGATTGTTCCAGTTAATTCATCTTTAGTATCTACAATTAGTGTTGTAGAACGTGATAGTTCAAACGACCCTTGGATTCAGACAGCGGCCATACTAACGGTACTTAGTTCTGCTCCTGATGCTGATAGTTTTCGCCCCCCTTACTGTGGAACGGATAAATCAATCGAATTTAATATAAGTAATCTGGATTATAACCTGCTTGGTACTTTAACGCCTACCGCCAGTGTACCCTTGCTTGCTACGGTTGAAGATTATTTTGAAGGTGTATGGCTTGACCATAGGGGTGAATGGAGCGGTAGATTTTTTCATCCTGAAGATAGTATGCCTGAGTATGGTAGAGATATGTCTTGGCGAATCGGGGTAGGAGCTTTAATGCTTCATTGTGATTATACTAACGAGCAGAAAGAAACACTATTCATACGCTTTGTTCAATTGGGCATTGACTTTTTTGGTATTGTAGAAGATGGGGGTATTGGCAACTGGTCACCCGATGGCGGTCATGCAAGTGGGAGAAAATGGCCGATTTTGTTTGCGGGGTTGGTATTAGATAATAATGATATGAAAGAGATTGGAGTGAAGTCCGGTGTCTATGCCTACGATGGAGAATATGAAGCAGGTGATTTACCGCCAGATTATATTCATTTTGGAGAGGATTGCCAGACTTTCTATGTAAAAGCTGCTGATGTTTATACCTCACCTTACACCCTTCGGTGGCAGAATATGGGTTCAACTACGGGTACAGTTAGTGTAGAAAATGGTAGTAAAATTGTAACATGCTCAGGTTCAAACTGGACTTCACTGAATGGGGAGGATGATTACTTTGGCGTTGATGGTGACAATCAGGCATATTCAACTTCGGGTAGGTCTTATGAAATAGATTCTATTGATAGTGGTACTCAGTTAACATTAGTAGAGAATTATAGTGGCGATACCGCCAGCGGTGTTAATTATGCCGTATCTAACTTCGTATATTACGGCCATGGTAATACTGCCAATAAAAACCAGCATGATGAATTGACTTCGGCTCATATAGGCCGACCTGATTTCGGCCTCCGCCATGCAACTATTCCTTTATGGGATGGTGATTCTTGGGATACTTCATATCGCAATACCGCAACTGCAAATGTATGGGGAGGTTTTGTTCTTGCTGCTCATATTATGAATGTCAAAAGCGAGTGGAATCATAATGCGTTGTTTGATTATATGGATCGTTATATGCAGTACCACGCTGATATTGGAGATACAGGCGAATGGTATAGACAGTGGAATACTTTCACCGAGGAAATGTGGGACACATATCGTGCTGGCTATGGAGATGTTTGGACGGCAGGCGGTGGCTTTATAAAAAGATTTCACATTAGTAGAAAATCTGGCGGTAAACAAACCAAATCTGGAGGCAAGTAAAATGAAACGACTGATAGTATTTCTGATATTACTCTGTGCTACCGTTTGCGGTATGACCGTTCAAAACGGAGCAACAAGCGTTATTACTTACTTTGTCCTCAGAGACCAGACTGCCGGAACTGTCGATACAGGCGTTACGCTTGCTAATATTGATATGTACTACGTTGAAGAGCAGGCTGCTATAAGCGGAAAGATCGATGCTGCCGCTCACGGTGCTGCTACCGATGCTTGGACTTCAGGCGAGGTGTTCCATTGCGGCTTCGGTGTCTATCGTATTGACTGGCCGGATGCAGCCTTTGATAGTGGTATAGGCAAGAAAGTTCAGTTAATTGTTATAGATGGGGACGGTGGAGCGTTTACCGAGATATTAGAAGTAGAACTTTCACCGCCCACGAATGTTATCACAATAGAAGGAACGGATGCCACTGATGCTTTGGATAGTGCTGCTGAAACAGGGGCAGATGCTTCTTTGGTAACTGTTAATCTCGACCACCTTCTAAAGACAACAACTGGCGTTGCTGCCGGCGGAGATTTGACAAACCACGTTGCTGACCAAACAATTCTCAGTCATATATTATCAAATGCAAATACTTCTGATTATGGATCTGATGATGACAGCTTGGTTGTTTTGAGTGATAATTTAGATGCTGTGCTGGTTGACACAGCTGCGATGGATACGGCAGGGGAATGGGATACGTTAAACGCAACTGTTGTTACGGCTGTCGGTAATATCGAAACTGATACGGCAGCGATGGACACTGCTGGTGAGTGGGACACACTGAATGCGACTGTTGTTACTGCGGTAGGCAATATTGAGACAGATACCGCAGCGATGGATACTAATTCCGAGATGAAGTCTTTAGTCTGGTCGTCTGCTATGGTTGATATGACTGCTGGTGAACCTGCTTATGATGCCAATGCTCTTCACGCTTTGAACTGGATATATCAAGCTTGGCGAAACAAGACCGTTACGACAGCGACTGAGGTGAAGTTGTATAAAGATAACGCTTCAACGATAGCAACGGAAACGACCATATCTGATAGTGGAACAGCCTTTACAAAAGGCGAATACAGAGCGGAGTAATAATGCCTATTGATAGTGCTGCAAAACGTAAAGCTGCTGCCGGAATACCTTTTATTCCTACGCCACCTATGCCTGATGGAAATATTAGTGCAAGGGATAGGGCGGCTTTGGCTGGTGTTTATACTGCTTCTAATACATCCTCGGTTAAAGTTGGAATAATCGCAGATGTTCACCATACAGATAGCGCAGACGAGTCTTGGGGTGGTGGGGTGAATCAAGGGCCGGTTCAATGGCGAAAGTATTCAACGGCGGAGTCGAGATTGACAGCTTTTTGTAACGCTATGAATGCTGCTGGTGCTGATGTCTGTATTCAGTTGGGCGATTTCATGGATAACAGTTCTACCAATACTAACCTTGAAGAGATTGTTCAGACCGTAACGGACAGCGATTGGTCGGGTCTTTGGTATAACGTAGCGGGTAATCATGAACAGTATGTATGGGGAGATGATTTTTCGGACTACGAGGCACGAATAAACAACTCGGCTTATGATGATGGGCTGGAACAAAATAGTGCCGATTTGAGTTACAGTTTTGATGTAAATGGTATTCATTTTGTTGTATTGTTTTTGACAGGATTTAACACAACCGGCGTTCCTGTTTGGGCTACAATAGAACCTTGGCTTGTTGCTAATCTTGCTGCGACAGATTTACCAGTTGTGATTTTTTCACACGCATTGATAGGTGGTAGCGGCTCTCTTTTATATGAGCCAATATGTGCCTCTGCTGCAACAATAAGAACCGTATTAGAGAATGCCGGTAATGTTCAAACCGTGATATGCGGCCATTATCATTGGGCTGGATTCGATACGGTTATAAATGACATTCCATATCGTAACCTTCGAGGTTCGGTTTTGTCAGATACATCCGAAGATTTTCATAATGCGTATTACCTGTTCGAGATAATACCGGACGCAATTTATACACCTAACGGTATGAAGGCAAATATAAAGCTAACCGGATATGAAGAAGGTTCGGCACAGTCAAAGGAATTGGTTACTTATGGAATCGGAGCGTAGATGAAAAACAGACCAGCATATATAGCGTTAAGGCAAGCTGTGATCGATAACAATTATACAATACAGCAGGTTCAGGGTGCTACCGTTGCTCAGGCTGCCAACCTTGCCAACGTAAGCGAAAAGGATATTGCTCCGTATATAAACGGTATCAAGACAAAGATAATCGCCGAGATGAAATACAATACAGATGATACCGAAATGGAAGCGGTCAAGTCTCAATTTCTTAATTGGCTCAACAACAACTATCCGGCCAATGTTGTCGAGAAAGATATTGAGAACGGCAAACTTAAAATAACTATCTGGCCTAAAGGGAAACCGTAATGGCATATACAGCACCGGCAAAAGATACTGTTCATTTTGTAGGCGGCTTAGGCACTCAGGCTGACAAGCACGCTGACAACGGCGGCGGTGCAACTAAGGCTGCTTGGGATGCTGGTTCACCGTCTGATTTCATTGATACAAACGGTGGGCCTATTACGAGCGACACTAATTGTACCTATGATCACGCAGGTAAACTAATACAAAAAGCAGGGATAGGCACAGGTGTTACGGTGGGAACTTTAGCTTATGTATCAGGAACGAACATTACAACAGGTAATTATGAAGTTACATCTGTACTTGATTCTAATAGGATTATTTGTTCGGGTATAGATTCGACAGATAATAACGCCGATACGACCTGTAACGTTGGCGGTGCTTTCGACCTTTTACAAACCGCTATTGATAATGATAGTACAAATGCCGTAGCTTACAACAGGACTATTCTTACTAATCTGGCTGAAACGCCCGGAGCGACAATAGGCGTTGATACTGGCGGACCTTCTTTAGGTGCCAATTTTTGGAAACGCTACATAGGTTGCGACTCGTCTATGGTTAAACGGGCGAGGGGACAATATGTAACGATTGACTCAAGTGCTTCGGCGATTGCAACCATAGAATATTCACAGAAGAACAGCTATACTTGGGGAATACATTTTACGGCTCAAGCAGGTCAATCAGCTATTCTTTATGGTGGTGTTGCAGCTGAGGAACAGGGGTATAATACAATATTTGAAAATTGTATTATGGATGGTGGTGATATAGGGGTAGAGGATGTGGGCCTTCACGGTAAAGAAGGGCTTGTTTTGGTTGATTGTATTGTTGAAGGCACAGCTTATGGCCTTGACATTAGTTATAATATCGTTTGCGTAGGTTGCGTAATAAGAGGCGGTACAGTCGGAGTTGATATATATATTACATCCGAAAGCGGAACATTTTATCTGTGTGTTTTTGATGGCGGTACAACTGGAATAAGAAGTGATGGCGACTATGCTCTGAATGTTTTCAACTGTTTATTTTATAACCAAAGCGGTAAGGGTATCGAAGTAAGTGATAGTAATGCTCTGCTTGTTGAATTGAATAACATTTACATTCCTGCCGATGTTGAAGATGGTGGTACAGGGGTTCGCCGGCCTGGAGCAGGGACAGGTTCAATCGGTTATTCTAATTACAGTCAGGGATGGGACGTTGCTGGTAATACCGATAACAAAGACGACATCTGGATAAGGGCTGCCAATAGTTATCCGGGCGATAATGGTGGCGCGGACTCGTCTATAGGCGACCCACTTTTAGTCAATGCTGGTAGTGATGATTTCAGATTGCAAGCGACAAGTCCTTGCTTCCATACCGGCTTTCCGACTATCGGTTCAGGGACAACTTCAATCGGTGCGTGGTTAAGAAAACAACATCCTGCAAAGATAAAATTGGATGGGACATAATATGGAACGAATACCAAATGGCTCAGGTGCTTCAGGCAACAGGGTTGTATTTTTTGTGGCGGTTGACGTAGTTGATTTGTTCACAAGAGAAACAGGGTTGTCAAGTTTTACTGTGGATTATGTTTTGGACAATGGAGCAAGGGCGCAAATGACATCCCCGACAACTGCTGCGATTGACGATACAAACCTGCCCGGCCTTTATTCGCTTCTGATTGACGAGGCCGGTATGACGAATATGGATGCCGCAAATGACTCTGAAACTTTGGTGTTGCAGATTGAACACGCCTCGATGAGTCCTGTTACGATGAAGGTTGAAGTTTACAGGCCGCAGATAACAGCGACCAGAACGCTCGCTGTTGATGCAAGCGGTAGAATAGACGTTGGACAATGGCTCGGTACGGCAGTAACAACAAACGGCTCATCTAACAAACCGCAGGTCGATGTCGCTGCTGTCGGTGGAGCAACGCCGATGAGTTTGGATGATATAAATGCCGAAGTTGATACCGCCCTTGATACCGCTATCCCGGGCACGCCAACAGCAGACAGTATCAACGAGCGAGTTGCTGCGATTGACGATTTGACTCAGGCAAGTGGCGGTGGAGATTTGGTTGCCATTCTCGGAGATACAAACGCAATTCAAGGTAAATTACCGACCAATAAGTTTATGGGAAGTTCGGATGGTGCTGATGATGATGGCACACTGAATACAATAAATACCAATGCAGCAAGATTAACAGCAGTAAGAGCCGCCGTTCTGACTGATTTGATTGATGGCGGACGACTTGATTTATTGATTGATGCGATACTTGAAGATACCGGAACAACCTTAGACGGCAAAATAAATACAATAGACACCGTTGTCGATGCGATATTTGTCGATGTTGATGCGATGTCAGCCGGTGGATCTGCGCCGAGTTTAGAATAGGAGAAAAATATGGGATGCCCTGATCAATGTATATTAGGCCAGAACCTGACGTTTACCGTACAGGCGAAAGATGGGACTGGTGCGCCAGCTAATGCCGCCAGCGACCCGGCGTATGTGATTTATGAGGACGAAAAGAAGACGGAAATACTTTCGGGTACAATGCCCTTACTCACAGCCGGGAACGTGGGCTTTTACACCGAACAGATAGCCACTACAGCGGCAAACGGCTTTGAGCAGTATAAAACCTACGCCATACGGATAACAGCGACCGTGGCTGGTGTGGCTGTCGCTAAGACATACTCAACGATCTGTTTAGGTGCTGAGGACTTTCCTGCGTCAACTTCAGGGGCATTAACCACCACAGCCAATTATAAGGCATTCGCAGGGATAACAACTTCTGATGATGATGCCCTGATAGGCAACCTGATAAGCAGGGCTACGGCTGCTATCGAAAGTTACTGCGACCGGACATTAACATCAGCGACCTACCGGGAACGGCTTAACGGTGATGGCACATCTGAATTATTCGTGTCTGAATGGCCCATAACGGCGATTACTATGCTGTCGGTGGGATATACGGACGTGCTTCGGATAAATAACAGCAGCAGCGATGCCTATAACGCCTTTGTTTCCGTTGAGGACTCGACTTTATCAACACCGACAATGATATTGACGCAAATGGGCGGCAGTGGTGCGGGGACTGATACGATCCAATTAGCTACCGGCAACGCCGGCGGCGAGCATACGATAACGACTTTGGCGGCGGCGATAGTGGCTCTGGGCGGCGGTTGGACGGCTGAGGTTATGCTATCGGGCTGGGGGAGTTGGTCTGGTATTGAATTAAGGCCGGTACAGGGCTTGCAGTGTTACGGCACGACTTATGCTACTGTTCAAGTGCCTGCCGAGCCGGAGACTGAGTTTACCTACGATGCTGATATGGCTCTTATCAATACAGCCAGAAAAACCCCGATGGGAACTCGGAATATAACGATTCGATACACAGCAGGGTATTCTACCACGCCGGCAGACTTGGAGCAGATTTGCATTGACCTTGTTGATGTTTATTACAAGCGAAGTCAGAGAGATACATCGATCAAAAGAGAACGGCTTGACGAGCATGATATTTGGTACGCTGGCAGCGAGGATGGTATCGAAATGCCGAAGGATATAGCCATAAGACTTGCTCCGTATAAGAAGTGGAGGGCTACGATCTAAATGCCAATCGCTGACTTTTACAATAGTACGGCTGAGGTTCAGGCTTTGACAATTACCAAAACCGGGATGGGTGGTAAAAAGAAAAGCTACTCGACCCGTATAGAAAGTTTGGTTTGTCGGGTAACGCCGAAAACGGTTACTGAGGCCGATGAGTTTGGCAAGCTAACTGTCCGGGAGATATGGCGGTTGTATTGTGCAGCGTCAACGGCGAATAAGGCTATAAGCGAAAGCGATAAGGTAATAGTTGGCAGCAGGGAGTTTGAAATTGAAGGGATAAGAAACCCGGCTTTACTTGACCGATATTTGATGATTGATATGAGGCTTTTGAAGTAATGGCGGTTGACTACAAAATAAAATGGTATGGAAAAATTATCTTTAACAAAGCTACCGAGGCTAATGTCCGGGCGATGAAGAAAGCCGCTCTGTTAGTTGAGGGTTATGCTAAAGAGAGCGTGAGCAAACAAGGAACAGGACGATTTTATGCCAGAAGCAAAAAAGGCAAGAAAATTAGAATTGCGATTACAACAGGTGAAACGGATAGAAGATTCAAAAAAAGAGGCCAAACAGGACATCGTGCTTCTGTACCGGGAAAACCACCTGCCCTTGATTTTGGTAATTTGATGAACTCAATACAGAGCAGGGTAACTGTCGGAGCGGCGGTCGTAAAAGGCGAGGTTGGAAGTGATATTGACTACGCATTATATTTAGAGGTAGGGACTCACAATATGAAGGCGCGGCCATATTTACGCCCGGCGGTTACGGCTAATAAGCGAAAAATTAACAAAATATTCAGGGACTCGAACAGGTGATAAGAAAAGTATCAGAGGCGATTATCCGTAGGTTCAATGCCTATGCTCCGTTGAAAAACGAGTTAGGCGGCAGGCTGTATTTTCAGCAAGCCTTACAAGAGGACGAATTTCCTTACGGTACGTTTATGTTCAACAGCATTACACAGGAAGAAATTATGGGAGCAGGTTCAAACAATATCACTCAGGTCGATATTCAGTTTAACTTGTTCTCGAATGATATGGAAGGTGGCGAGGGTATCTCGCACCTGACACAGTTGCTTTTAGATTGTTACCATTGGAATGAGCTTATAATTGACGGCTGGACTTGCCTTAAAATGCAAAGGGAAACTGTCCTGCCGATTTTGTTTATAGACGAGATATGGCAATCGTCAAACGACTTTTCGTTATGGATTCAAGAATAATTTTTTGGAAGGAGTTTTATTATGGCAGCTTTTCACGGAAAAAGAGGCTCAGGTGTTTGGGCAGCAACAGGCATAACCTTTGAAATAACCAGTTTCACGGTTTACGCTACTGTTGATGTTGCCGATGCAAGTGTTATGAACGTAGCGGCGGTTACGGCAGCGACACACTGGAAAAATTCGGTTGCTGGTTTTAAGGACTGGACAGCAACGTGCGAATGTCTTGAACCGGCGGCAGGTGGTGGTATCGGTGAGTTAGGGGAATCGTCTACCTTGACGCTTGATACAACTGACGGTCTGGCCTATTCCGGCACAGCGATTTGCACAGGTTTCTCGGTATCAAATGACAAAGATGATGCTGGTCGATTGACGCTAACATTTCAGGGAACAGGGCAATTATCAGCAGCTTAATAGGAGGTAATTATGGCAGCTTTTCACGGAAAGCAGGGCAAGGCTACGTTTGCTGGTGGTGCTTCGAGCAGCGTTCTATCTTGGACGATAGATGCTACTTGTAGCGTTGCCGATGCGTCTGCTATGGACAATTCAGCCGCAACAGCGGCAACGCATTGGAAGGAATACATAGCTGGTTTCAACGATTGGACGGCTACGGTAGAATGTAATCTTGACGATGGCGGTATGGACCCGGACTTGGCGGTTGACTTTATTGACGATGATGGGATAGCGGTTGTCCTTCACCAGAGCATCACGGCGGGTTCACCAACGACCCGGAAATATTCCGGCAACGGAATTATCACCGGCATTTCGCCGAGCGTTGATAAAGACGATGTTGCGAAGGTTACATATACCGTTCAAGGTTCTGGTACATTGTCAGTTTCGGCAGATACATAAGGAGTGAATTATGGCTTTAATACACGGAAAAAATGCGAAGATATATTGGGACGCTGGCGCAGGAAATTCCAATATCAATTTACAATACGGTCAAAGCTGGTCGGCTGATGCTACGCACGATGTCGAGGAAATAACATCGATGCAGGATAGTTGGCGTACCTATGCCGGAGGCTTTAGAGACTGGACGGCTACTGTCGAGTGCTTACTTCCAACAGGAGGAGCAGATATAGTTTTAGGTGGCGATGATGGCATGGGCGATGACGAAGCTAACCTTGAATTATATCTGGTCTATGATACCGGAACGCCTACCTACAAAGCTGTATATGGCACGGCTATCTGTACCGGACATTCTGCCGGTGTCGATAAGGATGGAGTAGCGACAGTTTCATATACGTTTCAGGGTATTGCTCAACTAACTTGGCATAGCGGAGCGGCAGTACTGACATATTAAAAAGTAAAGGAGAACTGGAAATGTTAAATTTAGAAGGGTTTGTCCCTAAGCGGACAACAATTAAGATTGGAACGAAAGAGTTTATTTTTCGGGAATTGTCTATCGCCGACCTTGCGAAGTTTCGGGCCAGGCTGGTAGGTGAGCGAGAGAAAATAAACAAAGAACGAAGGGAACGGCTAATTGAAGATGCCGCAAAGATTGAAGGCATAGACCCGATGGAGTTGTTGAAGTATTCCGATTCGTCTGTTTCGGATGAGGAACTTGAACAGCAAATGGAGACTATCGAGGGCATTGGCTATTTGGCTTATCTGAGTTTGAAATATGCCTTGCCGGAAGTGAGCCTTGAAGATGCTATGAATATAGTTAGTCCGGGTATTATTGAGGAAATTACAAAGGCTATGTTCCCGATGGAGGATAAAAAAAAACCGAAGCCGGCGACCCTATCAAAGAAACCACAGCAGTAGCGTTGCTGTGTAGGTTTTATGGTTTCAGTATTGCTGAGGTAATGATTATGACCTTGCGGCAGTTTGTAACAATGTTGGACGAAATGGGTAACGTAATGAAAATGGAATTAGGTAACCCGGACGAAAAGGAACAAACATCCTTAACTGGTGAGCAGGGCTTTCAACTTGCCCGAAGGGTATTTCCGAGAGGACGAAAGTAAATGGCAAAACTTGGGACAGCGTGGGTGAACATACGAGCGAACCTGAAACCGCTAAAGGCCGGGCTTGCGATGGCGAGGGCTGCCGTTAAAAAGTCAATGGCTATTATAGGATCGGTTGTCAGAAAAGCGATGCGTATAGTCAAAAGAATTTTGCAGGCTTTGACGGCTGTTGTTATTGCTTCGGTCTGGGCTTTCGTAAGGTTTGAGAAACAGATGGCGAATGTCGCTACGATGCTTGACAAACATACGATGAAGATTATGCCAGAATATAGTAAGGAACTAAAACGGTTGGCCGTAACTTTTGGCGAATCGACAGCGACATTAAGTACCGGCCTCTATAATATATTGTCGGCGAGTATAGATTCTTCCAAGGCGGTAGGTGTTTTGGAGGTTGCTATTAAAGCGGCTAAGGCAGGTATGACCGACACGCAGACGGCGGCGAGTTCTATTCTAACGGTTCTTAATTCTTACGGTATGGCTGCCGAAGATGCGGCGAAAGTTTCAGATATTTTATTCGCTGTCGTTAAGCGAGGCGTAACTACGTTTGGAGAATTAGCAC
>SDBT01007299.1_pt1 | contig 18219 bp, 12 predicted proteins | sample 2277101 | NCBI WGS metagenome assembly SDBT01 (sample SAMN10404973, study PRJNA504765) | marine sediment metagenome | isolation source: marine sediment core GS10_PC15, 103 cmbsf | place: Arctic Ocean: Southern Knipovich Ridge | collected 2010
TGCATTTGACACTTTCAGAGTAATAATTTAATGAAACCTTGAAAGTGCTAAGCAAGAAGAAGTTTTTGAAAGAAGCCTTTTCAAGGATCCATTACTTGAAATACGAAAATATATATCATGATACTTTTATAATCTTAATAAAACAATTGACATAATAAAATGAAATAATAAATTAGTTATAGCTTTTTATAAAATAATTGAGTGAAAAAATTATTGATCTTTAAATGTCGCAGATATGGTTGTTTACAAATGAAATGAAAAAAAGAAAAATACAAACAAATAGTTTATTCGCGCCTGTCCCGTTAAATTGTTTTTTTATTTAACTGGGATGTTTAGTGTATTTCGCGGGTAAATTATTATGGAGGAAAGGATGAAAAAAACAAATTTAGTTCTCGGATTTATGCTGATTATGTTATTAGCAATGAGCACGAGCCTTATGGCTCAGACAACGATTTATGTAAACTACAGCACAGGAGATGATGGCGGTAATGGCACTTCAATAAGTCCTTATAAAACATTTTACAAAGGATATACTGAGTCTATCAACGGTGACATTTTAGATCTTACCGGAACATTTAATTGGACAAATGCCGATGAAACAGGTGATGCTTCTACTACAGGATATACTATTGGCAAAAATCTCACAATTCAGGGACAAGGTGCGGGTCAAACATTTGTTCAGGCACATTCAAGTGAAAATTCAGCAGATCGTAGAGTTTTTACTATTTCATCCGGAGCAACAGTTACACTCGAAGATATGACCATCCGCTATGGTAAAATAACTACTTCAAAAATTACTTCAGGTGGTGGAATTAAAAACCTTGGTACTCTAACGATGACGAACTGCACTGTTAGTGAAAATATATCCTACCATGGTGGTGGCATATATAACTACCATGCGATAATATCGATGACAAACTGTACCATCAGCGGGAACGAAGCCCAAGATTATTATGGTGGCGGTATCTACAACTATCAATATGAGGAAACTGCTACAATAACGATGACGAACTGCACTGTTAGCGGAAATACAGTTACTTATGATGATGATGAATGTGCGGGTGGTGGAATCTGCAATGAATCTGCTACTCTAACGATGACCAACTGCACTGTTAGTGGAAACGAACTTTACTTCGACAGCGATACTTGGGGTGGCGGAATCGCCAATTATGATGGTACTGTAACACTGACTAACTGCACCATTTGTGAAAATAAAGCCGGTGGTTACGGTGGTGGCGGTTACCTCAACAATGAAGGAACTTTGCACATAAAAAACACCATAATCGCCAATAATACTTCAGAAAGTTATGCAGCTGATTTTGAAAATGATAGCGGAACAATAAATAACAATGGTTATAATATTGTAGAGGTCCAAAGTGATAGTGATTTTGTAAACGGAGTAAACGGATGTATAGTAGGTGCTGGAACCTATAATCTTAGTACAACGCTTGCGGATAACAATACGCTTAATGGAACACAAACACACAAAACCACCGACGGCAGTGCGGCAATTAATGCAGGCAGCAATAGTGGTGCAAATAATGGAGTTGACCCACCAGCACAAGACCAACGTGGCGCAGAAAGAAACGGCGCCACAGATATCGGAGCCTATGAATATTATGATGATGCTGGTTCTTTACCAGTCACTCTCTCCTCTTTCACAATCCAATACCTCAATGAATCACCGGTTTTATGTTGGACAACCCAATCTGAAACAAGTAATGCAGGTTGGAATATCTATCGTTCACAAACAGATATTCTGGAAGAAGCAATGCAGATAAATTTAGAAATGATTCCCGGAGCAGGTACAACATCCGAACCAACAGATTACATTTATGAGGATGAATCGGAATTAATGGAAAACACAGAATACTGGTACTGGCTCGAAAGCATCGATTATTCAGGATTAACAGATAGTTACGGTCCGATTTCATTAATAATTCCTGAAGAGGGAGAAGAACCTGGTTCTCCTGAGATTCCGGGTATTTACGGACTTCACCAAAATTATCCCAATCCGTTCAATCCCAATACAGAAATCAGTTTTATGATGAAAAATGATTGTATGGGTGAACTGGCGATTTATAATATCAAAGGACAGAAAACAAGGATATTGTTCACAAATAAATCGATTCCCAAAGATGAACTGCTGATCTACATCTGGAACGGCAAAGATGAATCCGGCAAAGAAGTTTCAACCGGAGTTTATTATTACAAACTGATGACAACCAAAGGGAATTTTGTTCGTAAGATGATTTTGCTGAAGTAACATAAAGCTCCGCTTTGTGCATGGACTTTATTTAAAACCCGAGTCGGGTTGAACACAACTCGACTCGGGTTTTTTAGTTTCCAAAACTTCGGAAGTTTTTTTTATCAACAATTAAAAAAACTTTTTGGTATTCTTGACGCATTTTTGCTAATATTTTTCATTTAATCAGATTTTTCACCTCGTTCCAATGCTCCAGCGTTGGAACGGGAAATGAGCGTGGGAAGCAACATATTCTTCAACACCGAGACGGTTGAAACAACCTAAGATTCCCGCTTTCGCGGGAATGACAAATTTAACAAAATGAGAGAAAAATGAAAATTTTTAAAATGAAAACCGATGGCTCCATAAAGGAGATTTTCCGATTTGAAAAAAGAACCAAGCTGAAACGTATCTTATTAGGAGCCAATATTTCTGCCGGCTTTCCGTCTCCTGCTCAGGATTATATCGAAGGAAGCTTGGACTTAAATGAATTTCTTATTCATCATCCGGCAGCCACTTTTTTTGTTCGGGTCGATGGCAATTCCATGATCAATGCCGGAATCCATCCTGATGATATTTTGATTGTGGACCGGGCTTTAGAAGCCTCTAATAATAAAATAATAATCGCTGTTCTGGATGGAGAATTAACAGTAAAACGTTTGAAAATTGAAAATAACCTTTGGTTTCTTTTGCCGGAAAATCCCCGGTTTCCTTCGATTGAAATCACGGAAGATATGGATTTCCATGTCTGGGGTGTGGTTACCTATGCAATTCATAAGATGAAATAGATGAAAAAAGAAATTTTCGCTTTAGTTGATTGCAACAATTTTTACGTTTCCTGCGAACGTGTTTTCCAACCTTCTTTAAGACACAAACCAGTTGGAATTCTTTCCAACAATGATGGTTGTATCGTAGCCTTATCAGATGAACTTAAGAAATTGAACATTCCTCGCGGAACTCCCGGCTTCAAAATCCGGCACCTTCTCAAGAAATATGATATAAAGCTGTTTTCCTCCAATTACGCTCTTTATGGCGATATGTCTGCCCGGGTGATGAAAATTCTTTATCAATTCACTCCTGATGTAGAAATTTATTCCATTGATGAGGCATTTCTTTCTTTAAATGGATTTGAACATTTGAACTTAACTGACTATGGAAAGATAATCCAGAAAACTTTGAAACAATGGACTGGAATTCCTGTTTCTGTGGGGATTGGTCCAACCAAAACTTTAGCAAAAATTGCTAATCGAATAGCTAAAAAAAATAAAGGATATAAAGGCGTTTTCAATATTTTAAATCATCCTAAGATCGAAGAAATTTTAGCTTCGATTGATGTTAAACACATTTGGGGAGTAGGACCACGATATTCCAAAATGCTTCATCGCCACAGGATTTGTAATGCTCTTGAACTGGCAAATGCTCCTCAAAACTGGGTAAAAAAAAGAATGACCATCGTGGGACTGAAAACCTGCAAAGAATTAAAAGGAATTTCCTGCTTAGATTTGGAAATGGATATTTCTCCTAAGAAAGAAATCGTCTCTTCCCGCTCTTTTGGAAAACCTGTAACAACTTTAGATGAACTCCAGGAAGCAGCATCTTCTTATTGTGTGCGAGCTGTGGAAAAATTGCGTTCACAGCATTCAGTGGCATCCGGCATCATGGTTTACATTGCCACCAATCCCTTCAAAGATGAACCGCAATATGTAAATTTTGCTAATTCGCGATTATCCACACCTTCAGCTTTTACTCCGGATTTTCTATCTTTGGTCAATAAAGATGTAAAAACTCTTTTTCGCTCCGGATACAAATACAAAAAAGTTGGTGTGATGATTAACGATATTGTATCTGAAGAAAATGCTCCTCTCGATTTTTTTGAACCATCTTACTTAGATGATGAACGCAAAACTATCATGGATTGTGTTGATAATATCAATAAAAAAATGGGTATAAATAAAGTGACTTATGCCAAGGTTGGAACAAAAAAAAGATGGAAAATGAAACGAGAAAAACTCACCCCACAATATACTACAAAATGGAATGAACTGCCAATTGTGGAGGACTGATAATGTGCGGAAGATTTGCTCTTTTCAGTAGTGTGCAAGCAATTAAGAAATACTATAATTATTTAAATGAAGTTCAGGATTGGAAAGCAAATTATAATATCGCTCCATCCCAAAAAATTCCTGTAATCATCAACAAAAGCGGAGAGAAAAATCTTGAGTTTTTCCAGTGGGGATTGATTCCATTCTGGGCAAAAGACAAAAAAATCGGTTATAAAATGATAAATACAAGAGCAGAAACCATCTCAGAAAAACCAAGTTTTAAATTCGCATTTCGGAAGAGACGATGTCTTATTCCTGCAAATGGATTTTATGAATGGCGAAAAGAAGATAAACAACCATTTTTTATCCAATTGAAAGATTGCGAAATATTTTCCTTTGCGGGAATCTGGGAAAATTGGAAATCCCCGGAAGGAGATTATATTCAATCCTGCTCCATTATCACAACTTCTGCCAATGATTTTACGGAAAAAATTCATCAACGTATGCCAGCAATTCTTCCAAAGGAACAAGAAATAATCTGACTTTCAAACCAATCGCAATAAAAACTTCTTTCGCTTCCTAGACCATTAAGTTCTGATGAAATCGTGGCATACAAAGTTTCTAAAAATGTAAATTCTTTTAAAAATAATTATAAAGAATTAATCAAGATGATTTGAGAGATAAGCTTTTAAGCTAATGAATGATAATTCTCAATTCATTTTTTAACCCTTTACCTTTTCACCAATAAGCTTTCTTGCTTTTTTTCTTTGACACATATAAATAACTTCTCAAATTAATATTCCTAAAAAATAAAGGATAATATGAAAACTTTAACAGACGAACAGATCTATCGAAATCTGCAATTACACCTGGATAATTTTCCTATTGGCTTTCCTGCAACTGAATCTGGTGTAGAGATTGAGATATTAAAATTTTTCTTCACTCCTTTGGAAGCGATGATCGCTTCTTGCCTGAACCTGGCAGCGAAATCTCCAGCAAAAATCCAGAAGAGATTAGCAGCAAAGTTCCAGGTGGAATTACCTTTGGATGAGCTTGCTGCCTATCTTCACAAAATGTTTATGAACGGATGCATCGAACGCTCCGTAAAAGAAGATTCTCCTCGTTATTCAAGTGCCATGCTTGCCATTGGAATGTTCGAATATCATGTTGATCATCTTACCAAAGAATTCGTAGAGAACATGCAAAAATATTTTGATGAAGCTTTTGGTGACGAATTCTTCCGCACATCGCTGCCACAACTACGAACCAGTCCACATGCCAAAGCAATTGTACCGGAACATCACATCGCTACTTACGATGATATGCGTAGGTTTGTACAAAATACCGAAAAACCCATCCAGGTGGTAAATTGTGTTTGCAAGCAGGGGGAAGCTTTATTGGGAAAACCATGCAAGCAAACTGATAATTATGAAATTTGCCTGATATTCGGTTCTAAAAGTTATGCAGCACGAAATCAAGCTCGAGAAATCAGCAAAGAGGAATGTTTGCAAATATTGGATGAAGCGGAAGAAAAAAGCCTGGTTCTGCAACCTGGAAATTCAATCGAACCACTTTGCATCTGCATCTGTTGCGGTTGTTGTTGTGGCGTTTTAACTGCTGCGAAAAAATATCCCAAACCAGCAGAACTTTTTGCTACAAATTATTTCGCCGAGATAGTATCTGAACAATGTATTGGTTGTGGTGTCTGCATCAACAGATGCCAAATGGAAGCAATAAGACTTGAAAATGAAATTGCTTTTATTGACCCAAGCAGGTGTATTGGCTGCGGATTGTGCATTACCAGGTGTCCTTCCAATGCAGCAAAATTGATAAAAAAAGAGAAAGAAACAGTACCGCCCAGAACCGCAGCTATGCTCTACATGAACATCCTGAAAGAAAAATTTGGTAAGAAAAAAATGATTATGAAAATGCTGAAGCTATTACTTGGATAAAAATGTGAGAAAAATATGTTAGGAACGATAATTAATGTAGCAACGGTTATCCTTGGCAGCACTATTGGTTTAATCCTGCATACCAGGTTTTCCAAACGTTTTACTGAAGTTGCTTTTCAAGGAATTGGTATTTTTACAATATTTCTGGGAATCGTAATGGCTTTAAAATCGGATGCTTATTTGGTCATCGTTCTCAGCCTGATCTCCGGTTCTCTCATTGGAGAAACGCTCAAGATCGAAGTTTGGATGAACAACTTGGGAGAGAAATTGAAAGCACGATTAAAAAGCAAAAACGACAAATTTTCGGAAGGACTGGTAACCGCTTTTCTGCTTTTCTGCATGGGTTCTATGACGATTCTGGGAGCAATCGAAGAAGGACTGGGTAGTAAACCGAATCTATTGTTAACCAAATCCATAATGGATGGTTTCTCATCGATCGCTCTTTCCTCAGCTCTGGGAATTGGAGTATTATTTTCTGTGATTCCTTTATTAATTTATCAGGGAGGCCTAACTTTACTCACAGAATTTTTTGGAAACTACTTCAATGATATTTATATCAATAACTTATCTTCTGTAGGTGGTTTGCTGCTTATAGGAATGGGAATCAGGATTTTAGAGATCAAAAAAATCCGGGTCTTGAACATGCTGCCGGCATTAGTAATAATATTGATCTTAACGTGGATAGTAAATCTATTATGAAAAATTTAGAAAAGAGTCTTAATGATCTATATGATCCAATTAGTTTTATATCACTTAATCTTAAGTTAATCAAAAAATATAGGAATATTCATAACTCATCAATAAGTAAGTATATTACTTATTGTATTATTAATCTTTTCCATAATACAGTTGTCTACATTGGTATTGTATTTGATAAAACAAGACATACAAGTTCATTATTCAAGTTTAATCAAAAAATTGAATCTAATAAATTAAAAATTACTGAATATAAGAAATGGAATAAATTATATAATTCTACTTTTTCTGAAGCAAAAAAAATACTTTATTTGCGTAATAATTTTCATGCTCATAAAAATGAAGTATTTGATATAAAAGAATATTGGGAGCAAAATCCTGATGAATATGACAAAATCACGTTAGTAGTTGAAAATTGCATAAAACTTTTAGATATTCTTTCGCAAGATATTTTAGGCTTTAAATTCGATTTTGATACAACTTGCAAAGGTATTCTTGACCAATTTAATGTTCTATTCAAAGAATATGAAAATTAAACACATTCCACTCGATCAGAATATTTGCAATCTACTCTTACTGAATTCGATGAAGATAATTGCCTGCTGCTCTTCCCAACCCGCAAAAGCAAACAGGAAGCACAAAAATTGTTGGAAAAATATAAGCAAATACAAAGGAGATGAACAATGAAGAATTTTTTAATTTATACCCCGAATAAATCAATGTGGTTTTTATCTATACGGCGTTTAATAGTTTTTATTTCATTATTATTATTTATTAGTTTGAACCTAATTGCAGAAGGAACTCTTTTTGTTGGTTTGGAAGGTTCGACCCCACCCACTTATCATTCTGACATGATAGGATTTCCAAACGTTAGCTGGATCAACAACTATTCCTTCGATGTAAGTGGTGCAGCAGCTACTCCGGATGGAACTATTTACATTATTGAAGGTGCGTTCACAACTCATCTCTACGAAGCAACTCTCACCTCAGCACCTCAGCAGATCTGCACCATCAGCGAAGATATGAGCGCCCTAGCTTATGGAAACAACACACTTTATGGATATTCCAACTATGCAACTCCTAAAGGAATTTACAGCATAGATACGACGACCGGAGCTGCTACTTTAGTTCTGGATGTTTACACCGGTACGAGTTTTCGCTTCTTTGCTCTGGATTACAATCCGCTGGACAATTTGTTCTATGGATACACCGAATATGGAGCATCGGGACTTTATTCCATCAATATCGATACGGGAGAAATGATCCAACTAACAGGAACAATTCCTGCCAGTAACGGACAAGGTCGCGGATTAGCAGTAGGTGATAATTCAGTTTATTTAACGGCGACACGCGGAGATGACGGCATTCCCTATTTTGCCTACGATATTTCTCAGGGAGTGGGTGGAAGTTGGGTAGAATTTACTAATCCTTATCCAAATTATCATTCCACCGGTGGTGCAGCCTGGATTCCCAATCAGGTTCAAACGATACAGATAAGCGGACATGTGGTGGGAAGTGACGAGCCAGGTGTAGGTTTGGCAAATTGTGATGTAATTCTTTCCGGAGATAATACATATCAAACACAAACAGACCTGAATGGTGATTTCCTGATCTCTGAAGTTGTGGGAAATGCAGACTATTCCCTGGAAATCTCACTGGAAGGCTTTGAAACATATAATGCGCTTGTTCAGGCGGGAATCGATGATATCGATCTGGGAACGATAGAACTGGATGAACTTGCTTATCCTGCTACTAATGTATTGGCTGTAGTGAATGTAGAAAATACTGAAGTTTCACTAATCTGGAATTCACCCACACCTGATGAGAGAGATTTGGAATCTTATGATGTTTTTCGTTTCCTGGAAATAAACAGTGTCATTCCCTTTTTATGGGATTTGATCTCAGAAGGTTCTGCGGATACATCTTTTGTCGATACAGACTGGATTTTGCTGGACCCGGATATTTATCAATATGCAGTTGTAGCGGTTTATGCAAACGGTATCATAGCAGAAGCAGCCTTTTCCAACGTGGTGGAAAAGCTGCTGGTTTTCAATCCTCCTCAAAACCTGTATATTGACCACACTTATTCTTTGCCAGATAATATCTATCATTTATATTGGGAAGTTCCCGAACCTTGCAATGCAACTCTTATCAATTATAATATTTATGTAAATTATGAAGTATATGCCACTGTTTCTGCCAGTTTATTAGATTATGTAATTATTAATGCACCATTAATGCCCGGTAGTGCAGAGAGTATATTCTATGTTACGGCTCTTTATGAAAATCCAAACGGCGAATCTGACCCTTCAAATATTGTGATATGTGTTGCTATGTTATCATCCGAACAGAATATTGCATCATCGGACAATCTTTTAATCGGCAACTTTCCAAATCCGTTCAATCCGTCAGGTGCCGGACGCAGTCCAACCACAACGATTTCATTTATTTTAACCACAGAGAACACGGAGGACACGGAGTTAATCATTTATAATTTGAAAGGACAGAAGATAAGAGAATTGAAAATTGAAATCCAGCAGCTGCCGGAGAAAATTAACAAAGTTATCTGGGATGGCTCAGACAATAATAACAAACCAGTCTCAACAGGTATTTATTTCTATAAATTGAAAGCGGGAAATTACACTTCCACAAAAAAAATGATCCTGATGAAATAGTGTCTGCGACATTTCACAGGACAGGTCCTGATGAAATAGGAAATCCAACCTTCCGAAGGTTATGGAACTTCCAATATTTCTTAACCTTCGGAACGGTTAAATATTCTGAAAAAGTATTAAATAGAGAGGTGAAAAAAATGAAAAAGCATGCAGTTCTTTTGTTAATATTACTAATTGTGATATCGAATCTTTTTGGACAAACTTTACCGGATAAAGTTATCGTGGGCTACTGGCATAATTGGGGATATACACCTAATTCATTACTTCTTACCGATATCCCAGAAGCTTATGATGTTATCAATATCGCTTTTGCAACACCCACAGAACCTTTTGGCTCTACAATGCAATTTACTCCTGATCCCGGTATTTACTCGAATCAGGATGATTTTATCATTGATATCGGTTACCTTCAAAATCTTAAAAAAAAGGTTGTGATCTCGATCGGTGGAGCAAACGATCCTGTAATGTTACTAAATGCCAATGATGTACAAAATTTTGTCACATCCATGAGTACGCTCATTATGACATACGGATTTGATGGAATTGATATCGACTTGGAAGGCGGTTCGATCTCACTCGATACCGGAGATAATGATTTTAGATATCCTACAACTCCAAAAATCATTAATCTCATTGATGCTATTACGCAACTTATAGATCAAATGCCCGAAATAATGCTGACTACTGCCCCCGAAACAGCCTATGTGCAAGGCGGTTACAGTACTTATGCCGGAATTTGGGGTGCATACTTGCCGCTTATCCATGCTCTTCGAGACAGGTGGACTTACGTCCATGTTCAACATTACAATACAGGTAGTATGTATGGTCGCGATGGTATTCTTTATAATCCGCCAACAGCAGATTTCCATGTAGCAATGGCTGATATGCTGTTAGCAGGTTTTTACGTGGATGTTTGGGTTGGTAATATATTCTTTGAACCTTTGGCTCCAGAACAAGTTGCAATTGGATTACCGGCTTCTACTTCTGCGGCAGGAAGTGGTTACACTGCACCGGATGTCGTACATACAGCACTTGATTATATTATTTTAGGAACTTCATTTGGCGGACAATATCAGCTTGCTAATCCAGATGGTTATGCGGATTTTAGAGGTTTGATGACCTGGTCGATCAATTGGGATGTGGATAATAACTGTGAATTCTCCAATGCCCATCGACCTTATCTCGATAATCTGAGTGGTGTATCTGTCTTTGAAAATAACATTCCCAATGAAAATAGTATTTTAATTTCAAATTATCCCAACCCGTTCAATCCAACAACGACTATTTCTATCTCTTTAACCACAGAGAGCACGGAGGACACGGAGTTAATTATCTATAATATGAAAGGTCAGAAGATAAAGAAATTAGAAATTATAAATTTGAAATTAGGAATTAATGAGGTTGTTTGGGATGGAACCGATTACAAAGGTGAATCCGTTTCCACAGGTATCTATTTCTATAAAATGAAATCTGGTACTTTTGAACAAACAAAGAAAATGATAATGATGAAATAGTGACACAAACTTTGCAAACTCCGGCAGCTGTCGGATAGGAACACAATACTCTAACGCTCTGCGTCAAAACCAGATAGGAATAGAATCAATTGTTATTTTTCGATACTGGAGCGTCTGATTCTCCATTCCTACGCAGGAGCATAGGAACGAGATATAATAAAACATCAAAACACAGAAAACAAATAAATTCCAATGATTAAAATTTCAAATTCAAAACAAGTCGCATTCTCTAACGCTCTGCGTCAAAACCAGATGGGAATAGATTCAATTGTTCTTTTTCGACGCTGGAGTGTCTGATTCTTCATTCCTATGCAGGAGCATAGGAACGAGAGAGACAATTTTTTAATAAAGCACTTGCACATTTATTTAAACTTTTCAAATTTTGTAAGGTCTCTGTTTGAATAAAAGGGTAAATATGATTAATTTCAGATTTGTAAGTTTTGCTGAAAATCTTCTGGAAAAAATTATTAATGAGAATAAAGATAAGCAATCTCTTTTTTTATTTCCCAATATCAACAGCAAAAAGCAAGCTTTAAAGATTTATCAGCATCTCTGGGATTTCTCGAATTCAAAGTTTTTCACATTCGATGAATGGAAACATTTGATCTTCGGAACTTCGTTTCCAATCCTGAAAGATGAAAAAAGAAAAATTGCTTTATATTCTATTCTTACTTTAGAAAATAAAAACTTTTTTAAAATTAATAACTATTTTTCAATCAATTGAGCTGGCAAACAATTTCTTTGATTTCTGGGAAGATGTCATTCCCACGGAAATGGCAATCCATCCCATCCAAAAGATTTGACTTTAAAATCAACTTTTCTATTTTTACTTTAATTAATTTTTAGAAGTCTTTGGATAATTTCATACTCGACCTGGCAGGTCGAGTTACAAAAAGGGATTATGATAAACTTTAAATTCGTTGGCTTTGATGAAAACCTTATCCAAAAGGTGATTGCAGAGAACCAGGATAGTTTATGCCTGCTGCTCTTCCCAACTCAATCCAGCAAAAAAGAAGCTAAAAAAATATTCCTGCAGAACTGGAATTTCATAGAAAGCGAATTTCTAACCATGGATGAATGGAAAGAATTATTATTCCCAACCTCATTCCCCATTCTGAAAGAAGAAAAACGTTCACTGATGTTTTTCAAAGCATTATCCAAAGATGACAAAGAATTTTTTAATATCGGCAGTTATTTCCAATCTATTGAGCTTGCTCATAATTTTTTCGATTTCTGGGAAGAGATAAAGGAAGAGCAGATTCCCGATGAAAACATTGAACAAGTTCTTTCCTTCAAACAGACTTCCGGTAACTGGCAATTAGAAACTTTTGAACAACTTAAAAAGATAAAGGCTCAATATTATCGTCTTCTTCAGAAAGAAAAGTTCGCTGATAAAATCTTTCTTTACAACATCGATGAGATACAGACCGATATAGAACTCAGTAGGATAGTAGTAGTGAATCAGTTTTATTTTACAACCTTGGAAAAAAATATATTAAATAAATTCGACAAAGAAGTTCTGGTATATTTACAATTGCTGGAGAGCGTCTTTGATAAAGATGAATTGAACGTTCTAAATAATTTCAATGCATCGATGCTCAAACAACATCTGAAAAGTAAAGTGAAGGTAGTTCGTTCTTCAGAGCAGTTCCAAATGATAGCTTGTCTTCTTTCCGAAATTGATAAGAACAAAAAAAATACTATCATCGATTTCAAATTTAATTTGCAACCGTATTCAGGCTTTCTTTCTCATCACTTTTTCTCGATCTCAAATACAATTCCATTCACAAATACAGCCATTTTCAGGTTTTTCCAGATCACACTTAACCTCTTGAACTCAATAGTCTGGGAAGGCAAGCCGTTCCTGCTCTCTTTACAGCAGGTTCTAAACGCAGCCCTTTCCGATGAATTTCTATCCTGTTTTGTGCAGGAAAAAACCAGACGTGAGCAGATCCGAACATTCCTGTTTGAACTCATTGAAAATGATTACCAATATCTCGATCTGGATTATTTCTTCCAAAATGAAAATGAATTCAAAAGCGAATTTGAGCAGTTTTTCAAATTCTTACAAAAAACCCAAAATATTAAAAGCATCAGAACATTGATAGAATTCATAAATACCGAAATCGATATTGAGAAACTGGCTGCTGAAGAAAGCAGAAAAACCGACATCATAACAGTATTCTACGAGCTTCTTGCTGACTTTGCATCTATAGAAGATATCGGCATTATTCCCGATTGGAAATCAATTTTCTCCGGCAGTATTACAACCAATATTCTACAGCTTTTCCTGGATTATATGAAATCAAAACAGACCCGGTATAAGTTGGACGAAGCTGCTGAAAACCGAATTCAGATCACTTCTCTTCAAGATTCCCGGAACCTCGATTTTGAAAATGTGTACATTCTTAATGTCATTGAAGAAATTCTACCGGCTGCCAAACATACTCAATTCCTGCTTTCCGAAAATCAAAGAAGTAAATTGGGATTGAAAACCTATGAAGATATCAAGCTGCGTGATAAATACTATTTCTATCGGTTATTAACCTGCTGTGAAAATGCTGTTGTTTTCACGCGCTGCAACCTGGAAGAAAATATCGAGGTCAGTTCACTCATCGAGGAATTAAAATTATACGACCTGGTGGAAGAAACCGATAATTCCAATGAGAAGAACAATCTGTATAAACTGGCATTTTCTTCCCTGCTTAATAAAAACAATTATCTGCTTCCCAATGTAGATAATATCTCATCTGATTTCTTTACAATCCCGCACGAGCAAAGCGATTTTCCGGACAAAAAATTAGCTCTCAGCTTTTATAAATGGGATAAGCTGAAAAAAAATCCTTTCGAATATTACATTGAATATATTGCAGGTATAAAAGATCGTAACCCGCAGGTTTTGAACGACTTCAGCAGCAAATTGATCGGCACGATTTCACACAATATCTTTGCTCTTATCTGGAATCGTTTGATAGATGTTTATCAAGGCAACACGATCCATCATAATTTTATGTATAACACGAAAAACTATGTTGAGCAGGCTGTTGAACATTTCCTGAAATACAATAAAAAGCTTAAATATCTTTCGCCACATAATTATTCTGAAAATTATTTCAGGAATATCTTCATCCCGATCCTGAAAGAAGGAATTGCGAATTTCTTCTATCGGCTTCACAATGATCTGCAATTCACAGATAAAAGTATCTCAATATTTCCTGAAACCGGAAAAGTAACGCAAAAGAAATTCTTTGATCTGGATGAGATCAAAATTTCTCTTCGCGGAAGACCGGACCTTCGCATCCACACTGCCGATGATGAATTGTATATTTTCGATTACAAAACCGGAAGTAGTAATAATAAGAAAATCAGGAAATATAATGAGCAATTACAGTTTTATGAATTTATAAACTATCTCATCGATTCACCGGAATTGGAAAATAAACTTTACTCCTATCTGTTCTTTATTGAAGAGAAAAACCTATCGAAATTAACTAAAAGGATCGATCTGAAAGAAACAATAACAGAGGTCGTTCAAAGCATTTTGGAAAATGGTTTTTCATTGGCAAAATCGAAAGACGATTATGAAGATATCGAGATCACACGCCGGGACTTGAAGATGAAGCTGGAGCTGATGAAATGAAGCCGACGATCATTCGAGCCAGCGCCGGAACCGGAAAAACCTACCGCCTTTCATTGGAATTCATTAGCCTGCTGCTTTCGCAGAGAGTGGATTTCAGGGAAATCCTGGTTATCACTTTCACCAAGAAAGCAACTGCGGAGATCAGGGAACGAATTTTCGAACATCTACATAACATAGTTAATAATCCTGAAAAAGCGCAAGAGATAATAAAAGGTTTGAAATCGATTTACCCGGAATTAAAATTCGATGCGGAAGACATTGAATTTCTGAAAACCACCTATCAGAAAATGCTCACCAATAAATCGGAAGTGAACATCAGCACGATAGATTCGTTCATCAATACAGTTTTCAGCGGGATCATCGCTCCCTTCCGTAACATCGTGGATTACAGGATCGATAATAACATCAATGATGAATATCTCCCCGAAATTTATCAGCATATCCTGAAGGATGATAATCTAAAACTTTATGAAGATATTTTCCTGCAGGCAAAACGAAGAAACCTGGAACAATTCAATAATTTCATAAAAGATGTCATCAATTATCGCTGGCTGTTCGAGTTTATCGATCTATCGGAATTTTCTGAAACCAATATTGAAAAAGAGAAAGAGAATTGTTTCCTTGCTTACAAAAAGAAATTAGGTGAATTCCTGCAACTTCTAACAAACGAGATCAAAATCTATCTGGGGAAAAAGAATGAAAAAATAACCTGGGATAAACTGATCCAGAAAAATTATTATGAACTATTTGAAGGACAGATCGGTTTTAATTCGCTCGATGCTGATGATCTGTATGACCAGCTTTACAATTGTTTATCTGAAAAGGAATTCATCGAAGAAAATTATGCACTTCTTCTGGATGACAAGAATTTATGGAATGGGAACAGGATCAGAAATCCGGAATTGAAGCCAATCTTCCATGAAGTACAACACGAATTAGCTGGATATTTATTTTACGAAAAAGCGATAAATGAGCAGTTTAATATTATTTCCCTCGCTGTAGAAATCTTGAAGATTTATGATAAAATAAAATTCAGAGATAAGATATTTACTCATTCCGATATCAGCTATTATACTTTCCGATATTTGTACGATAAAGATCTTTCTATCATTGAAAACAAGAACGTTCTCAACATTTTTTATGAACAGCTTTCTTATAATATCCGCTTTATTCTTATCGATGAATTCCAGGACACCAGCATTCTGCAGTGGAAAATTTTCCAACCCCTTATTAATGAAACCTTGAGCGGTGAAGGACAAAAATCTTATGGCGGATTGATAGTTGTGGGAGATGAAAAACAGGCGATCTACGGCTGGCGTGGTGGGGAACGTAGATTACTCGCAGGTTTCCATGAACTTCTAAACTTTGATATGCAAACAGATTCTCTGACTACTTCCTTTCGCAGCAAACCGATCCTGATGAGTTGGATCAACAGGCTGTTCAGTTCTAAATTTCTCAACTTTGATGATGATTGGAATTATCTTAATATCGATAGTTTCAAAAAGCAAGATGGTTTTGTTCAAGTTCATTTCAGGAATCGTGAAAAGATCGAGGGAGTTCAGGAAGAAAAACTGAATCAGGTTCATATCTATCATGAATTTGTGAACGAAACTCTTTTACCGCTGATAAATGAGGGAAAGATCACGCTCCACGATACTGCCATTCTGATGAGGAAAAATAAAGAACTTGAAGAAATGGCATCCGTGCTGGATGAAGCAGGGATCAGCTACACATTGGAATCTTCCGGTTCACTGTTCGATCACCGGGCAATAAAACCGATACTTCATATTTTGAAATTCATAGTTTATGAAGACCCGATCGAATTGATTAAATTCCTACGCTCAGATATTGTGTTGATGCATCCTAAAAAACTAAAACAAATCCTGAACGCATATAAAAATGCAGCTGATCTTGATGAATTCTTTCAACAAACTTCAGATGATCATTATTTGAATATTCTTCAAAAGATCAGAATTAAAAGGAATTCAATTGTAAATATCGTCAAAACGATTTTGGAAGAATTCAATATTACAAAACTATTTTCCTCCGAAATTGAACTGAAAAATATTCATAGATTTCTGGGAATTGCAATCGAGTTTGAAAACACCAATCATGAGCACACCATCGATCTTTCCGGTTTTTTATTGTATTGCTGGACACTTGCAGAAAAGGATGAATATTCGCAGCTTGGACAAACCTATTCCGATGCAATTAAACTGCTCACGATCCATAAATCCAAAGGTCTGCAATTCGAGACTGTTTTCACACTTTTTGATGTAGCATCTACTCTGGGTGGGAATTATCCCGGTTTGAAATTATATTACAATTTTGAAGATAATTTCTATAATCTCCAGGATTTTGCTTTAACCTACAATTTCGATAAAATCCTCAAGAAATCCGATAAAAAAGAACTGATTGAGATAGTTGATAAAAGACATTCTGGTGAAGAACTGAATAATATTTACGTAGCTTTAACCAGGGCAAAGAACAATCTCTTTATCTATCTGCAATACAAAAAGAAAGGTGTCCTTGAGAAATTTATAGGGGAAATCAAGGATGAAAGTTCCGTTCTGAAAAACATTACAAAAATAATTTTCAATGAGTTTTCCGATGATATAAAATCTCTTTCCGATGTTCATCAAATAATTGAATATGGAAAAATAACCAAAGATATTTCTGAAGAAGAAATTCAGATATCTGCTTCTGTACCATTTGCAGGAAAATCTCTGGAATTTTTCAATTGGGAAGTTATTTCCAAGAAAGAGCAGGAAAATATTCATCAAATAAGAAAAGAATTTTTAGAAAATCAAAGCGTTCTTACCGGGAATATTGTTCATTTTTATTTATCTAATATCGATTATGATAACGAGCAAAACAGGGAAGTTGCTTTTTACAGAACAATTGCAAAATATGGAAGCTTGATGCATCATGAAAAAATTCAGGAAATTATTGAAAAGATAAACAACTTCATCAGAGAAAATATTGAGTTTTTCATTAAAGAAAATTGGGATAAGGTTTTTAATGAATATTCCGTATTCAATGCAAAGGGAAAGGAATTCCGTATCGACCGGATGATGGTGAATTCGAAGAATAAAGAGATACTGATAATAGATTACAAAACCGGTGCACAATACGAAGAGGAGCAGCTTGACAAATATAAAGAGATTATTGAAAAGTTGGCTGTAGTAAAAAAAGATAAATATAGTGTGAAGACACAATTTGTGGAAGTGCCTTGTCATTCCCGCAAACTGTGTCCGGCTTTTGACGGAAGCGGGAATCCATGATAGTGGTAAACGAGATTCCCAATTAAATTGGGAATGACAGAATTAATTTTACTCTCGTTACGATCAGGCAACTGCCTGACCGGCTTTGACGGATACACTTCGTAACGCAAATGGATGCGAAGTTAAACTTCGCTTTCAATTATGTTCACAAGTTCAACTTGTGAACAAGAT
>SDBT01007300.1_pt1 | contig 18219 bp, 15 predicted proteins | sample 2277101 | NCBI WGS metagenome assembly SDBT01 (sample SAMN10404973, study PRJNA504765) | marine sediment metagenome | isolation source: marine sediment core GS10_PC15, 103 cmbsf | place: Arctic Ocean: Southern Knipovich Ridge | collected 2010
CAGGCAAATATTCCCCCCACGGATTACCCTGAAGAATTGTACTGGAAAGGAGAGCCGAGAGTGGAGGACTACAACTATCTACGTGTTCAGGTTTCCAACAAAGGAACTCGCATGTGGCTCAGAAGATACCGTCCTGCAGCAGACACTCCCGTAGAAGAAGTGGAGCTTTACCAAGAATTAGGCGTACCAGAGCCATGAATAAGACCAAAGCATAGCGTCCTATGCTTACAGGGGAGCTAGGCGTTCGCCAAAGGGTAAGCTTATGGTAGTCGGCTCTGAAGAAAAGGAACTTGAGAAAGGGGAGGTGAGAAGTAAGAAAGTAGGTGGTTTACGATCTGGAAGAATCTAAAAACAGGAGGTTAAGAATGAAGAGAGTTTATGTACTTATGTTAATCACTGCAGTGGTAGCGTTGGCACTGGGATCCAGTGCTGGTGCCATGAATATGAAGGGAAAGACTAGTATTGAAGTTGACCTCGGCTATGACGCGTTTGCGTTTACAGGGGTTGGGGATTGGTACAACGCTTGGGCAGACGTTCTTGAGGCATGGGGATGGACGCTGGTGGAGAACCGCCCCCCCAGTTACGCTATACCCTACGGTGCTAAATTCAGATATGGGCTTTCCCCCAGCGTGAGCCTCACCGGATCGGCTGGTACTTTCTCCTCTGGCGGAAGGCTCGCTACTTCAGTAGTCTGGGGTAGTTCGACCACTGATCTCACTGTCGACACCACAGTCTCGGCCACCTTTTTTGGAGCTGGAATCCAAATCATCCTGATGGACCCACCCGCGTTCAACATTTTTGCCGAAGCGGAAGTTGGCTCTTGGACAGTGACGCTCCATGAAATCTGGCGGGAAACCGGAGATCCTGACACTCCCGAGAGAGGGGCACGAGGAAGCACGATAGGGGGCACGGTTGGGATAGGAGGGGAGTACTTTCTTCCCAACTCCTCCATTTCCTTAGTTGGAAAAATAATGTACCGCGTAGGCAAACTGGCGCAAATAGCGACCACGAGGGACGACATGGGGGATTCTGCGGTTGGCGAACCTTTTCAGACTGTTGACCCGGCCACCGACGACCTCACGGATATGCAGATAGACCTGGGCGGATGGGGAGCATCATTCGGCCTGTGTTTCTCTATTTTCGCTAAAAAGTAATTGGTGGGTGCAGACAATCTCTTAGCTCTGCCCTGTCGTAGGTACCTATCAGGAGATGTTAGGGAGAGATAGAAGACTTCAACCGGCCAGCCAAAGCCCGGTGGTGATTCATGGAGTTGTTATCTGAGGCTCCCTGTGAACGTTTTTTGCAGGATGTAGAGTAAAGGTTTCTTTAGCTCAAGAAAGGTCCGAACGTCGTTCCTCCGCCGGGAGCCTCACTATGTCCTCGAGTCGCTTTCCTTTCTCAGCTCACCAGTTTTTTCGCATACTGTCCGAATTCTGTAGTCCATTATGCTGTTTCATTCTGAATTTCTAGCGTCGAAGAATTTGGGGGAGACTTCTGTTTGAAAAAAGATTGCCACCAATCGAGGCTGACTTAAACTTATCCCCCGAGATCGTACTGGCAAGTTTTCTAATGAATAGTAGGTGGGAGGACCTTTATCGTATCCAAGAAGCTACCCGGAAGAACGATTCAAATAAAGGAAAAGGACAGATAATATGCAGTCTATGCTAATTGTTGGGATCATTCTCTTCACCGGATTTGTCCTTGGAGAACTAGTTGCGAAAATCAAACTCCCTAAAGTGACAGGATACATTCTGGCTGGCATATTGCTAAACCCTGGCTTGTTTGGCTTCATACCCCGAAATTTTGTAGATCACACTGGTATTGCCACCAATATCTGCCTTTCGTTTATCACCTTTTCGGTAGGTGGTACTCTCTTATTCTCTCGCGTAAGAAAACTGGGAAAAGGAATTCTGTGCATAACCATATGTGAGGCTGAATTTTCCTTTCTGATAATCGTCATAGGCTTTCTGGCAATAACGCCTTTTCTTATTCATCTCCCCGGTGCTACCTGGTTTGCTACCTTCATTCCTTTGAGTCTGCTTATTGGCTCTCTTGGATCTCCCACGGATCCGGCTGCCACACTAGCAGTTGCACACCAGTATGGGGCCAAAGGTGAGGTTTCTTCCACCATAATGGGTGTTGCTGCGCTCGATGATGCGACGGGTATTATAAATTATAGTTTAGCTATCGCTGTGGCCAGTGTATTCATTCTTCATCAAGGTTTCGATGTGTACTCATCTTTATTGAACCCGCTCATCGTCATTGTGGGAGCGGTAATGTTAGGAATAGCGTTTGGATTCGTCTTTAACTTCATTACTGGGTTCATGCAGAAACAGAGCGAGGGAGTCTTTATCGTCTTAATATTGGCTCTATTGACACTCTGTTTTGGTATGGCAACGCTCTTGGGTCTGGACGAACTCTTGGCAACAATGAGCATGGGGGTTCTGGTGGTTAATTGCAACCCTAAAAGAGACAAAATATTTAAGATTTTGGAGCGCTATACCGAGCAGCTAATCTTCGTGTTATTCTTTACTTTAAGCGGGATGCACCTCGACTTCTCTGTATTATCAAGTTATTATGTTCTCGTGCTACTATTTTTCCTTCTCAGAACTCTGGGGAAAGTTACCGGAACCATGCTCGGTGCCTCTATTTCAAAATCGTCTCCAATGGTTAAGAAATATGCCGCGGGTGGTTTGATCCCTCAAGGTGGTATCGTCGTTGGATTAGCTCTCATGCTTAAGCAGAATCATGCCTTTGACAGTATTTCTGATATTATTATCAGCGTTATTGTTGGAGCCACTATTCTGCACGAGGTAGTCGGACCTATTTTTCTAAAGAAAGCACTTAAAAAAGCAGGAGAAATAGAGAATTAATGTGTTATTGCACCAGAGACATCCAGAGAAGAGGACGCTATAGGATGCAGCAGCGTCCTTACAGCTACCTTCTGTCCTTGCGTTCCACCGATGATACAATCTTTGCTAGCGACTTTATGTAACTAAATAGGGACAGCGCCCATTTATTGATTCTTACTTGCGGGACAATATACCCACATCTTCAAGAAGTCTCTTCGAGTGTAGTCTTCAAGACATCCCAGTCCTTGCCCCAAAGTATCTTTGTCTTCAGAAACACATTCCTATAATTTCCCCTTTAAGTAGGATGATGAGGACAACTTATTACCCCCGCTCTTAATGCTCGTGGTGTGCCAGAAACTTACACACATCGATCCAATCTGTCAGCAAAAATGGTCGTTGTCTCTATCTATTTATTCAGGTACAAAGTCATGCAAATTGACACAGATTGGTCAGGAAAGGAAATCAGTTAGCAACTTTGACATTTTCAAATAATTGAAATACAATCTATTGATTATGGTAGGACATTGAAAGACAAAAATTCAGGTAGTGAGATATATTGTATTTCCTGCAGCAATAAAGGATAAGGAGCTTTGCGAAATTAAGAAAGTGTTGCTTATATAAGTGCTAAACTTCAAAACATTTAGTCGGAGGTTTGAGATGGAACAGGAATTAACAATGAAAAACAAGAAAGAGGACATGCTCAGGCAATATAAAGAATTACTGGCTAAATACAAAGAGAAACAAGGGGTTGCTGAAGATATAGACAAAGAGCCTAAAGAGGCAGCTCCCAAGACCATCGTGGAGGAGACAGCAGGTTACACAGTAGAGAATATTGTCAAAGGACTGGCCAATCTCAAATTGGATTTGGGTAAGACGCTAACTGATTTGTCAGATAAGCTCATAGCAGAAACAAATAGATTAAGCGAAATTCAGCAGGTAATTGCTACAGAAAGCAAGAATCTTGAAGAAATTTACGACATCAAAGTTGCTGCCGAGACAATGGCCACCTTTATTCAAACAAATGAGGAAAAAAAGAAAGCTTTCGAAGAAGAGATGGCAATTATGAGGGGGCAGTGGGAAAAAGAACAAAATGGACATGAGCTGGTTGTGGAAGAAAGAGATGCGAGTCTTAAGAAGGAGAAAGAAAGAGAGGCAGAAGAGTATGCTTATAACTTAGCTCTGTCAAGAAAGAAAGATAAAGATGCTTATGAAGCAGAAAAAGCTGTCTTAAAGAAACTTCTCAGAGAAGAAAGGGAAGCTCAAGAGAAGAAATTAGCTGAAAGAGAAGTTGCTGTCGCTGCTCAGGAAGCAGAAATAGCAGAATTGAGAACTAAGGCTGAAGCTTTCCCGGCTGAACTTGCAAAAGCAGTTGAAAAGGCCAAAAAAGAAACCACTGCCCTAATCGAAGGACAGGCTAAACAAAAAGCAGAACTATTAGCCAAAGAGGTTGAAGGAAAAGAAAAGATTGCTGAGCTTAAGATTAAAACTCTTGAGAGTACCATGGCAAAGCAAGCAGTTCAAATCGAATACCTAAGTAAACAATTGAATAGTGCTACATCCCAGGCACAGAATATTGCAGTTAAGGTTATTGAAGGAGCTTCGGGAGTTAAGGCTCTTTCAGCCGTTAATGAAATCGCTCTCGAACAGGCAAAAAATGTAGGTGCCAAGAAGTGACATCCTTTATGTTTTTGAACCTTTTTGCTCTTAATGAGGGGTGAGATACATTTTGGACTAAGAACTCTAGCTTCTCATCTGTTCTTTTCTGGATAGAGGCGGGGAGGTCGAAATATGGTGGATATCGCTCGATACAATAGTGAGGCATGCTGTCCGCTGTCCCTATTTTTTCCAATATCTCCCCACCCTACCGAGACCCTTACCCAGTCATAATTTCTAAGATATAGGGAAATCACACATTGACATTAGCGAGCCCTCGTCCAGGATATACTATGGCTTTCGAGTTTTCTCGAGCGTAACCAACGTCCGCCTTCGTGGGACTGTTCGGTACGGTATTGATTCAGCGAGACGCACTGGCTATCAAATCATTGGCTTTACGAACCATGCCTTTGACAATCCGGTCACAGGCTTTGCGCCCAACTTCAACTGACGCCTCTTGGCGTGGGTCTATGCCACCAACGCCAATCAATGGTTCGGTGTTGCGGCCAAGAAAAATACTCATGTCCACACAGTCGGGACGCAGATACCAGAGGTAGGAGGTTTCCCACTTGGCAGCGTGGTCCCCGCCAACGTGCTTGCTCTTTGCAGGATAATGGAATTCGATTCCCGCAAATGCCTGCGTATCCTTAAAATCTCTGTTAAACTTCTTTACGGCTGCCAGCCCATCCATGCAAGGGATAGTGCCCACACAGCAGGCACACGGCTTTCATCTCAAGGGTGTTCATCTGCACAAGCGTATGGTAGAGTAATTGTTGATAGAACTCCACCTGCTGTTCCGGAGTTTTACTGAAGTAGGTTGCCGAGAATTTCCTCTTCTTGAATCTCATCTGGGACTTGATCTGTCCATCCTCATCGTGATTGACCTCCATCAGTGCAGCAGTCCGGGGTTCGCCGTACCACAGCGTTGGAAACGCGAATCCTCCCGAGCGTGCCGCAGCAAGCTCGCACAGCTTCTCGGCTTTCAGAGCGTCATTTCCGACAGCAAGGTGTTCTCCATGCCATTCCAGGCCCCCCAAGCCGATGAACGCCGCTGGGAATTCCTTGCGACGTGCCACAATCTCGTGTGGTAACATCTCTTCATATTTCACTTTTTCCACATTCATCTCCTTTGTAGCGAACTGACCTGCCCTCCTTTAAATAGGGACAGCGCCCATTTATTGATTCTTACTTGTGGGACAATATGCCGGTATCTCAAAAAAGTCTCTTCGAGCATAACTTTTGAGCTGTCGTAGATATTGCCTTAAACTATCCTTGTCTTCAGAAACACATTCCTGATAATTTCCTCTTTTAGTACGATGATGCGGAAAACCCATTGCTACAACTCTTGATATGCTTGGCATGCCAGAAGCTTACATATAGCGACTCAATCCGTCAATAATAATGGGCGCTGTCGCTGTTTTTCTCAGGAAAACTTATAGGTTCGTGTTCTGAGAGGTATTTGTTACAGCTATTGAATCCTCCTTTTCGATAAGGTTTCTTTATTTTACTTCTCCCTATCTTGGAGGAAAGATGGCCTTTTTGTCAAGGTCATTCAATTTACAGAAATCATAGGACATAATCGAAAGATGCTTTGTTGAGTTTTGTAAGGAGGCATACGAGTCAAAAGATGGCCAAAGAAGGTGAAGAGATAGAAGCGTTAATTTTTTTTAAAACAAAACGGCAAAAATAATTGTCGCCAATCACTTATTTATCTCTGATCGCTTCATGAAGAAGGGTTCTCCTTGCTTCTAAAGGCAATTCTTAAAGTAATCAGCTTTTTGGCTGGAATGATTAGACTGACTTTCTTATTGGAAATCTTTAGTGGTAGAGGTTGGGCTACCGGGGTTTCAGATAGAGCAACTTCAGCCACATCTATTGGTGGCTTAAAAAACTCTACTTCAGTTTCCAGTGTCTGATCAGAGATATTGTAGAGCCTAAGAATTACATCATCACCATTCTCTGCCTTTTTATACGCACTGGCTAAGGCTCCTTTTACTCGGCAAAAGGAGAGTTTTTGAGGCAAAGACCCTTTCCCACCTGCAATATCAAAAGTTTTTAATGGAGCGTTAAACTCCTGAGCAAGCTGGTGAATTTCAGGTAAAGAAGTCTCGGAAGCATCGTAAGGATAGACAGCATATTCGAAGATATGCTGGTCTATGCACTGTGCAGTTGGAGTAGGCAGACCAAGGGTACCCTTCATCAGATAACCAATACAACGTAAAAGAGTTATGTAAAGAGCTGGATGCGACTGGCTCGTTGCCTCATACTGGATAAGACCTTTATTTAGAATAGCTAACCCCCGGGTCTTATTTCTTAGCGTAACGAAATTTCGTTGAGGTTGGGTAGGACTGGGTTTCTCTGTCCATTCGGGTTTTTGTGGAAGTTTAACGTCTCTTGTTAAAATATCAAAGTGTCCGTCTACATATACCTCTTCAGAAGAAATCTGTGGTCGGAAAGAGGCACGCAAGCGATGGTCTTTTGCTTTATTATTAAATTCAGTACGTATACTTACATAACAGGATAAGGCAGTTAAGGAAATATATATTGAGAGAGGGCATGTTAGCTTCCCCTCACTACGGGATCGCTCATCGGGGGAAGAAGAGACCGGCAGGCTAAAGTCCATATCTAGCTTTACTGTAGCTCGGATGGGTCCTTTCTCCATAATTGTATAGTTGATGTTGCCACTGAGATTGGTTACAATTTGGTCAATAAAAGGAGCCTGATAAGTGTAATTATCTCCCACATCCCCGCCGTCTTCCAGAATATTACAATCTTTGTACACCTGATTTGTAGCTTTGTGAGTTAGGGTAAAATACCCGCCACTGCCAATTTCCACTTTAATATAATTGTTCTCCATAACTCGATTGTTAACTTTGACTCTGTTTGGGAAAACTGCTTTTCTATTCAGAGAAGTAGGTTCCACGCGATAGGCACAGTAGCCAAAAGCGGGGACATTCTCTGCCAGAAGAGCTATACGGTAGCGGCGAACAGGACCAACACCGAAATGAAAAGTGCCATTCGAGAGGAACATACCATCCATAATATTGCGTTCACTCTGGTATTTAGTAAAGTCCTGACAATCAAGAATTTGGAAGGGTACATTTTCTCCGTTGTGAGTAATCTGAAAAGCTTCTACATTCTTCTCTTGAGAAAAATCAATCGTTGTCTCAACTACCTCGCTTCGATCCCAGCTGGAGGGATTGAAAACAAGGAGTGCTTTATACCACCCAGGCGTATCAATCTGGGTAGCAATGTAGTGGGAGGAGATTGCAGTGAGTCGATTACCAATCTCCTGAGCCTTTTTGTAGCGATTCATAACATCAGGTGTTACCTCATCCACATGAGCTCCGTATATATCATCATGGAAATTGTTTTGGAGGTTGTAGCGCCAGGCAGCACTAATTAACCGCTCAGGATAATTCGTCCCTGTGAGCCAGGCATTGGTGCAAAGTGGTTCAACATATTTTTCCAGTAATACTTCGGTTTTATTGTTCTCTTGCTTCACGGGCACACGTGTTGCAAGAATTCCAGGCATAAGAAGAGAAGTCTCCGTTCCTCGCATCTCCCCAGTGTGTACATCAGGATTTTTCAACTCTCTCCTTATTGCCTTTATGTACTCCAGGATATTGGTATGCTCAATACTAAAGTCTGGATTTTTATCTTCAATCTCTTTTATTATTTTTGGCAGTGCAGGATGAGGCTCCTCATGGTCACACCCATTCATCAAAAGCATAAAGCGAGTGGCAGACCTTGTCTCCCCTCTTCTTTTCAATTCCTCGATTCTGTTAAATGTAGATTCAGTTTCATCAAAGAGAAAAGCACCAGTACAGTAACCCCATGGGAGATGAATGGCTAGTACTTCAGTTCCGTCAGAGCCTTTCCATATAAATTCGGTCTTAGCAGTCTCAGGATAGCCAGCTATTCCTCGGTGCCCAACAAAACTTTCAATATTAAACCCTTTCAGGATTTGTGGCATTTGGGAGATATGACCGGCCATATCGGGAAGATATCCCACTCTCATTACTTTTCCATAACTTTGTGCTAATCGTGTGCCAAGCAGTAAATTACGAATATGAGCCTCCGGGCCTATCATGTACTCATCAGGCAAAATAAACCAAGGACCAACAAGCAGTTTGCCAGATTTTACCAATTTTTCTATTCTCTCCCTATTCTCTGGAAAAAGTTCCAGGTAAGACTCAAGTGGGCTCATCTGCCCGTCAAACATAAAGGAATGATACTCAGGAATATTCTCCAGTATGTCAAGCAGTTTATCCATTAACTCCACTAAACGCATACGATATTCCTCAAGAGTAGAATACCACTCAGGATCCCAATGAGTGTGAGAGATAACCATGATATGCTCAATTTTAGACATACTTCCCCCTCCTATAATCTTCACTAAAGGTGAAGGTATTAGCAAGATTTTCACCTTTCTTTACACTGGTAGCTGGTCGATAAAATGTCTTCCTTCAATCTTCTCGGCAAGATCGGCGTATCTGGTAGCATCACCGGATCTTGCTAGAATGCGTGCAATGCGGGAAGGAAGCACAGAATTGTAATAATAGTCACACCGTGGAGATTTAGTGTCGGCGCAGACAAGCCAAAATAAAGCAAAGAAACTTTGTTTTCTTAACTACAAAAGTTTAAGAAAGATTTGCAGTATGAGTTTAACTTTTTGCTAAAGAGATTAGATAGAATTACTGAATCTAAGATAATCTCCCCTTCTTGAACTAATTAATTCTCACTTGAAATCAGGGAGGTATTCTCTTTCTGCCTCAAACATTTGATGTACCATTTTACGAATTTCATCAAGCGTAAGATGAGAGCTAGCCAGGGGATCAAGCATAATTGCTTGGATTGCTGCTTTTTTATCTTTTTTTAAGATTGCCTCTACTGCAAGTTCCTGAACGTTTATGTTGGTTTTATTCAAAGCCGCACATTGAGGCGGCAAGTCACCTATGTAACAGGGATGAATCCCAGTTTTATCCACTAAACAGGGAACTTCCACGCAGCAGCCATCAGGAAGGTTAGTGATTAAGCCTTTGTTTTCTACATTGCCGTTGATTCTATAAGGAATATTAGTTTCCATAGAGTGAATAAGATAAGAGGCATATTCGTCCGTCCTCTCTATTTTTATTTTATCGGTGCTTCGAAGCTGGGCCTCAATTTCTCTAAAATAAGATTCGCTGTTTTTTACATGCTCCAACCACCATCTTTCAGATATACCAAGCTCTTCTATCTGCTTTTTATCCTTACGAAAATAAGGCACATATTCGGACATATGGAAGGGAGATTCAGTGACGAAATATCTGAAATATTCAAAAACCTTAAACCGAACAGCATCCTTCAGTTTGGTTCCTCCATACTCCCCGAGCAGATCCCAAAGCTGAGGATTCTCCTTTATTTTTTTTCTTAAGATTGGGTAAACATTCCTCTCTTTCCATTTGAGTTCAAGAAACCAGGCCATATGATTTATTCCAGCTACCCAATATGATATCTCCTCATAAGGAGCATCAATATAACGTGCCAGTTGTCTAGCCGTTCCCTGAACGCTGTGACAAAGACCCACATTTTTTATCTTTGTTGCCTTATTTATCGCCCAACAATTGATAGCCATGGGGTTACTATAGTTGATAAGTAAAGCATCGGGACAAAGTTCCTCTATATCTTTACAAATATCCAGGAGAACAGGAGCAACACGGAGACCACGGAACACGCCTCCCGGGCCAAGAGTATCTCCCACATTTTGGTCTATCCCGTACTTATCAGGTATTTCTATATCTGATAAGTATACTTCTAGCCCTCCAACAGCAATGGTTACAATCACATAATCCGCATCGTTTAAGGCCCTTCTCCGGTCAGTAGTTGACTCAATCCTTGCCTTGTATCCCTCTTGCTTTACTACTCTCCTGGCTAACTTACTGATCAGATCCAGCCTCTTTTCATCAATATCAACCAGAGATATTGTGCTCTCAGAAAGTTCAGGGAAAGAAAGAATGTCTCCTATTAGTCTTTTGGTAAATACCATACTTCCCGCTCCAATAATAACAATTTTAGGCATTCTTATCTTCTCCTTTTAGAAAATGATCACTAATTTTGCTCTATATTCTTTATTTCTGTCACATTATAGCAATCTGCCAACCTTTTTTACCGAATCTTTCCTTTCTTCTTATCTTTATTGTATCCCCAGTACCAGTACAGAGTAGTTCAGTTAGAGCTCGATCTCATAATATTAACCCGCAGACGTTATGGAGAAAATGTGAGTACAATTTCTCGAGTTTTACATTACCCCCTAGGACGTTCCTATTCCTTTTTCAGCGATGTCCCCTACAATAGGCAGCTTGTATTTTTCTCCGCTGTAGGCCTTGAGCATCAGAATCAACCAGAGTATTGCGGTCAGAATCCCCACTAAAACGCCAAGTGCCCATCCGACGAAGGGAATCCAGCGCAGGAGCCAGGCCAAGATTGACAGCGGTAGGAATGTCAGTATAGACTGCAGGGCATGGAAGCGAACGAACTTGTTCTCTTTCTCCAGTACCAGAAAAACAATACCTGTGATCCAGCCGACGATGTAGCAAAGCAGGCCTGCCACGTTCTCATTCAAATCCAGGGACGTCTTTTCCATAGTATTTCTCCTTTGTTTTGACATAAGGTCTGACACACCCTACGGTGAAATCTCGACCTATGAAGAACGATTCCGTTCTTGTTTGTCTTTTAGTTTCTGGTACTCTTTTTCCTCACTCATTGTTCCACCCAAGGATCCATAGGCAGCCAGAAAATGAAATACGAGTCCAATAGCCCATCCTGCGGCAGGAAAGAGAAACCAGGGAAAGTGCCTTGAAGTAAAAAGGTTTATCAGACCCAGGAAGCCAATAATCACTATATAGACAACCAGATGGCGTTTAAACTCAACTCGCGCCCGAGCAACCTTTCGCAGGTTTTCCTCTTCGGTCATGTCTTCTTTCACTTTTACTACCTCCTATTCTGTAATCTTAATGACAAATACTCTGCTGGTCGAGCCCCTTTGGTTTTGTAAGTACAGAAGGGATTTCGGCTGAAGTTCATTTCTCTCTTCCTCTTCTCTTCCGTTAACTTATGATACCGTATTTCTCTGGCAAAAAAAATCCACTCTCTCTATTTGAGAAAATGGATTCATCATTGCATAACCTTTACAGCAATATTTGCTTCTAACCGGAAGGTCTTGATTTTTGCCCTCCTTGTCGTTTCGAATAATGTGTCTCTCTTCGCCAACCTCCTCGTATGGATGACCTTACCGTATTATATGGAGGTATTATAGCATTTTTTATGGGTTTTGTCAAATCAAAAAGGAGAGATTGTGCAATTCCTCCCGGATTACCGCAACTCGAATCAGCAAAATTCCATTAGAGATTTCCCTTTTGAGAGAAGACTATATGATTAATTTCGTGCAAAAATTGACAAGTGCTGATATTTGGGTTAGGTTATCTACGCAGGGAATGGCCATCCTCTATTTGGACGGCTTACGGGCGATATCTCCAGGGAAATAAGGTCTTGCATGACGACACTATTCTATCAGAGAGTAAAGCATATTATCAAGAGAATTCCCAAGGGAAAAGTAGCAACCTATGGACAGATCGCATTCTTGGCCGGTAATCACCGCGCTGCCCGTCAGGTGGCTTGGATACTTCATTCGTCTTCTGAAAAAGAGAATTTGCTGTGGCATCGAGTCGTCAATAGTCACGGGGAAATTTCATTAAAGCCACGCCGTGGATATGAAGTGCAGAAAGCACTGTTAAGAAAAGAGCGTATAGAGTTTGATGAAAATGACCACATCGATATGGACGATTACCTTTGGAAGCCGTCCGTAGCAGAATAATACCAAATACCAGCCAGGCAACGCATCCGTTTTGACGGAAATCTGTCAAAACTAATCACTGCGCATCATTAGGTACTTGCCACACTTAGCCTCTCTAGCGTCCCAGATTATTAGCAGGTAAATACGGCTGACTCCAGCAATTTGACGCCATAACGCGTTCCATAGACTCTAACTTAACAAGTTGTACTGTTAATGGGGGCAGGTCACTCTACTTACTGTAAAAACCCAGATAACCACCCAGGTTTCTGAGGGCTAGCATATTCCTGAGAATGACCCAACAAAGCAATTCTGTTATTCATTCTATCGACGCCACCGGTATTTTATCATAATCAGGGGAACGGCAAAGTAAGGGACCTCACTCCACTCAGGATTGACAAAAGATATTCCAATGGCAACCAGGGAAACGATGGGCACGAATAGATTTCTTTTCCTGATTAAGATTATCTTCTGCTCACTCAGGTTAGGGTCCAGGAGGTGACGTTTACGCGTAACGTACCACCACTGCACATATAAGAAACATCCAATCACTAACAAATTGCATTCAAAAATCACTGCCCCAATTTGCACATCGCCGTATTGCGCAATCAGAGATGTGGAAAAGGGTATCAAAGCAATAAACATCAAGCTCCCAATATTTAGCCAGAGTAGTCCATGGTCAATGAACTTGATGCAATCGAACTGGCGGTGATGGACAATCCAGAATAGGCCCAGAAGCATAAAGCTCTGCACATAATTGAAGAAATTGGGCCATAGAGCCAGTATCAGTTTCGGCAGCGCATCAACACTTGAACCCTCTGGTATGGTGGGAACCTTGAAGTCCAGAACTAATAAGGTCATGGCGATAGCGAACACACCATCAATCAGTGTCTCCATGCGCCTGGTGCTCATTGAAGGCATCGGTTCTTTAGGCTTAGCTTTGTTCGTAATGCTTTCTTTGCTCTTCAAAACAGATTCTTTCTTCTGACTGTTAAATAGGGGACCATTGGTAGTATTGATTGTGACCTGTCGCCATTAATATAGTACCACTTGTTGCGTTACAGTCAATAGAATGATAGCCAGAGGGACAGGCGAAAGTTAGTTCAAGGCACTATGTTGGTCATGTTTCTCTGCAATGAATAAAAAGCAGAATCTGCGTATGCTGGAAGTATACGATATGATTGCCGTCCAAGACAATGAAAATATCGAACAGGAACAAGATGAAATGGATCAAGGAGATGGATTGTTACAACTTCCTTGTAATATACGGTGTGATGCTGAGTATCAAGGAAGAAATGAACATTTATCCTGGCAAGATTGTTGTTCCGCAGCTTCCCTGTTCTGTTCTATTCGGTCTCCTTGATTGCTTTTAGGGGATGGGTTGTAATGACTGACCAAAATCTTTATTATCTTCCATGTCACAGAATTGGAACTAGCATGCTTCGGTATGGTCTGTTTGTGGCCCGGCTGAATGATTACGATTAAAGCTATAAGTAATGGACTTGCCTTCGGTCATAAGATTTCAGCCAGGCGCTCAGTTTATTTCTTTAATGGCTTAACTCTTACTTGATGCGTTCCATTGACTCTAACTTAACAAGTGGTACTATTAGTAGGAGCAGGTCACTGACCTTCTTTTTTCCCCTGCTCTACTTGCCTTTTCCTCGCACTGCCCGTACTTGAACGGTGAACACTCAGGAAATCCCTGCATCTTCTCCGCTATTTTCTTTCTATTAGTTCGCCAGGAGGAATTTCTTCTTTTAGAGGGAACTAGCCGGATGTGTTTATGTCGTTCAACTCCAAGGAGGTCTAAATAATGATGGATATCGCCCGATACAATAGTGAGGCATGGGACCGGGAAGTAGAATCAGGAAATGTCTGGACAAAACCGGTATCAGCTGAGTTGATTCGGCAAGCAAGAGCCGGGCAATGGAAGATTTTTCTTACTCCGGCGAAACCGGTGCCAGATAATTGGTTCCCTAAAATAGAAGAACTACGGGTGCTGTGTCTTGCTTCTGGGGGTGGACAACAAGGTCCGATTCTTGCTGCTGCGGGCGCCAGGGTAACGGTTTTTGACAATTCGAGAAAGCAGTTAGAACAGGATAGGTTCGTGGCAGAGCGTGAGCAGCTCGATATTCGAACTGTAAGAGGCAAGATGACTAATCTGGCCGTCTTTTCAGATAGCAGTTTCGATTTGATTGTGCATCCTGTATCAAATACCTTTGTGGCGGACATTTTGCCGGTTTGGAAAGAGGCTTACCGGGTTCTCAACTCTAGGGGCACCCTCATGTCCGGCTTTGTTAACCCGCTGATTTATATCTTTGATTACGAAGAGTATGAAAAAAGAATCCTCAAAGTGTCGTATTCAATTCCTTACTCGGACATTGAAAGCTTACCAAAAGACCGATTAAAGAGACATTTTGAAGCCAGAGAACCGCTGGAATTCGGTCACAGCCTCGAAGACCAAATCAAAGGGCAAATTGATGCGGGATTCATCATAAAGGGATTCTATGAAGATAATAATGGGGGCAAAGAACTGTTTGACCGATACATAGACACATACATCGCAATCAAAGCAGAAAAGGCACATCTCAACAAGTGAATATCGGTATGACTTCGTCCAAGTGAACACCTGAGCGGGCTTCTCTTCGGTCTCTTGGCTTTCAGGGCCACGCGCGCCAGAACCAGGATCTTTGCTATGTTACAACCCTCAATAGAGTGACAAACGCTGATATTTTGCCTACACTATCTGTGGGTAATGCTTATCACTAACCCCGGAATGGAAGCCCGATTACCTTTTCGATTAGTGGTTCCCCAGCTCTAGAAAAGATTTGTTTTCATTCTAAGCAATACAGTTAGAAGGAGAGTATAGTGAACGAGAAAAGAAGAACCAACCAGACTGAAATAACTTTTAGGCCGAGGCTTTCCAAGTGGATAACTGGAATGTACTGGTCAATTCTGGCCTTCCTAATCTTCATGCATGTGGCCATTCCTTTCCTGGCAAAAATGAGTTTCCGGGAGAAGGTCCTTTTTCATGGGACGCTCCTGGCGGTTCTGGCGATGTTCATCTTCATCATGGTGAAGGCCTACCGAATGAAATTCGCCATTGAGAAGAGCCAAATAATCGTCAGTGGAGTGTTTAAGGAAAATAGAATAGAGATATCGGATATCAAATCAATTAATAAGGGCCCTATACCCGCTGGCATCAGGGTCTTCGGAGCAAGTTTTCTGGGTGGGTTGTACTATTTTCCGGGTATCGGAAGAGCCTGGGTCAGTATGGGGAATTTCCAGGATGGTGTCTTGATAAGTACAAAAAAGGGCAAACACTACGTCATAACTCCACAAGAACCTTTGAAATTCATAGAGATCATAAAAAAGAGAATGGAATGAGATTATGATAGAGCATAGGAGCATGTTTTCCGAACAAAATAAAGACAAAGAGGAGGTCTCCTATGAATGACTCAGTTGTTGAGGTCAGAGACTTTCGCAAGGTCTACGGTGATTTCGTAGCTATAGACGGTATCAGTTTTAAGGTGAAGGGTGGCGAGATATTTGGCCTTCTTGGTCCCAACGGTGCAGGAAAGACAAGTACCCTGGAAACCCTGGAAGGACTACGTACTCCTGATGGGGGGTCTTTACGGATAAAGGGTATTGATCCGACTCGCCAGCCGCGTAAGCTCCGCAATTTGGTGGGCGTGCAGTTACAAACGTCGGGCCTGCCCGATAGCATCCGAGTGGGCGAGGCCATGAGATTCTTCTGTGCCTACCACAATGTAGCGCCCCACTATGAGTCACTGGAGCGTCTCGGTCTCGAGGAAAAGATGAACACCCAGTACCACATGCTTTCTACAGGTCAGCAGCGGCGACTAGCGCTCGCATTAGCCATAGCCCATAACCCATCAGTACTGTTTCTGGATGAACCAACTGCCGGACTGGATGTTGCATCACGTATTGAACTACACAAGCTGATACAACAACTGAAAGAGGCGGGTACTACCGTCATCCTTGCCACACATGACATGGCTGAAGCAGAAAAGATGGCTGATCGAGTTACAATCCTGCTGCGGGGAAAAATTATCGCTACTGGCACTCCGCGTGAGTTAACTGCAACCGGCGCAGGCTTCACTAAAATCTCAGTTCGAACCAATGGATCGAGTCTCACCGACCCTAATATCTCCTTTCCAGCTGTCAGTCAGTGCGGCATCAAAGATGACTACACTATTTACTACAGTGTTGATCCCGGTCCCACGGTTTCAGCTATCATAGCTCATATCAAGGCAAGCAAGGATACCCTCGTCGATTTACGGGTAGAACGTCCTTCGCTGGAAGAACGGTTCCTCGAATTGACAAAGAAAGAAGATGCCAAATGAAGGCCTTTATCAATCACTTCTCTTTTGAGCTGCGCAGCGGGATTCGTGATAAATCACTATTATTAATGAACTATCTTTTTCCACTAGGTTTCTACGCTATGATGGGAATGCTCATGACCGAGCTGAATCCCACGTTTCGCGAGACGATGATTCCGGCAATGGTTATCTTTGCAGTTCTGTCAAGTATGATATTGGGTCTGCCTAACCCTCTGATATCAGCACGCGAAGCCGGTATTTTTCGCAGTTACAAGATAAACGGAGTACCAGCAATTTCCATCCTTGCCATCCCAGCGCTGACCACAATCTTGCATATGATACTTGTAGCTGCGGTTATTGCCGTCACAGCACCTTTGTTCTTTGCTGCACCAACGCCCATCAACTGGGCAGCCTTTCTCCTCGTGCTCTTAGTGACTGCCTTTGCCTATGCTGGATTAGGCGCCCTGATTGGTGTAATTTCATCTAATACGCGTTCTTCAGTATTGTGGTCACAGCTTATCTTTTTGCCTTCAATGATGCTTGGTGGTCTGATGATTCCTTCTGCTATGCTTCCGGAGACCCTTGGCAAAGTGGCGACGTTGTTACCCAGCACTTACGCTATGCAAGCCTTTCAAGGACTAGTTTACAACCAGAATACTGCTTTTGGCCCGCTCTGGTCACTGATCATATTGCTAGTAAGTGGGATGCTTTCTTTTATGCTTGCTGTCTATCTGTTTAATTGGGACAAGCATAGCGCGAGACGACATAGGCATTCCCTACTGGCTTTACTGGCCTTACTCCCCTATGTTGTTGGGCTCCTTCTATCCTAAGCAAAGAATCTGACTAAAGGCTCTAATGAGCGCATCCATAGACTCCCCGGAGATTACTTCACTATGAATGACGACACTACTGGACAGATCACCTCGTTATTTCCTGCCTATAGATTGAGTAATGATGATGGTTTAAGGATGGTGTTCGCTGTTTGTGAAGTCCGAAGGGTTTCGGCATCACAATATGATAATCAATTCATTTTCTTTTGTTCTATAAATTCTATGAAAATTGGACTGGCAGAAATATTGATGTTGGTGGTTTTAGTTGTTTCGGTTTTGGGCTGGACGCTATTGTCTTCTATTATGTGGGTTATCAGCACTTTTTCAACCTCAAGGTGCTTACTTAGGTCAATTATTTGAGATGAGGTGCTCCAGGCGACGAATATTGCTTTATTTGTATTTGTTGTGAATTTATACAGCCTTACATTATCCCTTCTCAATGTTTCAACAGTCTCATAATAACCAAGCTTATCTACAATAAGTTTAAATGTATAATATGAGGGCTTTGGAGTATTTGTCTCTGGGTCCACCAGATTACATTGATAGAACTTATTATTTTTGAACGTCGCTCTGTAATTATGCCATAGTACTTTTTCTGCACCTTTTGCTGAGAAGATTACTAATCTTTTTACAACATGCCTTGCCTGAGTTTGTTCTGAGCTTGGTCCTGAAAGCACTGATTTTTCATAACTAGATGTTGATGTTTCTGT
>SDBT01007301.1_pt1 | contig 18218 bp, 16 predicted proteins | sample 2277101 | NCBI WGS metagenome assembly SDBT01 (sample SAMN10404973, study PRJNA504765) | marine sediment metagenome | isolation source: marine sediment core GS10_PC15, 103 cmbsf | place: Arctic Ocean: Southern Knipovich Ridge | collected 2010
AGGGGAGGATAGCTGCAGAAAATATGGTGATGTTTAATGAATTGTTTAGAGCATTACAGTGAATATTTTTATCTACAGTACTGGTGACAAAAACTACCGCGTTAGCGGTTTAGTCCAATGGTGATTCTATATCTAATAAGTACAATTCGATTTACCTTTATCACAACTTCTAACTAGCAGAGGGTCTGTTCAGTTAGCCACATCTTTCTGATTATTTTTTTATAAGTGTTAATGTCTCGGATTGTTTTAGCACAAGACAATTTGTTCTTTTATAAATTTACCACTTCGTTAAACCAACATTTTATTTGGATTAGTTTTTTGGGAGAAGGTCAAAAATATTGACATGGCTATTATATTATTGTATATTGAATTCAAAATATTTAATTTAATTTAATCTTTTATGAAATCTTTAATTACATTTGAACTGGATAAAGCAAGTATTGCCGAAAAAGCCTATAAATTAATAAAAAATTTAATTTTAACCAAAGAAATTACAGGAAAGATCAATCAGGAAGAAATTGCAAAAAAGCTAGATATTAGCAGAACGCCTATTATTCTTTCATTAAATAAATTAGAAACAGAAGGTTTTTTGGAATCTAAACCCTATAAAGGTTTTTATATAAAAAAATACTCTAAGAAGGAATTAGATGATATTAATATAGTTAGATTATTATTTGAAACTTATGGATTAAAAAAAATAATCGAAAATTTATCTGAAAAAGAAATTACTATAATCAACAATTTTCTTAATAAATTTAAGAAATATTATGATAACCAAGATATAGGAAAATACAGGGATTTAGATATTAAATTTCATAGCTTCATTATTAAACAAACAAAAAATCAATATATTATAAAACAAATCAGTGATTCTATTCTTATACCAGATATATCAAGTGCGTTTATACCAATTGATATTAGCATTAAACACCATGAGGTTCTGGTTGAAAGTATAATTTTAAAAAACTTTAAAAAAGCAAAAGAAACAATTGAAGATCATATAAGTGCATTGATCCCAAATATATAATATTTTCAGTTTTAATATCGGAAAGGTAAAGAATATTTTAGTTGGGATATTCTAAATGAGGGACTGATACACAAACTATTACTAATAATTTTATAAAGGTCATTAAAAATTATTATTAAATAAAAACAATTCTTTAAGGGGAGGGAGTAATGCCTAAAACACACATCAGTAAAGGGATTCAGAGTTTCGGGAAGACCTGCATATTACAAGAAAGGAGGTAGAAATATAGATTTTGAACATTTAAAAGTTTTGCTCCATTTTAAAAAGAAGGGAGGTTTTATTAATCAATGAGATTTGTTAAATTAATTGCTTTTCAAGCATTACTCTCAAACTTATCTCAGAGAATTCTACGGTTTTAATAATATCAACAAGGAAATCTTTACTAACAATAGTATAAGGAGTACATGATGAGAAAATTATTATTAATATTGGTCCTGGTTGTATTTGGTGCAACATTTACAATTACTGGTATCAGTTGTAAGGAGGAGGCTGTTGAAGAAGCAGTAGAGGAAGTCGCTGAAGAAGCAGTAGAGGAAGTCGCTGAAGAAGCAGTAGAGGAAGTCGCTGAAGAAGCAGTAGAGGAAGTTCCTGAAGAAGTAACACTTGTATACTGGAATAGATATAGTGCTGAACCAATGTTATCAGGAATGCAGGAATTAATAAAAGACTTTGAGTCATTATATCCCTGGATAACGATTGAGGAAAATACGACATCAGATGCAGACTATAAAACAGCGCTTCCAGTAGTATTAGCTAGTGAAGATCCTCCAGATGTTTTTTATTGGTATGGTGGAAAATCCCTAAAACAATTTGTTGATAATGGATTAGTTTATAATCTGGATGATTATTATGACGAGTTTGGGTGGAAAGATATTCTAGATCCGGATTCATTACAAGTAGTTAACTATAATGGGGCGCATTACGCTGTACCTACCGAACAGACTGCGACTGTTATTTATGTAAATAAGACTAAATTTGAAGAGATTGGATTGGAATATCCAGGTCGCGATGAGGTTATCAGTTGGGATGAATTTCTAAATCTTCTCCAACAAATAAAAGATGAAGGTGTAATACCTCTGGTTTTAGGTAATGGAGATCAATGGAGCAGCCAAATTATGTATTCATATGTTATAGCAAATAATTTAGGAGTTGACGCTTATAACGATATTCATGCCGGGGAAAAACCATTTAATGATCCTGATGTTATTGCAAGTCTTGATATAGTAGATAAAGATCTATTAAAGAATGGCTATTATAATGATAATATAAATGGACTGGATTATTTTGGTTCGCTTGAGCCATTTATAACAGAAGGCGCTTTCATGTTAGGCCAAGTCTGGATGGAACAATTTATAGAAATGGGTATGGGGGAAGATAATAAGATTGAGTTAGATTATATCCTGTTCCCACAGGTTAATCCTGATGTGGATTATGCTGTCGAAAAACATATAGAGGGCATACAAGCTATGGCAGAAAAGTCCAAACATCCTGAAGAAGCTGCTCTTTGGTTAGATTTCATAATTTCTGAAAGTGCTGCTGAAAAATGGGTTAAGAGTTTATCTTATCTAACACCCACTATTTCGGCAAGGGATAAGGTTTCACAGCGAAATATAGATGTATCAGAATCTATTGACGGTTATGATTCTTTTTGGTTCCCTGATCATATAATAAACAGAGCGTTTGTAGTTGAATTTTATGCTGAATTGGGTGCCTTTTTTGGACAAATGCAAGATGCTGAAACTACTCTGAATAATCTACAGGATAGTGCAATGAAATTGGACTACGTTGGAACTAAATAAAGGTGGTATTTTTAAGGTAGCGGTGATTTAGTAGTATTTTACTGCTACCTTAAAATTTTTCACCATATTCTATAATATATTGATAATTGATAATATTTTCTCTAATTGAAATTATTTAGATAAGAATAGATATAGAAATATGTTTTTCTATATTGGGCCAAAGGAAGGTTTTATTTAGGCTTCCGTTAAACCACCAGACTTCAGTCTGGTGATGAATAGACTGTCCAGACATAGCATAATGGATACAAATGAGATTTAGAAAAAGTATCCATTCAATATACAATACACAATATCACATAGTCTGGACGCCTCGATATCGAAGGAAAATACTAATAAAGGGTGTTAAAGAGTATCTGGAGAAACTTTTTAATAATATGGATGGAATTGACGAAGATATCGAGGTAAGAAAGGTAAATGTACAAAAAGACCATGTTCATATAATAATAGTGATACCACCGAGAGTTTCGGTTGCCAGTGTAATAAAATATATGAAATCATCAAGCGGTAGAAAACTTAAAGAAAGGTTTGAATTCATGAAAAAAGCGATGTATGGAAGAAGAGGGGGAATATGGTCAAGAGGCTACTGTGTATCTACGGTGGGACTTAATGAAAAAGCAATTATGGATTATGTAGAATATCAATACAAAGAAGACACTGGACAATTGAAACTCGAGTTGGGAAAGTAGTTATAAGAAGCCCCCGACTTCAGTCGGGGGTAATTCACTTTTGCATAACAAGTTATTGTAATGTAAGAAATAAATATCAATAACCAGGCCGGGTATAAGCCGTATATGAATGAAAGGATTTTTAATAAATGAAGAACTTGAAATTAGTACAAAAAGTTTTAAAAAAATATTCAACCTCACCTCCTAATTCAAATATCAGTAAGTCTAAATACTTGCCCCTTATTTTTGAAAAGCTTACTACTGTTAAAGATCTAAATATACTTTCAACTGTACCTAATAATCCTAATAATGTCGCAAAACTATTAAACATTGGTGAAAAAGAAGCTGCAATCGAATTACATGATTTATATATGAGGGGATTTATCTGGGTTGAAGAAAACACAGTTGAAGGACCGAGATATGGTTTTGCAGATGTAGGGATACTTATGGACAGCATTTTATTTGATCCCCAATATGATAAATATGGAGATGAATTCTTCGATACTTGGAAAAAGTATTACGATGAAGAGCACGTTCATATGTATCAATCTGACAGTACATTTAGGGTTTTACCCATTGAAACGGTCATAAAAGGAACAGAAGTAATCCCTAATGAAATAGTCTCTAAAATACTACTAAATGCAAGAAGAATAGCTGTCCAAAGATGTGCCTGTAGAGTTAGAGAAAGAGGATGTAGTCATATGATGGAAACTTGTATTTCATTTGATGATCTAGCAGATTATGTTATTTCTAGAGATATTGGTCGTGAGATATCTCTAGAAGAAGCTCAAAAAATAGTAAAGAAATCTGAAGATCTCGGATTTGTTCACCAAACCGTTAATTCCGATACCCCAGATATAATTTGTAATTGTTGTTCATGTTGTTGTTCATTCTTAAGATCTATTATTCATTATGGCAAGAAAGCAGCAACTGTAAAAAGTAGATACAGGGCATTTTTTGATATAAAAAAATGTGTTAACTGTAAAGATTTAGCGTGTATTAAAAAGTGTGTGTTTGGAGGAATAAAAGAAAAAAATGGAAAACTTTTTATAGACCCTACTATGTGTTGGGGTTGCGGTCTATGTGTAACCGCTTGTCCCAGTGAGGCGGTTAAAATGAAAGAAGTGAGAAAACCTGGTCATATTCCTAAAAGTGGTGAAAAGATGTTTTCCTTTAAAGCACTTAAAGAAGGTTAAGTTTTTCATCTGTTTGACAGGTTGTTCAAGCGAATTTATTATACAAATATCATTAGGAAAGTTTTATGAAAAAAAAGTATTCAGGATTTTTATTTGTAGTACCTTCATTAGTTTTATATATATTTTTTGTAATATATCCTGTTGTTAACTCTGTTAAACTAAGCTTTTTTAAATGGGATGGCTTATCCAAAAATATGGACTTTATTGGGCTGCAAAACTATATCACCATGTTTACTGATGATAGAGTATTTATGATGGCACTAAAAAATTCTTTGATATGGTCTTTCTTTATTATAGTGGTTCCAACAATTCTCGGTCTAATTATAGCTAATACTATATACAATGGAGTTTTCGGTGGAAGTATTCACAGATTCATAGTTTTGTTACCTTTTTTAGTCTCAAGTGTTGCGGTTGGTCTTATATGGAAGTGGATGTATAACCCTGGATTGGGAACTATTAATACTTTTTTAAACAAGATAAACTTGGAAAGTTTGGCAAGGGATTGGTTAGGAGATCCTGGAACAGTATTAGGTTCCTTGATTTTAACTAATATTTGGCAATTATCAGGTCTGGCAATGATAATATTTTATGCTGCCATGCAGGCAATTCCAACGGAATTATATGATGCTGCAAAAGTTGACGGAGCCTCTTCATTTTATATTTTTAAAAATGTAACAATACCTATGTTAAAAGAGGCAATAATAATAGTTGTAGTGCTTATGATAACAGCAGCTTGGAGAGTTTTTGATACGATATGGGTAGTAACACGTGGAGGACCTGCAAATAGAAGCCAGGTAGTAGGATCATGGATGTATTTAAGTGCATTTAGAAATCTAAAACATGGGTATGGTTCTTCCATAGCAGTTTTTATATTTTTAATAATACTAATAGCTTCGTTTATATATATTAAAGTATCAAGAAGAGATGAAATATAAATTTCAGGTTATGTTACAAAATTTTATTCATAGTAGGGATTGAAGTATGTATAAAGTAAAGAAATATTTTTCAAAAAGTATTAATAATTTGTTTTTGATAGTAATAGGCTTTTTATGGATAGTACCAATGTATTCTCTCTTCGTTACTTCTTTTAAGACTGTAGCTGAAGTTTCCAGAAGTCCTATAGCTTTACCAGATAGTTGGAGTATAAAATATTTTATAGAGACCTGGACAAATGGTAATATGTCAAAATATTTTTTAAACAGTCTAATAATTTCTGTTATTGCAGTTATAATTGTCATTATTTTCTCCTCTTTAGCAGCATATGGAATAGTTAAAGTAAGATTTTTTAGTCATAATTTCTTCTACTTATTTATAATCTCTGGGTTATTTATTCCAGCACAGATTCTTATTATTCCTCTATTCCACTTGATGTCCCAAACACATTTGTTAAATACATATCATGGGATAATACTATTGTATGCAGCATATGCTCTTCCGTTTTGTGTTTTTCTTTTTAGTGGTTTTTTTAAAAGCATACCAGAAGAGATAAGCGAAGCAGCAAAAATGGATGGTTGTTCTGTACTTGGAATTTATCTTAGAATTATAATGCCTTTATCAAAACCTGTTATTGCTACTATAATAGTTTTACAATTTATGTGGTTTTGGAATGAATATGTTTTTGCATTAGTATTCTTGAATAAACCAAATGTTAAAACTATAACTTTGGGATTAGCACAATTTGAAGCTTCTTATGTTGTAAATTTCAGTAATTTAGCAGCAGGAATCATCATTTCCATGGTACCTATTGTTATTGCCTATATAGCCTTTAGTAGATTTTTTATAAAAGGGTTGATTGCAGGATCAATAAAATAAGATTGTTCTATTAATTTGGTGGAGAATGCAAGAAAAAGTAGCAGCATCTGTAAAAATACTAAAAAAGCTAAGTGACGGTTTCGATGTAAAATATTCTACATAATAGAACCTACTACTGTTGCATATAATCTGATTAAAAGGATAAATGATTCAATTATTACGATAAGTAGTACAGGGGCTATAGGGGTGATGGCTGTACCCATAGCCAAATATAATAAGGTTATTGTAGTGGATATTGATGACAGCCATCTTGATGTAGCAAGAAAGCTTGGCGCAGACCTAACTATAAACTTCCATGATAGCGACAAAGATTAAAAGATAGAAGAGATGTTTGGAAAGGAAAAAGTTGGTTTTGTCGGCATGACACATGTAGACCAGGAATTGTGGGACTGGGTTGTTAAAAATGGTCAGAAGATGCGGCACCATAGCTTTTATCGATATTGCAGAGAAACCGCTGATCCAGGTCAATTTCAGGAAACTGTGGAGTAAAATAATAACACGTAAAAGGTTGGACAGCTTGTATTAAAAGATTTTGAAAGTGAAGCTGCTCTGGTGGAAAAGGGGGTTATAAAGCCTGAAGACATGGTATCAAAGCTCTTTCTCATGAATCAAAGGTTGACCTTATCCCATTCTTTGATCCAGTTTTTAAGTTAGTATCAAGCCATTTGTAAACTGATATCCACTACTTTGAATCCTGGTGTCAATGGCCTATACTCAAGAGAGCTATGGGGTCTAATGGTATTGTAGTAAAAGAATAAGAAAGATCCACGCATAAATAATATACATGAACATTAAACTGAGAGGAGAAAAAATGAAAGCAATAGTAATCGATGCTAAATGGAAACCAAAAAAAGAATTTAAGCTTGGACCTAAAGATAGGGAAGGAAAACTTACATATCTTGGAAGCATGGTGTGGAACGATCCTGAGATAAGAATTGAAGATAAGCCTATTCCCGAAATCGCAGATGATGAAGTACTGGTCGAAGTAAAAGGAGCTGGTATATGTGGGACCGATGTGCATATGCTACAGACTGACAATGATGGCTATATCTTCTATCCCGGGCTAACAGCTTTTCCGGTAACCATAGGCCATGAATTTGCCGGTTCTATTGCAAAAGCAGGACCAGGTGCCATAGATAAAAGAACCAATGAAGTTTTTAAAGTTGGAGACCCTATCTGCGCCGAAGAGATGTACTGGTGTGGATATTGCAGGCCATGCTGTGATGGTTATCCAAATCATTGTGAAAATCTTGAAGAGATGGGAATAAGTGTAGATGGTGCTTTTGCAGAGTATATGAAAGTAAAAGCCAAATATTGCTGGAGCTTAAAGTCTCTTGAAGGTACTTATTCAGGAGATGATCTTTTTGTGGCAGGATCCCTGGTCGAGCCTACCTCTGTGGCATACAATGCTGTAATAGAAAGAGGAGGCGGGGTAAGACCTGGGGATAGTGCTGTAATCCTGGGGGGTGGTCCCATAGGGCTTGCTGCTGCAGCTATTATGAAACGTAATGGAGCAGTAAATGTAATACTTTCTGAACCATCAGAATCCAGGGCAAAGCTAGCTAAAGAGATCGGAGTTGATCATATAATAAATCCCTTAAAAGAAAACTTTGCGGAGAAGGTCCTATCCTATACAGACGGTATGGGTGCAAACCTATACCTGGAAGCGACCGGACTTCCAGATATTATATTTAAGGATATTGAAGAAGCAGTATGGAATGGTAAAACCTTAAATTCAAAAGTTGTATTAGTGGCAAGAGCTGATGCAAAAATTCCTCTTACGGGAGAAGTATTCCAAGTTAGAAGGGCCAGTATTGTAGGAGCTCAAGGCCATTCGGGGCATGGAACTTTCCCAAGGACTATTGATCTTATGGCTGACGGTATGGACATGACAAAGATCTCTACAAGTAGAATAAAGCTAGATGATGTTCCCGGAAGCGTAAAAGATCTTCAGACTAATAAGGAAAACTGCAAGATAACGGCGGTATTTTAAAAAAATAAAATTGCTTAAAAAATAGGCTTTTAAAAACAGGGCACCTCCTTTCCTGAGCTGGCACTCCTACAGGAAAGAAAGCTGCTGGAGAATAGTCTTTAATTCTCCAGCAGCAACCTAAAATAATTTAGCTAAAGTGGGAGCTCTATTTAAGGCAAACATAGATATAAAGATAAATTTATTAAATATAGATCGAGAGGAGAATTACAGATGAAATGGTTGACTACAGATTACCCACAAATAATATTTGAAGACAATACTGTGGGTAGGTTAAAAAAGAAAATATGGGACGCGTCAAGTGAAGAAATTGATAAAATCCTTGCAAAATATGAGATCCCTTCTGAACCAGAATTGGGAAAAGCAAATACCTATATCCAAAATACACCAAGAGTAAAATGTATAGAAAAAAGAAAGAAAAACGATATAGTCTTTCTTCCCATAGGGTGTACTGAAAATCACGGCATTCATGCCAATACAGGACTTGATACTTTTATGGTTACCCAGATATTAGAAGGTGTCAGAAGATATACTGCAAAAGAAGGTTATGAGATAAACCTGGCATTTCCTCCTCTAAACTATGGAGGCCATCCTTACCATCACATAGGCATGCCAGGAACAGTGATCATGCCCAAAGAAGTAGTAGAAGAGACCTTAATCTATGTAATGCTGGGTCTCTGGAATGATGGTTACCGGAAAATAATTATGATAAATAACCACGGACACCTCTGGATGCTTGAATCTGCTATTCAGGAATTTATGAAAAGATTTCAGCTTCCCGGAATTTTTCAGGTACTTGACTGGCACAGGGCAGTAAGGGAATTTTTTACTCCTATAGATAAGGAGAACAGTCTGGAAACCAACTTCATACATGCAGATGAGGCCGAGACCTCTGTAGCCGAGCTTCTGTTTCCTGAAATGATAGACATGAGTGTTGTAGAGGATGCTGAAGGTGAAAGTTTTCTCCCGGAAGGACATTTTGATAAATCTGTAGAACCATTCAGAAGACCTCACAGATGGTCTGAAGGAGAAGGTCACTTTGCCATAGAAATTCATTCTACCCCAGAAGGGGTAGTGGGTAAACCAAGCCTTGCTACTGCTGCAAAAGCTAAAAGACCAATAGCAGCAATACTGGAATACTTAACTCTTACTGTTGATCAGATTTTAGAAGCTTTTCCTGTGGGCACAGTTCCTCCAGTTGAGAAAGTAAGTTTAAGAACTAAGAAGGAGATGGAACCTTTTTTAAAGGAACCATTTTCTGATGGCTGGAAATCTGTTTATGAGCTACCCCACCACGGGCCCTTTCAGAAGCTATAGTAATTATTTATAGGGGGGCAGTTAATTGGTAAGTAAAGAAAAGGTTTTCGAAATATTAGAGAAGAATTCAGATAAATATACTTTTTACCCTACCTCTATAAAAATTAAAGATAAAAATGCGTTTTTAATAGGGAAGGATAATTTAAAAAAGTATCTCTTTATAATAGGGGGATTAAATGCAGCTGACCAATTTGCAGGAGAAATCATTGAAGAAATATATATAGAAAATATAAAATATATTATCAAAAAAGCCAGTCTTTCCTATGATAACCTACTAAAACTAAAAAACTTCTTTCCCTATCTTTGGCCTGTAACTTGTGAACAGAGGAAGTCTTTTGGTACCGGGGATAGGTTGGGGCTTGTGACTGCATCTCATATCAAAGCCTTTAAAGACAGGGATATTTTTCCCGTCCTTGCCCAGCAGTCAGTTAGAGAGATAAACAGGACAGAAAGAAGCTGGAAAGATGTAATAAATGATGCATTATGGGGATATTTTGAAACTGGATATAATATTGCCTTTGGGGCGGACGCGGATCACGTAAAAGAAGAAAATGATATTAAAAATGCTGTAGATGCCGGATTTACTATGTTCACAATAGATCCATCAGATTATATCCAAAATATTTCAAATCTGGATAAATCTGAAATTGTACATACCTATAATTCTTTTAATAATCAATCACATTTAGAAAAAAACTTTCTGGGGAAAAACTTAATCTTAAATGGCAAAAAATACTTTATGGACCAAGATATTTTAATCCCTATTGCAGTAAAGTATAGAAGAGCCTTGAAAAGAGTATTGGATTTATATGAATATTTAAAAAACTATAAAGGCAGTGATTTTGACTTTGAAGTCTCCATGGATGAAATAGAAGAGCCGGTTACTCCGTTGGAGCATTATTTTATAACAAATGAATTAATAGGAGCAGGTATTGATTTTCAAAATTTAGCTCTCAGGTTTGCGGGCAGATGGGAAAAGGCAATAGATTATATTGGAGATATAGACATATTTGAAAAAGAATTAAAAATACATGCTGCTATCTCAAAAGAATTTGGTGGGTACAAACTGTCCCTTCATTCAGGAAGCGAGAAGTTTTCAACCTACCGGGCTTTTTTAAACATTACAGAAGGAAATTTTCATATAAAAACAGCTGGTACCAGCTGGCTTGAAGCATTAAGGACATTAGCTGTAAGCTGCCCTGAACTTTTTAAGAATATATTTAACTTTGCAATTAAAAGATTTAAGGAAGAAAGAAAGTCTTATCACCTGACCACTGATACTGAAAAAATCCCGGATATCGGTAATATTGCTGATGAAAAGCTTGAAGGATATCTGGATCTAGAAGAATCAAGGCAGGTACTGCATGTTGCTTTTGGGTCAATTCTAACCTCAAAAGATAAGGAGGAAAAATATTTATTCAGGGAAAAACTATATAAGGATCTATTTAAAAATGAGGACATTCATTACAAATATGTGACTTCTAATATAAATAAGCACCTTGATTTATTAACTAATTAAGTGGGGATAAATATTATGGGAAATTTTTTTGATATTTTCAGCTTGAAAGATAAAACAGCAGTGATTACTGGCGGTGCTGGAATACTGGGTAGTGATATTTCAAAGACCCTCGGAAAAGCTGGAGCTAGAGTAGCTGTCTGCGATATAGCCGATACAAAAGATTTTGTAACTGAACTAAAAAATGAAGGCATTGATGCAAATGGCTATTATATAGATGTTCTGGATAAAGATAAAATAGTCAAATGCCATGAACAGATACTATCAAATTTCGGCCAAATAGATATCCTTGTAAATGCAGCCGGAGGAAACTTAAAAGACGCCACAACATCAAAAGAGCTATCCTTTTTTGACCTTCCACTTAGTGCCATAGAAAAAGTAATAGCTCTTAACCTTTTTGGGGGAGCAATACTGCCTGCCCAGGTGTTTGGAAAAACTATGGCAGGAAATAGTAAGGGTGGTTCTATTATCAATATATCTTCTATGAATGCCATCCGCCCCCTTACCCGAATACCCGGATATTCAGCAGCAAAAGCAGCAGTATCAAACTTTACCCAGTGGCTGGCAGTTCATTTAGCAAAAGAATACAATAAAAACCTCCGGGTCAATGCTATTGCTCCCGGATTTTTTTTAACCCAGCAGAACCATTTTCTTTTGCTTGATGCAGGTGAAAACCTGACTGAGAGAGGTGCTTCAATAATATCTCATACCCCAATGGAAAGGTTCGGGAAACCTGAGGATCTTGCAGGAATCTCAATATGGCTTGCAAGTGACGCCTCAAAATTTGTTACAGGTACTGTAATACCCATAGACGGGGGATTTTCAGCATTTTCCGGAGTCTAGGAAGTAAAATCATTAAAAAATATATAAGGAGATTTATTTATGTATAAACAAAATATTGGGCTTATTGGGCTTGCAGTAATGGGCCAGAACCTGGTACTTAATATGGAGTCCAATGGATATTCTGTAGCTGTATATAACAGGACTGCAGAGCGTACAAAAGAATTCATAGCAGGAAAGACAAAAGATAAAAATATAGAAGCTACCTATTCGTATGAGGAACTGGTAGGTTCCCTGGAGCAACCGCGGAAAATAATGCTAATGGTTAAGGCAGGGCAGCCTGTAGATGATAATATAAAAAAACTTGCCCCCTTACTTGATAAGGGAGATCTTATAATAGACGGTGGTAATTCCTTCTACAAGGACACCATAAGAAGAGAAAAAAACCTTTCTGAAAAAGGTCTTCTTTATATAGGAACGGGTGTTTCCGGAGGAGAGGAAGGAGCGCTTCTGGGGCCTGCAATAATGCCAGGAGGTACAAAAGAAGCCTACGGCCTTGTAAAAGATATATTTGAAAAAATATCTGCAAAAGCAGAAGATGGGATACCCTGTGTGTCTTATTTAGGAAAAGATGGTGCAGGCCATTTTGTAAAGATGGTCCATAATGGCATAGAATACGGGGATATGCAGCTAATCGGTGAATGTGTGTGGACACTAAAGTCAGCTCTTGGTTATAATGCAAAAGCTATTGCAGACATAATAGCTTCCTGGAATGATTCAGAAGATATACTATCCTCATATCTAATAGAAATAACAGGAAAGACAATGGCCGAAACTGAAAAAGGTTCAAACTCATATTTAGTAGACAGGACAGCTGATATAACAAGGATGAAGGGCACCGGGACCTGGACAGTAGCAAGCGCCCTTGAGCTACTTGTACCTATACCTACTATAGCATCAGCAGTATTTTCCAGGGAGATGAGCGAGGATAAAGACTTAAGACTAGTAGTTTCAGAGAAATTAAAGACTACTTCTTCAAGCTATGATGGCAACCCCGATCAGTTTGTCCAAATTGCCCATGACGCTCTGTACATAGCTAAAATTTCTTCATATGCTCAAGGCTTTGCGCTACTTTCTGCAGCGTCAGATAAATACGGCTGGGACCTGGATATGGGTCGTATAGCCCAGGGATGGAGAGCTGGATGCATTATTAGAGCAGGATTTTTATCCAGAATAACTGAAGAATATGAGAAAAATCCAAAACTACCAAATCTTATGGCAGCGCCTACTTTTTCTAAATTTATTAATGATAAACTAGACAGTTTACAGAAATTTATAGAAGTTGCTCACCGGGCAGGCGTACCGGCCCTTGCTATGGACTGCGCCTATGACTATATACTTCAGATGATATCTCCTATTATGGTTTCGGCCCAAATAGCAGCACAGCAAAGGGACTTTTTTGGAGCCCATGGATACTTTAAGCTGGAAAAGGAAAGCTCTAAGATAGAACTTACAGCCGATGGATCATACCAGGAATATCACACTGAATGGATGGAAGAGGAAAGGCTGGAAAAGAAGCTTTAGATGAAATATATTGAAGACTTAAAAGGAATTAGGATAAATGACTTAAAAAACTTTATCAAAAAAAGTCTTAGAAGCCTGCCTTCAGCAAAAAAAATACTGGTACTTTTTCCGGATTATACAAGGACAGACTTTACTCATATAATTACCCCCTTGATAATTAGTAGATTCAAAAATAGTAATATAGATTTTTTAAATGCCGGTGGTACTCACAGGCCGATGACTGATGATGAGTTTATGGTTAAACTTGGGATTGGAAAAGATATATCAGGGGTAATATTTCTAAATCACAACTTCTCAGATCCCTTATCTCTTAAAACGATAGGGCGAATAGATCGCAAACTTGTTAAGGACAAGACCTCAGGTATGCTTGACAAAGACATAAATATAACCGTAAATAAGCTTCTCTTTTCAAACTATGATTTGATCCTGGTTCTTTCAGGAACTGTTCCCCACGAGGCAGCAGGTTACTCAGGTGGACTCAAGATATTCTTTCCTGGTGTATCTGGTCCCCATGTTATAGACCTATTTCACTGGGCAGCAGTATTAGTAGGGATCCCAGAGATAATAGGCACAGTAGATAATAATGCAAGAGATATAATAAATTATGGTGCAAAGGTCATATTTGAAAAGATAAGCTGTCCCATACACTCATTTAATATGGTAAATACTGAAGAGGATGGAAAAACAATACCCGTAGGTTTCTATATAGATGAAGGCTTTAACGGATTTATCTCTGCTTATAAAAAAGCTTCTGAAACCTCATATAAAGTCCATGTAAAATATATTAGTGAGTCCCTATCACAAGTAGTCCAGAAAATACCTGCTAACTATGATGAAATATGGCTTGCCGGAAAAGGGTCTTATAAGCTTCAGAGGCCGGGAGTCCTGGCCAAAGGGGCAGAGGTAATAATATATGCTCCCCATATAAAGCATTTCCATACTGATCCTTTAATTGAAGCCGACCTGCTTTCACTGGGATACCACTGCAGGGATCATGTCTGTTCCCTTATAGAAGAAGGGACAGAAGTATCAAAAAACGCAGCAGCTCACCTTATAAATGTATGCGGACCTGGCATATATAACCCCAGGTCAAAAAAAGAAGACCTTGATTTTAAAGTCACTCTGGCCACATCCGTACCTGAAGAAAAGTGCAGAGAGGTGGGACTCTCTTACAGGGATCCTGCAACCATTAAAAGATCTGATTTTGAAGGTCCGGGGAAACTCTGGATAGAAGAGGGTGGAAAATACCTATATGACATAAAAAGAAAGGAAAAGTAGATGAAAAAAAAGATAAATATAGGAGTTATCGGTGCAGGAAGAATAGGAAAGATCCACACAGAAAACATAATACGTTATATAAATGAAGCCAGCATAAAGACAGTAGCTGACTATTATCCCGACCAGGTAAAAGAGTGGGCAGATAATATTGGTATTAAAAGCCTGGTAAAGGAACCGGAAGAGATCATAAACGATCCCGAGATTGAGGCAGTGTTTATATGTTCTCCCACTAATACTCATTCTAAATATATAGTAGAGTCTTCAAAAGCTGGAAAAGACATATTCTGCGAAAAGCCTATGGACCTGGACCTTGACACGGTAAAGAGGACCATAAAGATAGTAGAGGAGACTGGAGTAAAATTCCAGATAGGATTTAATAGAAGATTTGATCATAATTTTATGAAGGTGCATGATCTAATAAGAGAAGGAAAGATAGGCAATATCAATTTACTTAAGATAACCTCCTGGGACCCGGCACCCCCTCCCATCGAATACTCCATGGTATGCGGTGGAATATTTCTTGATATGACCATACATGATTTTGATATGGCAAGATTTTTATCAGGGACTGAAGTGGAAGAAGTCTATGCTCTGGCTGCAGTAAGGATAGATTCTGATATCGGAAAGGTATGCTCTGACTACGACACTGCCATAACTAGTTTAAAGTTCAAAGACGGGTCCATAGGGGTAATAGATAACTGTAGAAAAGCTTCCCATGGTTATGACCAGAGAGTAGAAGTTCTTGGATCAAAAGGAACAGCTGCTATTCTAAACGATACCCCCTCCACTGCTGTTTTATCTGATGATAATGGAGTATGTTATGAAAAACCCTTAAACTTCTTTATTGATAGGTATGCCGATGCTTATGCGAAGGAAATAAAGGAATTCTTCTCTGCCATAAAGCAAGATAGGCAACCTTCAGTAAGTCTCATAGACGGCCTAAAACCCCTTGAGATAGGCATTGCTGCCTTAAAGTCAGCAAAGGAGGGTAGACCGGTAAAAATTGAAGAGATCTCATAATAGATTAAAAATAACAAGACCATTACTCTAATAAGAAATGTTCTATTGTAAGGAGAGATTGAAATGAGTATCAAGCTTCGTAAGATTTTTAAATATTCTCTAATGGTTCCTACCAGCATGGGGATACGCATTACACCTGAAAGCAGACAACCTGTTCATTGTAGCTCGACCTTTAAGATGCATGTTACTAGTGCAGAGACAAATGTGGCCAGTGTTTCTTCTTGTCTGGGGTTACCTGTTAAAGTACTTACCACCTTTGTAAAAGGTAGTCCCATTTCCTCTATGATAAAGAGCGATCTCAAAAACAGACATATGGATTATGAGGGAAGGGACGTACCACAAGGTGGTCCATGGGGGTACCGTCACCAAATTAATATTGCTGACTGTGGTTTTGGCTTGCGTGGACCCAGAGTACAAAATGACCGTGCCGGTGAAGTTGGCCGCACATTAAGCATAAAAGATTTTGACCTTGAGAGAATTTTTAATGTTGAAGGAGTCCAGATCCTGCACCTGTCCGGATTGGTTGCCGCCATTTCTCCAGAGACCAGTGATTTCTGCCTTAAGCTTGTCAGAGCTGCAAAGAAGTCTGGAACCCGCATATCTTTTGATCTAAATTACCGCGCTTCATTCTGGAAAAACCGTGAAAAAGAACTTCTAGAAAAGTTCTCGGAAATCACCAGCATGTCAGACATCCTGGTAGGAAATGAGGAAGACTTCCAGCTTTGTTTAGGCATAAAGGGACCAAAGATCGGGGGAAAAGAATTAACTTCCAAATTAGAAGCCTTTAAAAAAATGATTATGCAGGTTAAAGAAAAATATCCAAAAACTTCTGTATTTGCTACCACATTAAGGCAAGTAGTAAGTGCAAACAGTCATCTATGGGGTGCTGTTATGCTTGAAGGAGACAATTGGCATGTCATTGAACCCCGGCAGATAGAAGTTGTTGACCGAATTGGAGGAGGGGATGGATTTGTTGGAGGAATGCTATATGGCATATTGAGAGAATGGGAACCTGAAAAGTGGATACAGTTTGGTTGGGCCAATGGTGTATTTGTAACTACATTACTGACCGATTATTCAAATCCTGCAGATGAAGAACAGATTTGGAGCATCTGGGAAGGAAATGCTCGCGTGAAGAGGTAAGACCTCTTTTATGATTAATATTTTTATAATTTGGGAGAATAATGAAATACGGGATAGCGATCTCTGTATCAAAGACTAAATTTGGTCCTATTGTTTTTAAAGAAAACCTTTCAGAAAATATCAATAAGGCTGCTAGCATGGGATATGATGGGGTAGAACTTGCCATCAGAAAACCGGAAGCATTAAAGATAGATCAAGTAGATAAACTGATTCAGAAACACAATCTGAAAGTTTTGGCAATTGGCACTGGCCAGATATATGTGGAAGAAGGGCTTAATTTCTCAGATCAAAATAAAGATATAAGAAAAGATGCGGTAGAAAGAACCAAAAAGATTATCGATATTGCCGAGCATTTCGGAGCTCGTATAATCATAGGGTTGGTCAGGGGTAATATAGCTGATATGGACAATTATTTCTCAGAACTTGTAAAAGCTGAAGAAAGAATCGCAGACTGTCTTGAAGCACTATTATTATATAGTGAAGAAAAATCTGTAGAATTTCTGCTAGAGCCTATAAACCGCTATGAAGTAAATATCTTTAACCAGCTTGAAGATATAGGGAATTTTTTATTAAAGTATAAACACAAACTTGATCCTGAAAAGATCGGAATACTAGCTGATACCTTCCATATGAATATTGAGGAACCGGTAATCGAGGATAGTTTTAGAAAATATTCTAACTTGATAAGACATATTCATTTTGCTGATAGCAATAGGTGGCCGCCGGGATACGGACACATAGATTTTAAAAATATAATGAAGACTTTAAAATCCACAGGTTATAAGGATTATATATCTTTTGAGATGCTCCCAATGCCAGATCCTGATACTGCAGCCAAGAAAAGTATTCATTTTATTAAAAGTTTATCGACTGACTAAGATTATAACGAAACTTATATACTCACTTCTGGTAAAAAGATATTACCATCAAATCCGATAATTCTGGTTCTAACTTCGTCCGCTATGGCAAGCCACAATTTTATAGTTCAACACTGAAAATATTTTCTTTTATACCCAGGAAAAATAATCAAAATAACGAATATATATGAGTGCTATAATAAGTTTAAAAGTTTTTAGGATGGAGGGTAGGAT
>SDBT01007302.1_pt1 | contig 18217 bp, 17 predicted proteins | sample 2277101 | NCBI WGS metagenome assembly SDBT01 (sample SAMN10404973, study PRJNA504765) | marine sediment metagenome | isolation source: marine sediment core GS10_PC15, 103 cmbsf | place: Arctic Ocean: Southern Knipovich Ridge | collected 2010
CGCAGTGCTCCATTAAAGGTATCATGATCGATCGCTCCTTTCTTCATTAAATATTTTATTATAGGCAAATGTTCATAATATGCAGCTGATGACAGTGCGGAACTATCATCAGCGCCTTTTTCTATTAAGTGTTTTACTATAGGCAAATGTCCATTTTCTACAGCTAATGACAGTGCGGAACTATAATTAGCGCGAATATCTGCGCCGTTTTCTACTAAATATTTTACTACCCACAGATGTCCATTTTTTGAAGCATTTATTAGCGAAGCATTAAGGTAATACTGACGAATATCATTATCACTTCCGATTAAATATGTTACTACCTGTAGGTGTCCGTTTTCCGAAGCCTTTTGTAGTGCAACATTAAAATACCCCGAATCTATAGGAATTGCTTCTGCATTGATCAAATCTTCGACTATGGGTAAATATCCCAATTCTGCTACTCTTACCAAGAATCTATCTATTCCATATTCTTGATATGTTCTCAATTCTCTATACATTTTCCTATATGTGTTTTCTTCGTTTTTATACTCACTCAAATCATGACCAAACACACGTTCTATTCGCTCCCTCCAGAATTTATCAGTTTTACATACCCTAACAGCCAGTTTATTGATTCGACAAGCATTCCATAGAGATGCATCATCAAGTTCAAGCAAAATTAATCTATCAACATCTAGTACGCCGGTTAGTATTGTTTCTCCTGGTTCAAATTCAACCCGTTTATGACTACTTTTCTGTTCAAGTCGGGCAACCAGTTCTTTCTTTTTGCCTTTGATGCTTAATCCTCTTGTTGCAAGTAGTGCTTTAAGTTTAGGTATAGTGAGTATAGAATAATCGTTATCACTAAGCAATCGATCTACTAACTCGACTTTTCGGCCAGTTTTAGTAAAACCACGTTTTACTAGAAGATTCTTCAATTCTGGTAATTTCATTTTTTCATAATCAGAACGTGTGAAGGCTTTCTCCATGTGTTAAAAATGAAATGTTATATGAGTTTTTGTAATATTTTTATTACATATATTTATATATTTTAACCCCTTACCTATTTCTGTTTTCAGGATCGCGAAAAGTTCTACAAAAAAACAACACTTCGAATATATAAAACGTACACCCATAATGGAGAAGGATATTTCTAAATGGACAAAGCCACAACTTCAATCTCATTTACGTAAGCTTGGGCTTAAAGTATCTGGTAATAAACCTGAACTTATTCAGCGTATTCGAGACTATAAGGAGCCTAAACAAACACGATCCCCAAAAAGAAACCAATCTCCACAACGTATTCTTGCTGGAGCTCCAGAATTGAATTTTCAGATCTTCTTAAATATGGATGATAGATCGTTAGCTAACATTTGTAAAAGTAGTAAAGAAGCGGCTAATATATGTAAAGATGATATATTTTGGAAGAAGAGGATAATACATGTTTTTGGCCATAATCTAAGTAAATATAAAGTGAAGAAATTAACGTATAGAGATATGTATAAATTTTTCAAGAAATATGAAGATTATTATAGTGAAAGAATGATATTGGAGTCAATAAAATTAGGACATTTGCCAGTACTAAAATATTTACTAAAAGAGATAGAACTAGAATATCCTATTAATAATGCCTTATATATTGCAATATCTGCTGGAAAGTTAGATATCGTTAAATATCTTTTAGAACAAGGTGCTAATGTTAATGTTTATATTGGTAGTTATACTCCTTTCATAATGGCAGTGCGCGCTGGAAAATTAAATATAGTAAAATATATTATAAATAACATAAAACTTGAAGAATATAGTCTTGAAAATGCACTGATAAGTGCAAACGACGGTAAGAACTTACAAATGATAAAATTGCTGGTGGAAGCAGGAGCCTCTGATCTAAATGATTCTTTAGTTATTGCCATGTTTGATGGATCCTACAAGATAGTAGACTATTTAGTTAAGAAAGGAGCTAATATAGAGGTTGCTATAGAATTTGGAGAAATAAGTCATAACGTAGACAACAGAATGTTAAAATATCTAAAGCAACTTCGGAGATAATTACTGTACCATGCCTTTACCAGAATTCTGGTAAAGAAAACTACATTTCAATAGTAATTAGAAGAATACTCTATTTTAATTGCGATGTTATTTTCCATTTTGTAATAAATATAAATTCTAAACTCATTGTATATAATGCATACATTACTTGCAAATTTCCAATATAGGGGCTGGTCTCTTGTTTCCAGTTATTATAATCAGAGATATTTAAAGTATAGTATTGTCTAAAATCTCTCATTGAATATATCAATCCCGCCATAGATATTCCTACTGGTAAATATCCTCCTATTATAATAGCAAATCCTGCCGCAATCATAGGATATATTCTTCTCGGTAAATGATCTTCAAATGCCGCAACCAGTTTACTTATCCCTGTAAAGTTAAGTCCTAGATACAACATCCAATAACATAGCATAAGATAGGGATTATAATTAGACCACGCAACAAATATATGTATAATCGATACTGTAGTAAATATATAAACAACTAACGATACAACATCAGTTGATTTTTTAGTAAATCTATTGAAATACCTTGCTAAGTTTTTGGAAACGAGCATACCCATCATCATACACATGGTCGCTAAAAAACTATCATACTCTACCATGATCGGTATTATTTTTTATGGTAACATTATATGATCAATTTAAGTGAAATATATCAAGTTATATTTATAATACTTGTCCCTCAGAAAAATAGTGTCACCTTTTCGGTTAACAATACTTCGAGATATAAAAAGATATAACTAGGCTTTGTAAAACAGTAAATAAAGTTGTATACAAGATTTACTGTTTCTCGTATTAAATACACGTAAAATAACCATTAGTATTAATAAACACTTGACCAAAACGATGTCCTTAAAAGACTATCCAAATGAGGATAAATTAACTGATATTGATGATATCAATTACGAAATTCTTCTTAATCTTGATGATGAATCTCTTTCCAATGTAACTAATTCTAAGAAACGTTTAGCTATACTATGCATGACTGATAACTTTTGGAATAAACGTATTCTACACATATATAATATTGATTTAAGTCAATATAAAGAAATGTATATTATGTACAGTAAACTAGATCAAATGTTAAACAAAGACGCAAACACCAATTTATTAACGACCATACAACCGACCGAGTCGCCAGCGGTAAATAAAGTAATATCGGCACTAGCACATATTAAAACGGTAAATGGGTTAGCACTTATATCAGCAGCTCTAGCCGGATGTATATCAGTAGTAAAATGTATAATAGAAGCGCCAGGTGTAGAATTCAGTTCGGAGAAGGATGTGGCATTAAGTTTCGCAGCGGAAAATGGGCATTTATCCATAGTTAGATATTTAATAGAAGAAGCAAATGCGGATATGTATGCGGATAATGATTCTGCACTCAGACAGGCTGCAAAAAATGGACATATATTAATAGTAAAATATTTAATCGAAAGAGAAGACGCTCTCGATTCTGCGGAAGATAGTACTTCTGAAGAGGATTTAGTAGAAGAACTACCCCAACTGAAACATATGATAGATACAATATTATCGACCATTAATTCGAGAGATAATGAACCACTTAAATTAGCTTTAGAAAATGGACATCTACAGGTAGCGAAATATCTTATAGAAGAAGCAAAAATGGATGTTCATTATGGGTGTGTACTAGCTTCAGTTACACAATGTGGGCATTTGTCTGTTGTAAAATATCTCGTAGAAGAAGCAAAAGTGGATATTCACGAGGATAATGATCTAGCATTAATGTGGTCCGCACAAGAAGGATATCTAGATATAGTAAAATATCTAATAGAAGAAACAGGAGAAAATGATCATATTTGGGATAGTACGGCGCTAGTATCTGCTGCACGTAACGGACATCTATCTATAGTTAAATATTTAGTCGAAGAAGTAGAAAGTGTGGATGTACATGCAGGAAATGATATTGCTCTGGCAGATGCAGCATCTGAAGGACATCTATTAATAGTGAAATATCTTATAGAAGAAGCAAAAGCAGATGTACATGCTGGGAATGATTTAGCTATGGAATGGGCTATGGAAAGTGGACAGATGGATATAGTGAAATATTTAGTAGAGGAGACTAGGTAAATTTACTTCTGAATATTATTGTATATTTTTTAACAATATTTGTTGTTAAAAACTGAATATTCGTATTTACATAAAAAGCTTATTTAGAATGAAATGTCATTCGAAAAAATTTAATAGCAAGTATCTCCGCGATAAATTAAGAAAGTATGAGTTATATATTTCTGGGAGTAAAACTCAACTCATCGACCGTATTGCAATTTATGAAGCCTCGCCGTTTAAACCTCATTATTCCTTGAGAACTATAACACATCTGAAAATATTATTACGTAAACGTGGTCTTCGAGTTTCTGGATTAAAAGAGAAATTAATAAATCGTCTTGATGAAGCTGATCGTCTGATAATATCATCACGATCGATATCGTCTAGTAAATTTTTGACGGGTATTGATGACGTTGATCGTGTAATTCTGTTAAATCTTGATGACAAATCTCTATTAAATGCATGTATGAGTAATAAACGTTCGGCTGATATATCTACAAATGATAACTTTTGGAATCAACGTATACAACATATATACAATGTTGATTTAAGCGATTATAAAAAGGAAAATACATACAAAGAAGTATACAGAATACTGAGAGAAAATAAGGATAGTAAACATAGTGAACTGGAAGAGGTGTCTAAACGAGGGTATTTTCCATTAGTAAAACAGTTAATAGAAGAAGATAAACTAAAGGATCATTTACATAATAACGGAGTACTTGGTTGGGCTGCAAGAAATGGACATCTTCAGATAGTGAAATACTTAATAGAAGAAGCAGAGGTGAAGTTTCATATTACAGACGAGTTAGCGCTTTTTTGGGCAGCTCATACTGGTCAGTTAACCATATTGAAATATTTGATAGGCGCAGGAGCTGAATATAACTACAGAATATTAAGAACTGCCGCTACAGATGGACATTTATCAATAGTAAAATATTTAATCGAAGAATTAGATGTAGATATTGATGATGATGATAAAAATTATTCAATAGCGGTGGCGGCCGAGAATGGTCATATATCAATAGTGAAATATTTGAATGAAATAATAAAGGTACACACATGGCTTGATTTTTCACTGAGTATGGCCGCCCAACATGGACACTTGCATGTTGTTAAATATTTGGTGGAAGAAACCGGAGCTAATAGTCATGATGGCGAAGCACTAAATTTAGCGGTAATCGATGAGCATATTTCTGTAATTAAATATTTAATAGAAGAAGCAGGTGTAAATACTAATAAATTAAGTAAATTTCATTTTAAACGAATTAAGGATAAATCCATATTTGAATATCTAAAGATGAAGAAAAATGAAAGATAAATTAGTATTCAGATTTGAATTTTTGTCGATTACGATCTGCTAGATATTTCAATGTCTCCGAATATTTAGATTCGTCCATATTTTCTTTTAAATATTTCAATGCTATTAATGTTTCCAATATCTCGGCGTTGTCGCTGCTTACTCCTAATCCTCTCAAATCTTCGTCATACGTCGACATATCATCATATATTTCTTTAATATCTGCGTCCGCTTCTTCTATTAGATATTCCACTATCAAAGTGTATCCGTTCTTAGCCGCCAAAGATGCTGCAATATCTTTCTCACCCACAAAACGTGATTCAGTATCTTTCTTACCCGCTCCATGTTCGATTAAATATATAACTACTTTAAGATGTCCGTTTTCAGCTGCTCTCTCTAATGCTGTATAGTCTTCATCCTTCGTAGTTATATTGGCGTCTTGTTCAATTAAGTATTTTACTATGTCTAGATGTCCTTGTCCTGCTGCAGTTATCAACGACTCATCACGGTTGTACTCGAAGTCTTCATCGTTTTCCACTTTCTTTAAAATATACTCTAATATTTCTAATCTTCCATGATATGCTGCAGTTTCCAGATAACGACTATCTATAGTATTTTCTTCTTTATCTATTAACTTTAATAAAGGTAAATATCCTTTTTTGACGGCTAATAGTATTAAATTCTTTGGCCATTCTTCATCTTTCTCTTCAGTTTTACGTAACTTATTATATATCTTTCTATAGGTATCTTTTTCTTTGTATTTACTTAGGTCAACTTTATATATTTTTTGTATACGTAGATTCCAAAATGATTCATCTCTGCATATTTCGTCAGCCGCTTTATTAGTTCTGCATATATTTGTTAATTCTTTATCATCGAGATTTAACATAATTTCTTTCTGTAATTCTGTTGGAAATTCTGAGGTAAATAACTGTGGAGAGGCTGGCGGTTTAGCCGCAGCATCATTTTCTTCAAGTCTTTTTACTAACTCTACCTTTTTCCCAGTTGTTAATAAATTACGTTTATTTAATAAGGTTTTTAGTTCTTTTACTAGTAGATTTGAATAGTTAGTTTCAGAAGTAGAATGTTGTTGAATACGGCGAATAAGAACATTTTTCTTACCAGAGGGTGACAGACCTATAGAACGTAAATAAGTTTTGAGTTGTGGAATTTTCCATGAAGATAAATCAGTTTCCATTATACTACTTTTTAATAAGCTTTTTCTCTGTCTTACATATTTCAAAAGTGTATGAGTATTTAGTAGATCGTGGTGTTGATCCGGTATTAAATTTATGTAAGTAAATTCACCCATAAATATAAGAATATTTACTACAACAAATATGAAAAGAATATCATGCACTGTTCATAAAATTGACTGTAATAACCAATATTATAAATAAACATGTCCAAACTTTCAATAGAATAAATGAATCTTCAACAACTTCGGACTAAATTGAGTGCTTATAATCTTTCTACTTTTGGTAGCCAGAATCAACTTATTATACGCATTAATTTATATGAAGCTTATCCATCAGAGGTGCATTATTGTCTTAGGACGATATTAACTTTAAAACAGATATTGCGTAACCGTAATCTTAAAGTATTAGGATCAAAAGATGAATTGATAAAGCGTCTCGAAGAGGAAGATTATAAGATAAGAACTCAGTCTTCACAAACGCGATCTTTATCATCAAAACGATTTCTTACTGATATTGATGATATCAATTATGGAATACTTTTAAAACTTGATGACGAGAGTCTAGGTAAAGTCTGTAGAATTAATAAATATGGTATAAATTTGTTTAAGAATGAAAAATTTTGGAATCAGAAAATACAGAGTATATATAATATAAATTTGAACAATTATGTAAACGAGAATATGACATATAGAAAAGCATATTATGGATTAAAAAGATGTAAAAAGAATGTAAATAATCAAATGCAAGAATACGCTTATCACGGCTATTTACCATTATTAAAATATTTACTAGAAGATGCTGGTTACTCTAGTTCTAATGGGACTTCAATACTAATACAAGCAGTGAGTGGAGGACAATTAGATGTTGTGAAATATGTAATAGAAGAGGCAGATACCTATGTTGACTCAGAATATGGATTGAGATATGCAGCACAATATGGATACTCAGAGATTTTACAATATCTAATAGAAAAAACAGGTGCCAAGGTCAATGATCATAATGGCCTAGCGCTATGTAACGCAGTTAAAAACGGATATCTAGACATCGTACGATATTTAATAGTAGTAGCAGGAGCTTTTATCCATGCTTCAAACGATTTTCCACTACGAATTGCATTAAAGCAGAGTAACCTCAAGATGGCGAGATATTTGGTATATATGAAAGCAGATTTTTTTATTAACGATGTCGAAGCATCACCTAGCGTAATGTACAATTTTTATATTAACGGTTATAGTGCACTGGATATGACGATATATCTTGAATATTTAACTGAAGATGATAGATTATTGATATGTGCAACACAATATGGATTTTTAAATATGGTTAAATGTTTAGTTAACTCAGGCGTTAACATACACGCTAGGAAAGATGCTGCGCTTAGAGTGGCAGTAGGATATGGACATTTGGATATTGCGAAGTATTTAATAGAAAAAGCAGGCGCCGATGTTCATGTTATGGATGATTCTCCACTCCGTATAGCAGTTTATCGTGGTTCAAAAAACATAGTAAAATATCTAATAGAAGAAGCAAACGCAAATATTTATGCGGATAATAATAGCATGTTAGAATGGGCGGAGAAATATGACGATAATAAGGTAGCTTTATATTTAAGATGGAAAAACCAAAAGAAATAAATATGAAATTTTTAACTCCACAACACATATAAAACAGTACATCCCATAATGGATAAAGATTTGTCTACATGGCCGGTTAAAAAACTTAAAGATAAGTTACACGAGCTTGGTCTAAAAGTTTCCGGTAATAAAGCTGAACTTATACAAAGAATACAAGACTATGGATCTTCCAAATCCGAATATTCAAATATTACTGTGAAACAACTTAAGGCTGTACTTAAAGAACGTAAATTATCACAAACGGGTAGAAAAGTTGATTTAGTAAATAGATTGGAAGTAAGTGATACCAAGAAAATACAAACGCCGCTAGGAAGATCACCATCACCTAACAAAGTTTTTCCAAGAAGAGAAACCTCTCCGAAAATACGGAATACTCCCTCTCCCCAACAACCTATAGATGAACTTCCAACTGAATTATTTAGTGAAATTATCAATAATCTTAATGATAAAGACTTGGCTAACGCCTGTAAAACTGATAAACGAGCTGCAAAGCTATGTAAAGATGATCATTTCTGGAATTTACGTATACAAAAAGTTTATAATTCCGACTTAACTAATTATATAGAAGAAGATAAAACTTATAGAGAAGTGTATATAGATTTGAAGAAATATGAAAGAAAAAGTAAAGAAAATTTATTAACAAAAACAGCAGAACTAGGATATTTACCGATCGTGAAATATGTAGTAGAAAAAGGAGCAAATATTCACGATAGTGAGGATTATACGCTTAGATGGGCAGCACAACATGGATATTTACCAATGACAAAATATTTAGTAGAGCATAGCGCGAATATTCATGCTAGAAATGATGCTGCACTCAGAGGGGCAGCGCAATATGGTCATTTACCGATAGTAAAATATTTAGTAGAGCATAGCGCGAATATTCATGCGCGTAAGGATTCTGCACTCGGGTTAGCAGCGCATAATGGTTATTTACCGGTAGTAAAATATTTAGTAGAGCACAGCGCAAATATCCACGCTGATGACGATTATGCTCTCAGATTTGCAGCGTACCATAGTCATTTACCGGTAGTAAAATATTTAATGGAAAATGGAGCGAATATTCATTCTATTGATGATTATCCGTTGCTATGGGGTATGCGGAAGTATAATTTATCGGTAGGGCAATATTTAGTAGAAAACGGAGCTAATATTGATGTTTCAAGACCCAATAGACAAGGTCTTATGATGTTATAGAGCGTTATGGGAAAATATCTTGTGAAAAACTTGGATATTGATAGGCGTGATCTTGAGGATATAATATCGGATACACTCAGGGCTGGGAATATCATCGAGCCTAGTGAATCACTGAAATATATAATAGAGAAAACAAATATGGTGGGTGTCGTATTGGCTTCGAATTAACATGTTAATTCGAAACTTGGAAAAATTTATGATTCAGTGATCGAGAATGCGAGGCAATTACATACTTGAATATGATGAAATACTTCTATGAAAACGTAGAAAAATCCACTTATTTAAAGGTATTGGAGGATTTATCAAAATACATTATTATATAACTCTCCTCTCAAATAACTGACTTCGAAATATATAAAAAATATAATAATGGAGAAGGATCTTTATTTCTCATCATGGACGATTACACAACTTAAAAATCAACTACGTAATCTTGGTCTAAAAATGTCTGGAAATAAACATAAACTTATTCAGCGGATTCGGGAAAATGAAGTTAGAGATAATCGTCATGTATTTTTAACGGATGTTAATGATACTGATTATAAAATTCTTCTGAATTTCAATACTGAAGATCTATTAAATATACGTGAAACTAATAAATATGCTAGTAAGTTATGCGCTAATAAAGAATTCTTACGTTTACGTCTACAACGACATCATAGCGGGAATGCCAATGAAGCATTAATAGATGCTGCCACATATAATGATGTATTATTTGTAAAATATTTAGTAGAGAATCATGAAGTATCTTTTAGTTATGATAACTATGTTGTATATTGCAAATCATCCTACAATATAGAGAGATATTTAATAGAAAATTTGGATATTACTGCTGATGATCTATTTTCTCTACTTAAATATGCAGCAACAGATGTGGGTTACCCATCGACAATACATATTATAAAGTCAGGGTTAGTGAATAAACTCATAAATAAAGGCTATAATATTGGTGTTATTTATGACAAGGTAATTAACATTTTGGTTAAGCAAGAGCAAGCGGCTAGATACGGTGAAGTAACAGGAGATTTAATCGAATCTTTAAATAAGATGAAGCATTTATATGAAACATTAGATACATCTACATATTTAAAGATGCTTACAGATCTATAAAAAACTGACTTTATAATATATAAAAGTACGCCCATAATGGAAGATCTTTCTACATGGAAGGTTAAAGAACTTAAAGATAAGTTACGCGAACTTGGTCTAAACGTTTCGGGAAAGAATAAAGGGGAACTTATCCAACGTATTCGAGCTTCTAAAATACAAGTTTCACCAAAGCGTATTCTTTCTGGATTTCCACCAGAATTAAATTTTGAAATACTTCTCAATCTAGATGATAGCTCGCTCGCCAATGCTTGTAAAACTAGTAAAGAATCGGCTAAAATATGTAAAGACGATTTGTTTTGGAAAAAGCGGATAGAAAGAATATATGATATAAATTTAGGTACGTACACGGGAGGAAAAGGAAAACATAAAAAAATATATAAGATGCTAAACGAATCTGAAGAAACCTCATATACTGATTTTCTAATTTATGTTTCGGAACTAGGATATCTACCTCTTGTAGAATATTCACTACCTGCTGTACTAAACATAGAAGACAAACTTAGTGCCTTGTTTGAAGCAACAGGGAATGGTCATTTATCTGTAGTAAAATATTTTAAAGATAACACTGATATTATCACTGAAAAAGAAGGTAGTTATGCAATTGAAGTGGCAGCACAGGGTGGACAGTTACGTATCGTGAAATATTTAATGGAAGAACTTAATATGAATAGCGGTAGTGCACTTGCAGATGCTTCTATGGAGGGGCATTTAGATGTAGTTAGATATTTGGTCGAGGAACAAGATGCAGATATTCATTATGAAAATGATAAAGCTTTAGGATATGCACTAATATCTGATATTACGCCTCTACCTACAATTGAATATCTAGTAAAACATGGGGCTCGATTCACTTCTAGATATTTTGGTATGGACGCGCTTAAGAAGACATTACGAAAGTTAGGACTATCAGATAAAGGTAATAAAGAAGTTCTAATAAAACGTATACAAAGACATATAAAAGTACACTCATAATGGATAAGGATATTTCTAAATGGACGAAACCACAACTTCAAGCGCATTTACGTAAGCTTGGTCTAAAAGTGTCTGGAAATAAACCTGAACTTATTCAACGTATTCAAGATCATGAATCACGACGAGATATAGCTGACCTTCCAACCGAAATATTGCAAGAAGTTCTTCATAATCTTACCGATAAAGAATTAGCTAGTGCCTGCAAAACCGATAAACGGGCCACTAAAGTGTGTGAAGACGATAAGTTTTGGAAAATAAGAATCAAACATATATTTGGTATTGACTTGCGCGTAAATAAGAACGATGATGTTACATACAAAGAAATGTACAAATTTTTGAAGAGATATGGTAATCTATCCACGGATATTCAAATAGTTAATGCACTACAACTCGGATATTTACCGATATTGAGATACATAATAGAAGATTTGAAATATGATAAGCAAGTTGCGTTAAATACTGCTGCTTCCGTAGGAAATTTAAAACTATTTAAATATTTGGTAGATAAAGGAGCCGAGGTGTTTGTGCCTGATGAGTTTGATAATAACGCATTACAAAATGCAGTGGGATCTGAAAAATTAAATATAGTAAAGTATATCATAAATAACTTTGAATCAACGAGTGACGATCTACATGATGCATTTTTAGGTTCAGCGGGCCTCAATAATACTAAAATTTTGGAATACTTTATAGATGTAATTGATGAACCCGACCTTGATGCTGCTCTAATAAACGCCGCGTATGGATCAATAGATTCGGTAATTGTGTTAATGAATCATGGGGCGGATCCATATGCTAACGAAGAGGAAGCATTTAGAGTCGCATCAGAAGGAGAACAAGAGGAAATATTAGAATATATGCAGGACAATGCATAGTGAAAAATACTTATGGAACAAGATCTTTTGGAAACAAAACATGTACTTATCCGATGAACGAGATATTCAAAAATAAGACTTAAAATTGACTGGACGAGACATGTATTTAGTCAAACGATTAGAAGAAAGCCATGTCTGCGGTCCAAAAATTTATAGAACTTCCGACAGAATTAATATTTAATGTACTTCTTGCTCTTAATGATGAAAACTTAGCGAATGTTTGTCAAACTAATAAACGGGCCACCAACATGTGCAAAGATGATTCATTTTGGAATAAACGGATAAGACACATATTCAATTATAAATTAGCTAAATATAAAGGAAAGAACTCTACATATAGAGAAATGTATGATTTCTTTAGAAGATATAATATATCTAGAAGATATAATACACAGACATCATTTGAAGTTCTTTTAATACACGCAGCAGATTTAGGGCATTTGGGAATAGTTAAATACTTAGTAGAAGAAAAAGAAGCAGATATTAATTATCAAAAAGAAAGAGCACTTGACAATGCATCGTTCAATGGACATTTATTCGTAGTAAAATATTTAGTCGCAAAAGGAGCAAATATCCATTCTGAAAGTGAAAATCCACTTATATATGCATCGTATAATGGAAAATTATCAGTAGTAAGATTTTTAGTCACAAAGGGAGCCAATATCCATGCTAGACATGACGGAGCACTTGTACAAGCTTCCGCTCGTGGACATCTACCTGTGATAAAATATTTATTAGTGAAAGGGGCGAATATAAATGCTCAGGATATACTAACAAAAGCTGCGTTTCCTAGAGGTTTATTAGTAGTAAAATATTTGATAGAACACGGTGCAGAAATACACCCCGAAACATTTGAAAATATTAAGAAGCTTTCGATTATACATAAAGAATATCTAGAACTAGCACAATATCTTGAAAAGTATCTTGAAAGAAACTTATAAATGTGTAAGTCCTATACCATTTTTAAAGCATATGCTTTAAAAATAACTAATAATTAATCTTCATATTCTATTTTCTTAACAGTAATAGTTATATAGAAATTCTCGAATTCCGTTACATCTGGATTATCGAAATATTCAATAATTTCTTGGGATCTTTCTTTTAACTCTGCTTTGGTGTCATAGTGAAAAAATTTATGATATTTAGGTATCGCATACCTTATAGCTTTTTTTTCTATTTTTAAAGAAATGTACTTCACCTTCATCTAGACCAGAGTCACCACGCTCTTCACGTACTTGAACCCAATATACGATATTTTCCGTAGATAAGCTACCTTCTTTAATAAGTTTATTATATGTGACAGATCCTACCTTTACTTTTCGACCAGTTTTAGGATTAGTAACTGACGTCATTATTTGTATGTTTTATATAGTAACATGTTTATTTTTAATTTTCTTAATGATAATAGTTACCCCATTATGCTCGAACTCCTCTTCATAAGGTTTTATATTAAAATATCTAATTATACTGTTAGAAATATCTTCTTCTGTTTCATAGTTAACATATGCATTGTATTTAGATATTACGAACGCAATAGCATTGTTCCTATGTTTGAAAAACCGTTCTTTTGATAGTCTATTAGTATAGTCAATAAATTGGACAGAATATCCATTAATATTGAATGTATTATCGAGTTTCTTTATTTTGCGATCGGTCAAATGCTTAGACATATACATAATTATTTATATGTTTTATATAGTAGTATGTAACACTATATAAAACATGTCCGCTCTTAATTTTAGGCAGATACTCGAGATTGATGGCGGAATTACTAGCATAACAACCGCGCCTAAAGAACCAAATCATTTATATATAACTAAACAACGGGGTCTTATACTAAAATATGGTCTTAAGACTAAGAAACTCGATACTATATTAGATATTAGCGATATAATAAAGAAATTATATGAGGAACGACCCATGATGGTAAAATTTCCAGATGAACGTGGTCTCCTAAGAGTAGTTTTTCATCCGGAATATAATACAAGCGCAAGTTTATTCAAGGGAGTGTTCATCACAATACATTCAGAAATTGAGAATATTGATAAATATGATGACTTATCAAAGGAAGAAATACCTAAACCAGATCACATGACTTGCATATCCCAATATGTATACCGAAAAGGTAATACTCCAGAACAAACTAGAAGTAGTAGAATTGATATATTATGTGTTCCTGAACCCCAAGCCAACCATAATGGTGGAGGAATGCTATTTGGTCCAGATGGCTACTTATGGATCGGATTAGGAGATGGTGGAGGTGCAAATGATGAACATGGATATCTACTAGATGACAATATTAAGGATAGCTTCATAGGTTCAGCACAGAATTTACATAGTTATAATGGTAAAATACTTAGATTTGGAATAGTGCAACCAATGCCTCAAAAAATAAATCTATTGGTTCCGCATGATAATCCTTTTGCAAATGACACCGAAATGGGAAGACCAGAAATTGTGGCATGGGGGTTCCGAAATCCGTGGAGTATGTCCTTTGATTCTGTAGGTAGATTATTTGTAGGTGATGTTGGACAGAACCGAGTTGAATCAGTTAAATTAGTAACGGATTTAGGTCAAAATCATGGTTGGAGAGCTATGGAAGGTAATGAAATATTTAATAACACCGTACTGAAATATATTAGAGATGAAATTGAAGAAAATATTATTCCACCTATCATTACATATCCTAGAGAATCCGGTATTGCAATCGTCGGTGTACAACCCTATGAAGATAATAATAGCTTAATCATTGCCGATTATGGAGGCAATATACATAGAGGATATATGAGCGAGGGAAATACATGGAAGATAGACAAAATACATACCTTTGACATGCATCTTACTGGATTAGGAGTGGATGCTAATAATGAAATATATATATTAGCATTTGATCTCAAAGATTTTAAGGGAAAGATATTAAAACTAGAATCAGTTAATACAAATAGCATTCCAATTACGACGAATGTGAACAAGAATACTACATCAGTCGTTCGTAAAAATAATACATCACTCACTGACTCTGATATACAAAAGATCGTCGATAATGGTGTCGCAAAAGCTAAGCAAGTTAAGTCCGCTCTTCGAAAGACCAAGACTGGCGCGAAAACCAATGTTAAGATGCACTTTGCAGTTATAAGAACCGGTGATAGCCAAGCAACCTTAGTACATTCTATGCCTGATGCTTGGCAAGGATCTATAGATATTGCTAAACGTAAAGCCTATACTGCGTACGCCTTCTCTAGCAATCAAAATGCATTAACCACTAGAACAGTTGGAATATTGTCACAACCTGGCTCACCATTATGGCAAATAGGTAATTCCAATCCTGATGGTGGGATAATTGAATTTCCAGGCGGTATTCCTCTCTATAAGAATAATATATTGGTAGGTGCAGTAGGAGTCTCTGGAGATGGGGTAGATAATGATGAATTGGTTGCTATTGCAAGTTCCAGTGGTTTTGAACCAACACCAAAAATTAGAAGCGATATATCTGCTAATATACCATATGTTAAATCTGAAGAATGATGTTCAATTGCAGTGTGTTGATACTAATAGTTATATAATATAAAATGTCAGCCTCAAAATCACGAAGAATACCCCTGGGTAGATCTACTAATTTATCCACCATAACTACACCTACCGATCCATTTGGCTTTATATCATCAAGTGGAGTACAAGTATCGGGGCCAGGGTCAACCGCCGTCCCCCCAAATAATGACAACTTCTCCATAAGATCAATATTACCTAGTCCTACTCCTCAATCCCGCGTTAGTAGACGAACTCGTCGTCCTAATATCCAACACAAATCATATATAATTACATTGTCAAATATTGCATTGAATACCGATGAAGATATAGTAAGAGAACTCGCGGATACATATGGACAAGTAATAGATATAAAACAATCTACCTCTAGTTCAGAAATATTAGAATGGCAGATCATATTTGATACAGTTACTGATGCTGCTTTAGCATTTTTTGATACTTCTGATAGATTGAAATTATCTAGAGCAAATACATCATCCTTCTGGATTCTAGATGATCTGTCTACAAAAGAGTTAAATAAAATATTCAGAAAATATGTATATAAATCTATTACAAAAATTCCAAAATTATTGGAAATAAATACATGGATAATAATATATAATAATGAAGAAGATGCACTAGCTGCATTAGAAGGTATTAATGGACGAGTTTTGGAAGATAAAGAAGTGAAGGCGGTATTGAATATTTCTTAATAATATAATTAGATATCTAATTATATTATAAAACTATGGGGACAAAACCAACATACCGACAACTTCAATCATTATGCCTCGATGGAAAATTATCAAAAGGCGAAGGACCTCGCTGCAATTCTAAACGAACTGTATTGGAAGAATGGTTGATAAAACATGGCTATCTGAGTGCACATGGAATGCTACTGGCTCCAGTATTAATATCGTTGAAAGAACGAAGTCCTATTAAGTCAAAAATACTAAAAAATAAAACTGGTAAACTAAGTAGAAGAAGCGTCACTCCAGCGTCTCCACGTAAAAGAAGCGTTACTCCAGGATCTCCAAAACGAAGTATAAGAAGTGTTACGCCAGTGTCTCCAAAACGAAGTATAAAGAGTATTACCCCAGTATCTCCGAGAAGAAGTAGAGAGAGTGTCACTCCAGTATCTACACGTAGAAAGAGTGTCACTCCAGTATCTCCGAGAAAAATCGTTACTCCAGTATCTCCGAGAAAAATCGTTACTCCAGTATCTCCGAGAAAAAGAGCATATTCGATTAAAGAAAACACTAGGGATATATTTGTAAATCCTAATATTAGATATGATGCTAACTATAACCATTCACATAAGATACCGTTCAAAGATATAAATGTATATGGAAATGTTGTAGGTAAATTAGGTGAGGGTTCGTATGGAAGTGTTGTAAAAACTAAAACCAAAGATGGTAAAGAATATGCCATTAAACGTGGCTCTCAGGTAGATCCAAAAGATGCAACATATCCTACGCCTGATATATTGGTTGAAGTATCAACTATAATACGATTTAAACATCCTAATATTGTTAATCTTATCGATGTACTAACTATTAAAGAACTTAATATGTATAGAACAGGAATAGTTCTACCTGTAGCAGTGAGTGATCTACGTACTCAACACATTCCTCCCGAATATCAAGCGCGTATTAATCCTAACGAGTTGGCATATCAGGCATTATCTGGGCTCTCTTATATGCATGCTAATTATACTATCCACAGAGATCTTAAACCAGATAATATTCTATTAATGAGCGATTTGACCATAAAAATAAGTGATTTTGGTAGCGCTAAAGCATATGCATGTAATCCGAGTGCCGATTTTACTGATAAAATCACTACGTTATGGTATAGACCACCTGAAATATTATTAGGTACTAATAAATATGGACTAGAAGTGGATATATGGTCTATGGGCTGTATATTATTTGAGTTATATACTAAACGAGTATTATTCAAAGGAGATGATGATCCAACTCAATTACTTGCCATTTTTAAAATTCTAGGAACACCAGGTAGAAAAGGACCTTGGCCAGATTCTTTACATTTACCAGGATGGCTCCTCTCAACCCCTGAGTTTAAGTCGGATAAACAAGCTAAAATTTTAGATCCATTAAGTGACGCTGGATATGCTAACGTATATAAAATTATACTGGCGTTACTAACATATGATCCAAAAGATAGACCAAGTGTGTCTAAAATTTTATCCGATCCCTATTGGAATTCCATCAGGATTAAAAAGAATGAATATTCAAGTCCACCTTGTTCTATTTCGATTCAAAAACGTGAACGATAT
>SDBT01007303.1_pt1 | contig 18214 bp, 20 predicted proteins | sample 2277101 | NCBI WGS metagenome assembly SDBT01 (sample SAMN10404973, study PRJNA504765) | marine sediment metagenome | isolation source: marine sediment core GS10_PC15, 103 cmbsf | place: Arctic Ocean: Southern Knipovich Ridge | collected 2010
CCGCCCTTAGATGATTTTACGGAAGGTCTAAAGGAGATATGGGACAATCACTGGCTTACGAACAATGGCCCAATTGTACAACGATTTGGGCAAGAATTATCCAATTATTTTGAGACTGACAATGTTTGCCTTTTTACAAATGGAACACTGGCGCTGCAGATCGGTCTCCAGGGAATGGGCATTGCGGGCGAGGTTATCACTACGCCATTTACCTTTGTAGCTACAACACACTCCTTGTTCTGGAACAAGATCAGACCGGTGTTTGTTGACATCGAACCTGATTTCTATACACTGGATCCGGAAAAAGTCGAGGCTGCTATAACGCCCTGGACTACCGCTATTTTAGCAGTCCACGTTTTCGGCTATCCCTGCAAGGTTAATGTTCTTGCTGATATTGCGCGCAGGCACAACCTGAAGCTGATTTATGATTCGGCCCATGCGTTTGGCGTGCGCGCAGGTAACAAATCAATTGCCCTTTTTGGTGATATGAGTATGTTTAGTTTCCATTCCACTAAACTATATCACTCTATCGAAGGCGGAATGCTGACTTTCAAGGATTCGGGCATTAAAAGCACTTTTGATTACCTGAAAAATTTCGGTTTCAAAAACGAAGTCGAGGTGGTAATGCCAGGCACCAATGCCAAGATGAACGAGATGCAGGCGCTGATGGGCAGCATGGTATTGGAGCATGTTAATGAAATTATCCAAAAACGCAAACGAATCACCGCTATATACCGCGAAAAGCTTAAAAGTGTTTCCGGCATTTATTTGAGACCTGAACTGCCAAAAGATGTTTTCTACAATTATGCCTATATTCCTGTTGAGGTGCATGAAAAAGAATTCGGTATGAGTAGAGACCAGTTTTACGAAAAATTAAAGGAATATAACATCTATTCCAGACGATATTTCTATCCGCTAGTTTGTGATTATGCCTGTTATAAGAGTGTTGCAATTAAAAATCCCCTAACGGTGGCAAGAAAGGTGGCGGATAGAATTTTGACGCTGCCGATTTATTATGACCTTGCCTTAGAGGATGTCCAAAAGATTTGTGATATTATTATTGCGATCGGCTCAAGAGAGGCGGGCTACCAAATATCCGACCTTGTTGCAACGGGGTAAAATGAAAAACAAGAACTCAACTCAGTCAAATCCAAACGGTGTAATTCTGTTTTCCGGATTCAATCAGCGATCCGTCGTCGCGACGGAACTTCTGGAGAGGTAATTTCCACGCCGTTCAGCTTTGTGGCCACTACCCATGCTCTTCACTGGAACAATATCAGGCTGGTCTTCTGTGATATCGAATCCGAACATTATACCCTTGTTCCCGAAAAAGTGGAAGCGGCCGTCACCCCCTGGACTACTGCGATCCTGGCTGTCCATGTCTTTGGGCACCCCTGCAATCTGGGAGCCCTGGCTGATATCGCCCGCCGCCATAACTTGAAGTTGATCTACGATGCCGCCCACGCCTTCGGGGTCAACGTCGGCGGCAAGTCCATTGCCCAGTACGGCGATCTCAACATGTTCAGCTTTCACGCCACTAAGCTGTGCCATTCCTTAGAAGGAGGCATGCTTACATTTCATGACCCCGGCCTCAAGAAGACTTTCGATTATCTTAAGAATTTCGGATTCAAGAATGAAGTAGAAGTGGTCATGCCTGGGACCAACGCTAAGATGAATGAAATCCAGGCCCTTATGGGCATTCAGGTGTTGAATTATATGGATGATCTTATTGGCAAGCAAAAACAGATCGATACCATCTACAGAGAGCGCCTTCAAGATCTCCCGGGTATTCGGTTTTGTCCTGAAGTTCCAGAGGATGTGCGATATAATTATAGTTACGTGCCAGTGGAAATAGATGAAAAAGAATTCGGGCTGAGTCGAGATGAACTTTATGAAAGACTGAAACAATATAATGTTTTCACAAGACGATATTTTTACCCTTTGGTGTGTGATTTTGCCTGTTATCAAAGCCTGTCGGTCAATGACCTCCTGAGAGTTGCGCGTAAGGTGGCTGATCAAATTCTGACATTGCCCACTTATTATGAATTAAGTCTGGATGATGTACATCGAATTTGCGATATTTTAGAGCATATTCATGGAAAGAGAACAATAATGATGCAAACCGCTGAAAAGGTAACCATATTACATAAAAGACTTGCCTCAACATAAAATTGCATGTGGTAGAGAATATTGCGAAAAGGTCAAAGTCTAAGAATAGAGGTATTTATTAGAAGGTAATAGATTATGAAGATAGGCATAATGCATCCCTATTTTTTCCCCTATATCGGATACTTCCAGTTGATTAATGCAGTGGATAGGTTTGTCATTTATGACGATGTGAATTTTATCAGACGTGGCTGGATTAATAGAAATAGGATTTCAGTTAATGGAGAGGCCAAACTAGCCCTGTGAGGATGTTATTACCTTTGAGGCCGTGCTCTGGATGAAGCCACCTCAACTCTGGAACTCGCATCCTGCTTAAAGGAGGTTCAGGAAGATGACGAACCAAGCTCATAGCTTGAAATTTGCAGATGTAGGCCAGGATGTAATCATCTGGCCATTGGCAAAGATAGTATCACCAGAGGGTATTTCTATCGGCGATTCGGTGATAATAGATGATTTTGTATTCATCATGGGAGGTTCAAAGACCGTTATTGGTAGTTTTGTACATATTGCCTCTTTTACGTCAATTATTGGTGGTGGAGAGTTTACTATTGAAGACTTTGCCGGTCTATCTGGTGGTGTTAGGATTTATACTGGTAACGAGGATTATTTAGGAGGAAGCCTAACTAACCCTGCAGTTCCTCATCCCTATCGCATCCCCATTCGCTCCTTTGTTCACATTAAAAAGCATGCGATCATAGGTGCAAATACAGTCATTCTCCCAGGTGTGACTATAGGCGAGGGGGCAGCCATAGGAGCAAATTCGCTTGTTACAAAGGATTGCAAACCTTGGACAATCTATGTTGATTCGCCATCTAGACCACTCAGGCCTCGCCCGCAAGACAGAATATTAGAGCTCGAGGCACAGTTGCATAGAGAACTTTATGACAAAAAAGGAAATTACATCCCTAAAAGCCAACGGGAGGACGATTATGCTGACTAAATTTATGGATAACGTAAAGTCATTTGCACTTGCACGTGCCCTGATTGCCATCAACAAAGATTAAATAAACCATGCTTGAAATGCTCACAAATGAAAGGATCTAAGTCTCTTTCAAATGGCCTATCTTTGGTTAATGTCTATTTTATATTCCTATCCGAAGGTAAAAGCGGACGAGAAAGGGCAACAAACGACCCTTTACATCTTTTGAAAATAATCCCTTGGCAAATAAAATCTCACCATGGACGAATTGAGCCATATATTGTAGAGCTCTGATTGGACGACGAGGTTAAGTAAAATAACTATGATATATCCATATCGATGAGATGACTGTATAAAGGTTAAATGAGTCGTTCACTGAAATCAAAAACCCTTCATGGCTTGTTCTGGAGTTTTTTTGAGCGAGTTGGTCAGCAGGGAATCCAGTTTATCATCTCGATTATCCTGGCCCGGTTGCTTTTGCCGGAGCAGTTTGGTCTGATCGCTATGCTGACGATCTTTATGGCTATTGCGCAGTCCTTTATTAACAGTGGCTTCGGCCAGGCACTGATCCAAAAGCAAGACGTCACCCACATTGATGAATGCTCGATATTTTATTTCAATATCCTTGTGGGTTTTCTTGCGGCTGGTCTGCTGTGTCTAACTGCGCCGTGGATAGCTGGTTTTTACAACCAGCCGCTGTTGGTACCTCTGACATACGTCTTGTCTCTTAACATGATCATTAATGCCTTTGGCTTGGTGCAGACCACTCTGCTCACCAAGCACATAGATTTCAAGACACAACTAAAAGTAAGCGTGATAGCCACTGTCATTTCCGGAACGATTGGCGTAACCATGGCTTTTAATGGCTTTGGTGTCTGGAGCCTGGTGGCACAATCTCTCAGCAGTAATCTTTTTCGTACTGCTTTATTGTGGCTTTTCAACACCTGGCGTCCATCGCTGGCCTTCAGCTTTATTTCCTTGCGTGGCATGTTTGCCTTCGGCTCGAAGCTACTTTTTGCCGGTCTGCTCAATACGATTTTCAACAACTTATACTTGGTCGTAATTGGAAAGATTTTCTCTGCGGCAGATTTGGGTTTTTACTCCCGTGCTCAAAGACTTCAACAAATTTGTCTTACTAATATAGCAGACGCCCCAGCACGTGTTACCTTTCCAGTGTTCTCCTCAGTTCAAGATGACAAGCCACGCTTGAAACGTGGTGTCCGCAAGGCTCTGACCACTATGGCAATGATCAATTTTCCCATGATGCTCGGGCTGGCTGTTATTGCTAAGCCGCTAGTTCACGTGCTGTTGACAGACAAGTGGTTACCTTGTGTTCCTTATTTGCAGTTGCTTTGCGCTGTTGGAATGCTCTACCCACTTCATTTGATCAACCTAAACGTGCTTAAAGCGCAGAGACGATCCGACCTCTTTTTCCGGCTTGAGATTCTTAAAAAAGTGCTTATAGCCTTTGCGATCGCCGTTACATACAGATGGGGAATTGTTGTTATGATTTATGGACAGATCGTAACCTCATGTCTAGCGTATTACCTGAACGCTTATTACACAGACGAGATGCTGGGTTATTCGATCATTGAGCAGATTCGGGATGTTTTTCCCAGTTTAGTATTGGCGTGTGCAATGGGAGTTGGGATTTACATGCTTCATTATTCGCTTATTGCGAACCAATTGCTTTTACTTTCGCTTCAGATTATATTAGGTGTTGCTATATACAGCTTGTTATGCCACATCTTTAAGATATCATCATTCAAGGAGAACATTGAGATCGTAAAATCAGGTCTACATAGACTTCGCAATACTAAATAAAGGAAATCCAAAGGAATGATTATTAATAAAACAAGTACAATTAAGCATTTATCAAATTTAAATCACTTTGGGGTTTTATTCTCCGCCGTTTGAGGGGGGTGTAGTTCACTAAGATGAGTAATATGATTAAGATACTTGTTGTAGCTGATCGATGCTTCTGGGCTTATCATGGAATTCAGGAGTTTATCAAAGAACATTTGTCCGATCAATTCGATATCTACACGGATTTCATCATGTTTTATCCGCCTGTACCTGCGAAATCCTTTAAGAGTCAATTGTCGAGGTGGCGATCTTATGCGCACGCGTGGCCACATCGAAGACTGGCGCGGCGTAACGTAACATACGACATTGTAGTGCTCTTGGGTTTTTATTATCAATTTCAAAGCAAAATTTCATTTCAGACGAAACACTTGGTAAAGGGAATTTACACAGATGGCTTTCCTCCGAGCGGAATTGATGCCTCTGATGAAAATATCAGTATTGAACAATTTATCGCTAAGTATTTGGGTGATGCTGATGCGATAGTTTGCGGATCGCGTTTGATAGCCGACCGTTACAAGCAATATTTTGCTGAAGTTTATTACGCGAATGCTACTAATGAATCACTATTTAAACGCTTGGCCCCAAAAACGAAAAATACAACCAAGCGATTTGTAGTTGGTTGGACTGGAAATCCTAGTCGGGAATTTAAAGGTTACCATGACTATGTCGTTCCAGCGGTTCAAGAAGCTGCCAAGTTACGACCTGGTATTGAACTGAAGTCAAGGTTTAAAGGTCGACTCAAGACACTTCCGAGGTACTATGACGATGTTGATGTTGTTCTTATTGCCTCAGTTGGTGATGCTGGACCAAGCCTGTTCCAGGAAGCGAGTCTTTGTGATGTTCCAGCCATTTCGAATTACAGTGGTATACCAGCTGAGATAATTGAAAATGAGATAAATGGTCTTGTAGTGGAGCGTGATGTCACTGCTATGCGTGATGCAATTATTCGTCTCTATGATGATCGCGAATTGCTGTATTCATTTTCAAATAGAATACGCACTGACCTCATAAAACTTCGTGGTGTCAAACAAATGACTCAAGCTTGGCGCGATCTTTTTGAAACTGTCTTGCGGCAGACATTAGAGTCAGACGATAATGGATAGAAGTGGAGTGGAAAATGGCTCAGGATGTTTCGCATGAAATAACTAATAGGAAGTTTCGATAAATCGAAATGATAATCGTATTTCTTTTTAGGAGTTACTGCGAACAGTTGTCCGGCACGGCGCAATACCACGTCGTTATAATTTTCGATAAGATATTTGCTCCAACCTTTCATAGAGCCCTTAAAATGCGGTTTATTGCGTAGATTCAAGGTAATAGTAGCCATGAAGAAAATGGTAATACTTACCAATTAATTGTTAGAATCCTGCTAAAATTATTGCATTAAGGCAATGTCCAATGAAATAATACATCAATTGATGCAGAAGCAAGAATAGAGCGGAAAAAATGAAGATTGTAATACTTACAGAGCATTATTTTGAGTATGCAATAGGTGGAGCGGAATACCAAATTTCATTACTGGCCCGAGAATTATTAAAAGCTGGACATGAATTACATTACATATTCATAGCCTATGGCCATAACCCAAAACCAACTATAAATATTAATCTCCATCCTCTTAAAGCAAGGCTTTTGAGCAGAAAGTTTGGGCATAATTTCTTTTTGTATAGAACTGATATAAACGAAATGTTAAATAGCATACGGCCTGATCTTATTTATCAAAGAGTTGCTTCTGCCTTTACCGGCATTGCAGCCCGCTACGCAAGAAAAAACGAGTGTAAGCTGGTCTGGCATATCGCCCACGAATCGAATACTCAGCCGGCATGGTTTAAAACATTAAGGACGGCTCCTTTTGATTACATTAACAAAAAATATGTTGAATATGGTATTAGGCATACGGATTATATAATTGGTCAGGCTAAGTATCAGGATACACTCCTGAAGGAAAACTATGGCCGCAAGTGTGATTTGATCGTGGGCAATTTTCACCCCTCTCCAAGTGAGCAGATTGTTAATAAACCACCGGTTAAAGTGATCTGGGTTGCCAATTTTAAGCCGATCAAGCAACCTGAATTGTTTATTAAGTTGTCCAGAGAATTTATCAATGATGACAACGTAGAGTTTGTTATGATCGGCCGAGAGGCGAACAAAGGGTATCAATATGAATTAAGTCGAAAGATGAAATGCGCACCGAACCTTAAATATTTTGGTGAACTGTCTAACGCTGAAGTAAACAGGATTTTATCTGAATCGCATATATTTGTAAATACCAGCATATCCGAGGGATTCCCAAATACCTTTATTCAGGCCTGGTTGCGAGAGGTTCCGGTCGTGAGCCTTAATGTTGACCCGGACGATGTCTTAAAGGTCAACAATATTGGTTTCCACAGCGAAAGTTATGAAAAACTGGTGAGCGATACCAAACGATTAATTGATGATACCGATTTACGCAAAGAGATGGGCAGCAAGGCGCAGATATATGCGAGAAAAATGCATACGATAGAATCAAATGTTCCCCAAATCATATCTCTGTTTGAAAAATGATTTCAGGCGGTTTGCTTTAACCTATACCGCTGTTTTTCGCAATAAGGATGATTTAAGAAATAAAAACTTCGGGCAAATATTGTGACAAATCCGGCTGAGTTTCCCTGGAGCAGTTACCCGGCATTTATCGGAAAAATAAATGCGCCAGACTGGCTGGAGACCGGATGGCTGCTGGCGACTTTCCGGAGAAAGAAAAAATAAGCGATCAACAACTGTAGTGACTTTGTGGAGAAAATTGAGATAAAAGCGCTCAAAGATCCGGAAGAAGCTATGATCGGCGGTTTTATTCTAGGAGATATCGATTTTGTAAATTGGGTAAAAGAGATTTTTTTTCGACCAGAAATGACGAAAAGGAGATTCCGCAGTTCAAGAGATTCAAGCCGAAAGTATCGCTTAAGACGATCCTTCAAGCTGTTATCGATGAATTTGGATGCAGTAAAGAAAAGATACGGGAAAAAGGACGTAAGAACAAAAAATCCAGGAAGATTGTAATATATCTTACAAGGGATCTAAGTGGCACAACATGCAGTAAGCTAGGTGATATTTTTGGTGGTGTATCGGGTGCGGCCAACATCGTAAGATATTATAAAGTCGCAGAAGAAATGGCAGGGGATAAAAGGCTGAAAAGAAAAGTGGACAAGGTCAAGGATAGAATATTTAATATTTAAGATGTGGCCCCCTTTGTTTTCTTGAGAGTTTGGACATTATGGACAGATTGTCGGAGGAGAAAGGTAAAAATAAGAATTATGCCAAAAACACTTAACAAAGAAGCGATTTCCTCCTTCCTGTATTTTGGATACATTCCACAGGTTCCCGGGGATGTGTATCAGCAGCCATGGGCTAAGGAACAACTCGAAACAAGCAGGGAGGAGCTAAGAAATTTATCCGAACCTCAGCTTATTGCTAAAGGGGTGCATTCCCTGAAGGATGCATTTGATAACATACCCGAAGGAAGCTATATCGTCCCACTGAGCGGCGGCCTTGATTCAAGGGCTATCTTGGGTGGATTGCTTGATGCTGGTCTAAAGGATCAAATAACAACTGTTACCTTTGGAACACCTGGCACATGGGATTATGATATTGGCTCGTATGTGGCCGGACAAATGGATTTGCGTCATGAGGCCATTGACTTGACAAAGGTTGAACTGAAACAAGAGCTATTAGAAAAAACTGCGATTAATGTGGGTGCCTGTATTTGGCTATTTGATGCCTTCTATAATAGATTGATCGGCAAGCGATTTGGCGAAGATGCAATATACTGGAGTGGATTTATGGGGGATCCCTTAGCAGGCTCTCATCTTTTATCAAAAGATAGTGATTCTTGGGGTGTGGCGCTTGGTAAGTTTGCAGAACGCGGTCGTTTTTCGACGTCAATCGATCTAATCCCCCCAGGATTTCGCATTAAAGACATGCTTCCGCAGTATCCAATTCTTGATCAAAGCCGTTTGTGCTACGACGAGCAGCTTGATTTTGCAACCCGTCAGCAATTTTATATCAGGACGTTGGTATTGCCTAAAGGCTACAAATATCAGACGCCCTTCTTGCATCCCGATTGGGTAAATTTCATCTTGAGTGTTCCTCGGCGTTATCGCGTTAATGAATATCTCTACATAGAAATACTAAAAAAAACCTATCCGAAACTATTTTCACTACCTGTAAAGTCAAATTATGGGCTTTCATATGAAGCATTAAATCTTCGAAAACTTACTCGAAAAGCCAAATTAAAGCTTCAGTCATCATGCCGGAAATACCTGCCACAAATATATTGGGGTGTATCTCCGGGGATTAACTACATCGATTTTGACTGGGCACTGCGTAACAGAAAAGATTTAAAGATTCTGGTTTACGAAAACATCCAGGATCTGAAAAAGTGCGGGATTGTTGACTGGATCGATATCGATGGAATATGGAAACGGCATCAAGACAGGAAAGCAAATCATGCGGATGCGTTGACCCTTCTGACGTGTTTAGAGATTTATCTCAAATTCCATGAGGAGCGCGTTGGTACTTGACTTTGTAAATTTAGTTGATCGTTCCCCCTTCTTTTTCTTTCCCATTTCATTACAGTCTGACGAAGAAGTTTTCCACCTTAAAATGTGTTTTTTGCTTTCATTTCAAACCATTAACATTCGAATATGACCAGTATCTATTCTAACTCCAAAAAATATCTTCTCATACAAACCATTTTGTTATTGTTTGTAGCAACGGGAATTGTTTGGGATTATAGAATATTAGTATTATATTGTGTCATTGCCTTTGGGATTTTTCTGCTCGCAAAACCAAAGTTAGGACTATATATTTTACTTTTTTCCTCCTGCTTTCAGCCAGAGTACTTGTTAGCCTCTTATTTTTATTATAAAGGAATTGCCATGGTTAGCTGGATACCGTATTTTATCTTGTTATATTTGCTAATCCTGGGATTGTGCAAAAGAATAATATATAGAGAAACTCTTCAGTTTGAACCGATAAAAAATATACTTTTAATTTTATTGTTTTTTAGCATTGTAGGGTTAATATCAGCTATCTTGAATGGAACAAGTCTGATATCATCTTTATTTGCTTTCCGCTCATTTCTTCTTATATTCGGTTCGATTATTCTTTTTTATTTGAATAGATTTGAAAAACACGAACTGTTTACCTTACTTAAATTCATTTTGATCTTGGGCTTATTGCAACTTCCAATTGTTTTGTTGCAAAGATTTGTTTTCTTCAAAGGAGGGGATGCGGTTACGGGAACATTCGAAGCTTACCCACCCCTCGTCTTTTTTATGCTATTTTGCATTGCTTGCGTTATAATTTTTAAATTAAGAGAAACGAAGATTCTCAGTCTTCCTCTTTGGATATTAATCCCCTCTTATGTTTTTACCTTAGGATTGTCAAATGCGAAGGTAGCCTGGATTTACCTGCCGATTTTAATTGTTTTCTTAATGAGATCAGTTCTCTTCACCAAAAAAAGGATAAGGAATATTCTAATGTCGATATTAATTTTAGCTGTAATTTGTGTCGGCTATTTCATATTTAAGGGGGCATACAAACTTGGCTATGGTTTTGAACTTGAAAATTCTATCTACACTATTGAGGGAATAAGTCGATACCATTTTGGTGGCACTAGTTTTGAGTCCAAATTGACAGGAACAAGCAGGGGCACATTTGCACGCGGCGCTTCAATGATCCATGCCTTTGATTTGATAGTTGATGATTGGCGAACTTTGTTTTTTGGATATGGCCCAGGAAGTTTTTCAGACAGCTCAATCCCTGGGGGGAGTGGCCGGTTTAGAATGGAGAGCTATATGCTTTATCAAATAACCATATCAGTTCTACTTGCTGAATATGGTATTTTGGGCATTATTGGTTTTTGCATTTTAATTTGGAGATTTTACTTCTATGGCTCACGATTTGTAAAAAAGCGTGATCAGGATCATGAGTTAATTGTGGAAATTATGAAGGGACTTGTATTTATAATTTTATTGATGAGCATATATTTTAACTTGCTCAGAGAACCCATAGTATGGTTATTAGTTGCTATAATAATAAAGATGACGAATTTAACCGATAACCCTCCCGATAATGTTTCACAGTTCTGGGCAGGTTCTGAAATTCTGGTTCCAAAAAGAGGTTAAATTGCGATAGTAAAGACCAATGGAATCCCTTGGAATGTGCGGAAATTGGGTTTTTACATTAATATGATTATGAAAATTGCACTTCCGACAATAGAATCATTTTTGGGTCTCAGAGCAAACACCGTTCAGTCGGCTCAAATGGCAAATGCCTTTATGGATATAGGCCATGAAGTATGGCTAATTTGCTTGTGTCCAAAGAATATGAGTGAAGGAGATCTGGATATACGCATTCGCTCCGAATATGGTTTACATGACCATGTGAATATTGTCTTCTATAGAGATTTGGTGGGGGAGATAAGGGGCTATGAAGCGAGGCGTACAATTCCTATTTTTCATATCATTCGCCAAATTAGTCCTGATCTTGTATTTTCACGCTCGCTGTTGAATTTCTTGTATGCCTACATTAGGGGTGCTGATAATTGGATTTATGAAACGCATATGGTTGCGACGTACTCCCAACCTCGATTGAAAAAATGGCTGGATAGAAATTTGAGGAGAGTAGTGAATCAAAGCGAACGGTGTTTCATTATGATTGCCATCTCGGAAAAGCTGAGGGAATATTGCATAAAACAAGGGATAAGTCCAGATCGCATAAAGGCCTTACATGATGGGGTTGATCCAAGTCTTTTTAATCGGCTGTCTAAAACTGATGCGCGTGCACGAATTGGATGGAATTCGGATTCCCGAACGATCTTGTATATTGGATCACTCGCACGAAATCGAGGCATTGACAAAATAGTCGTAGCGGCTCGGGAACATACTGATATTGAATTCTATATGATTGGTGGTCCTGAGGAAGAATGTAGACACTATGCGAATTATGTTTACCAAAACAAACTGAGACATGTTCATGTCTTGCCTCAAGTCCCCCACCATGACATACCAACTTACTTAGCAGCCGCTGATGCGCTTTTGATGTGTTGGTCCAGCAAAGTGCCAACAATCAACCATTGCTCGCCCATGAAAATGTTTGAGTATATGGCGGCTGAAAGGCCGATTTTGGGTCATCGATTTCCCACTATTTTAGAGGTGCTGGAGCCGGAACGCGATGCGATTCTTTTTGAACCAGATAGTATTACAGCTATATCTGAGGCTGTGGAACGTTTCAAAACTGGTCGATACTCATCAGATATGGCGCGTAACGCTTATGTCAAGGTCTGTTCAAGTTATACGTGGGCAAAGCGTGCCACGGCCATTGTTGACTTCTTTTCCCAAATCTCTGGTTGATTTTGGTAAACAAAAACGAAACGATGTTACGGCCAACATTAACGATCATACAATCTACCCATGCCTCATTGGATGGACTTAAATCGAACGGTCTTTTGGAGCGGCATCGTCGTTTGCTCAAAGAATATTCTAAGACTTTCACAGTGGTACTATACACATCTGATACTACTGACTATTCTTCAGATTTGAACGTGGAGCATCGTCCCGTGCCTTGGTTGCCAAGAGCCTTTGGTTGGCGCCACTTGGTCTTCTACCTCTGGCTCGTTTGGCAAGCTCCACGCATGCGAGGGGTGATCAAGGTGTTCGGTAGCAACATTCCTACTTTACCTCTGGTTAAATGGCTCTCCGGTCGGCCTATGATGGTGACTTACCAGTTCGACTATGCTGAGGGGACACGGAAGGAACACCCAACGGGTCTCAAACACTGGCTTCCCCGGTTGTTGGAAAGATTGGCGCTGAGCCGAGCCGATCTGGTGCTTGTGACGGCTGATTGGTTGGAGAAGAAGGTGCAAAGGGTCTATCACAACAAGACCGTGCTCTTGCCCAACTGGGTGGACTTGAGTGACATTGAGCAAGTGGGTATCAGGAAAACGCGAAAGGACAAAATGATCGTTTATGCTGGCCGGTTGCATTGGAGCAAAGGTGTAAATATTCTAATTGACGCTTTCGCGAAAGTTAAAAAGAAACATCCCGGTGCGAGATTACTCATCTGTGGAGTGGGGGAAGAAAGGGAACGACTTCAAACACAGACCAAAATGTTAGGCGTGGATGGTATTGAATTTCGCGGCCGCGTGCCTAATGCTGAAGTATTACGGCTGATGAGAAAGGCAGCAATTTTTGTTCTTCCAACGCTAACAATGGAAGGACATCCGAAGGCTCTGATTGAGGCGATGGCGTGCGGCGCTACCTGTGTGGCGAGTAATGTGCCTGGGAATAGTGATGCTATTATTGATGGAAAAACCGGGCTCTTAGTTCCACCTGGTGATGTTGACGCGTTGGCTGGTACACTGAATCATTTGATTACAGATTCAAATTTGCGAAAAAGACTGTCAAGTAATGCGCAACGGGATGCCCACGCCTTTGACTTCTTGAATGTTGTTACTGCAGATATGAAAATTATACAGTCGATGTATCCCGACCCGTGAGAAATGAGCCTTTATATGAGCAAACTTAGTCGCGCGTTATTTCGCCTGTATTCACTGTTACCAGGCAAACCGTTTTATGGGCTGTTGCATCATCTTTACGTCCGTTATCGAGGTTTAAATAAGCGTCGTAATGTGATTGCAAGAATTGATGGTATTACTTATGAACTTGATCTTACTCAGTATATCGACAGTACTATTTATTTTCAGGGTAGTTTCGAAGCAGAAACTACGGCGGTGATTGAACGCTTAGTCGAGCCTGGTATGGTGGTATTGGATATAGGCGCCAATATCGGAAGCCATACTTTACGCCTGGCTCGTTTAGTGGGGCAGAATGGGCTGGTTATTGCGTTTGAACCAATGTTGGCTGCGTATAATCCCAGATTTCGCAAGTATGAGCAAAAAACATTTTAAGACAAGTGTGTTCTAATTGCGGAAACCCCTATAAAAAAAGCCCCTCCTGTCGTATAAGGTATTAACTGTTACAGCATAATGACCACAAGGAGGAGCATGAAAATGGTGAAACAACTTAAGTTGAATATACATACTGATGAAAAGATAGTCAACAAAAAGAGCAAGGAAGAGTTTACTCTCAAGAATGCGACTATTTATGGTGGCTATAATATTTTCAGCGATTATCTTTCCAGCAATGGCCTCGATCGTTTTATAGAACAGGAGCTCGCGACCTTTTGCTTCTACAGTGAGAAGAAAGTGGTTGCTGATATCGGCAAAGTTGCTCCGAGGTAGCCGGCAGTTAACGCTGAAACTGTCAGGCTGGTATCCTTACCGCGATGCGTGGAGCTCTTATCGACAAAACCTTGCAAGTACATAAGTTTAGTAGAGATGCAACTTTTTCCACTCAACGGGGTTCATGTAGAGGGTTGTCCAAAAACATGAAAAATATGTCTTCTTTCCTCATTTTCATCTTGACCTCGACAATCCTACGTCTAAGTTTATCATGTTGAACTACTTTTACGCCTAAGAAGACAACCTCGTGCCTTCATCTTGGTAATACTTGCGAAATTTGGGATAATAAGCTATGTCGCAACGCACAGCTTAACTCATTCAAAAATCTTATGCTCGAAAAAATCGCGTTGGGCAATCAAAATGGTACATTATGGACTACGTTTCGTAGTAGTTGGTCATTGTATGGCAAAGACTTGGATCACGAACCAGAAGAGTTGTCTATAATGCGAATAGACGATTACATAAGGAACAGAGGAATCGGACGGGTGGATTTCATCAAACTGGATGTGGATGGTTACGAATACAAGGTACTACAGGGGGGTTCGAACACGCTGCGTGACAAAAAACCACTCATTGTTATGGAATTCGCTTTTTGGACATTGGAACGGGTAGGAGATAAAGCTTCCGATCTGCTAAGCTACTTGGAGGACTTTGATTACAAGTTTTTTTCTTGATCAAATTTTGATCAGTTAATCTGCAAGAATGAGCTTATAAATATCAATTCCATCAATACAACGATAAATATCCTGTGTCGAAGCGAAGGACTCAATGTTTGAAGGTACGCAAGATACGGTCTGGGATCAGTTCACTGCTGGACGATACCGTGTAATGAGAGAATTATTGTCACAGGCTACTATGCCCGACATGACCGTCTTGGATTTAGGAGCAGGCAGGGATGCGATATCGAGTCAAGCAATATGCCGGCTACATGTTTTGCTGGATATTGACGCAACGACGGAACCGTCTGTTGTTTGCAACTTTTCCTATAGTTTGCCTTTACGCGATGACTCTGTAGATATAGTCGTGGCAGGTGAAATACTTGAGCATATGACAGAATCGCGGCGGTTTCTTCAAGAGATCCGGCGTGTCCTTCGACCCAAGGGCGCCATTATTTTAAGTGTACCTAACATTGTATCACTTAAATATCGATTAGCCTTTGCATTAGGCCGCATACCGGCATTAGCGGCAAGAGCAGATTACACTTATTTACCTGATAATCCGGCATATCCGCGAGGACACATCCGTGATTATAGTTTTCGCGAGGTTCGCCGGGTACTTGCTGACCATAGCTTTCGTGTAGTTGCTGAGCGTAGCATAGGAATGCACTTTAATGGAAAGCGAATTATTCCACCGTGGCTGATACCAGTCACGTTTTCGGATAACGTCATAATCAAAGCAGTGTTGCAAAAATGAGGCTCAGTCGAATGTCTGATAAGTTACGACGCTCTCTCGTTTCCATTGTCACACCGTCGTTGAATCATGCTGGGTATATTAAGCAAGCAATCAATAGTGTTTTGGCGCAGGATTACCCGTATATTGAATACACTATCGTTGATGGTGGCTCAACAGATGCCACACTTTCTATCTTAATACAATACACTGACCAAATTAAGTGGATTTCGGAACCAGACCAGGGTCTTTATGACGCTGTAAACAAAGGTTGGGCGCGATCTCAGGGTGAATACGTTGGATACTTGAATTCTGATGATCTTCTATGCCCCGGTGCGCTGTCCCTGATGGTTGACTACCTGGAGAAGCACCCTGATGTCGCTATTGTATATGGCGACTATAATCGGATCGACGGGAACGGAAAAGTATTGGAGCGTGTATGGGCAGGGAAATCTGACCTTGCAACCCTTCTGCAGCATGGGAACACTATTTTTACGGGGACGATGCTTTTGAGGCGTTCTCTCTTGGATAAAGTGGGCTGGTTGGACATTAGTTTGAAATATGCTGCGGACTATGATTTTTGCGTGCGCGTTGCCCGGCAATACAACATTGGGTATATTCGCCAACCCCTAGCAATGTTCCGTATTCATCATGACTCAAAAACTCAAAATAGCAAATGGAAAATGTGGCAAGAAACTTTTTATGTTAGCTACAAGTATAGTCATCGAAAGCATATTTCCTTGTACTCACGATATTATGCAGATCGCCTCTTTCACCTTTTACCTCAATCAGTCCTTTGGCAACGAGCCCTTGTTCCGACTCGGAAGATTCTGAGGCGTTTGTGGCATCTGGGCAGTTGAGCTATAGATGAAAATCGCTTACATCGGCATTAAGGGGCTACCATCCAAAGGCGGCGCTGATCGGGTGGTGGAAGCCATCGTGTGTCGGCTATCTGATCGGCATAAGATCACAGTGTATTGTAGCAAGCGGTATACTACAGAGGATGCCAGAATTGGCGGAGTACGCTTAATTCGTGTGCCGTGCCTGTCTGGCAAGCATACCCATATGACGTCGGTAAATTTTATGGCCGCTTGTCATGCTGTTTTGTATGGTGACTATGATCTAATCCACCTACACAATATTGAAGCGAGCTTCGTTTTGCCGATCCTGAGGCTGAAGTATGCAGTGGTCTCCACGGCTCATGGGAGAATTACCCAGGGTAGTAAGTGGAACAAAATGGCTGCTGCAATCATGAAGTCTATGGTCGTTCCCTTTGCTCTCTTGTCAAGTGCAGCGACTAGTGTCTCCTTTCCCGATGCTCAACGTCTCTGTGCACGGTTTCGCCGGACAATTTCTTATATCCCTAACGGCGTAAGTATTACCCCGGCGGTAGATATCGAAGGGGTCCTTCGTATGCTGAGATTGAACTGCGTGCCTGACCGGAATTACATTTTATTTGTTTCTGGCCGGATTATTCCTCTAAAGGGCGCCCACTTGCTTCTCGAAGCGTTTCGTCGGATAGAATGTAAATCTCATCTGTTGATAGTAGGTGATCTATCCCCGTCACCCGAATATGCTAACAAACTTAAATCAATGACTGATTCTCGTGTCACGTTCATACCATTCGTCTCTTCAAGATCAGAATTATTTGGGCTTATGAGGCTGAGCCGCCTTTTCGTATTTCCTTCGATATATGAAGCTATGTCTATGGCGCTTCTTGAAGCCGCTTCCCTTGGGGCACCTGTTGTTTGCAGTGATATTCCTGCCAATACTGCTGTCCTGCCTGAGCATGCGCTTTACTTTCGCTCTGGGGATGCGGATGACCTCCGCAAAAAGCTGAACTGGGCCATTAACCACTCAAAAGAAATGAAAGAAATGGGCCTCAAAGCCCAGGCATGGGTGAGGCAGGAGTTTTCATGGGACGTTATTGCAAAGCGTTATGATCGACTTTACCAATCGTTTTCAAAGAAAAATTGATAAGTTGATCATTTGAACTCAGGGATTTAGAATTTAAGGATTGGGGAATTAAGAAATTGAGATCCACAGATTTCGCAGATTAACGCAGATTAAGAAAAACAGGAGTTCCTATGATGGTTGGGTGGACGATAAAGATATGGATGTGCAGGATGTTAGGGAAAGTGGTATAATTGAAGAGAAATGGTATGGTAGCCTTTTGGAGCAATATGCAGCGTTTTTGAATTGGTTTAAAAGGGAATATGAAGGACAGTACTGGAATTGTTTGCCGATGGAATTGGTCCACAGATTACGCAGATTATCGCAGATTACATAGAATAAAAGACGAAAAAGTCCACAGATTACGCAGATTACACGGATTAGGGATGAAGGTAGAGGAAGAAGAAGAAGAGGAGAAGTTTAGAGGGTGAGAAGGTGAGAAGGGCGGAAGATAAGAGGTTAAGAAAAGAAGAAGGTGAGAAGTTAAGAAGGGTGGAAGATAAGAGGGTGGGAAAAGCAGAAGGTGAGGTCCACAGATTACGCAGATTACACGGATTAGATAATAATGAAGGACGGGAGATAAGAGGGTGGGAAAAGCAGAAGATTAGAAAACTTATCAAATTAGGAGTGAAAAATGGAGA